>WBZS01002317.1_pt1 | contig 12135 bp, 10 predicted proteins | sample 5204201 | NCBI WGS metagenome assembly WBZS01 (sample SAMN12344357, study PRJNA552823) | activated sludge metagenome | biome: Activated sludge suspended growth; feature: Nitrification reactor; material: Wastewater; isolation source: activated sludge from nitrification reactor of wastewater...
TGGTGCCGTCGTCCTCGATGGAGATGTTGGCGCCGGTGTCGTCCTGGATCTGGTTGATCATCTTGCCCTTGGGGCCGATCACCTCGCCGATCTTGTCGACCGGGATCTTGATGGTGATGATCCGCGGCGCGAACGGGGACATCTCGTCCGGGGTGTCGATGGCCTCGCCCATCACGTCCAGCAGGGTGTGCCGGGCGTCGCGGGCCTGCTGCAGCGCACCGGCCAGCACCTCGGACGGGATGCCGTCGAGCTTGGTGTCGAGCTGCAGGGCGGTGACGAAGTCGCGGGTGCCGGCGACCTTGAAGTCCATGTCGCCCAGGGCGTCCTCGGCGCCGAGGATGTCGGTCAGCGCCACGTAGCGGGTCTGGCCGTCGATCTCGTCGCTCATCAGGCCCATCGCGATGCCGGCGACCGGCGCCTTCAGCGGGACACCGGCGTTCAGCAGCGCCAGCGACGACGCACACACCGAGCCCATGGACGTCGAGCCGTTCGAGCCGAGCGCCTCGGACACCTGACGGATCGCGTAGGGGAACTCCTCGCGCTTGGGCAGCACCGGCACCAGGGCCCGCTCGGCGAGCGCACCGTGGCCGATCTCGCGCCGCTTCGGCGAACCGACCCGGCCGGTCTCACCGGTCGAGTAGGGCGGGAAGTTGTAGTTGTGCATGTAGCGCTTGGTGGTCTCCGGCGCCAGCGAGTCGATCTTCTGCTCCATGTCGAGCATGTTCAGCGTGGAGACGCCCAGGATCTGAGTCTCGCCGCGCATGAACAGCGCCGAGCCGTGCACCCGGGGCAGGACGCCGACCTCGGCGGACAGCGTCCGGATGTCGCGCAGCCCGCGGCCGTCGATGCGCACGTGCTCGGTCAGCGTCTTGCGGCGCACGACCTTCTTGGTGAGTGCCCGGAAGGCGCCGGTGATCTCCTTCTCGCGACCCTCGAAGGTGCTTGCCAGCTCGGCCTTCAGGTCGGCGAGCAGGGCCTCGGTGGAGGTCTCGCGCTCGTGCTTGCCGGCGATGGTCATCACCTGCTGCAGCCGCTCGGTGCCGGCCGCCGCGACGGCGTCCATCACGTCGGGCTGGTAGTCGAGGAAGACCGGGTAGTTGCCCACGCTCTTGGGGAACTTGGCGGCCAGCTCGACCTGCGCGTCGCACAGCGCCTTGATGAACGGCTTGGCGGCCTCGAGACCGGCGGCGACGACCTCTTCGGTCGGCGCGGTGCGGCCGGAGCGGACCAGGTCCCAGGTCTGCTCGGTCGACTCGGCCTCGACCATCATGATCGCGACGTCACCGTCGGCGAGCACCCGGCCGGCCACCACCATGTCGAAGGTGGCGTCCTCGAGCTGGGAGTTGGTCGGGAAGCCGACCCAGTCGTTGCCGATCAAGGCGACCCGGACGCCGCCGACCGGGCCGGTGAACGGCAGGCCGGCCAGCGTGGTGGACGCCGAGCCGGCGTTGATCGCCAGCACGTCGTAGAGCACGTCGGGGTTCAGCGCCATGACGGTGATGACGACCTGGACCTCGTTGCGCAGGCCCTTCACGAAGCAGGGCCGCAGCGGACGGTCGGTCAGGCGGCAGGCCAGGATGGCGGCCTCGCCCGGACGCCCTTCGCGGCGGAAGAACGAGCCGGGGATCCGGCCCGCGGCGTACATCCGCTCCTCGACGTCGACGGTCAGCGGGAAGAAGTCGATGCCGTCGCGCGGGTTGTTGGACGCGGTGGTGGCGGACAGCAGCATGGTGTCGCCGTCCAGGTAGACGCTCGCGCTGCCGTTGGCCTGGCGGGCGAGCAGGCCGGACTCGAAGCGGACGACGTGCTTGCCGTGCGCTCCGTTGTCGATGACGGCCTCGGTGTACTGCAGATCGGGTCCCTCCACGGGACCTCCTTTCGGGTTGCACCCACCGCTGCGGCGACACGGCCACCCATCAGCTAGGTACTGAGGCGGCGATTTGAACCCGGTCTTCGATCGAGGCCCGCGGGGCTTGCGACCCGAGAGCCACTACCGAGGACCGAGGATTCACATGCGTTCGCGCGGTGGACGGTGGTGTGAGTTTGTTCAGTTGTGGGAATGCCGCGAGGGGAGCGGCCGGAGCCACTCCCCTCGTGAAGTCAGCGACGCAGGCCGAGACGCGCGATCAGTTCGCGGTAGTGCTCGACGTCCTGCTTGGCGACGTAGTTCAGCAGCCGGCGGCGCTGGCCGACCAGCAGCATCAGGCCACGGCGGCTGTGGTGGTCGCCCTTGTGCACCTTGAGGTGCTCGGTCAGGTGGGCGATCCGGCGGGTGAGCAGCGCAATCTGCACATCCGGCGAACCGGTGTCACCCGGCTTGGTGGCGAACTCTTCGATGGTCTTCTTCTTCAGATCAGCGTCCATGAAGGTTGCTGCTCTCCTCTCGGTTTCCCGTTGCGCGGCGCTGCCCGACCTGATGGTCTCGATGCTGGGTGATCGATGGGCGGCTCTTGGGGATCCGCGGGCGTCCTGACGCCAACGCAAGACTTTACCGCAGCCGCCCAAGCAGGGCGAATCGGCGGTGGTTGCTCGGCGTTCTCCTAACGGGTCGGGCCGCCCGAGGGTGCGCGGCGGTCGAAGAACTCCCAGCTGGTCCGGGTGGCGTCCAGCGCTGCGGACGGCGGGTCGGCTCGTCGGCGGCGGCTCGGGGCGCCGGGCCATTGGTGGCCGGCGCCGGCGATCGTGATCAGTTCGACGACCCGGCCGTCGGCGCAGCTGGAGCGGCTGGTGGTGAGCGGGGGGCGCTGGACGACGACGGCGCCGGAGCAGGCATCGGCCTTGCGCCAGAGCGCGATGACGTCCGGGATCGGCATCCCGTCCACCCCGCCCGGGCCGGAGCCCCTGCCGCCGTAGAAGCGGACCCGGTCGTCGTCCAGGCCGTGGATGTGCAGCACCGAGAGCGGGGTCGGGTGCGCGCAGCCGGTGACGATGGTGCCGGACACCGCGGCGACCGCCGCGAACAGGTCGGTGTCGCAGGCCAGCCGGTAGGCCATCAGGGCGCCGTTGGACATGCCGGTGACGAAGGTCCGGGAAGGGGTGACGCCGTAGCGGGCCTGCAGGTCGGCGACCACCGCCTCGATGAAGGCGACGTCGTCGATGCCCGTGCGGGCCGGCGCCCCGCAGCAGTCGCCGGCGTTCCAGGCGGCGCCGTCGCCCTGTGGGTAGGCCACCAGGACGCCCTCGCGGTCGGCCAGCTCGTCCCAGCCGTACGCTGCCTCGGCCTGCTGAGCGCTGCCGAAGCCGCCGTGCAGGACGACGACCAGGCTTCGTTCGGCCGCCGGCCTCGCGGGCACGTGCAGCAGGTATTCGCGGGTCGCGCCACCGACCTGCAGGCTCCGCGACACGCTCCCGGACGGGGTCCGCGGTGGCACGGCTCCGGGCGGTGCACTCCCCGGCGGGGCATCCGCACTGGGCGGCCCAGACGGCCGGGCGACGCATCCGCCGGCCAGCAGGGCGCCGGCCAGCATGATCGTCGGCAGCCAGGGTCGGCGCCGGCGTCCCCGTCCGCCCAGGCCCGCGGACGCCGCACCGCGACGCTGCCGGGACCGGCGGGCCGACCGGACCGGATCCTGCGTCACCGCCGGCCGAACGGACCGAACGGGCCGCGCCAGCCCGGCCGGAAGTCCTTGACCCACTGCTGCACCTGCGGGCCGTACTCGCCCGCCTCGGCGCGTTCGCGGAGTTGCTTGCGCAGCTCGGCCCGCTGCTCATCCGGTGCCGCGAGCAGCTTGGCCAGGTCCTGCTTCAGGTTGTCGGGCAGCTCGCCCAGCCGCTGCTCGACCCGCTCGGCGAGCTGCTTGGCGCGGTCGCCGTAGGCGCCGTCCTCGGCCCGCTGCAGGATGCCCTGGAGCATGGCCTGGCGGTCGGCGGGATCGGCGGCGGCCACCTTGCGGAGGTCGTCGCGCAATTGCTGCGGCAGCGCGGGCCGGCCCCATCGAGCGGGAGCGGCGGCGGGCGGCGGGGTCGGGTCGGCGGCCGCCCTGGTGACGGCGACGGTGGTGCCGAGCACGCCGGCGAGCAGCGCGGCGCCGGCAACCCCGGCCGTGACCAGGCGGCGGGTTCGGCGCCTGCCAGTGGGCGTCTCGCGCCCGGTGTCGGTAGGTAGCTCGTCTCCGGCGCCGGTGCTGGGTGTGTCGTCCATCGGATCCTCCTGAGGTTCGGACCGCCGCTCATTCGGCGGCCGTGGGTCGTTGCGATCGACGCTACGGAACGGGTGTGTCGCTGCCGTTCGAGAGATGTTCGGGAGTTGTTCGGGCCGACCCAGCCCACCCGGCCGGGCCACGAGCCGCGGTTTACGATGCGGGAATGAGCGAGGCGCGCGGGCTGGTGCTGGTGGTCGAGGACGAGCCCCACATCGCCCAGCTGGAGCGGGACTACCTGCGCGGTGCCGGCTACGGCGTCCACGTGGAGCGCGACGGGCTCGCCGGGCTCGCCGCCGTGGAGCGCCTGCGACCGGTGCTGATCGTGCTCGACGTGGGACTGCCCGGCATCGACGGCGTGGAGCTGTGCCGGCGGTTGCGGGCTCGGCAGGACTGGACCCCGGTGATGTTCGTCACCGCGCGCGACGACGAGGTCGACCGGGTGCTCGGCCTCGAGTTGGGCGGTGACGACTACGTGACGAAGCCGTTCTCGCCGCGCGAACTAGTGGCCCGGGTGGGCAGCATCCTGCGCCGCGACCGCGGCCCGATCGCCCCGCAGGTGCTGAGCCTGGGCCGGGTGCGGATGCATCCGGACGGCCGCCGCGTCGAAGCCGACGGGCGGCCGGTCGAACTGACCCCGACCGAGTTCGACCTGCTGGCGGCGCTGATCGCGGCTCCGGGCCGGGTGTTCACCCGGCCGCAGCTGCTGTCGTCAGTGTGGGGGCAGGCCGACTACGGCCAGCAGCGCACCGTCGACGTGCACGTCGCGCAGTTGCGCGCCAAGCTCGGCGACGCGTCGCCGATCCACACCGTGCACGGCGTCGGCTACCGGGCCGATGAGCACTGACCCGGACGCCCGGCGCGTCCGTCCACACCCCGGCTGGAGCCTGCGCACCCGGGTCACCGCGGTGGTGATCCTGGTGGCCGTCATCGTCGCCGGCATCGGCGGCCTGCTCGGCGTCCAGCTGATCCGCAGCACCCTGGAGGACCAGGCCCACGAGCGGCTGTCCACGGCCCTGGCCACGCTGGTCGGTCGCTCCGATCCGCTCGGCGAGGCCACGGTCGCCCAGATCGCCGGAGCCGACGTGCTGTGGGCGATCGTCCCGCCGCGCGGTGCCGTCCGCGGCCCCGCCGCCCGCTACGTCGACGATGCGGCCGTGCAGGCGTTGCGCGACGGCAGGCCGGTCTCGGACACGGCCCGGGCCCGGCGCGCACCGGTGGTGCTGGAAGGCGTCCCGGTCGGCGGCGGCGGGGTGGTGCTGGCCACCACGGAAGAGGAGATCAACCGCGCCTCGCGGCAGCTGGTCGCTCGCATCCTCACCGCGCTCGCCATCGGCGGCCTGATCGCGGCCGCCGCCGGCGCCTGGCTGGCCCGGACCATCGCACGTCCGGTCCGGCGCGCGGCGCTGGCCGCCGAGCGGATCGCGGACGGGCAGCGCTCGGTGCCGATGCCGCACTCCACCATCCCCGAGGTGTCCGCCCTCACCGACGCGCTCGCCGCGCTGGACCGCAAGCTGGCCACCAGCGAGGGACGCCAGCGGGACTTCCTGCTCTCCATCTCGCACGAATTGCGCACCCCGCTGACCGCCATTCGCGGCTACGCCGAGGGACTCGCCGACGGCACCTTCGGCGGCGACGCCGCCGTCCGGGCGGGCCGTGTGCTGGAGGACGAGACCGCACGGCTGCGCCGCTTCGTCGACGACCTGCTCGAACTCGCCCGGCTGGAGGCGGACGACTTCGCCATCGACATCCGGCCCGACGCCCCCGCCGACCTGCTGCGAGCCGCCCGCGACACCTGGCTCGCCGCGGCCGCCCGCCTGGAGGTCGGGATCGAACTGGCCATCGACCCCGCCGCCGACGGGCTGCGGCTCGAGCTCGACGCCCGCCGGGTCCGGCAGATCCTGGACGGCCTGATCGAGAACGCGCTGCGGGTCTCCCCCGCGGGAAGCACGCTCACCCTGCAACTGGCGGCGGAACCGGGGCCGGCGATCACGGTCCGCGACCGGGGGCCGGGCCTGACCGACGCCGACCTCGCCCACGCGTTCGATCGCAACGTGCTGGCCGACCGCTACCGGAACACCCGGCCGGTCGGCTCTGGACTGGGCCTGAGCATCGCCCACCGACTCGCCGGACGCCTCGGGCTGGTCATCCAGGCCGGACGTCCCGCGAGCGGCCCGGGCACCGTGATGACCATCCGGCTGCCCCGCCGCGACGCCGTGCGGGACCCCGGTTGACTCTGATCCGCCGGCTGTACGACGGGGGCGCATTACCATTGCGGCACCCCACGGCCGGAACGGAGCGGATCGATGACCCTTGTCAGCTCGCGGAAGGTGGCCGCGCTGGCGGCGCTGACCTCCGTTCTGCTGACGGCCTGCACCGGCAACGCTCCCCCGCCCGGGCCGGCCACGTCGGCCGAGGCCGAACCGAATGTGCTGGCACGTGAGCCGCTGCCCACGGTCGCCGACGACTTCACCGTGCTGGCCGCCACCGGGGACGCCGTCTGGGCGTCGTTCCCGCCCACCGTCGCCCGGTGGGGCAACCGGCTGTCCCTCGACGGCGGCACCACCTGGGACGCCGAGGTGCCCCACCGGGAGATCGGCTTCGCCGTCGGCTACCGGGGCCGGTTCGGCTACTCGGGCGGGGACGACGGCGACGGCGTCCCCTACCTGATGGACCCGGCCGCGCCCGCGAAGGCTACCCGGCTGACCGGGAAGGGCTGCGGACGCATCGTGGCCATGGGTGTCGGCGGCGGACTCACCAGCACCGGGTCGCTGATGACCGCGAGCGCGATGGGCCACATCGACTTTCCGAGGCTGCCGAAGACGGCCGCGCCGGCGTCCCACAGCTACGCCTTCACCGGTGACGCAGCGCTGGTGCTGCGCATCTCGACCACCAACGGCGACCACGACTACGCCGGCGTCGTCGACACCGCGACCCGCAAGCCGCTGGGCAGGCTCGAACTGCCGCGGGCCCGCGCGCACGTCGTGGCCGGGTCGGCGATCCACTCGCTGGTGGCCGGCCCCGACGGGCTGAGCCTGTGCCGCCAGCCGCTACCCTCCGGCGCCCCGGCCTGCCAGGTGATCACCGGCGGCGACCGCAGCGGCGTGAAGGCGACCCTCTACCAGTTCGGCGAGGCGTCGGTGATCGACGACGCGGCGTCGGTCGGCCCGCTCCTGGTCGAGAACGGACGGGTGACGCCCGTGGCGCTGCCGGCCGGCACCGTGGAGTGGACGGGTGAGGGCAACGGCGACCCCCGGCGTCCGCTGCTCCGCACCATCGACGACAAGGGGGTGCCGCACCACCTGCGCGTCGACGAGCAGGGCGGGACGACCGAGTGGGGGCAGGCGCCCCGCCGCACGGCCCAGCCGGTCGCGCTCGACCTCACGCCCTCCACTGCCCTGATCACCTGGCCCGACCGGAACCGGCCGGTCGAGGCCCGGGCGCTCACCCCTTCGGGAGTCGGCCGGGCCGCGGTGCTGGACGCCGGCAACCTGCGTGTTGCCGCCACGTCCGGCTCGCGCTGGCTGGTCCTGGCGAACGGGCGCTACGCCGTGTACGACAACGGCGTCCGGGTCGACACCTTCGCGCGGCGTCCGCTCGCGCTCAGCGGACCGTACGTCACCACCGACGACGGCGTCCGCCTGATCACCGGACGCCGGGTGTCCGCCGGCGTCGCCTCGTTCGGCAGCCTGGTGGCGCGGCGCGCGGCGCCGTCCGAGGATGCGGGGCGGCTGGTGCTGACGGTGCGGAATCTGGCCGAACCCCGGGCCGCGAGCGTCACGGTCCGGTTCGGCGGCGACGACGCCGAGCAGCAGATCCTGATGTGGGGCGAATGGGTCGGCGCCACCCTGGCCGGCGACGGCGGGGATCAGGCCGCGCTGCACAATCTGCGGACCGGGCGGGTCCTGGCTCGTCCGGGCCTGTTGCTGGCGCTGGGTGACGGCGTCGCGGTGCTCGGCGTGCCGTCCTCCGACCCCGGCCGGCCGCCGGGCGAGCTGGTGGTCTGGAACCTCACCACCGACGAGACCACCCCGCTGCCGGGAACGACCGACGGCTCGCCGTTCGGCCTCGACGGAGACCGCATCGTCTACGCCACCGACACCGACCTCATCGTGCGCACCATCCCGGGCGTGGCGACCACGCAGCCGCGCCTGCTGGGTGCGGTCGCGGCGGGCCGGGCGACGTCCGACGAACCGCTGATCCTGGCGCTCGATGCCACCAAGCCGCTCCGCAACGGCACGATGACGATCAGCGACCCGACCGGACGGGCGGTCCGCACCCTGCCGACGCCGGCGGCACCGGCCGGCTCGCTGCACGACCTCCGGTGGGACGGACGCGACGACGCCGGCGCGCACGTCCCCGCCGGCGCCTACACCTGGCGACTGCAGGCGGCCGCGGCGGACGGCAGCGGGCAGTTGGTCTCCGTCACCGGAACCGGTGCCGCCGAAGGTTCGTTCACCGTCGGCTGAGCATTTCCCACCGGGGAAAGGCCGGCTCATCCGCGTGCGAGAATCCCCGCATGCGCCTCCGACGACTCACCAGCTGGCTGACCGCCCTCGTCCTGATCGGTGGCGCCGGATTCGCGGCAACGGCAGCACCGGCGTCGGCGAAGGTGACCGAGACCGCGACATTCAACGATCCGCTGGTGGCGTCCAAGCAATACGCGATCAGCAAGCACATCAGGAAACTGATCGACAAGACGCCGGGAAAGACCAAGAAGACGGCCGGAGCGGTGATCAGGGTCGCGATGTATGTGTACTCCAGCACCGAGCAGGCGACCGTCGACGCCCTGATCAAGGCGGCGAAACGCGGCGTGACGGTGCGGTTGCTGCTGGACAGCAACAACACCCTCGAACCCGGCTGGACCCAGTACGCCGACTACTTCCGGGGCCTCGAGAGGAAGTACCCGACCTTCGCGGTGAGCTTCTGTCCGATCGGGCGCGGTTGCATCGGCGACGCCGACCCGGAAGCCAACAACCACAACAAATTCTTCCTGTTCTCGCGCACCAACGGCAGCAATCGGGTGGTCGTGCAGTCGTCGGCCAACCTCAACAAGACCAGTTCGGTGAGCCAGTGGAACAACGCCGTCACCCTGGTGAACACGGGCCTCTACAACGACTACGTCTCGTACTTCACCGATCTGTGGAACCAGCAACCGTCCTCGGACTACGCGCGTCTCGCCAGCAGCGGAAAGGCGAAGGTCTGGCATTTCCCGATGGCCACCGGTGACCCGGTCGCCGAAACGCTGAATACCGACGTCGCCTGCACCGGCAACACGAAGGTCGGCTCGAAGGGCCGCACCGTGATTCGGGTCGCCATGAAGGACTTCTACCGGCTCGAGGTGGCCGAGGCGCTGTGGACGCTCGCGGACCGCGGCTGCCTGGTCGACGTGATCTACGACGAACCGGCCGACGTCGCGCCCTACCTCGACCAGTCGGACGCCGTCGTGGCCGCCCTGACCCGGCCACTCACCGGCACCGGCGGCAAGGTCCGCCTGTTCCTCGCCGGCGACCGCACCGCCGAGCAACCCAAGCGCCGGCTGGTCCACTCCAAATACCTGCTCATCGAGGGGAAGTTCGCGGGCCACAAGAACAGCAAGGTGGTGTTCACCGGCAGTCACAACTTCTCCTACGGCTCGCTGCGGCACAACGACGAGACCTTGCTGCGGGTGAGCAGCGCGAAGATCCATGACCAGTACCGGGCCAATTTCAAGCGGATCCTGTCCACGCTGGGCTGAGCCGGCGGGCCGGGCATTCGCCGCTCGGATGCGTCCGACGGGCCCCGAGCTAGCCTGACGGGATGCTCTCCGCTTCACGACGGCGTCCGGACGCCGCACGGTGACGGCGTCCGGCAGGCGCCGCCTGGTGGCGGTCGGGGTCGGGGCGGCCACCGTGCTGGCCGGCCTGGCGATGCGCTTCGCGCTACCGCACGGCGCCGCCACCGACATCGCCGGGGACGCGCTGTACGCGATCCTCGTCTACGCGGCGGTCGTCTTCCTCGTACCCGGGGCACGTCCGGCGATGGCTGCGCTGGCGGCGGGTGCGATCTGCGTGGCGATCGAGCTCTTCCAGCTCACCGGCCTGCCCCGCGACTGGGCCGCGGACTTCCCGCCGATCGCCCTAGTCCTGGGAACCGGCTTCGACGTCCGCGACATCGTCGTCTACGTCGCCGCGGTGGCACTGGCCGCCGCGGTGGACACCGTCACCAGCGGGCGTCGGGGCCTTCGCGCCGCGGGCGGTTCGTCCCGCCACCGGGAGGCCACCAGGTGAGCCGGACGCTGCGCCCGGCGCGGCACCGGCAGCTTCTCGATCTCGAGATCGTGCCAGAGTGCGCAGGGCGACACACGATCTCGGGTCCGGACGCGAAATCGTCTCCCTACGCGGCCATCGTGTGACGATGCCGAGATCGTGGCCAGTCTGGGTGAGTGACACAGACCCGTCTTCCGATCGCCCGGCGCCATCGTCAGATCGCCCGACGCGCCCTCGTCATCACGGTGACCGCCGGGGCCCTCAACACCCACCGACCCGCGTCTGAGATCCTGGGGGTCAACCCTGGATGACAGCCTCCTTCGCCGTGGCGTGGCTGAGGCGAGCAGACCAGGTTGGATCACCTGGAACCGTGACCCACGGCACATGGTCCATGACCGGCTGCGCCACGCATTGCAGGTGACCCATGCGGCGCTCGCCAACGGGCTACTCCATCGATCCGCCCAGCGGGATTTGCCGCTGTTCTGCCCGCAGCTTCTGCACCGCGTTGACCAGGCACCGCGAGGGTGAGGACCGCTGGCTGTTCTCTCCCCCGAACTCGGCGACACGCGCACCGCCTGCAGCGGGGCCATTCGATGATCGGGCGCCTGCTCACTAGGCCGTAGTCCGCCTTCGACCGGACAGCTCCGGCGGATAAACTCGACCGGCGATCATGGAAAGCCACCTCCGCTACGAGGGACGCGGCCTGCGGTAGGGCGCTCGCCGCGGACCACAAGACCGCCTCGGCCCGCTGAGAGCTTTCGCGCTCGGCGTCTCAATCTCGGCATCGGGTGCACGATTCAGGTCTTGACGCAAGGCCGCGTACCTGAGGAGCCACCGCGTGGCGATGCCGAGATTGAGAACATACGCCGGTTGAGTTCATCGGACGCTCGGCAGAGGGTATCGACAAAGCTCAACCAGCGAGGATCAGCACGTTCAAGCCTGCGACGCCGAGCATCCACATGCAGCAGGGACTGTCGTCACCAGGCACATCGTCACCCAACTCTTGGGCCGACATCTCGTCTCAGATTGACGACACCACCCTGGGGCGGGCGGATCAACTCGACGGTGTCGTCTTTGCAAAGGGAGAGCCCCAGAAAGACGCACCGGGGCTGGTCAGCTTGGCTCGGATGAGGCCGAACAACGTGCTGAACCCGAGTGCCCAAACGCCCGCGAGAGTCAGATCATCTCGTCCAAAAGCGAGCGCCAAGAGCGCGGCGACGACGCAAGCAGAGAACGCCAGCGAGAACTGGGCGATAAATCGCCCGAAATATGTGGACGGGTTCTTGAAATTCCGAATGGATCGGAACAAATCACTCACCCCTTTCTACCTGCACGCCTTGTTGAAGTCCGGCATTAGGCCCAAAAGTCCCATGGCCACAGCACATGCCCAAGCCGCTGGCCCCGAGAAGGGTGCACACAGCATCGTAGTTCCTACCAGCTACGCCGAGAACGCAACACTCGCATGCATGAGACGCGCAAAGTTCTCACCTGCGAGGTCTGGCTGCGACATTAGCGGCGCACCCTGGGACGAACTCCGTGAGCCTGCACCGCCCAGGGACCCCCCAAACCACCGACCCAGACTGGCCAACATGCAAATTGGCTGGTCATCGGCGACGGAGAGTCAGTACCGGTAGGCGTCCGGCTTGAACGGCCCCTGCTCGGAGACACCCAGGTACTCGGCCTGGGACGGGGTCAGCTCCGTCAGCACGGCGCCCAGCGCGTCCAGGTGCAGCCGGGCGACCTCTTCG
>WBZS01002318.1_pt1 | contig 12122 bp, 8 predicted proteins | sample 5204201 | NCBI WGS metagenome assembly WBZS01 (sample SAMN12344357, study PRJNA552823) | activated sludge metagenome | biome: Activated sludge suspended growth; feature: Nitrification reactor; material: Wastewater; isolation source: activated sludge from nitrification reactor of wastewater treatment...
TCTTTCAGGTAGGTCGCCCCGTCCAGCAAGGGTTCCCACAAGACGAGTCGGTGCGGCACGGTTGGGCTGACAGCAGAAGCCATCATGGCCAGGGTGGCGCCCAGCCGCACGCCCAGCCACACGGTCGGCTCATCCGGCGTCGTCCAATCAACCCGGTGCTTCTTGAACGCCGGGATATTGATGAGGTCGCCGGGCTTCATTTCGACCGTGCCATCCTCGAACTGCAACCGGGCCGCACCCTTCAGGACGATGACCCATTCGGCCTGCCCTTGGTCGTACCAGAAGTCTGGTGCTGAGGCGTGGCCGTGGGAGATGATCCGCTCGATGCGCACGTCGGCAGCTTGGATGAGCGTCTGCACGACTTCCTTCGGCAACTGCTGGGGGAGGTCATCGAAGATGTTCTTCACGCTCTCCCCGACGTTCTCGCTGCTCGTCGGCAAGCGTTGAAAGCGAGGCACTTCCTGGCCATCGACCGTTACCGTCTCCGAGAACATCTGCATTGGGCGGACCCACAGGCCGTGTTCGCCGTACTCTTGGCGGTACAGGATCATTTCTTCCAGCGTTTCGCTGTGCCGGGCCGTGCCGACGACGGTGTACTCGCTGCCCTTGTAGTGCCGGTAGCGACCGGGGGTGACGTTGGTGTTCTTGCTCATTCAGTGACCTACTCCCCGATGTCTTCATTCCAGAGTTCCGGCTTCGACCGGATGAACTCTTCCATCAGCCGCACGCACTCCGGGTCGTCAACGATCTCAACGGTGACGCCTCGTGACCGGACGTATTCTTCCGGTCCCTGAAAGGTCCGATTCTCACCGATGATGATCTTCGGGATGCGGTAAAGCAGGGCCGTCCCCGAACACATATCGCAGGGTGACAGCGTGGAGTACAGGACCGACCGGCGATAGTCGCTGGCTTTGAGGCGTCCGGCGTTCTCGATGGCGTCCATCTCGGCGTGCAGGATGGCGCTCCCTTTCTGAACTCGGCGATTGTGTCCCCGCCCGACGATCTGGCCGTCGATGACCAAGACGGAGCCGATGGGGATGCCGCCCTCGGCCAGACCTTTGCGGGCCTCTTCGATGGCAGCCTGAAGAAACTTGTCGTGAGTCGGTTGCGTCATGGGATGGTCCCCGCCAATCAGTATCGAATCCGGTCTTCCTTCTTCACCCACGCTTGCAGGGCGACCAATGCTTCATCTCGAAGGGCTTGCTGCATCGGGATCGCTCGCTCCGCAGTAGGCTTCCTGATTTCCCGGTAAAAGCTCCGGTCGTCAAAGCACGCCGCCGCCGCATCGTCGCAAGTGGCGGCGTAGTATATGCGGTCCAGCCGTGACCAGTAGATTGCCGCCAAGCACAGGGGACATGGCTCGCAACTGCTGTATATCTCACACCCCGCCAACGAGAACGTCTTCAGGTGGGAGCAAGCGTCACGGATCGCCACGACTTCAGCGTGAGCCGTGGGGTCATTAGTGGAAGTGACCTGATTCCAACCTCTTCCCACGATCTCGCCATCCCGCACGACGACGGCCCCGAACGGTCCCCCGGCGTTGGCTTCCATCTTCTCGATGGAAAGCCGGATCGCTTCACGGAGAAAGTCGAGGTTCATGGGGCAATTCCTTTCTTCTTCGCCACGAACTCGCTGTCGTCGCCGTCGTGGATGCCGTGCAATTCATCGCCCTCCACAACGGTTCAATCACCCGGCTCCGCTTCGACCTGCCTCCCTCCTTCGATGTTGCTGAGGGGACGACCTTTCAACATTTGGTTGCACAGGTATTCCCGTTCAGCGTCAAACCAGTGTTGAATTTGGCGGTCATTGGGTTTGCCTTCACTAATCCATCGAAGGTACGCATTCTCCGTCACCCACCGCAGGCGATCTGTGTCGCCAGACGCCGGTGTAGGGTCGATCCGTTCCAGTATTTCTTGTAGTGTCGTAGCAGTGCATGACAGCGGATTGGAGACGACGGCCTCGAAGGTCCGAGCAAGAAGACGAACGGCCCCATTCAAGATGGCGGCCTCAATCTCAATTCCTCCACCGTGGACGCACTCGCTTCGGTTTCTGTAGAGTTCTTCAACCTCTGCAATGAGTCCTGCCTTTTCCTGATCGGTGGTGGAGAGCAGTGCTGAAATGCGCCTCGCCAGTTTCGTCTTTTTCCCGGCAGACTCGCTTTCCCCGATCAACAGTGCTTCAAGTGCAGTAACCAATGCCACGAGCCGGACAGAACTGGAAGCGGCAAGGGCAGCCTGTCCTACCCACTGTAGCGCAGTGGTAAACCGCAGTTGCATCTCGCTCCGAAGGCCACGATCCAACAAGATGATCTTCTCTAGCCCGGACCAACCGGGTGCTTGGCAGCACACTGAATGCCATGTTCCTTCCGGCCCACCCATCAGTCGTTGGCTGCCGAAGTTGGGGTGGTCGATTTGAACGACGAAGCTGTGGTCGTGCTGCCACTGCCTGACCCAAAAACCGATTTCTGGAAAGTTGCTCTCCGGGAAACCTACCACGAGTTGCCCGTACCGCAGCAGATTGATTGCTTCCTGAATGCGGTTCCGCCCCTTAGTCCTGGCGTGGTCGTGGTTGATCGCATTGATTCTTGCGACTGCAACGAACTGGCCCCGCATTGGTGCTTCGTCCCTCACCCATTCTTGAAGGATTCCCGCTTCCGGCGACGGCTCATACCTGCCGCTGGAGAACCGTCGTCCCCATAACGCAAACTGCCCGTCGTCCATTAGGTAAAAGCTGCATGGCCCGATCTGGAATGCCCCAGCGTTGGGGTCAATACCCCGGACAGCGAAAACGGCCTCCCACTGCCCCTGATTCTCGAATCCCCGCAGGAACTCCAGCGCCTTGGCCCGCATACGTTCATGCGCCTGGGCTGGGGTCGCTCCGATGTCTTTCTGTGTCACCGCAATTTCGGTGAGATGGGAAACGCATTGCTGCTGAGGATAACCATCCATTAGGGTCGTCAACTTGAACGCCGCCCTGTTGAGGGCATCGTAGCTTGCCGCCTTCAAGAGATACCGCTTGCCCGAAGGCGCTAGGTGATAGCCGTGAGCCGCCATCATTTCGGTTTCAGTTGGGCTACCAATCTCGGCCTCTTTGAATACCACCATGAGTTGATTTGCGACGTACTTCGCAGTTTTGTCAGGACTCATCGTGTCTGCCCGCCTTGCCTCATAGTCCACTTGGTCATGCCTACCTCTGCCTCTTGATCTCGGCCACACGCCCCACCAAGTACCCGATTTCGTCGCCGTCGAGTTCGGCAACCGGGGCAACGCCGTGGATGTTCTTGAGGAGGTCTTTCGACGCTCCCAGGAACGCTTTGAACGACGAATCCCCGTCGCACCGACCGAGCAGGTGGCCGTCCGGCGTGATGACCATCTCGGCCAGCCTGGGCGTCGTCCAGTCTTCTCCCAGCAGGCATTCAGTCAGTTTAGACCATCGCCAACGATGTGTCTTGCTGCTCGCAGTTGAGCGCCCCAAGGTGCTTCTCCAGGACGGCCAGATTCTTGTCGAGCTTCTTCCTCAGCACCCCGGCCTTCTTGCCGATCTTCTCGCCGCTCCGCTTCACCGTGGTCGCCCATTTGGTGATTTCGTCCAGGGCAGTGATGTCGCTGGTGATGGCGACCAGCGCCGCTTTCAGGGCCACGAAGCTGGACCTGTTCTTGGCGTCCGAAAGCTGTTCTCGGATCACCAGGGCTTTCGCCACCGACAGACCAACCCGCAGGAAGATGTCCGTCGCCGGATCGTCTCGGTCCCAAACGACGACAATGTGCTTGCCGTGGCGAGAGAAGGGATCGAGGCCCGCAGGGGCAGCGTTCTTCGAGAAGACGAAGATGCCGACTTGGGCTTCCCGGTTCTGTCGTGCCTGCTCGATTTCCTTCAGTGCCTTCACGAGATCGTAGCTCTTGTCCTCCTTGGCCTCCACCACGATTCTCGCACCGGGGACGGCACTCTCGGCTCCGAGGGTGACGACATGATCGCCCATCTTGCAGTAGGCAATCGCTCCCGTCTTGTTCCCGGTTTCCTCGAAAACTTCACCGGATTTCTGCGATTCGGCTTGAACGACGCTGCCGACCGCTTCCTCGAATTCCCCGCCGTGACGGGTCGAGCGTGCGGCCTCCTCACGCCGGGCCTTGAACGATTCGAGCGTGACCTTGACCTCCTCATGAAACTCGGCACTGGACTCCTGCATTTTCTGGATGATCTCGGTGAGTTCCCGTCGCAGTCGGTAGAGCGGGGAATTCTCGTTGTCGAGCGTCAGGTTGTCGGCGATGGTCGTGTTGGCCGTTTCCATCAGCCCCACCAACCGGCAAAGGGCTGACTCCTTGTTGTCGAGCGAAAACTCATCCGAGATCGTCCGCTGGGCCTTCTCGACTCTGCCCACCAAGCGTGAAAGCGCTCCATGCTCGTTGTCGAGCGAAAACTCCTTGTGGAGCTTTTCGACATCCTTGGCGAAGTCTTCCCGCAGTTTGCCGTTGGTTCCGGTCATCTCGCAAACCAACCGGGACAGAGCAGACTCCTTGTCATCCAGACTGAACTGACGAAGGATTTGCCCTCGTTGCATTTCCAGAGTTTCCGCCACCGCCTTGCCGAGAGACGCCACAACACCTTCACTCTCCTCCGGCGACAGGAGCCGCAGTAGCGGGCTATCGTTGCCGATGTGCTTCGACAAGGTTCGGGCGACCACGCACTCGTCACCGTCAAGATGGTTGGCCAATAGCGACTGCAACTCGCCGTCCTTCTTCATGAGCCGGTCGAGTCGCTGTGGCAAATGTCCCTCGGCAGGATCGAAGTAAGCCTTCAGCGTCGAGGATACGTTCGCCAGGAATGTCGTCGTGTTGGCCGACAGGAGTTCCCGAACCGAACCGACCAGCCGTTCGCCTTCGGCCCGGACTGCGTTGGCGTCCACAACGCCACTCGCCTGACGCAGAGCCAGCACACCGATCCGCAAAGCGGACAGTGCGAACTGCTCCCGCTCCGTGCCGTCCTCATATTTGCTTAGTTCGAGGACGACCTCCGGTTCACGAATCGTCAACGAGAGGCGAACGCAAGAAGGCAGATCAGGCGATTGGTCGGCGACGATCATGGTCACTCCAGGGGAATTCTCAAGGGCAATAGGCAGATGTTCTGAACAAAGAACTACCGCCACGAATCGTCGTGGCGGCGTGAACCTCAGCGACATTCCGGGAGACTGAGGAGGTTGTCGGGTTGCTCGCCGTCGTTCTCGGTCTTGAGGTACTTGTTTCCGAACCGACTCGTGGACACGATCACGTTCACCGTCGAGCCGCCACGCCGGACGAAGAAGGACCATTTGCCGTTTTCGATCCCGGCAATGGCCTCTTGCTGCGTGATCTTCCAGGCCGTTCCGTCGCCGTTGCGACCGCCGATATGCGTGATCCGCTCGTGCGGGTTCGTTCGGTCGCTTTTGTTGATGCAAAGGACTTCGTGCCGATCCGCCATGATGACGCTCCTTGCTTGCTGAGGGTGTGTGAACAAAAGTCTTTGAGGACACCGCACCATAAAGCACGGTGCGTGCCAGGCGTCGCTTTGAAACCCCTGAAGGGATAGCCGTGGCTCGAAAACAGGCTGAATATCAAGGTGTTGCGGCGATTTGAAAAGCCGCAGGTTGCCGAATCGACTTGCGATCTTCCAGCGAGCCAGTACAATCGTGTTTGTGAATTGACAAAGGATGTGGTGGACCCCATGCCGACTCGACGCATCTTGTTTTCCTGGATCGGCCATGCAGATTTGCGGGCGCTGGCGGCGTCGTTGCCGGAGGGCGAGCAGCAGGAAGTTCTCAAGGGTCTGAATCCGCCGAAGCCTTCTCCTGGCCAGCCGGGGCCGCTGAAGTGTCTGCTCGACGCCGAACAGTTCGATGAAGTGCATCTCCTCAGCGATCACCCTGCCGCCAAGAATCGGCTCTACCTGAAGTGGATCGGAGGCGATGCCGAGCTTCATCCCGTCAAGCTGACCAACCCCACGGATTACCCGGAGGTCTTCAAGGTCGCCGACCACGAACTCGCATCGGTGGTCAACGTCCCCCGCCCGTACCAAATCGACCTGTGCATTCATCTCAGCCCTGGCACGCCGACCATGACGGCGATCTGGTTGCTGCTTGGCAAAAGCAAATACCCGGCGACCTTCTTCCAGACCCACGACAACAAAGCCTGGGTCACGAGCGTCCCGTTCGATCTGGTGGTGGATTTCGTCCCGCAGGTGCTTCGGGACGCCGACGCCCGGTTGCAACGACTATCCAGCGAGAGTCCGCAAGACGTGGCCGGTTTCGAGGGCATCGTCGGCGAGAGTCGAAACCTGCGGGTTGCGGTTGGGCTGGCACGACGAGCGGCACAGCGGGATGTATCTGTGCTGATCCTGGGCGAGAGCGGCACGGGCAAGGAGAAGTTTGCCAGGGCGATCCACGATGCCAGCCCCCGCAAGGCGAAGAAGTTCGTGTCGATTAACTGTGCGGCGATCTCCAGGGAACTGCTCGAATCGGAACTGTTCGGCCACAAGAAAGGTGCATTTACCGGAGCCGTGGAAGATCGTCACGGAGCATTCAAGGAAGCTGATGGCGGCACGTTGTTCCTGGATGAAATCGGCGAATGCGACCCGGCGATGCAGGCAAAGCTCCTTCGGGTGCTGCAACCGCCCGACGATGATCCGTGCCACCGGGTCTTTTACCGAGTCGGCGAATCGAAGCCGACCACGAGCGACGTGCGCATCATCGCCGCCACGAACCGGGATTTGGTCGCCGCCATCGCACGCAACGAGTTCCGGGACGACCTGTATTATCGTGTGGCGGCGATCACCCTGAAGCTGCCGCCGCTGCGAGAACGCCGGGAGGACATCCCGCTTCTCGTCCCGAAGCTCCTCGGCCAGATCAACGAGAACTTCGAGAAGAAGGAACCCGGCTACAAGCACAAAAAACTTTCTACTTCCGCCATGACGTTTGTTCGGAAGCACCCGTGGCCGGGGAACGTCCGGCAGTTGTTCAATACACTACTTCAAGCGGCGGTGATGACGGACGGCGACGTGATTGAGCGGCAGGATATTGCCGACGCCATCGCCGAAGTTCCCGGTAAGCCCTCGGTCGATTTGATGGAGCAGCCGCTCGGCGAAGGCTTCGTCTTGACCGATTTTCTCGAAGAAATCCAGCGTCATTACCTGATCCGTGGCATGAAGGAAGCGGGCGGCGTGAAGACCAAAGCCGCCGAGCTTCTGGGCTACAAGAACTACCAGACCCTTGCCGCCCAATTGGATCGGTTGAAGGTCGAACTACCGGCAACGTGATGAAAGACACCCCTTGGCACGCCGCTTGCGTTAGGCTCACAAATCATCTTGTGTGACCGGCAACGGAGGCGGCGGCTCGCAACGGCGAGAGGCGTTTATGCAATCCAAGAACTTTGAGTTCCTACGACCGACGTGGGCGGATTTGGCGGACCTCGGTGCTTTCGCCGAGCAGTACGCCAACCCGGACCCGCAAAGCGCCGTCGCCAAGCTGCGAACCTATGCCGAGCAGATCGTCCTGTTCATCTACCACAAGCACGGCCTGCCCAAACCCTTCCAGCCGAATCTTAACGACCTGCTGACCGCCGCCACGTTCGTCCAGGCCGTCCCCAGGGTCATCGTCTCGAAGCTCCACACGCTTCGCATCCAGGGAAACAAGGGGGCGCACGGCGAGAGCGTTCTGCCGCAGTCGGCAGTTATGCTTCTTCAGGAAGCCCACGAGCTTGGCCGCTGGATGCACCTGAATTACGCCAACGGCAAGAAGGAGGACTGCCCGGCGTTCAATCCTCCCAGCCCAGGCGAAGCCACCGAGATCGAGAAGAAGCTCAAGAAGGAGAAGGCGTCGATCCTGCAACTGTATGCCGCCCAGGAAGCCGAGATGCAGAAGCTCTTGGCGGACATGGAGGCGACTCGCTCGAAGGCCAAGGTCGCCGAGGAGACGGTCGCCCAGCTTCAGGCAGTCCAGGCTCAGGGCCAGCAGGTTGCCGACGAGCTTGCCTTCAGTGAAGCAACGACCCGTCACCGGCTAATTGACACCGCCCTGGTGTCCGCTGGCTGGAATGTCGGGGCCAAGGGTGCGAACACCGAACAGGTCGGCCAAGAAGTTGATGTCGATCACCAGCCGACCGCCACGAAGAAGGGCAAGTCCGATTACGTTCTGTGGGGTGAAAACGGTAAGCCAGTCGGCGTGATCGAGAGCAAGAAAACCGCCGTCGATCCCGAAGTCGGTCGTACCCAGGCGAAATGCTATGCCGATGGCCTGGAGAAGATGCACGGCCAGCGGCCCGTGATCTTCTACACGAACGGCTACGACATCTGGATGTGGAACGATGCTGCGGGCGAGCCGCCCCGCAAGCTATACGGCTTCTACTCGCCAGATAGCCTGCAATACCTGATGTATCAGCGGACCTACAGGGAGCCGCTGACGAAGACTGCCCCCAATCCGCAGATCGCCGGTCGCATGTACCAGATCGAGGCGATCAAGCGAGTCGTGGAGCGGTTCGCCGCCAAGCACCGTCATGCGCTCATCGTCCAGGCGACCGGCACAGGCAAGACCCGTGTGGCCATCTCGCTTTGCGATGTGTTGTTGCGGGCGAAATGGGCCAAGCGGGTTCTCTTTCTCTGCGACCGCAAGGAACTCCGCAAGCAGGCCCACAACACATTCAAAGAGCATCTGCCCGGCGAACCCCGCACCTACGTCACGTCTGCCACGTCGAAGGACCGGGACAACCGCATCTACCTCGCCACTTATCCGGCGATGATGGAGTGCTACGAATCGTTCGACGTGGGGTTCTTCGACCTCATCATCGCCGACGAGTCGCACCGCAGCATCTACAACCGCTACCGGGAACTGTTCGCCCACTTCGACTGTCTGCAAGTGGGACTGACCGCCACGCCGGTCGAGTTCATCGCCCGCAACACTTACAAGATTTTCGGCTGCGAGGATCGTGACCCCACGGCGTACTTCAGCTTCGAGGATGCCATCAACAGCATCCCGCAATACCTCGTGCCGTTCGAGGTCATCACGCACACGACGCCCTTCTTGCGGAAGGGGATCAAGTATTCAGAGATGACGCCGGAGCAGCGGCAGCAACTCGAAGAGGACGAGGCCGTTCCCGCTGCCGTCGAGTTCGAGCAAGGCGACGTGGACAAGGCCGTGTTCAACAAGGACACCAACCGGGTCATCCTCCGCAACCTGATGGAGAATGGCATCAAAGACGCTACCGGCACACGGGTCGGCAAGTCGATCATCTTCGCCCGCAACCACAACCACGCCATCCTGCTGCAAAACCTGTTTGACGAGATGTATCCGCAGTATGGCGGGCAGTTCTGCCGGGTGATCGACAACTACGACCCTCGTGCCGAGGAACTGATTGATGACTTCAAGGGCGAGGGGAAGAACCCGGACCTGACGATTGCCATTTCGGTGGACATGCTCGACACCGGCATCGACGTGCCGGAGATTGTCAACCTCGTCTTCGCCAAGCCGGTTTACTCCTACGTCAAGTTCTGGCAAATGATCGGGCGTGGAACCCGCCTGTGCGAGAACCTGTTCGGCCCCGGCAAGCATAAGTCGCACTTCCTGATCTTCGACCACTGGAAGAACTTCGAGTATTTCGACCAACACTACCAAGCCGCCGAGCCGAAGCAGTCGAAATCGCTGCCGCAGATCGTGTTCGAGAGCCGCATCAAGCTGGCCGAAACCTCCTTGCACCAAGCCAAGCCCGAAGCGTTCGAGTTGGCCATCGACCTGATCGCCAAGGACATCGCCGATCTGCCGAACAGCACCATTGCCATCAAGGAAAAGTGGAAAGAGATCAAAGCGGTCAGCAACCAGGACCGGCTACGGCAATTCGACGCCGCCACGAAGAACATGCTCCTCCACGAGATCGCCCCGCTTATGCAATGGCGGAACATCGGCGGCAACGAGGCGGCGCACAAGTTCGACCTGCTCGTGTGCCGGATGCAGACCGAACACCTGAAGAAGTCGAGCAGCTTCGATGACTTGAAGATCGACCTCCATGATCAACTCAACGACCTGCGCATGAACTTGACGCAGGTAAAGGCCGTGGCCCCGCTGATCGTGGAGGCCCGCACGAACGACTTCTGGACCGGCGTAAGCGTCGAAAAGCTCGAAGACCTGCGGGGCAAGCTCCGGGGCGTGATGCAATATCGTCAGGGCGGCGGTGTGGGTGGTCCGTTGCCGCCGAAGGTCATTGACATCAAGGAAGACCCGTCCTTGGTGGAAAGCAAGAAGCACGCCGTCAAGCTCGAAGGGTTGCAACTCGCTGCCTACCGCAACCGGGTTGAGAAGGTGCTGCGGGATTTGTTCGAGACGAACGAAACGCTCAAGCGGATCAAGGAAGGCCAGCCGGTCAGCGACACCGACCTGGAGGCCCTGACCTCGCTCGTATTGACCCAAGACCCGATGCTGAACCTGCACGACCTCGTGGAGTATTACCCAGATTGTGCCGGGCATCTGGACCTCGCCATTCGCAGCATCATCGGCCTCGATGCGGCGGCTGTCGGCAAACGCTTCACGACGTTCGTGCAACATCACCCGACGCTGAACTCGGCACAGATTCGGTTTCTGGACCTGCTCCAGAACCACATCGCCAAGTACGGCTCCATCGAACTCGAACGGCTCTACGAGGCCCCGTTCACCACGATCCACACCGACAGCATCGACGGCCTGTTTCCAGACCAGGATCAGGCGACCGAGATCATCGAAATCATCAAGCAATTTCAACCGATCAAGGAAGGGACATCGAAGGCATGATTACCGGCACGCTACGCAACCAGATCGACAAGCTCTGGACGGAATTCTGGACCGGGGGCATCACCAACCCGCTCACGGTTATCGAACAGATTTCGTTCCTGATGTTTGCCCGTCTGCTCGACATCGCCGAGACACGAGCCGAGAAGCGGGCGGCTCGCCTCGACAAGCCGTTCAAGGGACAGTTCGCCAAGAAGGAACAACATCTCCGCTGGCAGAACTTCAAGAACCTCCCCGCCGAGCAGATGCTCAAGACGGTGCGGGATGAAGTGTTCCCGCACTTCCGCAACCTGGGCGACAGCGAATCGACCTTCGCCGAGTACATGACCGACGCCCAGCTAATGATTCAGAAGCCGAGCTTGCTCGTGTCGGCGGTCAACATGATCGACGCCCTGCCGCTGACTGAGGGCGACACCAAGGGCGACCTTTACGAGTACCTGCTCGGCAAACTGACCACGGCTGGCATCAACGGCCAGTTCCGCACGCCCCGGCACATTATCCGGTTGATGGTCGATCTGATCGAGCCGAAGCCGAACGAGATCATCGGCGATCCGGCCTGCGGCACTGCGGGCTTCCTCGTCGGCGTCATGCAGCACTTACTCGAAAAGTACACGTCGCCCCAGGGCGTCGTCACCCATGACGACGGCCAGAAGACCTATACCGGCGATCTGCTGGAACCGTATCGCAAACACATCCAGACGCAGTTGTTCCACGGCTACGACTTCGACACGACGATGCTCCGCATCGCCGCCATGAACCTGATGCTCCACGGCGTTGACACACCCGACATCCACTACCAGGACACCCTCAGCAATTCGTTCCCGGAGAAGTTCCCCAAGCAGGCCACGGACGGCTTCGACGTGATCCTGGCCAATCCGCCCTTCAAGGGCAGCCTGGATGAGTCTGACGTGCATTCCTCGATCACCGGCAAAGTGAAGACGAAGAAGACCGAACTTCTCTTCGTAGCCCTGATCCTGCGAATGCTCAAGCTCGGCGGTCGGGCGGCGATCATCGTGCCGGACGGCGTGCTATTCGGTTCGTCAAACGCCCACCGTGACCTCCGCAAGCTGCTCGTGGACGAGAACCAACTTGAGGCAGTGATCTCCATGCCTGCCGGGGTTTTCAAGCCGTATGCGGGCGTGTCCACGGCCATCGTGATCTTCACCAAGGGCGGCAAGACCGACCGGGTGTGGTTCTACAAGATGGAGTCGGATGGTTTCAGCCTGGACGACAAGCGGGAGAAGATCGGCGACGGCAAGCATCAGATCGAGGAGACGCCGATCCTCCCCAGTCGAATTGATTGGCACCCGAAGTTCTGGTCGCACAACCATAATCCTGACCTTTT
>WBZS01000530.1_pt1 | contig 12121 bp, 12 predicted proteins | sample 5204201 | NCBI WGS metagenome assembly WBZS01 (sample SAMN12344357, study PRJNA552823) | activated sludge metagenome | biome: Activated sludge suspended growth; feature: Nitrification reactor; material: Wastewater; isolation source: activated sludge from nitrification reactor of wastewater...
TGCACAGAGGCGGGCATGGTTCGCGTCCACTTCGGAATGACCATCCCATCCGCCCGTGTCGCCACAGTAAAGTTGCACGAAACGCACGCCTCGTTCGACCATACGGCGAGCCAACAAACAGCGTGTGCCAAACTCCACGCATTCGGGTCGATCGAGCCCATAAAGGCGACGCGTCGCCGGCGATTCGCTGGCCAAATCGACGACTTCGGGCGCATGGGCCTGCATCCGAAAAGCAAGTTCGTACGAAGCAATTCGTGCGGAAAGCTCCGAGTCGTTGGCCCGGCTTCGCGCGTGTTCCTGGTTCAAGCGTTGCACCAGGTCGAGGGTGCGACGTTGTTGGTCGCCGTCAATTCCCGTTGGCGGCCTGAGATTGCGAATGGGGGTGGTGCCTGCGGAAAGTAAGGTTCCTTGATAGGCACCAGGTAGAAAGCCATTGCCCCAAGCCGGTGCTCCGCCCTTCACCCAACCGGTCGGATCGGGAAGGACGACGAAGGCGGGCATGTTGCGGTTTTCGGTGCCCAGGCCGTATGCGACCCACGAACCCATGGAAGGCCGACCCATCAGGATCGAGCCGGTGTTCATCAGATACACCGATTCGGGGTGGGTGACGCTGATGCCTTTGCACCCACGCAGGACGCACAAATCGTCGGCACGGGAACTCAGGTGGGGCAGGAGGTCGGACATGTCGATGCCCGCTTGGCCGACTTTGCGAAACCGCCGGCGCGTGGCGAGCAAGCGATTCCGTTCCACGCCCCGCCGTGTCGCCACCGTGCCGAAGGAGGCCGGTAGCGGTTGGCCATGCAAACGCTGCAAATCGGGTTTGGGATCGAAAAGTTCCAGATGGCTGGGACCACCGGACATGAACAGAAAAATCACTTGCTTCGCCTTGGCTGAATGATGCGCCGGCCGAGGCGTGAAGGGATCCGAGCCCGCTCGATTGGGTGCGTCCGCGAGAAGACCTTCCTCAGCCAACATGGAAGCCAAGGCGATCATGCCAAATCCGCCACCCGCTTGGCGGAGAAATTGCCGTCGATCGAAGGGATTCACGTTCATGATCCAATCTTTCAATCCAAATAAACAAACTCGTTCACATTGAACAGGGTTCGGCACAGTTCATTCAAAGGCGAGGACCGTAAAAACTCACGCGCCAGCTCCAATTCCGGCGGTCTTGGGGAGCGTCCCAAAGCTCGACGAAAACAAAAGTCGATGGAAGCATCGTTTTCCAGGCGATTCTTTTTCGCCAGGTTCGCCAACGCATCGGCCGCGGTTTTGACTTCGTCGGCATTCAGCAACGCCAACGCTTGCGGAGCCGTGGTGCTGCGGTCGCGTTTCGGGCAGCTTTGGTTGTTATCGGGTGGATCGAACGGCTCCAAAAACGGAAAGCGAAGATTTCTCCGAACCTGCAAATAGACGCTTCGGCGTACGTGATCACTTGCGTCGGGACTCGTCTTCCATTCCTTGACCCCCTTGGTGAGTTCCGCTGGCAAGGGTGGAAGCACGCCGGGTCCGCCTGCTTTCGGATTGAGGCGACCACTGACGGCGAGCAAGCTATCGCGGATCGTTTCACCATCGAGACGGAGGCGATTCATGCGGCTGAATAGCTGATTGGCCGGATCCGCTTTCAGGGTCGCGTCCGAAGGGATGGCAGCTTGGCGGTAGGTCGCGGAAAGAAGCATGCGGCGATGCATTTTTTTCAAGCTCCAGCCGTCTTCGACGAAAACCGTCGCGAGGTAGTCGAGCAGTTCCGGATGCGTGGGCCGTTCACCTCGCACGCCGAAGTCGCTCGGCGAGGCGACGATGCCCCGGCCGAAGTGGTAATACCAAAGCCGATTCACGATCACGCGTGTGGTCAGCGGATGGTTCGGTTGCGTCATCCATTCCGCGAGCACAGCCCGGCGACCCGTCGTGGTATTTTTGCCTGGCGAAATCGTCTTAGGATGAATCGCTGTGGATTCCTCTTGCTTGCTTTTCGTCAAGATCGCGGGGAAACCAGGTTGTACTTCGTCGCCCAGGTTTTCGAGTTCGCCCCGAAACAGAACGAAGGTCTGCCCGGATCGTCCCGATTCCGCCAGCCCCATGGCGGTAGGTAATGGCGTGGGTTTAAACGTGTCGAGTTTTTTAATCTCTGCCGAGAGGCGTTCCCGTGTTTTTCGCTCCGATACGGGCAGGGCAGCCAGCACGTCGCGTTCAGAAACGTTCAGGAAGCGTTGGGTGCTGATCACCAGTTCGCGTTGTGCCGGCGATCGTTTTGCTTCGGGGGTCTGGTGAGCCTGGCGCGCCGCCTCCGCCAGCTTTAAGATTCGAGCCGCCACCAATTTTTCACGGTACGGAGCTTCTAACTGATCGATTTCCTTTTGGATCGGCCGGACTTTTTGCTGATATTTTTCCCATTGCTGGCCGTACGCCGATTTCGTCGCCGCATCGCCCACGGGCACGTCGGTTCGAAAATCCGCGGACGCGAAAAAGCTTTGGAAGCGGTAGTAATCACGAATGGAAATCGGTTCGAACTTGTGGTTGTGGCACCGTGCACAACCCATGGTCAGACCGAGGAAGGTCAAGCTTGCCGTGTCGGTCATGTCGTCCAGCATGTTTTGTCGGCGTTGTTTCTGATTGCTGGAATCGGTCATGTCGGGGCCGAGGAGGTTGAAGCCTGTCGCCAAATGTGCGTCGGCGACCTCGGGATACCATTCATCGCCAGCGATTTGTTCCCGAAGGAATCGATCGTACGGAATATCTTGATTCAGTGAACGGATGAGATAATCGCGGTACCGCCAGGCGTTGGGCCGAACTTCGTCGAACTCGTAGCCGTTGCTGTCGGCATAGCGTGCGAGATCCAGCCAATGCCTGGCCCATCGTTCGCCATATTGGGGCGAAGCCAACAAGCGGTCGACCACGGATTCCCACGCACTTTCGGACGGGTCGGCGAGGAAGGCGTCGATTTCTTGGAGCGTCGGTGGCAATCCAATCAAGTCGAACGTCACTCGGCGAATCCACGCTTCGCGGGACGCCGAAGGTGCCGGTTCGACCCCTGCGGCTTCGAGTTTGGCCAAGATAAACGCATCGATGGGATTACGTACCCACGCGCCGTTTCGAACCGCAGGCACGGCAGGCTTCACGGGCGTGCGCCACGCCCAGTGATTCACTTTCGCCTCTTCCGTGTCGTCACCCCATGCAAAGGAGGTAGAACCGAGAAGCAAAATAAGGGCGAACCATCGAGCCATGGGATCGACTCCATGAAGGCGAAACGAAACTTCATCGATTCTACTCGCGAAGTGCCGCGTTTTCCAAGACTATTCGAAAAGCGAAAATTAGACGAGCAAACGAGGAGCGACCGAAAACCCAGGTTGTCGTTTCGCGCTTGCCGTATCCCGCGAAATCGCCGTAACCCACGGACCCCGGCGAGAATTTGAGCGAGCGCGATCCGGCAAGCGGGGTGGTAGTGCCTTGCCACGACCCAGATTCTGGGAGATGCGTTGCCGAGCCTGAGCGCCAAGCGAGAGCTGAAGCGTCCCCTCGCTTGGCGCTCAAGGCTTTAACGACCCTAAAATCTGTTGGTGACAAAGCACTTGATCATTTTTCTTCGGTCGTTCGTCCTGGCTTTCTTTTTTTGGGTGGGATCGGTACTCTGCCGGCCGGAACAGAGAAGGCCAAGCCACGCCGGAACCGTGGCCAAGGCCCAGCAAGGACGCTTGAGGCTGAGATGATCGAAACGAAGTTCGTGCGAACGCCGGCGCGCCCGGCCCGCGCCTCCCCCGCGCATTCACCAAACCGCCCCCGAAGTCCCTTCCTGCGCCGTTGTCTGCTTGTCGCGGTTTGCACCGTTTGCGCCGTTCTCCTTCTTCAAAAATTTTTCCTGGAACCCTTCCGCGTGACCTCCAGCAGCATGGCTCCCATGCTCCTGGGGCCCCACCGCCGATGTACTTGCCCGAATTGTGGCACCGAGTTGGCCTTTGCGCGGCAGCCCGGAGATGCGGAGGGAGTTGGCGGCGAGGAAGTTTACCGCAAAGCTTGGTGCTTCAACTGTGGTGCGAGCGTGGCAAGCCTCGCCGGCGCCACCAGCGAATCCGCCGGCGATCAGATCCTGGTCGACAAAACCGCCTTCCTTCGCGAAACGCCAGGTCGATGGGACCTCGTGGTTTTTCGTTGGCTTGGGCAGCTCATGATCAAACGGATCTTGGGGTTGCCCGGTGAAGAGCTGGTGATTCGTGCGGGGGATGTTTATGTCGACGGCATCCTCCTGCGAAAATCGTTCGAACAAGCGAAAGCGATGCGAGTGTTGATCTGGGAGATGCAAAGTGCACCGTCGGGCGGTTGGGGCGACCGATTCGAATACCAAGGCGAACCCGTCGCATGTTCCGCCGAGGGCTTGGAGATCGATGGCCGAACCAAAGCCAAGCGGGTCGAAAAGATTCATTCTTTGGACGGGGCGAAAAAATCATCTCCGATTTCGGACGAATATGCCTACAACGGTTCCAGCCCACCCCAGCCCGAACTGGTTCACGATTTCCTGTTGGACGTGGAGATCGAGATCGACGCTGGCCAAGGTTCGATCACCCTGGGCCTTTTCGACGGCCACGATTGGGCGGATGTGAGTTTTTGCGTGGCGAAAGTTGGCATGCCACGTGCCTACTCTTGGTCGGGTTCGGAAGAACGACCGCCGGAATCGATGGCGATAGCTCGGCAAGAACCGTTGGTTTTCGTGCCGAAGGGTCGGTATCATGTAGAGTTGGCGCTCGTGGATCGTCGTTTTCACGTGCGGGTCGACGGCGAGCCGGTGGTGGTGGATGCGGAGTTGCCTTCGCTTTCCGACCATCGACCCGGAGTTCATCGCCCGTTCCACGTGACCGCTGACGGGGTACTGGCGACCGTGCGCAAGGCGAAGCTGTACCGCGACGTTCACTACTCCCAGCGAGGCGAACATGCGGTTGCGGGTCGGCCTGTTCGTTTAGGGACGGGACAATACTTTGTCCTAGGCGATAACAGTTCGATCTCCGAAGACAGCCGATTCTGGGCGAATGAAGGCCAGGTCGCTCGCGATGAATTCGTGGGCCGACCGATCGTCGTTCACCTCCCGAGCGTGGCCTCAACCACCCGGGATGGTTCCAGGCGTTGGCAGCTTCCCGCACTGGATCGGATCCGTTGGTTGCGTTGAGAATCGGCGTTCCGTTCTCAGTTTTCGGTTGACGATGTGTGCGGTCCGAGCCTGAGCGCCAGCGAGGGAAGATACGGCAGTATCCCTCGCTGGCGCTCAGGCTCGGACGCCTACCCTAAAAAATGCGATCAAACGCGCAGGCAATCCCTGCGAACCGCGTAAGAAGAGGCATGCATGGCTGAGATACGACCGACGGACCCGGCTCCGCCGCAAAAAAACCCAAGCCCGATCGCACCGGGGACGCCGCAGGTCGTGATGACCGTGCAAGGTCGAACTACCTCCACTTCGGCGCAAAAACCGAAAGACTCGTCGGCCAAGGAGCCGGAAATAAAAGACAACACCCGCGAAATCGTGGAAACGATCGTCTTCGTGGTGGTCTTGGTGCTTCTGCTCAAAACGTTCTTGGCCGAAGCGTTCGTCATTCCAACGGGTTCGATGGCGACGACGCTGCTGGGCTACCACTTCGACGCCACCTGCCAAAAATGCGAATACCGTTTCCTCGTGAACGCGAGTTCCGAAGCGGAAGGCATGGAGCGACGTCAAGAAGCCGGCCGGGAAGGCGATCCGAACCCGCTCGGCATTCGAAGTGCCCATTGTCCGAACTGTGGATACCGAACCTCGATCCGCGATGGAGGGCACCGCTAATGGCCTGGCGACGACGATACTTCTTCGCGGTGGCGCTGTTCGCCTGCATGGCCGGTTGCAGCGTGCCCGATTGGAATGGCGGCGACCGCGTGTTGGTGGCGAAAGACCTTTACGACACAGGCTTGGCCAATCCGCAACGCTACGATGTCGTGGTCTTCAAATATCCGCTCCAACCGGTCGAACGCCATCAAGCGAAAAACTACATCAAACGTTTGCTGGGCTTGCCGGGCGAAATCATTGCCATCTTCTTTGGCCGACTTTTCGGGGCGAACAGCACCGAGCTTCCCCCGGTGACGGATGAAGAACTGAAACGCCCGGAAAACGCCAACAAGACGGTCGAAGACATCCTGTTTGAAAAAGGTCTGCTCACGATCCTTCGCAAACCGCCTGAAGTCATGCTTGCGTTGCGACGAATCGTTTATGACAACGATTACCAGCCCAAAGACGTGATGGAAGCCCGTTGGAGTCCTTCGCCCAAATCCGCATGGGACCACAATCGCAAGGAAAAGAGCCTGAACATCGCGGGGGAACAAGCGGAAGTCGACTGGATTCGTTACCGCCATTTCGTTCGCCCTGCCGAGGGACCAGTGGGAGCCACGGACTTGGTTCCGAAACTGATCACCGACACGATGGGGTATAACGGCTACCAGGTGCAAACCCGTTTCGATCCCCTGGCGAACCGCATGGAAGTCAATGATCGTACCCCCGATCCGAACTGGGTGGGCGATCTCATGCTCGAATGTGACTTGACGGTGCAGGAAAGCAAGGGCGAGTTCTGGATGGAACTTTCGAAAGGGATTTACCGGTTCCAGGCCGGCTTCGATTTGTCGACAGGTGTCTGCACCCTCCACCGCGTCGACCTCAAGGGCAAACGCGAAGAGCTGGGCAAAGCCGACACGCGCGTGAAAGCTACTGGAAAATACATGATTCGGTTGGCGAATATCGATGCACGTCTGACGCTCTGGGTGGACCGCGATCTGCCCTTCGGGCAAGGCGTGGAATACCATCCACCTGAGATTCCGAAGAAGGATGAAGTCGTTTCTGCCGAGGAAATGCACAAACGGCGAGGGCCCACGGCGAACGATTTACAACCCGCCAGCCTGGGTGCGAAGAACGCCAAGGTGAAGGCGGAGCACGTGCGGATTTGGCGTGACACGTACTACACCGCCAGCGCGGATTCCCCCGCGGATTACGCGACGCGAGGCGCGAACCCACGCGATATCATGCCGCCCGAAGCGTGGGGAAATCCGGAAAAATTCGATCCGATTCGGCAACAGCGCCATTTCGTGAAAAAAGTTGAACCCGGCCACTTCCTCTGCCTGGGAGACAACAGCCCCGCCAGCAGTGACGGCCGAGCGTGGGGATTGGTTCCCGAACGTTTGATGTTGGGCCGAGCGCTGATGGTTTATTTCCCGCTCCATCGCTTGGGCGTTATCCGTTAACTCAAAATGCTGACGCAAGCCGTTGGCCGAAAGGCCAACGGGTTTTTCCTTTCCCCGACGGAACCCATGACCGGCGAAATCCAAATTCGCGTTCGTTACGCCGAGACCGACCGCATGGGCCTCCTTCACCATGCGAACTACCTCGTCTATTTCGAACAGGCAAGAACGGAACTTCTTCGCTCGCTCAACGTCACGTACCGCGATCTGGAAGATCAGGGTTTCCTTCTCGTGATCACGCGCCTGCAGGTTCGCTACAAAGCGCCGGCCCGTTATGACGACGTGTTGACGCTTCGCACCACGGTGGTCGGGAGCAGCATCGTGAAGATCGAGCACAAGTACGAGGTGTTTCGCGACGGTTTGTTGTTGGCCGAGGGAGAAACAACGTTGGCGTGCATCGATCGCGCGGGTAAAGTGCAAGCACTCCCCGAGATCTTGCGTGGCCCACGCAAGGCATCGCGCGCGTGAACCTGACGAGCCGGGCGTGAGCATGGCGAGCCGGGTTGCATGAGCACCCGGAGTACTGAAAAAAAAAATAAAGGCGCGAGCGGCGAGAGAAAAATGACCAAGTACCCCGCTTGTCGTTTCGCGCTCGCTCGAAATCGTGCGGAGGTTTGTGGGTTCATGGGATTTCTTGGGATCGGGCGAGCGCGAAACGACAAGCGGCGTTCCGGTAGATTATTATTCGCAGCTCGCCTAAAGGTTCGAGCACCAAATTCCAAACAATATTCAAACGCCAAATTCCAAATGGACTTGTTGGTATGTTCTGATTGAAGATTGGAATTTAGAATTGCATACAAGAAAACAACGAGGAAATTTGCCGTAGGGTGGGTGGAGCGAAGCGCAACCCACCGTCGCCTCGACCTCGAAGGCGCACCACGGACCCGAATCTTGGTTCTGACGGGGGACTTGGGCGAAACGATGCGCGGCATCCTATCCGAATCGACGGTGGGTTCCACGAGTACGTTTCACCCACCCTACGGCTAGTAAACCGTCGCCTCGACCTCGAAGGCGCACCACGGACCCGAATCTTGGTTCTGACGGGGGACTTGGGCGAAACGACGCGCGGCATCCTATCCGAATCGACGGTGGGTTCCACGAGTACGTTTCACCCACCCTACGGCTAGTCACTTGTCCGTAGGCGATCCGTTCGTTAAACGCTCTAATGGGCACTTGGATGTTGGGATTTGTCGAAGGCGATCGTGTTCCCATGAGGAAACTGCCGTGCGTCGACTCGTGATTTTGCGCGTGCTCCCCGGTTGCATCTGTTTGGTGCCTTTGTTGGCGGCCGCGCTCGTGGCGGCGTGCGTGCCACGGGAAGCGATGTCGTTCTTCCTCTCGCACATGCACGCCATGGACTTTTTGATCCTCGCCCTGGGCACGCTCCTTTTCATGCTGCAAATGCCTTTGTGCTGGCGAGCCCTCCAGTGGCGCGGGCGAACCTTCGATCCCAGCGCGGATCGCTGGATCAACAACCTTTCCCAGGCGGCGGAATGGTTTCCCATGTTGGGCCTGATCGGCACCGTGGCGGGCATCCTGCAAACGTTCAGCTCCATCACCGGACCGGTTCAGCCTCACGTCATCATCGAAAAATACGCCCCCGCCATCACCGCGACGGGCGCGGGCCTTTTCATGGCTTTCATCAACATCCTGCCGCCGTGGATGGTTTTGTTGGGGCGTGACGTGATTCTGTCTCTTTCCGGTGCGCCCACGCCCGCGACGGAGATCACCCCATGATCCAGATGCCGCGCCGAAGCGTGACTCGGTTCTTCATTCCCCTCATCGATGTTTTGTTGCTTTTGTTTTGCATCTTCTTGCTGATGCCGATCGCAAGCGAAACCGAGTTGGAAGACAAGCGGGATTCACTCGCCGAACAAACCGAATCCACGGAGGTGCTGGAACGCGAACTCGAACGGCGAACCAAGGAACTGCGTGAGTTCGAAAGTCTAAGACCCAAGCTGGAAGAAGTCGCGAAGCTGCAACAAGAGATCGATCGCCTACGAATCCAAAGTCGCCTCGACGTACGGCAACGGACGGTGTTTCAGATTATTGATGTCGACGGCAAGACGGGCGAGATTTCGTTTTATGATCCTTCCGAGCGTGCGCCGCTGGCGGTGCGGGATCAACGCACCGCGGAACTCCTGATCGAACGGCATCAACGTGAGGCCGGGACCAAGGAGCTTTTCTACCACTTCCTGTATCCGCGCCCTGAAACGGGGTATCCCACCGAAGCGCAGGAACGGCAATATCGGGAATGGTTCGCCAAGGTCGCTCACTCGCTCCAAGAGGCTCGGCCATGATCGGGAATCTCGCCGACGATGTCATGTTCTTCATTCGCCTGGCCTTGGCATTCGCCGGTGCCTTGATCACGTGGTACATCGCGGGCCCGCCCTGTCGGTTGCTCTATCAAGTGGCGTTCGGCCATGCTTCGCCCAAGTGGTTGGTTCCCTGGCTGAAGTTAATCGTCTCAGGCTTGGTCGGACTCGTCCTGTTTTGCGTCATTCACTTTGGCTTGGTGGGTGGGGCAGGCTTCGGGCTCGGTGGTGGCGAAGGCTTGGGCACAGGCGCCGGCACCGAGGGCGAAGGCAAAAAAAACCAAGCGACCACGAAAAACTCAGCAAATGTCGAGGATCCGCCTCGACCCGTCCGCCCCCCTTCCGATCCACGCAAAACCGTGCGCGAAGTCGTGGAGATCGAACTGCTCGGCGGTCCCCGCTATCAAGGCGACGAACGTTACTACCTTTTGCAGCGCACCACGCCCGCCAAGAATCTGAAAGAGATCGAAGAAGTGCTGAAAAAGAGGGCCGACTCGATCGAAGTGCACATCGTGCTCACGAAAGACAGCGTCGGCTTGCACCACGGCGCCACATCGCGTTTGAGGCGATTGACCGAAGAATACCGCATCCCCGTGGTGTTGCCTCAGTGACCCATCGACGAGCGTTCAAATTCACCGGCACAGCGAAAAATTTCATTCAGGCGAACGGCAAATGGTGAACTACCCGGCGAGCCGACGCTGTGAAGCGTCGGGTTTCGTGATCGCCGACGAAAAAATCTGCAGGTCGAACTTGGTTACGCCCACCGACCCCTTAACGTGGGCGGCTCGCCCACGGTAGATTCTTTCGTGCCGGACGCTCAAGCTCGGAGATCGACGCTTCAGGCCCGTTCTACATGCGTGAAAGCAGTGTGATCCGTGGTTCCAACTTCCTACACCGCGATTACGATTTGGCGTTTTTATTCCCATCCCAGAAATTTACGTAGATCTTCGAGCCCGCCCCGAAGGGCCTCGTCGGGTCCCGCGAACGTCGTGTTGCAGTCGATGCGTCGGCCATTGATGGTCTGCTTGATGTGGCATCCGAATTTCCCACCGGCCGGAACGGTGTTCAACGCGTAATTTGGCCGATCGGCGAACACGACGAACCAAGTTTTGCCGTCGCTCCCCAACTTCAAAGCTCCCCCTCGATTGCTCAACCACTGCGGCGCGGTCATGGCAAAACTCCACGTGGAAATGGATTTCACAGGTGAGATCACGATTTTCCCTGAGATTTTACAAACCGCTTCGGGTGTAGCCAAATTCTCTGGGGTTTATTAAGTTCAAAGAAGCTCACGCAGAGACGCGGAGGAGCAGAGAATAGACGAGAGACCGAACCATTTCACGAACCATAACCTCGACTTAACCAGGATTCGTTCTTTCCCTTCTCTCTGCGTCTCCGCGTCTCTGCGTGAGATCTTCCGTAATTTTACCCGCAAGAGGATCTAGTTACACCTACCCCTTGCGGAAAGGAAAACCGCACCTTTCCATCTTTTTGCCGACCTTTACAATAATCTTTTGCGAAGCAGCGACCTTGGATTGGCCATGAAATTGAAAATTGGCTTCATCGGCGCGGGAAAGATGGCGACCGCTTTGGCGTGTGGTTGGCTTCGTGCCGGATTGACCACCGCCCAGTTCCTTCGAGCGAGCGATCCGGTACTGCCGGCACGCGACGCCTTTCATTCAGCGACCGGTGCCTTGGCCGAAGAAGACAACGGGCCTGTCGTGGATTTCGCGGAGATCCTCGTCCTCGCCACCAAACCTCAGCAACTGCCCGACGTCTTGACGCGTCTTCGTGATCGCATCACACCGAACCACTTGGTCCTTTCGATCGCGGCCGGCATCTCGCTCCAGCGGATGGAATCGATCGTTGGGCCTGATCGCCGAGTCATCCGGGTGATGCCCAACACGCCTTGCCTGGTGAACGCGAGCGCCTCGGCCTTTGCCGTGGGTTCGGCTGCATCACCTAAGGACGCAAAGACCGTCGAAACCCTGCTCAATGCCGTGGGTAAAGGCTTTGAGGTGCCGGAAAAATACCTCGACGCCGTCACCGGCCTATCCGGAAGCGGTCCCGCGTTCGTCTTCATGATGATCGAGGCGCTGAGCGATGGCGGTGTGCGTGTTGGCTTGCCACGCGATTTAGCGACCCAGCTGGCGGCACAGACGTTGTTGGGCTCGGCGCAGATGGTGCTGCAAACCGGGCAGCATCCCGGGGTTCTGAAGGACCAGGTCGCCAGCCCAGGCGGCACCACCATTGCGGGCATACACGCCTTAGAGAAAGCTGGGCTTCGCGGCGCCTTGATGGACGCCGTCGACGCCGCCACCCGCCGATCCCTCGAACTCGGCAAATAATTCCTCTCCGGGATTTCCCCTTTCATCACTCACCGGATGTTCTCATGACCGCGAACTCGGCCAACGAAAAGATATTGATTCTCGACTTCGGCTCTCAATACGGCCAACTGATCGCACGCCGCGTTCGCGAACAGAACGTGTTCTGCCAAATTGCTCGCCATAACGTCAGCGCCGAGCGGATTCGCGAATTGAAGCCCCAGGGCATCATCTTCTCAGGTGGTCCCG
>WBZS01002319.1_pt1 | contig 12121 bp, 7 predicted proteins | sample 5204201 | NCBI WGS metagenome assembly WBZS01 (sample SAMN12344357, study PRJNA552823) | activated sludge metagenome | biome: Activated sludge suspended growth; feature: Nitrification reactor; material: Wastewater; isolation source: activated sludge from nitrification reactor of wastewater treatment...
TGTGGACCGAGGGGACGGTTCTTTTCGGTCCACCGGACTTGAGATCGGGCCGCTGCTGGAGCGCACCGAGTCCCGGCTCGCGAACGCGCATGCCTACGACGCGGCCTGGCAGCGCTACGTCTGGCCCACCGACGGCCTGGACGGCGTCCAGCTGGCGGTCTTCCAGGTGCTGGCGGCCGAGGGGACGTCGTTCGCCGGGCGGGATCACGAATGGCACCTGGGAGTCGCCGACCGGCTGGTCGCCGCCGATCCCGGGCTGTTCCGGACCACCCGGCGGCTGGTGGTCGAGGTTTCTGATCCGGAGAGTGTCGCGGAGGGCGTCCGGTGGTGGGAGGAGCTGACGGACGCCGGCGGCGAGGGCATGGTGGTCAAGCCGCTGACGAACCTCGTACCGGTGACGAAGGGACGGCGCCCGCAGCCCGGGCTCAAGGTGCGCGGACGGGAGTACCTGCGGATCATCTACGGCCCCGACTACACCGAGCCCGGCAACCTCGACCGGCTGCGGAACCGCAACCTCAGCCGGAAACGCTCGCTCGCCCTGCGCGAGTACGCGCTGGGACTGGAAGCGATCGACCGGCTGGTCGCCGGCGAGCCGCTGTGGCGCGTCCACGAGGCCGTGTTCGGCGTCCTGGCCCTCGAATCGGAGCCGGTCGACCCGCGGCTTTGACGTGTTCTCGCCGGGGTGCGTGACGCCAAGACCAGGTTTCGTCCCTGGTTGTGCGGATCCGCAGTGAGCCTTGGGCTGGTCTTGAGGCTCCGCTGATCGTTGATTGAGGGGCGCCGGGCAGAGTTCTTCTCGTGCTGGGGGGCCAAGTCACCACAGGGCAGGGGCCGGGATCGTGATTCGGGGGGACGCGAGCCAGGTCGGGGAAACTGCCTAGTGGTGAGACGGATCGAGCCGGGTCTGGACGCAGGAGGAAGCGTCCGGAACCCGGCTCTCCGCAATTCTCGCTGGTCGAGCTTGTCGAGACCCCGTCCGTCATACCGGGCTCGACCCGGGATCTCGTCACGCGGGATCGTTGCGGAGATCCTCCGCTTCACCAGCCGCGAGTTCGGCCAGACTGGGTGATCCGAAGGGTTTGTACCCGAGCAATGAGCGGCCAGCGGGACGGAATCACGGGCATCGGGGGTGAGTTACTGTCCAGTCATGACCCGGATTCTGGGAGGCGCGCTGTTCGTCGGCGCAGCCCTGGCGGTGGCCGGCTGCTCGAACTTGCTGCCGATCACCAACGAGCAGCGCCCTGCGCCAACTGTGACGGCCGGCTCGCCAACGAATTCCCCCGATCAGCCGAAGACGACGGAGGAAGGTTCGACATTCACGAAGGCGCCCGGAGCGGTGACGTGCACACAGATGAAGCGGTCCCTCGTCAAGGAAGCCGAGGCACGCGGCAACGCCGGCGGAGCTGCGCGGTTCACCTCAGGGAAGATGGTCAAGGCACCCGGCGGATGGTGGTTCGTAGCCGTCAGTGTGACCAGCGACGGCACGGACGGCAGGGCTCGCCGAACCTACGAGAGGGCGTTCGTGACAAACGCCCCGTCGGGCGGTTCGAATTGGGTGCCGCTCAGTGATCAAACCGTCAAGGGATTCGACCCCTGGGACGGAGTCCTCCCATCCGGCGACAGAATCACCGAATGGAAGGACTACCGACAGGCGGCCCTGAACTGCCTCCGTTAGGAATCGCAGATTTTCGCTGGTCGAGCTTGTCGAGACCTCTGCTGACCAGGTGGTTTCGACAAGCTCAACCAGCGGATCCGGAGTCGATCAGCCGAATCCGATTGTCAAGGCCATCCGCAAGATTGTGGATAACAAAATTCGATTCGAACGTGCCTGTGGACAACCGTTCTCCTGTACGAAAAGTGTCGGAGGGGTTCCGTAGCGTGAGGGCATGGATGAGGCGCTCGCACAGCTCGACGACGGCCGGTTGCTGGCCGGCATCGACGCTGCCGTCGACGTCCTCACCGACGACCGGCTGCGGCTGCCGACCGACCGCGAGCGGCTGGCGCTGCTGTTGGAGTCCGTGCGCGTGGTGTCGCGGCTGCGGGTCTGGCAGCAGCGACTCGCCGCGCAGATCGAAGCCTCCGAGGCGGCCTGGCGTGAGCACGGCACCTCCACCACCACCTGGCTGGCCGAGGCCGCCCGGCTGACGCCGCGCGAGGCGCGCCGGCTGATCAAGTGTGGTGAAGGGCTGGAGAGGTTCCCCGTGGTGGCAGCGGCGGCCGAGCGGGGCGACGTGTTGGCGTCCCAGGCCGAGGCCGTCACCACCGTGTTGGCGCAACTGCCCGAGGAGTTCCCGGCCGAGACGATCGTCGAGGGCGAGACGCTGATGGTCGGGTTCGCGCAGACCCACAACGCCGTCGAGCTGCGTCGGCTGACGGGCCACCTGGTCGAGGTGCTGTCGCCCGAGACCGCCGACGCGCTGGAGGCGAAGCGGGCCGAAGAGGAGCATCGTCGCGCGACGACCAACCGCTACCTGCACCTGGGCAGCGACGGGCACGGCTCGACGCTGATCCGGGGCAGCCTGCCGACGCTTCAGGGCGAGTCCCTGGCCCGCATCATCGATGCCTACGTCGCCGAGCAGAAGCGCGCCCTGGACGCCGTCGATCCGCTCAGCCCGCGGCCGTCGCTGGGCATGCGTCGCGCCGACGCGCTGGTGGCACTGCTCGACCGGCACGCCCGGCGTGAACTGGCTCCGACCCACGGTGGTGACCGGCCGCGGGTGGTGGCCACGTTGTCCTGGGACGCGCTGGTTCGCCTGTGCTCGGGCTCCGGCGCGAAGGAGCCCCGGGTGCGCCTGCTGGGCACCGGCGAGCTGCTGGCGTCGTCGGTGGCGCGGCAGCTGTTGTGCGACGCCGAGGTGCTGCCGGTCGTGCTCGGCGGAAGGTCGCAGCCGCTCGACGTGGGCCGAGCCCAGCGCCTGGTGACGCCCGCGATCCGGGCCGCGCTCGAGCTGCGCGACCGGGGGTGCATCTTCCCTGGGTGTGATGTCGCACCGAGCGGCTGCCACGCCCATCACCTCGTGCCGTGGTGGGCGAAGGGGCCGACCGCGCTGTCGAACCTGGTGCTGGTCTGCCCACATCACCACGGCATCGTCGAGCCCGGCCGCGACGCCACCGCCGACCGCTGGCAGGTGCGGCTTCGCGACGACGGCACCCCCGAGGTGCTTCCTCCGCGCCGAGTCGATCCCGCTCGGCGGCCCCGGTTGCATGCGCGATTCCGCACCCGATGTCCCGACACCAGTTGACGTGCAGATCCTCTCCGGCCGAGGGTTTCGACCAGCTCAACCAGCGGGAACGGTGGGGATCAGCGCTCGCTCAGGCGCCTCTGGTCACGCGGAGGGTCCGGACCTGGAACGGGCGGAACACCAGCTCGATGGCGACGCCCTCCGCGGTCCCGGTGTGTTCCACGGTGTCCAGGGGGCGCTCCAGCAGGTCCGCGGCACGCACCGATTCCACCCCGGCCAGGTCGACGGCGACGGTGGTGCTCGCGCGTCCCCCCGCCGACTCGTAGAGCCGGACGATCAGGTCACCCGAGCGGTCGTCGGCCAGCTTGACCGCGCTGATCAGCACCCGCGGATCGCTCGACGTCACCAGCGGGGCCACCTCGGCCCCGTGCGCCGGACGGGCCGGCACGTTGAGCGCCCAACCGAGTTCGGTGGCCCGCGCCGGATCGGCGCCGAAGGCGAGCGCGAACCGCATCTGCTGGACGCCCAGGTCGGTCCGCGGGTCGGGGAAGCGCGGCGCCCGCAGCATCGAGAACCGGACGTCCTGCACGACGGTTCCGCCCCGCCGCGAGCGAACCACGTCGAAGCCGTAGGTGGAGTCGTTGGCGAACGCCACCCCGAAGCCGGGCTCCTGCACCAGGAACCAGCGCTGCGCGTGGGTCTCGAACCGGGCGTTCTCCCACGACGTGTTGTCGTGGGTGGCGCGGGACTGGAAGCCGAACTGGGTCTCGGCCACCGCGGCGTCCGCGAAGACGTCGATCGGGAAGCCGAGCTTCAGGAACTTCTCGGTCTCGTGCCAATCGACGGTGTTGTCGATCACCAGCGAACGGCCGTCCGGCGCCAGGTACAGCCGTTGTTCGATGGACGACGCCCCGAACGAACGCCGCACCACGACCGCGTCGCCGTCCAGCCGGACCTCGTCGGCGGCGTCCAGGTCGCGCCGCATCTTCCGGTAGCTGTTGTCGACGTCCCAGGCGTCCCACAGGTTGGGGAAATCCTGGTGCAGCTGCAGCAGGTTGCCGCGCTCACCGGCCGGGATCGCCTCGCGCCCGGACGCCAGGTCGATCGCGCTGACCACGTGGCCCGCGGCGTCCACCACGACCCGGACGGCGTCGCTGGCCAGCACGAAACCCTCGCCCGAGGCGCCGGCCGAGACCACCGGACGCCGCGCCGGCGCGCCGACCGCGCCCGCGGTCACGCCGTGCTGAGCGACGGGAGCGGAGTTGACCAGCAGCTCCCGCCGGTCGAACTCGCTGCGGCCGGAATCAGCGGTTTCGACGGGCTCTGCCAGGGCGACGCCCAGCGCCGCCAGCGAGTCGGCGATCACCTCCTCCAGCGAGTGCGCCACCAGCGCGTACCGGACGGCGGCCTCGCGATGCACCCAGGCGATCGACGTGCCGGGCAGGATGTCGTGGAACTGCAGCAGCACCTCGTGCCAGGCCCGGTCGAGCACCTCGTACGGGTACGGACGCCCCGCCCGCAGCGCCGCGACGCTCGCCCACAGCTCGGCCTCGAAGAGCAGTTGCTCGCTGCGCCGGTTGCCCTGCTTCATCTTGTGCTGGGTGGTGTAGGTGGCGCGATGCCGCTCCAGGTACAGCTCGCCGCGCCACACCGCGGGTTCGGGCAGCTCGGCCTTGGCCCGCTCGAAGAAGGCGTCCGGGGTCTCCCAGACGACCTGGGCGCTGCCCTCGAGGTCGCTCAGCCGCCGCGCCCGCGCCACCATCTCGCGGGTGGTGCCGCCGCCGCCGTCCCCCCAGCCGGTGGGGGCCAGCGAGGACGACCCGACCGACTTCTCCTTGAAGTTGCGGTCCGCGAGGGCCACCTCGGCGCCGGACAGCTGGGAGTTGTAGGTGTCCATCGACGGGAAGTGGGTGAAGATCCGGGAACCGTCGATGCCCTCCCAGAGAAAGGAGCTGTGCGGGAAGGCGTTCCGCTCGTTCCAGGAGATCTTCTGGGTGAGGAACCACTCGAAGCCGGCGCCGACCAGCAGCTGCGGCAGGGCACCGGAGTAGCCGAAGCTGTCCGGCAGCCAGGCGCCGCGGCATTCGATGCCGAACTCGTCGCGGAAGAAGCGCTGCCCGTACAGGATCTGCCGGATCAGCGACTCGCCGCCGGGCAGGACGGCGTCCGATTCGACCCACATGCCGCCGACCGGCACGAACCGGCCGTCGGCGACGGCCTGCTTGACCCGGGCGTACACCTCGGGCCGGTGCTCCTTCAGCCAGGCGTACTGCTGGGCGCTCGACATCGCATAGATGAAGTCGTCGTGCTCCTCGAGCAGGGTCGCCATCGAGCTGGTGGTGCGGGCCACCTTGCGGACGGTCTCGCGCAGCGGCCACAGCCAGGCCGAGTCGATGTGCGCGTGGCCGACCGCGGTGATCCGGTGCGCGGACGGCGCGGCCGGGCTGGCCAGCACCTCGGCCAGCTGGGCGCGGCCCGCGGCGGCGGTGCCGGCGACGTCCTGCAGGTCGACGGCGTCCAGCGCCCGGTCGAGGGCGAACAGGATCTTCGCCCGGCGGGCGGACGTGGCGTCCAGCTGCTGGGCGAGCTGCAGCAGCACCTCGACGTCGTGGACCAGCTCGAACACCTCCGACTCGAAGATCACCACGTCGGCGCGGCGAAGCCGGTACAGCGGTTCGTCGCCGGCGGTGTCCCAGTCGCCCTTCTCGGTGGGCTGGAACGGCAGGTAGTCGAGCAGCACCGGGTTGGACGCCGCCTCGACGTAGAACTCGATCGGCTCGCCGCCCACGGCGTCCCGGCTCACCGGGATCCACTGCGCCCGCGGGTGCAGCGAACGCACCGGGCTGCCGTCCGCGCGGTAGACGAGGCCCTCGGCCTGGAAGCCGGTCATGTTGACGTCGAAGCCGAGGTCGAGCAGCACCTCGACCCGCCTGCCCGCGAACTCGGACGGCACCGTGCCGGTGACCCGGAACCAGGTGGTGTCCCAGGCGCGTCCCCACGCGTCGCCCGGCTGCGCCGGCAGATAGTCGGCGGCCAGCCCGGACGCCACCGCGATCGGCTCGCCGCCCACCCGGTGGGCGGCCAGGGCCAGCGGATGCGGGTGCGAATGGATGGCCGGCCGCAGCCGCTCCTCGAGGACGCGGGCCACCCGGGCGAGCGTCAGATCCTGGTTGTTGTGCATCAGGCCTCCACTGGTGCAGCAAGGGTGACCGGAACCAGGTCGATCCGAGGATGGCGGCCGGCCTTCGCCACCTCCATGTAGCGCGTCCAGAACGCACCCCCGGGGGCCAGGTCGCGGCGGGTGACGGTGGTCGGGTCGAGCAGCAGGGCCGGGCGGTCGGCGTCCACCACGCCGGGCCGCCGCCGGCGCAGCTGGTTCATCGCCTCGGCCAGCACCCGCCCCTCCTTCTTGATCGTGCCGTGCTCGTCGATCAGCCCCAGGTCGTATTCCAGTTCGGGGAAATCGGCCAGTGACCGGCTGACGTCGTGCGAACACCACCAGGTGACGCCGTACAGCTCCGGCGTGTCGGCGAGATGCGCGACGGTGGCCTCGATGAAGGGCGCCACGGAGGGCTCGGGCAGCACGTTACGCGGCGCGCCGACCTCTTGCACCCACACCGGGCGGGCCGGGTCGGTCTGGAACGCGCGGGCCACCTCGGTCAGGTAGCGCGCGTGCGCGTGGGTCTCGAAGGCGTCCGGGCCGTAGCGCTGCGCGGTGCCGTTGAACACCCACGAATGCACGACGGTCATGTCGCCCAGCGTGGCCGCGTGCGCGGGGGTGAACGGCTGGGTGTCGTCGTACCAGGTGGCGTCGTAGCAGGCGTGCAGCGCGGGGACGCCGGGGGCGCCGGCGCGCAGGGCGCCGAGCATCGCCTCCAGCCAGTCGGTGACGTCGTCGGCGGACGCCGGGTAGGGCTCGGGGTGGACGGTCCCGGTGAACTGGTTCACCTCGTTGCCGACCGTCAGGCCGAGCAGGTTCGGGTGACCCGCGCAGGCCCGGGCCAGCGCGGTCAGGTAGGCCGCGGTGGAGCCGACCACGTCCGGGTCGGTGAAGAAGCCCCGGCGATGCCACGAGGTCAGCCACGCCGGCACGAAGTCGAAGCTGGACAGATGCCCCTGCAGTCCGTCGACGCAGACGTCCAGCCCCCGCTCGGCGGCCAGTTCGAGGACCCGTCCGAGATCGTCCAGGCCGCGCGGGCGGATCAGCGTGCGATTGGGTTGCAGCAGCGGCCACAGCGGGAACACCCGGACGTGGTCGACGCCCAATTCGGCGATGGTGTCGAGGTCGCGGGCCACCTCGTCGGCGCAGAAATCCAGCCAGTGGTGGAACCAGCCGACGCGGGGGGTGTAGTTCACCCCGAACCTGACCGGGCGGTTACCAGCGGGGGCCATCATCGGCGTTACTTTACCGATTGAGTTTGGCCTGTCAACGGGCAGTCCCCGGGACGTCGGCGAGGACCCCGTCGCGGGGCGATCCGGACCCGTTCCGCCGGGTGCCCCGAGCCGGCCGGGCACGGCCCGCGGGACGCCTGGCGCGGCCACCCGGGCCGGGCCGCGCGATGCCCCGGACGCGACCGTCCCCGGGCGCGGACCGCGCCGCGACGTCCTTTCCCTCGCTGCGTTAGGGTTGGGGCCGATAGCTGCATGACCGGGAGGCGAAGCAATGGCGGCCAGAGAAGCGGGCATTCCGCGTTCCGGGCGCGTCACCATTTCCGATATCGCGCGTCGTGCCGGTGTCACCAGCGGCGCCGTTTCGCTCGCGATCAACGGCAAGCCGGGCGTTTCCGACATCACCCGGGCCCGCATTCTCAAGATCGCCGACGAGATGCGCTGGCGTCCGAATCATGCGGCCAAGACGCTGCGCGGCAAGAGCCCCCATTCGATCGGCCTGGTGCTGACCCGCCCCGAGGAGGTGGTCGGCGAGGAGGTGTTCTTCACCAAATTCCTCGTCGGCGTCCAGTCGGTGCTCAGCCAGCGCGGCTACTCACTGCAGCTGCAGATGGCCACCGACCTGGCGTCCGAGACCGCCATCCACGCCGACTGGATCGCCGACGGCCGGGTCGACGGCATCCTCGTGCTCGACCCCCGGCTGGACGATCCGCGGGTGACGGCCCTGCTCGAACTGGGGTTGCCGGCGGTGATCGTGGGCGGTGACCTGGACGGCGCCACCCTGACCAGCGTCCGCACCGACGACGGGCAATTCATGCGGGTCGTCTTCGACCACCTGATCGCGCTGGGTCACCAGCGGATCGGCTATGTCACCGGCGACCAGAGTTTCGCCCACATTCGGCGCCGCATCGACGCATTCACCGACTACGCGCTCGAATCCGGAATCTGGGGCATCACCCTGGCGGGCGACTTCGTTCCGCAACAGGCGAAGGGCGCCACCCGAAAGCTCATGTCGTCGCCCAAGGGACCCACCGCGCTGATCTTCGACAGCGAGGTGATGGCGATCGCCGGAATGGCGACCCTGGCCGAAATGGGCTTTGCGGTTCCCGGCGATGTGTCGGTGTTGTCGTGGGAGGATTCGGCCACCTGCCAGGTCCTGCACCCGACCCTGACCGCCCTCAACCGGGACGCCGCGGCGCTCGGCCGGCAGGCCGCCACCGGCATGCTCCACCTGCTCGACCGGGAGCCGGCCGAGGAGCCGGCCGTGGTGGCCACCGTGGTGCCGCGCGAGTCGACGGCGCCGCCGGCGTCCTGATCCCCACCCCCGTACCGGACGGCCCGCCCCGTCCGGCCCGGCCATTGGTCTCCCCGAGCCCGATCGGTGGGCTGTCCCTTGCACTCAACTCAATCGATGTAGTAGCTTCCACGCCACCATGCGCCGTCGCTTGGCGGCCTGCACAAATATGAGGAGGCATGATGAGACGCTTCACCGGACTCGTCACCCTGGTGGCATCGGCCGCACTCGCTCTGACCGCTTGCACGGGTGGTGGTGCCGCCCCGGCGCCGGCACAGTCCAGCAGCAGCGGCGGCGCGCTCTCCGGCACCGTGAAGTTCCAGAGCTGGTCGCTGAAGAACGAGACGTTCAGCCCCTACTTCGAGGCGCTGATCGACTCGTTCCAGAAGGAGAACCCCGGCGTCAAGGTCGAATGGCTCGATCAGCCCGGCGAGGGCTACCAGGACAAGGTGCTGGCCCAGGCCAACTCCAACTCCCTGCCCGACGTGGTGAACCTGCCGCCCGACATCGCCTACCCGCTGGCCAAGGCCAACGTGCTGCTCGACGTGAACGCGGCCGACCCGTCCCTGGCCTCGACCTTCGTCCCGGGCGCCTGGCAGTCCTACTCCTACCCCGGCCTGACCGGGACGTTCGGAATGCCCTGGTACCTGGGCACCGACCTCAGCTGGTGGAACGGCACCGAGCTGAAGAAGTACGGCGTCGACACCGACAAGCTGCCCACCACCAACGAAGAACTGATCGCCCTGGCCAAGCAGGTCGGCACGGCGTCCAAGGGCAAGCTGCCGGTGCTGTCGTCGATGCCGACGATCGACCTGTTCTCGTCCAGCGGCATCCCGGTGATGAACGACGCCGGCGACTTCACCTTCAACACCCCGGCGGCGGCCGCGATCGTCGATCAGTTCCGCGACGCCTACAAGGCCGGTGGCGTGCCGCCCGAGGCGCTGACCGGCGACTTCGGTGGCAATGCCGACAACTTCAAGGCCGGCAAGGTGGCCTACACCACGGCGACCTCGACCTTCGCCGGTGACCTGCAGAAGAGCGCGCCGACGCTCCGCAAGGGCGTCCTGGTCTCACCGCGCATCGGTGACGCGCCGCTGTTCGTCCAGGGCGTCTCGGTGGCGGCCAACTCGACCAACAAGGACGCCGCGATGGCGTTCGCGAAGTACCTGACCAACACGGCGAACCAGGTGGCGTTCTGCAAGATCGCGGTCGGCTTCATGCCGGGCACCGTCGAGGGCAGCGCCGACGTCGACTCGCTCACCAAGGGCATCACCGACGAACTGCAGCTGAAGGCCATCAACATCGTGGTCCAGTCCATGAAGACCGCCCGGGTGCTCACCCCGGTGCAGTGGACCGGCGCGATGAAGACCTACATGGACCAGCAGCTCGCCCTCGCCCTCAAGGGTGAGATCGGTTCCCAGGAGGCGCTCGACAAGATCGTCAAGTACGCCAACACGAACAAGGTCTGATCCTGTTTCGCCGAGCGATCCCGGGAAGTAAGAAGGAGGAGCGATGAAGTCGCACAAGTGGTTCACTCCGTGGCTGCTGGTCGCGCCAGGTGTGCTCTGGGTGCTGGTGTTCGCCCTGTGGCCGTTCTTTCAACACGGTCGTGCTGAGCTTCACCAACGCACGTCCGCTGCAGGCCGGTCACTTCGTTGCGTTCGAGAACTACGCGCGCATCGGGTCCGACGAGCAGTTCGGCTATGCGCTGACCACCAGCCTGATCTACATGATCGTCTGCATTCCGTTGCTGACGATCCTGCCGCTGCTGGTCGCGCTGCTGGTGGAGAAGACGATCCCCTGGATCACCTTCTTTCGTACCACCTTCTACTTCCCGGTGATCGCCTCGGTGGTCGTGGTCGCCCTGATCTGGTCCTGGTTGTTCGACACCAAGGGCCTGATCAACGGGGCGCTGGAGGCGATGGGCGTGGTCGACAACCCGGTGCCGTTCCTGGTGGACCGGTGGTGGCTGTTGTTCTGCGCGATCATGCTGACGGTCTGGAAGGGCCTCGGCTACTACATGGTGGTCTACCTGGCCGCGCTGGGTAACTCCAACAAGGAGCTGCACGAGGCGGCCGCGCTGGACGGCGCCGGCACCTTCCAGCGCTTCCTCACCGTGACGGTGCCGGCCGTCCGGGGCGCGATGGTGCTGATCATGGCGCTGGTGGCGGTCTCCGCGCTGCGCGTCTTCACCGAGCTGCAGGTGCTCTCCAACGGCACCGGTGGCCCGGGCGGCCAGTCCATGTCGCTGGTGATGCTGATCAAGACGGTCGGTTCGGGGCTCACCGGCAACGTGGGTTACGCCTCGGCGCTGAGCGTCGTGCTGTTCCTGATCACGGCGTTGCCGCTGCTGGCGATCGCCTGGATGAACCGCGAGAAGGAAGCGAAGGCCTGACATGAGCACAACTGTGGAAGAGACCCCGCAGTCGATCGAGGTCGTCACGCGGGCGGTCAAGCAGAAGAAGGTCAAGGAGCCGGCCTACCGCCGCAAAGGTTCGAGCGATTTCCTCAAGCCCACGCTCGGTGGCCTGATCTTCCGGTACGTCCTGCTGGCGCTGATGACGGTGATCGTGGTCGGGCCGCTGATCTTCCAGCTGGCGACGTCCTTCAAGGGCCCGCTGGACGACATCTACAACTTCCCGCCCAGCCTGATCCCGACCGACCCGACGTTCAGCAACTACGTGCGGGTGCAGGACTTCATTCCGGTTTACCTGTACGCCTGGCACTCGTTGCTGGTCGCGACCGGCACCGTGATCACCAACGCGGCGTTCGCCACCTTCGGCGGCTACGCGCTGGGCTGCATGGAGTTCAAGGGCAAGAAGATCGTGATGGGCATCCTGCTCTCCACGATGCTGCTGCCCGGTGAGGTCACGATCACCAGCCAGTTCCTGACCATCAAGACATTCGGCCTGGCCGACACCCTGTGGGGCGTCTTCCTGCCGGGTGCGGTCGGTGCGATGAACGTGCTGCTGATCACCACCGCCTGCCGGGCGATTCCCCGGGACATGCTGGCCGCGGCCACCATCGACGGGGCCACCACCTGGCAGCGGATCCAGCACATGGTCTGGCCGAACATCAAGGGCATGGTCAGCGTGGTCGCGATCTTCTCGTTCATCGGCGCCTGGGACGACTTCCTGTGGCCGCTGATCGTGCTGACCGACCCGGCCAAGTACACCCTGACGGTCGGCATGGCGTTCCTCAGTGGCAACTTCGCCGATCCGCGGCTGGTCGCGGCCGGCACGATGATCGCGCTCAT
>WBZS01002320.1_pt1 | contig 12118 bp, 12 predicted proteins | sample 5204201 | NCBI WGS metagenome assembly WBZS01 (sample SAMN12344357, study PRJNA552823) | activated sludge metagenome | biome: Activated sludge suspended growth; feature: Nitrification reactor; material: Wastewater; isolation source: activated sludge from nitrification reactor of wastewater...
GCGGTCAGCGTGGTCCCGGGTGGTGGCCGCAGGTCGGGGAGTGGGGGTCCTCCGATGGGCGGCGACGAATTCGTAGTGCTTCTCGAAGATCTGAGCATCGACCCCATTGAGGCTGCCACCCAGGCGGAGGTCGTCGGCAAGAAGATCATCGCCGGTCTGGGTCGTCCGTATCACTTTTCCAGCTACATCTGCCATAGCACGCCCAGCGTCGGCGTCACCTTGTTCGCCGACAGTCATGAAACGATCGACGAATTGCTCAAGCGGGCCGATCTGGCTCTGTATCAGGCCAAAGCAGCCGGTCGCAACACCCTGCGCTTCTTCGACCCGAAGATGCAAGTGGTCGTCGCGAACCGCGCGGCGCTTGAAGGCGATTTGCGCGCAGCGGTTCAGAATCGACAATTCCTTCTCCATTATCAGGTTCAGGTCGAGGGTGAAGGACAACTGACAGGCGCTGAAGTACTGTTACGCTGGCAACATCCCGAACGCGGCATGGTGTCTCCTGCCGAATTCATCCCCTTGGCCGAAGAAACGGGCCAGATTCTGCCCCTGGGCCACTGGGTGTTACACACCGCTTGCAGTCAATTGGCCTTGTGGGCCACCCAGCCGAAGTTCGAAAAGCTATCGATTGCGGTCAATGTGAGTGTGCGACAGTTCAGACAACCCAACTTCGTTGACGAGGTACTTTCGATCCTCGATTTGACCCAAGCCAACCCGCATCGACTCAAGCTGGAGCTGACGGAAAGCCTGATGGTGGCCGATGTCGAAGACATCATCGCGAAAATGACCGCGTTGAAAGCCAGTGGCGTGGGTTTCTCATTGGACGACTTTGGCACTGGCTATTCGTCACTCTCGTATCTGAAACGCTTGCCCCTGGATCAGCTCAAAATCGACCAGGGATTCGTCAGAGACATTCTCACTGACCCCAACGATGCCGCCATTGCGAAAATGGTCATTGCTCTGGCCGAAAGCTTGGGGCTGGCGGTCATCGCCGAAGGCGTGGAAATCGATGCGCAACGAGAATTTCTCGCAAGCCAGGGCTGCCATGCCTACCAGGGTTATCTGTTCAGTCGCCCGTTGCCCATCAGCGAATTCGAGGCTTTGGTCAAGCGTTCGTGACGCCGGCATAACGGCGGTGGCGGCTACCAAAGCCGCACGCAATGCCCGGTCAGAACAAACGTGCTCGGATGATCGGACGACGATTCAGCCGATTCAAGCGATACGCCCAGCCGTGAAACGTTCGACAACAGCTTTTCTGCGCCGTCGGACAGCATCAGCTCGCCTTTACCTTCGGCAGGAATCCTGCCGAGGTACAAGGGAGGCAGGTCATGGCCCGCCGGGTCATGCGGCAGTGCCCACAAAGCGAGCACTTTTCCCGTTGCCGGAACGGCGATCGAGCGCAGGATCTTCAGCTTCAGCCGTGTTCCGTGGCGCGTCGCGGTGGCCAGGACGGTCGGCTTGCCATCCCGATCCAGCAGAAGACCGACGTAGCTTTGCGACAGCGCCTTTTCCTGTTGCGCCAGTTGATCCACCGGGAATAAGACATTGGGCAACAATTTAACCGCAAGAACGCCGATAGCCATACCGGTCAGCACGCCCGCCATCGGTTGTATCCACTTCGACCACCAGGCCCGGCGGGCTGATTCTTGTGTCCTGAGTCGTGGCGCGATGCGTGACTCGATGCGCTTCCACACCTGCGGCGACGGCGCTGCTTGCGGAACGGATTGAGCCAGGGCATGCAGCCGCGATTCCCAGGCGGCTACGGCCAGGCGAGCATTGACAAGCTCGGGCAGCAGGCGCTCGAACCGACGGCGAGCCGGACCCTGCAGAGTGCCGAGCACGTACGCGGACGCCAAGCCGTCCAACAACGCCGGCCGATCGTAATTCATTCCTTGCTCTCCAGGCAGCGCTTCAAACGCTCCAGTCCGCGACGCACCCAGGATTTCACCGTACCCAAGGGAGCCTGGACCTGCTCGGCCACTTCGGTGTGCGAAAGGCCATGGTAGTACGCCAACGCCAGACTCTGACGTTGCGCCACGTCAAGCGACTCCATGCAGCCCCGGATAGTCAGCGACTCCGACGCCTGCATCAACAGTTCGAGCGGATCGGGGCGTTCGTCTTCAATTTCCTCATCGTTTCCTTCCTCGTTCTTCGACAAAGCGGTTTCGCGCCGCACTGCTGCGCTGCGCACGACATCCAGCGCCTTGTTACGTACGATGCTGATCAGCCAGGTCATCGGTTGACTGGTTGACGCCGTGTAGCGGCTGGCGTGATGCCAGACGCTGAGGTAGGTGTCCTGAAGAACATCCTCTGCAGCATCTCGCCTGTTCAATATACGGAGCGCGATGCCGAACAGATGCCTGGAGGTCAGTTCATAGACACGACGAAACGCCGCCTGGTCACCCAAGGCGACTCTGGCGAGCTGCTGCGCAAGCACTTCGGAATCGGTCATCTGCATGTTCCACGCTGGTGTTGGCCTGGACGATGGCAATGATAGCAAGAAGCGGTTGTTGGCTTTTGAATTTTCGTGGGTGCCTGGCAACGCCTTGAAAGACGAGATGCCGGTGGCAATTGAAAAGGCCACCCCTGGAAGCGAGTGGCCTCTTCGCTGAAAAGCTGCAGCCGGATCAGCCGATCTTGAATGCCAGCGAATCGGAACCCGAATTCAATGCCACACTGATCGGCTGTTGGTAAGCAGACGCTCCCCACAGCTGGCGTGGGCCGGGCGAAGCAAAAAGATCGTCGGCCGACCATTGTTCGCGACGTGAGGCGAAATACTTCATCGATGGGGAATCCATCTTGACCAGCGCCTTTTCGATGACGAATTCGTCCTGACCATGGCGACGTTCGATGTTGAGCAGGCCGGTCAGCGGGATTGCCTGCGGCGAGCCGCCCGCCGTGAGGCCGGTGATGGTCGCCATGTAGCCGGTGCGGCCGTCGAGTATCAACGAACCGGCCGTGAGGCCGAGGTTGTAGGTATAAGCCGCATCGAACAGGGTCGGCGCGCCACAACGCCCTTCATAGCCGAGGAAATGACAGTGTGCGTCGAAGGGCACCTTGGCGTCGATTTGCTTGACGCGGGCCTTGACCATATCGACCAGCAGTTGCTCCGTCGGAATCAGCGAGACCTGCAGATTGCCGTGCGAGTCGCGGTCGGCAAGCAGTTTCTTGACGACGTAATCGGGCAGCGATGCCAGCAAGCGGGCGTTGTCGGCAGACAGTTTGCTCTGGATGAAAGCGGCTTTGGCATCGTCGGCTTGCGCGGCAAACTCGGCGACATGATGGGCCAGCACGTCATTGAGTTCGGCAATCAGGGTATTCATCTCGGGGATGAATTCAATCAGCCCTTCGGGAATCAGCACCACGCCGTGGTTCATTCCTTTGCCGGAACGCAGCACTACGATCTTGGCGATCTGTTCGACGATGAAGGCGAGCGACTGCTTCTTCTCGGCGACTTCTTCCGAAATGATGGTGACAGCGGGTTTGGTCTGGAGCGCCACTTCGATGGTCACGTGCGAAGCCGAGCGGCCCATCAGCTTGATGAAGTGCCAGTACTTGAGTGAGGAACGCGTGTCCTGCAGGATATTGCCGACCATTTCGCTGTAGATCTTGGTGGCTGTGTCGTAACCGAAGGAGATCGGCAGCAGATCGCCGATTTGCAAATCGCCATCGATGGTCTTCGGTACGCCGATCACCTGCACGCCCGAACCGTCGGCCTTGATCCCTTTGAACAGGAATTCGGCAAGCACGGCTGCGTTGGTGTTGGAGTCGTCACCACCGATGACGACGATCGCATCGAGGTTGTGCTTGATGCAGGTGGCCTTGACCTGTGCAAACTGATCGTCGCTCTTGATCTTGGTCCGGTCGGTACCGAGAAAATCGAAACCACCCGTGTTGATGACATTGGCAACGTCCGCATCGGTGATCTCGAACAGATTGCCCAGGAGCAGCCCCTTGGGACCCGGCTTGACGCCGAACAGGGTATTGCCACTGCCCAAGACGCGCTTGATGCCGCAAACCACGTTGTGGCCTCCGGACGCCGGGCCGCCGGAAAACAGCACGGCAACGCGTTTGCCTTGCGCCACATGGGTATTCGCCCCGGAAGACGAGAGAACGACATTGCCGGAAGCATGCACCGAGTTCGGAAAGCTCTTGGCGACGCTGTCGCTGTCCTTGGTGCTCAGGACGCGCGAACTGTTGGCGAAGGTGACGGCCTGAGGCTTTGTCGCCGCACCAAACGCGGCGCAAACCGGGAGGGGTAACTGACGCACGGCCGATTCGAAAATCGAATGGTGCGCTTCCATTTTCTGTAACTGTTCTGCCAAGGTGCTCATGGTTTGATCCTTAAGAAATAGAGGTGCAAAACTTCGGTTTCACCAATCAGAACGGCAGCGTGACTCCCGCAGCTCATTTGCTTGTCACGCTCGCGCCGTACGACCACGCCGATCATCGAAAACCGTGCGATTCTACCTGAATCGCTTTTCAGGTGCAGTACTCGCTCCGGCGTTGCCTGGTCGCCCATTTCGCCCGCGTCAAGGCGAGTGGCTCAACTCTCGCCCGACGTTCATCCTTTCCACTCGGATCTAGGACTGCTGGACGTGCGCACTGAAGTATAGGGCCCTACAATGGACCTTTCGGCGTCTTGTCGGCGTCGCGAGATGTAGGATGAAGGGAACTGCCCGGCAGTTTCAGGCGAAATTTTAGTGCGATCCGTGCTTGGCACCACATCGCTCAATAGGAAACGGAAACAGAACTTGGCAACCTACGCGATCGGTGACATTCAGGGTTGTTTCGAATCGTTCATGCGCTTGCTGGATCACTGCGCGTTCGATCCGGGACACGACCGGCTCTGGCTGGTTGGCGACCTCGTCAATCGGGGCCCGCGGTCGCTGGAGACGCTGCGTTTCATACGTAACCTCGGTCCGGCGGCAATAACCGTTCTTGGCAACCACGATCTTTCACTGTTGATGACTGCCGAGGGCTTCGGAAAACGCGGCAAAGGCGACACCTTCGACGAAATTCTGGCCGCGCCGGATCGTGACGAACTGCTTGAATGGCTTCGACATCAGCCGCTGTGCCATGTCGAGAAAACGTATTGTATGGTGCATGCCGGGTTGCTGCCGCAATGGACGGCCGAACAGGCGCGCGCCCTAGCTGCCGAGGTCGAGACGGTATTGACTGGCCCGAACTGGCGCGAGTTCATGTCCCATATGTGGGGCAGCGAGCCCGCTTCCTGGCGGGATGATCTGCAGGGCTGGCCCCGCCTGCGTGTCATCGTCAACGCCATGACGCGAATGCGCTTCTGTTCGACCGAAGGCGTTATGGATTTCCGCGTCAAGGGTGAAGTGGCCAAGGCGCCGGCCGGCTACATCCCTTGGTTTCAGGTGCCCGGTCGGTGCAGCGCGGATTCAGTGCTGATCACCGGACACTGGTCAGCGCTGGGCCTGAAAGTCATGACCAATTTGCTGGCACTGGATTCCGGTTGTCTGTGGGGCGGCTCGTTGACGTCTATCCGGCTTGAGGACCGGGCAATTTTTCAGGTGGATTGTTCGCAGAATGAAATCCCCGCTGCTTAGCGATGGCGGCCTGCGCCACCTTCGCCAACTCGCGACGATTGTGTTTTGTCGAATCGAGCACCGCTGCCGGAATCAGTCGAACCGTCAGCGAGCGCATGCCGAGTATGGCTATCAAGCTTTGAACCAACGTGGTATCTCCGGAAAAAGAAGGAGCCAGGCTGAGGTTCCCGCTCGCATCGTGGTAGGAAATCGCCAAAGGCAGAACGGGCCGCCCCGTCTCGATCGCAGGCTGCAAGAGGGCGGCATGAAAACTTAGCAGATGGGTTCCGTCGGTTGTCGTTCCCTCAGGGAAAAGGGCGACATCCATGCCGGAATTGAGCAAGGCGTCAATTTCGGCATTCACAATCCGGGCATGCCCGCGACTTCCTCGGCGCAGGAAAACCGTGTCATTCTTCTTTGCCAGCCAGCCAGCGAAAGGCCATTGGCTTATCTCCGCCTTGGAAATGAAGGCCACCGGTCGCAGGGCATAAATGGCGAAAATATCCAGCCAGGAGATGTGATTGGCGACAATCAGGCTGCCAGGGGGAGCATCGGTCGGCTGCGTCTCAAGCTGAACGGAAAGAATCTTCAGTATCTGGTGCGACCAGCGTTGTTTGAAAGCGGCACGCTTTCCTTTGCCGATCACCGGATAAAGCAGCGACGTTCCAACGGCAATCCACACCAGATGGAGCAGCAACCTCAGGCAGCGGAAGATACGGAGCAATAAAGGTGTAGGAGAATCTTGGCGCATCAATTCGAGCGTTAGTGGGTAACTCGCGTCGAACCATTGCCGCTTAGAACACGAACGCGTTCACCCGGATGAAAGACTTCACCCATTTCCTGAACGACGGCGATCAGTTTGCCGCCGTCGAGGCTGACGCTAATCTCCAGGGCATTCTTCTTGGTGGCGCTCTCTTCAATAGAATTGCCCGCTATTCCACCCAGAACCGCTCCGATGATCGCGCCGACGATCTGTCCCCTGCCACCACCGACCGTGCTCCCGGCTACACCGCCGACAGCGGCACCGGCCAGCGTTCCGGCTCCTGACTGGGTGCCTTCCATGCTGACTTCACGTACGCTCTCGACAATCCCGCTGCGCACAACCATTTCGCGCATGGTCTGATCGCGCGAGTAGACATCGCCCGACCTGCTGCTTGCGCAGGCGCTCAGAACCAACGAAATCAGAAGCACTGCGAGTAGTTTCAGAATGTTCATGGGCATTCTCCTCACCAAGGGCTTTCGCCAAAGGCTTGCTCGTACCGTTGGGCGATTTCGTGACGCGTCGGGCGATGGTTCTGCCCTCCACGATGGGCGATTTTGATGGCGCCCATCAGCGCAGCCATCTGCCCCGTCTTGACCCAGTCCCATCCCCTGGAAATTCCATAAAGCAAACCCGATCGGTAGGCATCGCCACAGCCCGTGGGGTCGATGACGTTTTCCGCCTGAACGCAGGGTATCTCATGACATTTCCCATCGGCATATATCAGCGAGCCTTCGCTGCCGCGTGTAACGATCAGAGCGTCGACCTCGTCAACCAGTCGCTCAATCGAGCGGCCGGTCCGGTCACTCAGCAGCTTCGCTTCGTAGTCATTGAAACAGGCGTACTTGGCAAGTTTCATGAACGCCATCAAATCGTCACCCGAGAACATCGGCAGGCCCTGTCCCGGATCGAAAATGAATGGAATACCGGCGGCAACCAGATCGTGGGCGTGTTTGAGCATTCCCTCTCGCCCGTCGGGAGCAACGATGCCGAGGGTGGCCCCTTTGGCGTCGGCGACTTTGTTCAGGTGCGAGTAGCTCATCGCGCCAGGGTGGAAGGCAGTAATCTGATTGTCGTCCAGATCTGTCGTGATGAATGCCTGCGCCGTGAAGCTGCCGGCAATGCGACGCACATGGGCGCGCGAAAGACCCAGGTCGTCCAGACGAACGAGATAAGCGTCGGCGTCATCGCCAACGGTCGCCATGATCAACGGTTCGTCGCCCAACAGTTTCAGGTTGTAGGCGATGTTTCCCGCACAGCCTCCAAATTCGCGACGCATCTCGGGCACCAAGAATGCCACATTCAAAATATGTATCTGCTCGGGAAGGATGTGGTTTTTGAAACGATCGTGAAAAACCATTATGTTGTCGTAAGCAATGGAGCCGCAGATGAGCGTCGTCATAGGATTGTCAAAGATGCAAAAGGAATGGGTTTGAAAATTATAGCACCCGGCCCGGACGCCCCGTTGCCCGCCGAGTTACCTGTGGTCCGCACACCGGATCAAGGATAGAAGACGTAGAGCCGATAGCCGGCGGCACTGATGTCCTTGGCCTCGATCCACAGACGTACCGCAACATCGGTGTTGGCCACGAAAGGCTGATCTACAGGCAATTTGGAGGGGAGGTATTCACCAGGCATGAATACACGGCGCGCAATGGCGGCATCCTGCGTATCGGTAAGCGAGAGCTCGAGTGCCGGATAGTCTTGTTCGTAGCTGGCCCGGTTGCGCAACGTCGCGTTCAGGACAAGAAGATTGCCGTGCGCCGGATCGGTCTGGAGATCCGAAGTTTCAATACTCACCAGTTCAACGTGTCGCGGTAAGGGCAGGCTGGCGTTAAATACTTTGCTGAATTCCTCAAGCATCGGTCGCAGACCGGGTGAGGTCATGGCGATCTCGCTCCGAAAACGGAAGATCAGTTGCCCGCACAGCGCCAGAATCAGGAGTAATGACGCGAGAACGAAGGGCCAACGCGCTGCCTTCTCGACCGGTGTGGTCTCCGGTCCGAACATGGCGCCTTCGGTCCATTTGCTGTAACCCGGAATTTCCGTTGTTTCGCGTGGCAAGATGAGACCGGTGGCTTTGCCCAGATCCTGCGTTGCTTTTTCACTGAGAAGTATCACCTCTTCGCCAGGGGGCATCGCTGCCGTGATGACCGGTGTCGCCATCGGCTCAGCGTGGATGGCAGGCGACGCGTCTTGCTGAATACCTGATGCTGGGGCAGGTTCTACCGGCTTGGGTGCCGAAGTCTCGACCAACCCGGCTTGTCGAATTCTGTCGGCATAGGCGATGGACTCATCGAGCAATCCATCGAGCGCATTGAACACCGCCTGACACTGTCCACATCGAACCTTTCCCGCACGAACTTTCAACTGGTCCGGAGTGACCCGGAAATTTGTTCGGCAGGCCGGACAGCAGGTGCGCATGGCTACGCCTTGGTCCCCGCCAGGCAAACCCAGCCATCGCGCGTATCGGCAACGCCCAGCGGCAGGAAGGGTGCATAGGTATTGATCAATGTTTCGGCCTGTTCAACCAGAATGCCCGAGAGCGCCAGCTTGCCGCCGGAACGCACGTGCGCACAGATAGCCGGCGCCAATGCCTTGAGGGGATTGGATAGAATGTTGGCAACCACAATATCAAACTGCCCCCTGATGCCCCGTGATGAATCTTCGAAGCGAGCACTGACATTATTCCGTTCAGCGTTACCTTTCGCCGCACCGATGGCCTGAACATCAATATCAACGCCGAGTACGTCGGTGGCGCCGAGTTTGTTCGCGGCAATGGCCAGAATACCTGAACCACAGCCGTAATCAAGAACCGAATCGCCTCGGCTAACGGAACGTTCAAGCCACTCCAGGCAAAGGCGGGTGGTTGGGTGCGATCCGGTGCCGAAGGCCATACCTGGATCGAGGACCAGAATGATGGCGTCAGGGTCTGGGGCTTGGTGCCAGGAGGGGACGATCCACAACCCTTGAGAGACGCGAATCGGTTCGAACTGCGACTGCGTGAGTTGCACCCAGTTTTGCTCGGCGACCTCCTCCTGGATGAACGCAGGACAGTTGTCCAAGCCGGCCGTCTGAGCGCAGTCGGCGATCAGACCACCGACATTCGCATCGGGTTCCAGCAGGGCAATGATTCGCGAGCGCTCCCAGGCCGGTGTAGATAACGAACCCGGCTCTCCGAACTGCGGTGTTTCATTGGCGGTCCCGGCATCGGCATCCTCGATGCTGACCGAGAGTGCACCAGCCGCCATCAACGCGTCGGCAAGCGCCTCCACATGAAGGGAATCGGTTTCGATACTCGCGGAGAGCCACGCCATGTTCTGCCGACTCAAGTGTCTTTCTTGACCTCGCCTCTGTCGGCAAGCTTCTTCTCGAGGTAGTGAATGTTGATTCCACCTTTGATGAAACTGGCATCCTGCATCAATTCCTGATGCAAAGCGATGTTGGTCTTGATGCCTTCAATGCTCATTTCGGACAGCGCGATGCGCATGCGGCTGATCGCCTGATTCCGAGAGTCGCCGTAAGCAATCACTTTGGCGACCATCGAATCGTAGTGCTGCGGTACGGTGTAGCCCTGATAGATGTGCGAATCTACTCGAATACCCGGTCCGCCTGGCGGGTGATACAAGGTTATTGTTCCGGGAAAGGGGACGAACGTGTAGGGATCTTCGGCGTTAATCCGGCATTCGATGGCATGGCCGCGGAAAATGAGATCGCGCTGCTTGAAACGTAGTTTCTTGCCAGCCGCCACATTGATCTGTTCCTGCACCAGGTCAATACCGCTGATCATTTCAGTTACCGGATGTTCAACCTGAATCCGTGTGTTCATTTCGATGAAGTAGAACTCGCCGTTCTCGTACAGGAATTCGAAGGTGCCGGCACCGCGATAGTTGATCCGGCGACAGGCTTCAGCACAACGTTCGCCTATGCGCGCAATATGGCGCGCCGGGATCCCGGGCGCCGGCGCTTCTTCGATAATCTTTTGGTGACGGCGCTGCATCGAACAATCGCGTTCGCCCAGATAGACCGCATTCTTGAAACTGTCAGCCAACACCTGAATCTCCACATGACGAGGATTTTCGAGGTACTTTTCCAGATAGACGTTGGGGTTGCTGAAAAAATTCTGCGACTCGGCGCGTGTCATGACGACCGCGTTGAGCAGTGCGGCTTCGGTATGCACGACGCGCATGCCGCGGCCACCGCCTCCACCGGCCGCCTTGATGATGACCGGATAGCCGACTGCCTTGGCTATCCTGACGATTTCTTTTGGGTCATCGGGCAGCGCACCTTCCGAACCGGGGACACAAGGGACGCCGGCCGCCTTCATGGCGTCCTTGGCTGAAACCTTGTCGCCCATCAAGCGGATCGTTTCGGGGCGCGGGCCGATGAAGACGAAGCCGGAAGACTCAACGCGTTCGGCGAAATCGGCGTTTTCAGACAGAAAACCGTATCCGGGGTGTATCGCCTCCGCATCGGTCACCTCGGCCGCCGAGATGATTGCGGGAACGTTGAGATAGCTCAGATTGGAGGGGGGCGGGCCGATACACACCGATTCATCGGCGAGTTTCACGTATTTTGCATCGCGGTCGGCTTCGGAGTGAATGACCACTGTCTTGATACCCAATTCACGGCAGGCGCGCTGAATGCGCAACGCAATTTCTCCGCGATTGGCAATGAGAACTTTCCCGAACATAACGGAAAGCTCAGCCTAACCGACGACAAACAAGGGCTCGCCGTATTCGACCGGCTGGCCATTTTCGACCAGAATGGCCTTCACCGTTCCGCCGCAATCGGATTCAATTTCATTGAGCAGTTTCATGGCCTCGACGATACATAGTGTGTCTCCGGATTTGACTATGCTGCCGAGCTCAACAAACGGGTCGGAGCCCGGGCTGGCTGAGCGGTAAAACGTGCCGACCATCGGCGACTTGACGACGTGACCCTCCGGTAGATCGGGTGTTTTCTCTTCGTCATGCGGGTTAGAGGCCGCGGCGGCTTCTGACCGTGGCACGGATATCGATGGACCCTGCGGCACCACATAGTGGGGCTGAGACGGCCCATAGGTGCTCTTGACGATACGCACCCTTTCCTCACCTTCGGTGACTTCGAGTTCCGTAATGCCCGATTCCTCGACGAGATCAATCAGTTTCTTGAGCTTGCGCAGATCCATGTATGAATGCTTTCTTGAGATGTTGGTGGCCAGCCGGCGAAGCGGATGGACGCGAAGGATGGCCGACTGGCACGAAAGTCAGTCCGAGGCAATTTGGCCAAGCAGGTACTCGAGCGCAAGAAGATATCCCTCGCTGCCAAGGCCTGAGATGACGCCGATGGCCAAGTCGGAAAAAAAAGATCGATGGCGGAAGTCTTCACGCGCATGGACATTGGAAAGGTGCACTTCGATAAAAGGGATGGCCGTGGCCGCCATGGCATCGCGTAACGCCACACTGGTATGCGTGTAGGCTGCGGGGTTCAGAATAATGAAACGAACTCCCTGTTCGCGTGCGGCATGAACGCGTTCGATCAGAGCACCTTCGTGATTGCTCTGAAATGATTCAAGCTCGGCACCAACGACTGCTGCCCGCCGGGCAAGAGCAAGATTTATGTCGGAAAGGGTCGCTCTGCCATAAAAATTTGGCTCGCGAGTACCGAGAAGATTGAGGTTCGGCCCGTGCAGGACCAACAGCTTGACAGGCGTTGACCGTTGATTACCGCCCGATGTTGAGGCTTTTTCCTTCTTCATGCCGGCAATTTTGACGCATATCGCCGCATTTTGTCCAGTAAGTGTTGATTACTTGGCGGTGGCTTT
>WBZS01002321.1_pt1 | contig 12111 bp, 15 predicted proteins | sample 5204201 | NCBI WGS metagenome assembly WBZS01 (sample SAMN12344357, study PRJNA552823) | activated sludge metagenome | biome: Activated sludge suspended growth; feature: Nitrification reactor; material: Wastewater; isolation source: activated sludge from nitrification reactor of wastewater...
CATCGCCGCTGCCTGCCCGCCAGCAACGTACTGCAGCACGCCGAACGCCCGCGACGAGTCCGCCGTCGACACCGGAGTGCCAGCCAGGAACCCGGTGGGCTTTTTCGTGCCGTTACCAGACACGAACGCTGCGCCCTCGCCCTGCGCAATCGCCTCGGCGGCACTCATCTGCAGCCAGTTCTCCACGTCGAAGAACAGGTCATCCAGCGACTCCTCGGTGGCCTGCGGTTTGGCGCTCGCCATGCCGAAGGTCGGCGCGACTTCGGCCAGGTCAGGCGTGTTGGTCTGCGACCGAGTATCGGCCTCGCCGACCCACTCGAACGCGGCGCCGTTGATGTCGAACAGTTCCTTGTAGTCTGGCGAGCCGACAGTGCGCACGGTGGCGATTTGGCGAATCGGAGAGATGTCCACCGACAGACGCGCGATCGCACGCTCGATCACCTCGGGCAGCGCGTAGCCACCCGCCGAGCCGGTACTGGTCACGGTCTGCGTGGCACGGGTCTCCAGGTCGTCGCCCGCGCCATTGGCCTGCGACACACGCAGCGCCTTGCCGGCCTGCTCGAGCGCAGCGCGCCGGCTCATGTCCTGCGGTGCACGCACCCAGGACAGGAACGCCGACTTGTAGGCATCGGCCTCGCGACTCGTCTGCTCGCCACCGGCCGCACCAGCGCCAGGACGAGCCGCGCGGGTCTCGATCTTGTCGAGCGACGCTTTGAACCCGTCGAGCGCCTTGTCGATGCTCGCCAGCTTCTCGTCGATCAGCGGATCGGCTGCGCCCTTCTTGTCGATCTCGTCCAGTCGTTGATCGTTGGCCTTGCGGTACTCCGCGAACGCCGCACCCTGGGCTTCCAGGATCTTCTTCACTTCGGCCATGTCAGCCATGATTGCCTCTTCAGTTGATGTTGACGGTGAACACATTGCGCCGAGCCAGTGCTTGCATCAGCTCGGCCGCTTGCTGCCCCCCGTCGGAATCGCTCCGACCGCCCAGGGCCTTGATGCGACTGACCAGTGCAGTCGCCTCGGATCGCGAGAAGCCGCCTGCATCACGCAGCAGCCGCTCGCAGTCTTTCAGGGTGGCGAGGTCGTCGATCGACTTGACCGACTGCACCCGCGCCTCACGATTCGCCGGGAAGGTCACGAGCGACACTTCCCACAGATCGACCGCCGTCAGCGTGCGCACGTCAGTCTCGGTGTCGTAGGACCACTGCCGCGAGTAGAACCCGATCGACAGGCCGTTGATCGCGCGCATCTTGAGCAGCTCCGATGCCTCGCGACCTCGCGTCGTGCCCATCGCCAGGCGCCCGCGCACCAGCAGGCCCTTGTCGTCCTCGACCATCTCGGTCCAAACGCCGACGGGCTCGTCGCTGTCGTGCTGCCACAGCATCGCCGGCATGGTTCCGGCGGCCTTGTGCGCCTTGAGTGACTCGGCGAAGGCGCCGGCCGCCACGATGTCGGCGTAGGCATCCATCACGCCGAACACCGAGCCGTAGCCCTCGATCACACCGTCGTCGCCTGCCGCCTTGAGCGTGAGCGGGAAGTCAAGCGTGCAGCGCTTCATCTCAGCGTCACGCCGTTGCATCTGTGGCATCGCCACCTCCAGTGTCAGCGCCAGACCCGGCGCCCATGTTCATCGGCGTAAGCGGCTCATCGAGCCCGGGCAGCGGATCCTTGCCCTCTTCGTCGCGCAGCTCGTTGCGCGTGTAGATGCCCATCTCGGCCATCGTGCGCGCCCACTGCGATCGATCGCGCATCGACCCCGAGCGCATGTAGCGCGTGTCGAACTCGGCAAAGAGCGGCCCGGCACCATCGAGCAGCATCTCGTCAAGCCGCTGCGTCCACGCCTGATGCCACGGCGCAAGGGTGTGCACCAGGTGCGCCGCGAAGAACGCCTCGCTCGACGCAAACGTCGATGCCTTGTCCGAGTGCCCGACCATGATCGGGAACACGCCGTAGGCCCTGCAGATTTCCTCGACCTGCACCCGACGGGTCTCGATGTGCTGGGCGTCGACGCCCGTCATCGATGTCTGCTGCCACTTCGCCTGCCGATCAAGAATCAGCGGCGTGCCGGCCTTGTCAGTGCCGGCGTAGTGGGTCTTGAGCAGGGAGCGCAAGCGCTCGTGCTGCTCAGCGGATAGGTTGCCCTCCACCGAGTAGACGCCGCTCGCCCTGATGCCGTTTTCGTGGAATTTCAGGTGGCTTCGCTCGGTGGCGATCGCCAGCCCAACCGATTGGCTGGCCAGGCTCACCGCGTCCAATGCTTTGATGTGCGACCACTGCAGATTCGGCAGCGCGAACACGTCGTCAGACGTGAATTCCCCGATGAGCCCGAAGTCGTCCCACAGCCGGTAGCGCACGTCGTAGCGCGACACCTCACGCACGTCCCAGCGGCCCGGCATGACCGGGATCAGCTCGCGCACCCGACGGTTCTCGCCGCGGACCTTCAGCGACAGCCCGCAGCCGGTCAAGGCGGCGTGCAGCGTCATCAACCGCCGCCACTCGAACGACGTCTGCCACTCGTTTGGGCGTCGATTCAGCAGCCTGAACTCAGGGATGTTGGTCGCCAGTTCGCGCTGCCCGTTGGCCCGCACGCGGTAGACGTTGAGCGGCGGCGTGGCGCACCCGTCGGCGATCACCTTCACGCAAGCCAGCACGGTCGATACCCGCAGCGCGGTCTGCGCGGTCACGGTGATGCCACCGACTGACCGTGCGCCACCTGCGTCGATCAGAGACGCGATCTGGTCATAGGTGAGCTGCGCAGCCTTGCGCCCGAAGGTGCCGCGCAGCGAATCAAGCCAGCGCATAGTCGGGCGAGTCCCAATACGAAGATCCGCCAGCCTCTGACGTGTCGGCCCCGGCCAGCCCTCGCGCCATCGTGAGTGCCACCATGCCGTCAATCCTTCCCGTGCTTTTGCTTTTGTCCAGCTTGCGATTGCCTGCTGGGTCGCGAATCACCACCGCATTGCCTGCACACATCGTCAGGACAGGGTGCGCACCGTGCCGCATCCGCCCGTTGATCAGGTCGCCTTCGAGCAGGTCGAGCGCGGGCGAAATCGACGCGAACCCCTGGCCGAACTCCGTCAGCCGAGCCATGAATTCGTCGGACGCACCAAGCCTAGCGAGTGACTGCCGAAACGTACCCATGCGCCAGCGGTCAAACGCCACGCGCAGATCGCACTCATCGGCCAGTTCCAACAGGAATTGGCCAACAAAGTCGTAGTCGACAGCAGCGCCAGGCGTGGTCAACAGGTGCCCCTGCCGCGCCCACACGTCATAGGGCACCCGGTCACGCCTCGCGCGCTCTTCCAGGCCCTTCTCTGGCGCCCAGAACCACGGATGGACGTGCCACAGATCCGCGTCGTCGCGCCAGATCGCCACCAGCGCCGTAAGGTCGGTTGTCGACGACAGATCCAGGCCCGCGTACACCTCGCGGCCATGCCACGGCGCCGGCTCACCAGCGTTCAGCGTCCAGACGGACCGCGAGACGAATGGAGAATGAGCCTCGACCCGCTGATTCAGGATCAGATTGCGGAATCTCGCCTCTGCTGACGGCAGCCTTACTGCCTCATCAGCCTGACGCCGAACGTCCTCTCGATCGCGAAACTTGCCGAGCGCAGGATTCGCCGCCTTCCATGCCTTCGGGTCTGTCAGCTCACAGTCATCTGGCGCCGCGTGCAGCAGGCACACCGTCTGCTCGTCGTGCCCGGCCATCGCATCGTCGATCCAGATCGACAACAGGTCAGCATCCGTCGGCGCCTGCGTGCTGATCACAACCAGCAGCGGCTCGGCATGCGCGCCTTGGCTCGTCGTGATCGCATCCACGAAATCCGACTTCGGCCCGCGCACCTGGCCGACCTCATCGAGAATCGCCAGCACAGGCGACAGGCCGTGCGCCGTTGTGCCATCAGCCGACAGCGCCCGATACTCGACGTTGAGCGGCAGCCCGCTCAGTCGCTTTCCCGATGGGATGATCTTTACAATCCGCGACAGCCGCTCCGATAGCTGCACCATCTTCGCGGCCAGCGCGAACACCAGCGCCGCCTGATCCCGCGACATGGCGCCAGAGACGATCTGAGAATTTCGCTTGGCCTCCGGGCCGACCAAGTGCGCCAGCAAGATCCCGGCAATTAGGCCGGACTTACCGTTTTTACGCGCAATCGATAAGATCGCCCGCCGCGTACCCTTCGGGTTGTCGTAGACGGCGCGAATGAAGTCCTTCTGGAATTTCTCAAGCCGCAGCGGCTTGCCTACCAGTGCGCCCTCGGGCACCACGCAGTAGGTCTCGATAAACGCGATCACCCGGCCCGCCCGGGTGCGCGGCTTGGCGCTCACGTCGGGATCAAGTCGTCCTCGGCCTGCACCGCGCCTGCCGTGGCCCGCGCTGCGCGCTCCTGCGCCCGCCCCTTGGCCTTATCCTCCAGTGCCCCGGACGCGACAGCCTGCATCTGCATCAGCCGCGACAGCGCCATCACGCGCCGCGATAGCATCTCCAGCACCGAGTGTTTCGGGTTCGTGATCGGCGTGCCCTTGGCGTTCTCGATCACGTCACCCTCGGCCTCGATCTCGCGCGAAAGCCGCTCGATATCCGCCATCGCCCGCGCCATGTTGCCGGCGTGCACCAGATCAGCCTCGGTCCATTCCTTGCGGGCGCGGGCGCGCACAACCGCAATCCAATACGGCCGATCACCGTCGCGTAACCGGACGTGGGGCGGCGGCTCAATGTCCCCGGCCAGCGCCGATTGCATGGCCTCAACCATACCCGCAACGGTATTCGATGGGTTTCGCTTCGCTTTGGTCATAAATGCAACAGAGTTGCGCGGTTCGCAGTGAAAAAGAGGCTCGGGCGCGGTTCTCCGCCGACGGTGCCAGAGATTTGACCCACCCCCGGCCGCCGCCCTCAGCGCCCGCGCATCGACTCGCGGCCCGCGTTATCGTCAATCGGCCAGCCGTCCACGCCGATGCGACGCATCGGTTGCTTGCCCGCTTCCCGAGCCGACTTGATGCGATGGCAATCACGACACAGCGACTGCAGGTTGGACCAGTCGTCAGTGCCGCCGTGCGCCAGAGGCACGATGTGGTCGACCTCCTCGGCGGGGGTCACGCGGCCCTTGATCTGGCAGTGCGCGCACAGCGGATTGCGAGACAACACCGTGCGACGGATCGCCGTCCAGACACGTCCTCGCGTGCGCTCCTGGCGTATTGTGACCGCTGGCCCTGGCAGGTGTGCTGTCAGCCTGCCGTGTGCCATCGTGATCCTGCTATGACTTGCTGCGGTCGCGCATCATTGGCACGCATGCACCACAGGCCAGAAATGCAAACGGCCAGCGCGATAGGCTGGCCGTCGTCGTGAATTGGGGGCAATACGCCACCCTGCTGAATATGGGGGTTATGCCATCGAAAACGGAAATCGTCAACCCCATGCCGGCATCAGCATCAGGCAGGGGAATGCGACGGGGCAACACGGGCGGCACTTTCTACGATCCCCGCCTCCTCGAGCAGCACCTCGGCGCGCACCATCCCGGGGGCCTCGATCGCCTCTACCCATCGCCTCACGGCCAGGCGCCAGTTACGCACCGTGCGCACGGTCACATCGGCCCGGTCGGCGATGTGGGCCACGTTGACTCGCTGACCTAGGGCACCGGCCATGATCTCGACCACAGCCCACGGAGGCACTGTGTCAGGCAGAGCGCGCCGTGCTCGCAGGGCCAGCAGTGTCACAGCGGCGCGGCGCGCGCCAGGGTCAAGCACGGCAAAGCGAGCGACCACCGCCACACAGAAAGGCCGGGGGGTATTGCGCTCGATCAGCGACCGGATCATCCCAGCCTGAGCGGCGCCATCCAGCCCGCGCAGCCCTCGGCCCTCACCGCCTACCCTTTCATAACGCTCCCTGGCCGCCAGTGCAATCTGCCGCTCCGCAGCGCCCGCCGTGCCGTGCTGAGTCGACGAGTAGGTGTAGGCAAAGAGCAGCGCTTGATGCGCTGATCGGAAAAGCGCTGTCATCTCACCACCAGCGACAGCCGCCCGGACAGCATGTCAGCCCAGGTTTGCCGGTCGTCCTGCTGACGGTGTTCGACGATTGGCATCTGCGCAGTCGGTCGCCACATGGTCCGTCCGGAGTCCTGCTTGCTTTCGAGCCACCCGAGCTCCGCCCATCCATTGAGCAGGCGCTGCAGGGTCTCGATGCCGAGCGGCGTCTGCGGCTCGATCTCTGCCAGCGTCCACCATCTCGAGGCCGGCTGATCGCACCACCACGCCGCGATCTCGGCCCATATCAGCAGGTCTGACGAGGATCTAAGTAGGGAGCGCGGGGTGTAGATCACTCTCGCCCCCCGCTCACCGCCACCTCGACCCGGGCTCGAGACCCGAACCGCTTGAGCACCCGACCATCGACCACCTGGGCGTCGTCCTTGTAGGCGATGCCGTTCAGGGCGTCGCTGGTGATCTTTCCCAGGTTGTCCCAATCCGGCTTCACCGCGGGCCAGATCTCACCCATCAGCGCCGCCTCGCGCCTGGCCTTGCTCCAGCTGGCCGGCGGCTCGAACACGGCCACCAGGGCCAGCGCCACGGGGCCGGCAAACGGCGCCCGGCCGGCCATCGCCTGCGCGGCCAGCAGGGCCACGGCGCGCTTATAGGCGCGCTGGCTGTCCGCGGTGAAGTGCCGGGCGCCGTTGGTGCGCGCACGAGCCCAGGCCATTGGCGTGCCTGGGATGGTGAATTCGAGGCGGGTGGTTGGCATGGTCAGAAGGGCAGCAGCCCAGCCCGGATCCAGGGCGCCACGCCGGCCGCAACCCCCGGCGACGGCGCCAGCGGTTCGGTGAGCGCATCGACCGCGGCGCGCACCTTGGCATGCAGCACCTGGTCGTAGCCGCCGAAGAGCTGCGGCTCGGCCTGTGCGAAGTCAAGCAGCGTGTCGATGTTGGCCAGTTCGCGGGTGAGCGTGGCCACCCGATCGGCCATGGCGGGGGTGGTGGTCTTGGGGTCGTCGATGGGGAAATTCATGTTGGTCCTCAATTGATGGATTAACGCCGACAAATGGGGACGCACCTGTCGGCGGTTAAAAGCACGTAACCATGCGGGTTTCCGAATTGTTGGATTAAAAGACCCCCCTCCTCCTCCCTAACAGCGGAATTTAAGGAGGGACTGCCCCCCGTCGCGTTGTCGGCGGTATTGCTCAAACCCGCGCCGGTGCTAGGTTTCATGCGGGGACGCTCCCGTCGGCGTTTTGTCGGCGTTGTCGGCGTTATTGACCAAGGCGCTATCCATGTAGGCCTGACGGGCACGCCCCCGGCCGCTGGCTGGCTTCATGTCGACGAGGGTGATTTCCTCGCGACGGCGCAGCGACGAAAGCGCGTCCTGGCGCATGCGGTCCGGGCTGGCGCGCCAGGTGCGGCTGGCTTTGTCCAGATCGCGCTCGGTCATGCCTTTACCGCCGGCCTTGACGACCAGGCGGCGCACTTCCTTGCACAACTGATCGAACGGCCCTTCGGACAGTCGCTCGCGCAACATCTGGATGTTGCGGTCGCTGTGATGCTCGACGTACTCGCATGCCCAGTGGGCATGCGCTCGGGTGATCGTGAGGCTGTCGCACGACAGGGCGACAATCAGCGACAGCCGCATGGCCGTTTCGGTGATCCTAGCGAGCATCTCGGCCAGGCCTTCGCTGTCAAGGTCGTCCATGCGAGCGTGCGTGCGCTGCTCGAGCGCCGCGAAGGTGGCCAGCGCCCCGCCGTCGAATTCGACCGTGATCGGTACCGGCTCCATGTCGTGGGCCGCTGGCAGCGCGGCCATGTTCCCCGAGCGGTTCACACCCGAGTGCGCGGCCTGGATCCATTCGATCAGACGCGCGGGCGGAGCGATGTCCTCGACCGGCCGAGCCATCTGTCGGCCTCGGTCGGCGTGCACGGTCAGGTAGCGGGCCAGGAATCCGTCGGCCACCGCGGCGCTGGTCAGCCCACCGAAGAGCGTCTCGCCGGTGGCCATGGCCAGGATGGTGAGGCTGGGCTTTCGCACCAGGCGCTTGGCCAGCTCCTCGGCCTGCTTGGACGACAGCCCGGCCGTCGAATAGGCCACCGGACGCATCACTCCATCGGCGCGCCCCCAAACTTCCATCAGGGCCTTCAGAGTGTTCCGGTCGGCGTAGTTCTGAGCGACCGATGCGGACTGGAGCATCTTGCCGAACTCGTCGAGCACGCTGAAGTGCGCGGGCTTCTCGATGAGCGCCGAGGTCACCGAGGACTCGCTCGCGAACCGGCCAGCGCCGATCAGAGCCGAGAGCCCTGCGGCCTCCAGCAGCGTCTCGACGGCGAATTTCGCATGCTCCTTGCCCGCGCCCGACTGAGCGACGTTGAGCAGGTAGAGCATCGACCAGTTGCCGTTGGTTGTCCGATACCGACGGCCCAGCACGACAGAGCCCAGCGCGATGGCCGCCTGCACAGCCAGTAGCGGCTGCGGCTTGCGCGCCGTGGCGTTGATCCAGTCGACTGCCATGGCCAGTGCGCCGGGGACGGTGAGCAGGTCTGCAGGCGTGTCGGGTTGCTGCACGACATCGGGCTCAGGCCCTGCATCCATTGGGTCGGCCTGCACGATGATCGGAGCTGGCGCCCCCTTGGCAGCGTTCGAGCGCGGGTTCGTCCAGCCGTTGGCCTGAGCCTGCGCGAAAATCCATGCGGGCGACAGGCCGGCCAACCCGCGCCATCTGAACGAGCGCCACACGCGCATTTGGTCGACCGGGTCGAACTTGGCCGAACTGATCGACCACTGCGTCCACAGGTCGAACGACTGCTGGCTGGCGCCTGTGCTGTGCAGGGCCATGCCAACATGCAGCCACATCTCCCGATCGTCTGCCCCCAGGTGCACCAGAGCCGACCTCAGGTCATCGGCCAGTGGCTGGCTCATTGCGGCGGCGGCCATGACCGCGGGCTGCGGCTCCTGGCGGACCGACCGCAGCCAGTCGGGCAGTGGGGAGGCTGTCGCGCCTTCCAGCGGGTCGCTGGATGCCTCCCATGCGTACCGCTGCCCGCTGATGTGCCGCGATGGCTCGACCACGATGTAGCCGTGATGCTTCACGTCCACGCCCGGCCCGAGGCTGCCGGGCACGCTGATCGTCTGGCCGGCCGGAACCGAGAACACCCGGTGCTCCCCGCCCCCACCGGTGAACTGCAGCACATCCGACTCGAGAGGCCCGCGCTGGGCCTCGACGGCGGCGATCGTGTCCAACCCGCCGTTGCGAGGATCGATGTCGATCGCCACCAGGTGCGATGGCGCCAGCACGACGCCGATATTGGCCTGCGGGTACTGCTGCCACCACGCGGCGATGCGAGACGGCTCCGTGGTGGCTGAATTCTGGCCCTGTGGGACGGCCGCGCTGATCGGGTGCTTGGCCGGCGACTTGCAGGCTGGATTGCCGCACGCGCAGCGCCACTGCCCTTCGACCTGGTGCGCCCACCACAACGGCATGACGTGCCAGCCGCGCGCGGCGTAGCGCCGCGCGTAGCTGCCCAGCGAGCGGGCGTCGTTGATGTCGAGCACCACGCCTGTCATGAACGCCTATTTCGAGGGGCGCTCAATGAGCGCAGTCTTTAGCCGGAACAACTCCCACAGACCGGCGTGCATACGCCGGTCGCCAGCCTCCCATTGCTGCCATGTCCGCAGCGATCCATGCACCAGAGCGGCTGCCTGCGTCTGCGTCAACCCTGCGGCCTCACGGCCGGCAATGATGTCTGCTGGCGCAGGATTCGCAAAAGGCCCTTTCGGGCCTCGGTTGGGGTGGTTACTCATCGTTCACTTCTTCGACTTCGTAACCATCGGCGGTGATGGTCACTTCGACCGGGGAGCCGCTGTTGCTGTCGAAGCTGCGGATTTCGAAGTAGCAGCCGTTGCCGTCATTGAAGTGATCTTCGGCGTCGCTGGCCCATGCATTCAGCATGGCAGGCGTGAAGTGGTCGCGGCCCAGCTTGTGATGTTGGCCCAGGGCGGCGGCGATTTGTTCCAGACCGTTGGCGTTGATACGAGCAACTTGCATATCTATCTCCAAGCCCCAGATCTGCCGAGGCGCGCCGGTCAGCGATGTGCTGTCCATGTCCGTAATATACGCTCAATGAGCGCATGTGTCAAGCACCGAAAACACACTCAAATCCGGATAGCCAAAAAAGAGACTGCCGACATGACATCGACAGCCCCTCAGCATCGGTACCCGGTTGTGCGGCCACGCCGGGCGCGTGTTCCCGTGGAGACGGAGCCGGCCCGCACGCCAGCGGTGAAAAGAGCGCCGACGCGCGCATCGCAGCGCGCATCGTCGAGAGCCGATGAAGGCGGTACTGCCCGGGGGTCATGCTGCGTCCTTGGCGGGCGCCACTGCCGGCGCGCCATCGGTGCCGATCAGCTCGGGCCAGATTCGCCACCAGTCGTCAGGGCGCAGGTCCCACCGGCGGACGGCGCCAGAGGTGGCGTGTTCGATCGGCACGCAGCGCTCGATCGGCACCGGGCGCGCACCGGTGCGCCACTGGCTCACGAGCGGCGCTGGCACCTGGAGCGCCGTCGCGAGTTCCGCGTTTGAGTGCGAATCGAGGTAGTCGTGCAGGTTCATGCCTCACATCATAGCGCAGCGCTAGGATTTTGCAATAGCGCTGTGCCACGCCAAAAAAACTAGCGACTCGCTATTGACAGACACCTAGCACCTTGCTAACCTTCTCCCATCGCCCCACTCCACGGGGCAGGGAGACGACGGTGATCGAAATCAAACACAGGTACACAGGTGCCGTGCTGTACACGTCAGGCGGCGAATCGCTGCGTGATGCTGTCATGCAGGCGGCGATAGATCGCGCGGACCTGCGCGGCTCGGACCTGAGCGGCTCGGACCTGCGCGGCTCGGACCTGAGCGACGCGGACCTGCGCGGCTCGGACCTGAGCGGCTCGGACCTGCGCGGCTCGGACCTGCGCGACGCGTACCTGAGCTTTGCGGACCTGCGCGACGCGGACCTGAGCGACGCGGACCTGCGCGGCTCGGACCTGAGCTTTGCGGACCTGCGCGACGCGGACCTGCGCGGCGCGTACCTGCGCGGCTCGGACCTGCACGGCTCGGACCTGAGCGACGCGGACCTGAGCGGCTCGGACCTGCGCGGCTCGAACCTGCGCGACGCGGACCTGAGCGGCTCGGACGTGCGCGACGCGGACCTGAGCGACGCGGACCTGCGCGGCTCGAACCTGACCTTTGCGGACCTGCGCGGCGCGGTCCTGCGCGGCGCGTACCTGCGCGGGAACAGACTCGTTGGCGAACGCCCTCTATTGCTGATCGGCCCCATCGGGTCGCGAGACGACTATTTGTCGGCGTGGCTGGCCGACGCTGGGGTGATGGTTACCGCCGGGTGCTTTCACGGCACGCTAGACGAGTTCCGCGCCGCCGTCGAAGCAACGCACGGAAACAACGAGCACGGCCGCGAATACGCCGCCGCTATCGCAATGATTGAGGCGCATGCGGCGATCTGGACGCCTGCGGTCGAGGTGGCCGCATGAGCACCCAACGGCAGTACGCCGCGCTGGACCGCGCCGAGCGCCTGGCTGACGAGCGCCGCGAGCGCCTGCCGGAAACCCTGCCGGCCGACATCGACGACGCAGCCAAAGCGCTGCGCGAAGGCATTCGTGATGGGTACGTGGCCCGTCGACGAAACGACATCGCCCAGGAACTGATCGATCGGCGATCCGAGTCCATGCGCATGTGCCGCGAAGAGTACGTTGGCGAGAGAGGCGCGCCGTGAAAACGACCCTGAACGAAATCCGAAAGCACTACCCGTGCCGTAAAGGATGGACTCAGTTGCTCGCGCACCTTGGCAAGACTAAGGCTGATGACGAGCCGCTGCCGATCGTGGAGGTGCTTTCGAGCAACGGCCTGGACGATGCGCTGTGGTGCCTGCGTGCCGTTACCGGCCACGATCGCAACATACGGCTTTATGCCGTGTGGTGCGCGCGGCAAGTGCAGCACCTCATGGATGAGGCGAGCTCTAACGCGGCACTTGATGTCGCGGATCGGCGCGCACGCGGCCTCGCGAGTGACAATGAGCTTACCGCCGCATGGGCCGCCGCAAGGGACGCCGCAGGGGCCGCCGCAGGGGCCGCCGC
>WBZS01002322.1_pt1 | contig 12105 bp, 7 predicted proteins | sample 5204201 | NCBI WGS metagenome assembly WBZS01 (sample SAMN12344357, study PRJNA552823) | activated sludge metagenome | biome: Activated sludge suspended growth; feature: Nitrification reactor; material: Wastewater; isolation source: activated sludge from nitrification reactor of wastewater treatment...
CAGCTCGGCCAGAACTACGGCGGCGCCCGGCTCGACGATCTCGACCTGGACGCGTTGACCCGCCAGTTGGGCGGCGACGCGGCCCGCAACGCGCGGCTGCTGGCCGAGCTGGAGAAGGCGCTGCGCGAGGGCGGCTTCCTGCGCCGCGACGCGTCCGGCGATCTGCAGCTGTCACCACAGGCGATGCGCCGGCTGGGCAAGGCGCTGCTCGCCGACGCCGCCAAGCAACTCTCCGGACGCCAGGGCAACCGCGACACCCGGCTGGCCGGCGCGGCGGGGGAGCCGACCGGGGCGTCCCGGGCCTGGCAGTTCGGCGACTCGGAACCCTGGGACGCCACCCGCACCATGCTGAACGCGGTGAGCCGGTCCGCCGAGTCGAGAGCCCCGGACTCCACCGAGATCCCGCCACGCCTCCGCATCAAGCTCGACGACGTCGAGGTGGTCGAGACCGAGGCGCGCACGTCGTCCGCGGTGGCGCTGCTGGTGGACACCTCGTACTCGATGGCCGCCGAGGGACGCTGGGTGCCGATGAAGCGGACGGCGCTGGCACTGCATCACCTGGTCAGCACCCGGTTCCGGGGCGACCGGCTGCAGCTGGTCAGCTTCGGCCGCTGGGCGCAGTCGCGGGAGATCGCGGAACTGACCGCGCTGCCGCCGGTGCGCGAGCAGGGCACCAACCTGCACCACGCCCTGCTGCTGGCGAACCGGTTCTTCCGGCAGCACCCGTCGATGCAGCCGGTGCTGCTGGTGGTCACCGACGGTGAACCCACCGCGCACCTGACCGGCGGCGGCGACGCCTGGTTCTACTGGCCGTCCGACCCCGAGACGATCGCGCTGACGGTGGCCGAGCTTGAGAAGGCGTCCCGGCTGGGCGCGGCGCCGATCTTCTTCCGGCTCGGCGACGACCCGGGGCTGGAGCGGTTCCTGAATCAGCTGGCGCGCCGGGCCGGCGGACGGGTGGTGGCCCCCGATCTGGTCGACCTGGGCAGCGCGGTGGTCGGCGAATACCTCACCGCCCGCTTCCGGCGCGGCTGGGACGCCGACGACTGGCTGGAGTAGTCCTGGTCAGGGGATCCCGGGTCGAGCACGGGATGCCGGACGCCGGGAAGCCAGACTGGCGCACGTCATCCCGCCGCGCCCCGCGATCTCGCCACGAGCGAGGGACGTCGCGGGTGGCGTCCGGGCCGTGGCGTGGGACATCCGCACCGCGCCGGCGGCCGACAGGACACACTGGGACGACGAGGTGCGGCGGCGACGGTGCCGCGTGCGCAACCGACGACGCGAGGAGGCACGACGTGGTGAAGGTACTGGTGGCGGGGGATCGGTTCATCCTGCCGGAGATCCTGCTGGAGGCGCTCGGCCGGCATGTCCCGGACGTCGAAACGACGGTCATCAAGGGCGACTGGCCGGTCACCCCGTTCGCCCAGATCGGCGAGGTCTCCGAGGCCGAGGGCGACGAGGACGCCCTGATCAAGGCCCTGGACGGCTGCGAGATCGCCTTCGTGCACGCCTCGCCGTTCACCGAGAAGGTGATCGCCGCGGTATCGCCCACGCTGAAGCTGATCACGGTCGGCCGCGGCGGACCGGTCAACATCAACCTGGCGGCCGCCACCCGGTACGGCGTCCGGGTGTCCAATGCTCCCGGGCGCAACGCGACGTCCACGGCCGAGCACAGCGTGGCGATGATCCTGGCCGCGGTGCGCCAACTGGTGGACCGGCACAACGAGCTGGTGGCCGGCGCGTGGCGCGGCGACTACTACGCCTACGAGAACGTGGCGCCCGAGGTGCGGGGCGCGACCGTCGGCCTGATCGGCTACGGGGCGGTGGGCTCCTGGGTGGCCCGGATCCTGAACGCCATGGGTGCCCACGTGCTCGCCTACGACCCCTATGTGGCCGCCGCCGACATGCCGGACGCCGAGAAGCTCGACGACCTCGACGAGTTGCTGCGCCGTTCCACCATCCTGACCCTGCACCCGCGGCTGAACGACGAGACCCGGGGCATGATCGGCGCCGAGCAGCTTGCCCTGCTGCCCGAAGGGGCGATCGTGGTGAACTGCGCCCGCCCGCCGATCCTCGACTACGACGCGCTCGCCGACGCCCTCGAATCCGGCCAGCTCGCTGCCGCCGCCGCGGACGTGCTGCCGTGCGAACCGCTGCCTGCCGACCATCGACTGCTCCGGGCGCCCCGGCTGATCGTCACGCCGCATCTGGCCGGCGCCAGCCGGGAATCGGCCCAGCTCGCGGCCGAACTCGGCGCCGCCGACATCGCCCGCTGGCTAGCGGGTGAACCGCTCGTCCACGCGCTGAACTGAATCTCCCAAGGGGTAGGGAGCATCGGGACCATTCAGGTTGCGTCCGGCCGAAGTGTCCGGGCAACCCCTCGCAGCGACTCAAGGGCAGTGGGCTCAGGACGGCGCCACCTCCTCCTCACCACGGGACAGGATGATCCCATCCAGGAAGTCGCTCAAACAGCCCGCGACATCGACGGAGTCGCGGTCGAGCAACCATTGGGCCTGGGCGCCGTCCCAAAGCGCGATCAGGGAGGCCGCCGCCCGATCGACGTCGACGCCGGGCCGCAGCCGGCCTTGGGCGTCCAGTTCACGGAGCTTGCGGGCGTAAGAGGCGCGCAGCCTGCCGAACCGATCGACGAAGTACTCGCGGGCCGGATAGCCCTCGGTGACCGCCTCGCCGCACAGCACCGTGTAGAGCTCGACCAGCCCGGGGATGGTCTCGTTGTGCCTCGCCTGCTCGAGCACCACGTCGACCAAACCCTGCCCGGCGGTGCTCGGCCGCGGTTTCGCGACCGCGTCCCGCTGCTCCAGGACGGCGATCAGCAGGGCGCGCTTGCTCGGGAAGTAGTGCAAGATGCTGGTCTGGCTCAGGCCCACCCGATCGGCCACCTCCTGCAGCGACCCGCCCTGGTAGCCACGGGCGGCGAACACGTCGAACGCCGCCTCGACGATCTGCCGCCGCCGGCCGGCAGACTTCGCATAGGGTCCCCGCTTGCGACGTTCCAGAGCCATCGGACGTACTCTACCGGCCCGCTCCCATCGCGACTCTAAATTTCGAGCACATACTCGGTTTTTGTGGTATCGTCCTCCCCACCCGGGGGCACCCGCCCCGGCCACTCTCACACTGACGTGGAGGCCCCATGCGAAACCTCACCCGCCGTCGAGTCCTGGGCTTGGGCCTGGGCGTCGTCGCCGCGGGCATGCTGGGCGGATGCACGACACCGGGCATGACCTCGGTCAACAGCCTGCCGATCATCCCCCCGAAGGCTCCCGGCGAGAAGGTCACCCTCACCTACTGGGCGTGGCTGAAAGACCTGCAGAAGGTCGCCGACATCTGGAACGCCCAACACCCGGACATCCAGGTCGAAGTCGTCTGGATCCCCGGCGGCAACGCCGGCGGTTACCAGAAGATGTACGCCGCACTGGCCGCCGGCGGCGGACCCGACCTCGGCCAGGTCGAGTTGCGGTCGATCCCCGAGTTCCTCCTGGTCAACGGCCTGGTCGACCTGAAGCGCTACGGCGCCGATGCCCAGGCGAGCAAGTTCGACCCGACGCTGTGGAGCCAGGTGAGTTTCACCGGCGGCATTTACGGCGTTCCACAGGATTCCGGGCCGATGGGCTTCTTCTACCAGACCGCCCTGCTCGACAAGGTTGGCGCCAAGCCGCCGACCACCTGGGACCAGTGGCGCGACATCGCCGTCGAACTGCGGAAAGCGGACTCCTACCTGGAATGCTTCTCGCTCTCCGACGCCGGCTACTTCACCGCGGTCGCCACCCAGGCGGGTGCTGAGTGGCTGAAGCCGACCGCCGACGGCTGGGTGATCAACATGACCGACGACGCCACGATGAAGGTCGCCCGCTTCTTCGACAAGGCGATAGACGACGGCCTGGTCAACACCCAGATCTCCCCGTTCTCGCCGGCCTGGTTCGCCGCCTGCGCCCGAGGCGGCATCGCCGCGCTCACCGGAGCGAGTTGGGCGGACGCGCTGATCGAGGGCATCTCCGGCGGCAAGGGCCGCTGGCGGGTCTCCACCATGCCGCGCTGGGACGGCGGCTTCGGCTCCAGCTACTGGGGCGGCTCCACGACCGCGGTGCTGTCCAGCAGCCGGCATCCGCACGAGGCGCTGCAGTTCGCCGTCTGGCTGAACAGCTCCCCCGAAGGTATCAACGGACTGATCGACAGCGGCATCGGTTGGTCGGCCAACCCGGCTTACATCGGTGCCGCGAGGCAGCAGCCGTCCGAGTTCTTCAGCGGTCAGGACTACAACCAGGAGATCTTCGTGCCCGCCGCCAAGGAGCAGAACGCCGACTGGAACTGGTGGCCGATCACCCAGCAGTCGCTGAACATCCTCGCCGACGGGTTCCGCCGTAAGGCCTCCGGAGGAACGCTCGTCGACGCCGTCGCCACGGCCGAGAAGACCATTCTCGCGGCCTTCAGCAACAAGGGCCTGGCCATTCGAAAGGAGCAAGCATGAGCGCCGTTCAGCCCCGCGCACGCAAGCTCAACGCTGCCACCAAGCGTGCGCCATGGATCCTGTTGGCACCATTCCTGGCCCTGTTCATCCTGACGTTCGTGGTGCCCATCCTGACCGCGGTCGGATCCAGCTTCACCAAGGTGACCCGGTCCGGACTCTTCGGCGAAGCGGGCGTGACCAGTGGTTTCGCGGGCTTCGCCAACTATGCGCAGGCGCTCGGGGACGGGAACTTCGTCGCCTCGATCGGACGCGTGCTGCTGTTCGGGATCGTTCAGGTGCCGGTGATGATCGTCCTGGCGACGATCCTCGCGCTGCTGCTTGAGTCGGCCTCGGCTAAGTGGCCGGGGCTGTTCCGGGCCGCCTTCTTCATGCCGTACGGCGTCCCTGGGGTGATCGCGACGATCCTGTGGTCGTTTCTCTACGTTCCGGGACTCAGCCCGATCATCGACATCGCCGGCTGGATGGGCATCGAGGTCGACTTCCTCGGCGCCAGCAGCGTGCTGTGGTCGATCGCGAACATCGTGACCTGGAGCTACGCCGGCTACAACATGCTGATCATCGTCGCCCAGCTGAAAGCCATCCCGAACGAGGTCTACGAGGCCGCCCGGGTCGACGGCGCGCGACCGTTCCAGATCGCCTGGCGGATCCAGATCCCGCTGATCGCTCCGGCGCTGGTGCTGACCACCGTCTTCTCGATCATCGGCACCCTGCAGTTGTTCGCCGAGCCGCAGGTGCTGAGCACCAGCGCACCCGCGATCGACAGTCAGTTCACCCCCAACCTGTCGGCCTTCACCACCGCCTTCGCCTACAACGACTACAACGTCGCCGCCGCACAAGCGGTGCTGATCGCGGCCGTGGCGTTCATCCTCTCCTTCATCTTCCTCCGCCTCACGAACCGGGAGGACTCATGACCACCGCAACCACGTCCAAGCCGGCCAAAGCCGGTGGCGCAGGTCACGCCAACCGGTCCGCCGGGCAGTCGGCCGGGATGACGATCGTGGTCACCGGACTGCTGGTGATCGTCGCGCTGTACTTCATCGTCCCCGTCTACTGGGTCCTGGTGGCCGCGTCGAAGACCAGCGAGGATCTGTTCTCGACCTTCGGCTTCTGGTTCGCCCCGAACTTCGCCCTGTGGGACAACATCACCCAGGTCATCAGCTACGACAACGGCATCTTCGTCCGCTGGTTCCTGAACTCCGTGCTGTACGCGGGGGTGGGTTCGCTGCTGGCCACCTATCTGGCGGCCGCCGGCGGGTACGCCCTGGCCAAGTACAAATTCAAGGGCAGCAACCTGGTCTTCGGGATCATCCTGGGCGGCGTCCTGGTGCCGGGCACCGCAACCGCTCTGCCGCTGTTCCTGTTGTTCAGCCAGCTGGGCCTGGCGAACACCTACTGGAGCGTGCTGATCCCGTCACTGGTCTCGCCGTTCGGCCTGTTCCTGTGCCGGATCTACGCCGATGCGACGGTGGACGACGCCCTTCTGGAAGCCGCCCGGCTGGACGGCGCTGGCGAGTTGCGCATCTTTCACACCGTCGGGCTGAATATCCTGACCCCGGCACTGGTCACGGTCTTTCTGTTCCAGCTCATCGGGATCTGGAACAACTACTTCCTGCCGCTGGTGATGCTGGCAGACTCCCAGCTGTATCCGATCACCCTGGGCCTGAACAACTGGCTCAGTCAGGTCGACCGGTTGCCCGAGTTCTACGAGTTGACCACCGGTGGGGTGCTGCTCTCGGTGATTCCGCTGGTCATCGCGATGATCGTCCTGCAGCGCTTCTGGCGCGGTGGGCTCACGGAAGGAGCGGTCAAGTAGTCCTGCAATATCTGATCGACAAGGGGCCCGGGTCTGGCACCCGGGCCCCCGCTCGTGCCCGGTTGGACAGCGACGCTCCCGAGCTGTCCCTGAACGGCACGTGGCGGTTCCGGTGGCTACCCGCCGCCCCCGGCGGCGCGGTCCCCGTGCTCGGCGGGGGTGAGTCGCCGGATGCGATCGCCGCCGATGACTTCGACGACACCGGCTGGGACGACCTGCCGGTGCCGTCGCACTGGACGCTGCACGGACAGGGGCGCTACGGAGGCCCGATCTACACCAATGTGCAGTTCCCGTTCCCGATCGATCCGCCGTTCGTGCCCGACGCCAACCCGACCGGCGACCACCGCCGGCGCTTCGCGTTGCCCGCCGAGTTCACCGGCGCGGCGGCCGTCCTGCTGCGCTTCGACGGTGTCGAGTCGCGCTACCGGGTGTGGCTCAACGGCATCGAGATCGGGGTCGGTACCGGGAGCCGGCTGGTCCAGGAGTTCGACGTCTCGCACGCCGTCCGGTCGGACGAGAACCTGCTGACTGTGCGGGTGCACCAATGGTCGGCGTCCAGCTACCTGGAGGACCAGGACCAGTGGTGGCTGCCCGGCATCTTCCGCGACGTGACGCTGCTCGCCCGGCCCGCCGGCGGCCTGGACGACGTCTGGCTGCGGACCAGCTACCTCGACGGCCGGGGGAGCATCCGGCCGGAGATCGTGGCCGCGGCCGACGCCTACCCGGTCACCGTGCGGATTCCCGAACTCGGTGTCGAGGCGACCTGGCGGACGTCGGGCGAGGTGTCCTCGATCGACGTCGGCGAGGTACAGCCGTGGTCGGCGGAGCTGCCGCGCCTGTACGACGCGACCGTCACCGCCACCGGGGAGACGGTACGGCTCCGGCTTGGCTTCCGGAGCATCACCATCGACGGCGACCGGCTGCTGGCCAACGGCCGGCGGCTCGTCCTCCACGGGATGAACCGGCACGAGTCGCATCCGGATCGCGGCCGGGTCTTCGACCTCGACGACGCCCGCGCCGACCTGGCACTGATGAAGCGGTTCAACGTGAACGCGATCCGCACCAGCCACTATCCGCCGCATCCCCGGCTGCTCGACCTGGCCGACGAACTCGGCTTCTGGATGCTCCTGGAGTGCGACCTGGAGACCCACGGCTTCCAGACCGGCGATTGGCTGGACAACCCCAGCGACGACCCGACCTGGCGGGAGGCTATGCTCGACCGCATCGAGCGCACCGTCGAGCGGGACAAGAATCACCCGTCGATCATCATCTGGTCGCTCGGCAACGAGTCCGGCTCCGGACAGAATCTGGCGGCGATGGCCGCCTGGGTGCACCGGCGCGATCCCGAGCGACCGGTGCATTACGAGGGCGACTACACCGGGGAGTACGCCGACGTGTACTCGCGGATGTACGCGTCGGTGCCCGAAACCATCTCCATCGGCAGCGACGACTCGGCACTGTTGCTCGGCTGCACGGCGTCCGAGTCCGCACGACAGCGGGCCAAGCCCTTCCTGCACTGCGAATATGCCCACGCGATGGGGAATGGCCCGGGTGCGCTCGACCAGTACGAGCAGCTCGTCGAGCGTTACCCGCGGCTGCATGGCGGCTTCGTCTGGGAGTGGCGCGATCACGGTCTGCGGGCGCACACCGCCGACGGCGTGGAGTTCTTCGCCTACGGCGGCGACTTCGGCGAGGTGGTGCACGACGGCAACTTCGTGATGGACGGCGTGGTGCTCTCCGACGGCACGCCAACTCCGTCGCTGCACGAGTTCGCCGCGGTCGCCGCCCCGTTCGCGATCGAGGTGACCGACACGATCACGATCCGCAGTCGCCGGCACAGTGCGGACTCCGCCGATGTGAGCTTCGCCTGGGCGGCTGAGGCCGACGGCGAACCACTGGCGTCCGGGGTGCTGGACGTGCCGGTGCTGGCGCCCGGTGCGACAGCCTCGGTACGGCGCCCGTCCCTGCCCAAACTGCCCCACGGCACCCGGGAACTGTGGCTGACCGTGACGGCGCGGCTGGTCGAGGCGACCGCCTGGTCAGAGCCCGGTCATCCGGTCGCGGCCGCGCAGGGTCTGGTCGCACGGCGTCCGGAGCTGTCGGCGGGCCCGCGGACACAACGCCCGTCGCACGCGGCGTCGCTGCCGCGCCGGCTCGGCCCGGCCCGGTTCGCGGCCGGTCGCCTGACGGAACTGGCCGGCGAACCCGCGGCCGGACCCCGGCTGGCGCTGTGGCGCGCACCCACCGATAACGACCGCGGGGCCAGCACCGGCGCGTATCAGGACGTTGACCCCATGCTGCCGCCGTGGCGAGGCACCCCGGCCTCGCCCTGGGCCACTCGATGGCGCACCGCCGGGCTCGACCGTCTGGAGCCCAGACTGGTGTCGGCGTCCGGCTCGTCGGGCTGGTTGCAGGTCTGCACCCGCTGGGCGGCGGCCAATTCGCGGCTGGCGGTGGTGTCCGAAGAGCACTGGTGGCTCGACGACGACGGCGCGCTGCGGCTGATCGTCGACCTCGAGCCCACCGCCGGCTGGGACTTGATCTGGCCGCGGCTCGGGGTCCGCTTCGACCTGCCGACCAGCGTCGACGGCGTGACGTGGTTCGGCACAGGGCCGCACGAATCCTACCCGGACAGCCGCTGGGCAGCGCTGGTCGGCCGCCACAGCGCGTCCCTCGACGAACTGACCGTCCGCTACGCGCGGCCGCAGGAGAGCGGGCATCGCAGTGAGGTGCGCTCCCTGACGCTGCGGCGTTCGGGCGGCGACTGGTTGCGCGTCGACGCCGCCCCGGGCGTCGACGGCAGGCGTCCCGGATTCACCCTGGCCCGGCACACCGCCGAGGAGGTGGATCGGGCGGCTCACCCGCACGAACTGCCGCCCTCCGGGGCGACCCGGCTGTATCTGGACGCCGCCCAGAACGGCCTCGGCTCGCGGGCCTGCGGTCCGGACGTCTGGCCGACGCACGCGCTGGCGCCGCGGGCGGCGTCGATCCGGCTTCGGTTCGCCGTCGGCGCAGAGACATCAGAGGCCGCGCAGGACGCGTAGTCCGCCGACGTCGGGGGCCTGCGGCGGTGGCCTCTACCGCCCGGTGTTCCTCGGACAGCGGTCCGGCACCTGCCCACCGCCTCGGCGGCCTGCATGTCAACCACGGCGTCGCCGACGTAGACGGAGACCCGGCGTCGGCACCTATCTGCCGCAGGGCGTGCAGCAGCGGCTTGTGCGAGGCGAGTGCTGCAGGGTGTGGCCGGGGACCGGGCACCGGACGCACGGTCGTCCCGTGAGTCTTGTGCGCCACCTCCGATGTGGGCTACCCTCGGTGCGAAGACCAAGTCTTCATCAGGGTTGTTAGTCCGCGAGGACGCAAGGCCTGAGGCGTAAGCGCGCCTCAGGCCTTTTTTGTTGCCCTGGATCGATCAAGGAGGATGGAATGGCGGTGAACTTCACGACCTTGGGCGACGACATCGTCGGCGCCGCCGGAGGTCTCGGGAACATCAAGTCGGCGCGGCACTGCGCCACCCGGCTGCGGCTTGAGCTGCGCGACGACGGCAAGGCGGCGACCGATCGGATCAAGGCGATGGCCGGCGTGCTGACCGTGGTGCAGGCCGGCGGCCAGTACCAGGTGGTGATCGGCAACGACGTGCCCTTCGTGCACGCCCGGATCGCCGAACTGATGGAGGGCGGCGGCGCCGTCGAGGAAGCCACGGACAACTCCGACAAGAACCTGCTCGACCGGTTCATCGAACTGGTCAGCTCGATCTTCCACCCGATCCTGTGGCCGCTGGCCGGGGCCGGCCTGTTCAAGGCCTTCCTGTCCACGTTCGTCACGTTCGGCTGGCTGAGCGACGCGAGCACCGAGTACGTCGTGCTGAACGCCGCCAGCGACTCGCTGATCTACTTCCTGCCGATCCTGCTCTCCATCTCGGCCGCCAAGCGGTTCAAGGCCAACCAGTTCACCGCGGTGGCGATCGCCGGTGCGCTGGTCTACCCGTCAATCGTCGCGCTCACCGAGGCGACCGACCCGCTGCGGTTCTTCGGCATCCCCCTGGTGATCATGAGCTACACGAGTTCGGTGGTCCCCATCATCCTCGGGGTGTGGGTGCAGGGGCATCTGGAGCGCCTGCTGGTGCGCACGTTGCCCGGGGCAATCCGCAACTTCATGACCCCGCTGCTGTCGATGCTGATCATGGTGCCGTTGATCCTGCTGACCATCGGGCCAGCCACCACGGTGGCTGCCAACGGGCTTGCCAACGCGATCACCTGGCTGTTCCAGGTAGCTCCCTGGCTGGCCGGTGCCGTCATGGGCGGGCTGTGGCAAGTCTTTGTGATCTTCGGGCTGCACTGGGGCATCGTCCCGATCATCGTCCAGCAGGTGTCGAACGGGTACTCGGTCCTGATGGGCCCGCTGGTGGGCGCCGTGCTGGCACAGGCGGCGGCGACCCTGGCGGTGATGATCCGCACGAAGGACCACGACACCAAGGAGTTGGCCGGGCCGGCGTCGCTGTCGGGCTTCCTCGCCGGCATCACCGAGCCCGCCATCTACGGCATCAACCTGCCCCGCAAGTGGCCGCTCTACTTCGGGATCGCGGGTGGTGCGATCGGCGGCGTCCTGGCCGGCATGGCCGGCGCCGGCGCCACCGTCTTCGTGTTCCCGTCGCTGATCGGCCTGCCCGCATATCTGGCGACGCCGAACCTGCCGCTGTTCTTCATCGGGATCGCGCTGTCGGTCGGCATCGCGTTCTTCCTCACCCTGTTCTGGGGAGTCAAGGATGACCAGGTCGCCGGAGCCGAGGGGTCCGCACCAGCGCCGGCGTCGTCAGCCTCCGCGACGGCACCTGACTCGGCAGCGCCCGCACCGACCGGCGCCGAGGTGCGGGTGCTTTCGCCGATGGACGGCAACCTGGTCGCGTTGGCCGACATCGCCGACCCGGTCTTCGCCAGCGGCGCAATGGGTGCCGGGGTGGGCGTCGAGCCGGCCTCGGGAACGGTGTATGCGCCGGTCGGCGGCACCATCATCGTCACCATGGACTCGGGTCACGCCTACGGCATCCGCACCGACGAGGGTGTCGAGGTGCTCGTCCACGTGGGCCTGGACACCGTCAACATGAAGGGTGAAGGTTTCACCCCCAAGGTCGCCCAGGGGGATCGCGTGGCGGCGGGCGACGTGCTGGTCGAGGTCGACCTGGAGGCGATCATCGCCGCCGGCTACTCCACCACGACGGTGCTGGTGATCACCAACACCGCCGCCCAGAAGGAGGTCGTCCCCACGCCGGCGTCCGCGGTCAGCCACCACGACCCGGTCTTGCTCGTTACCACCTGAACGGCCCCCGCTTCACCAAGACAGGAGAGAATCAACACATGACCAACACCTTTCCCAAAGGCTTCCTGTGGGGCGGCGCCACCGCCGCAAACCAACTGGAGGGCAACTTCGACGCCGGCGGCAAGGGCCTGTCGATCCAGGACGTGATGCCGAAGGGCCTCACCGCACCGCCCACCGAGCAGCCGACCCCGGACAACCTCAAGCTGGTCGGCATCGACCACTACCACCGCTATGCCGAGGACATCGCGCTGTTCGCCGAGATGGGGTTCTCGGTCTACCGGTTCTCGATCGCCTGGAGCCGGATCTTCCCCAAGGGCGACGAGGAGACCCCCAACGAGGAGGGGCTGGCGTTTTACGACCGGCTGCTCGACGAACTCGACAAGCACGGCATCGAGCCGCTGGTCACGATCAGCCACTACGAGACCCCGCTGCACCTGGCCAAGACCTACGACGGCTGGGTCGATCGCCGGATGATCGGCTTCTACGAGCG
>WBZS01001906.1_pt1 | contig 12103 bp, 10 predicted proteins | sample 5204201 | NCBI WGS metagenome assembly WBZS01 (sample SAMN12344357, study PRJNA552823) | activated sludge metagenome | biome: Activated sludge suspended growth; feature: Nitrification reactor; material: Wastewater; isolation source: activated sludge from nitrification reactor of wastewater...
CGCGGCCAGCTGGCTCTGAAACTGCCCAACCGCTTGACTCTTGCCGGCTGCAATAAGGCTGACCTTGTTCTCGGTGGTGTGCTGGGCTAATTGAGTTTCGTACTCGCTGACCTCTGAATCCGCACCCTGCAACTGCGCCTCAAGCTGGGCGGCCTGAACCTTAAAGTTTTCTAGATTACGAACCCGTTCTGAGGTCTCAATTCCGATGTCCGTAATCTTATTAGTCGTTCGATAAGCCTGTAGCTTCTGCTCAGCGTCGTTAAGTTCCTGCTGAGTCTTGGTGATCTGCTCGTTGAGGTAGTTGAGAGCATCGTTGATCGCTGCGCGAGCGTTGGATTTTCGGACCTGGTTATAGGCGTTGGCAACTTCGTTGGCAAGTTCCGCTGCGATCTCAGGCGAATAGGCCTTAACCGAGATCGAGGCAACGTTTGACTTTTCCTGACCCGACACGCTGTACATGCGGTAGTACTTGACGAAGTCTTTGGTCATGTCGCCATCGTTTCGCTTGACGGCAACAGCGCGAAGAGCCTCCCAAAGAACACCCTGTGAGCTCAAAACGCCAAGCTCCGTTTCAGGAGTACGAGGCGAACCGCGCTCCAGAATTGAAAGAACGTCCTGCGTCATCGTGGGGAACCCACCCCGGGTGGTCATGTCTTCACCAACCAGGAGTGCCGTTTGACCCTCGTAGATCTTCGGGCTCAGGAGTCCAATGGTCAACGCAATCGCAAGACCTAGAATCCCAAAAATGACTGTTCGCTTAAAGTGTAGCTTCCACATTGCTCGTACCTAAATCTTTAACCTTTCGAGGCGGAAAGGCCTTCCCTGCGCCAAGTTCGCCACGATCCTACGATACCAGAATCTTAAGACCCTGGTAATTCAGACGGCAAGAAGCACTCCTTCGTACCTTCGGCAGGTTGCATTGAAGTCAACAGACTAGGACGGTGAAAGATTCCCGGAGAATTTAGTAAGCGCCTTCGCCGCGAAGAACTGCTGCCGGAGTCTTCAGCAGGATTTTGAGATCGGTGATGACGCCCATATCCTGGATGTACTTAAGATCAAGGTCAATCCACTCATCAAAGGTCAGATTGCTTCGACCCATGACTTGCCAGTAGCAAGTGATCCCCGGTTTAACGGTCAGACGCTGAAGAGCGCGTTCGTCATATTGCTCAACCTCATGTGGGATCGGAGGTCGGGGACCGACCAGGCTCATGTCACCTTTCAAAACATTGAGGAGTTGCGGCAGTTCGTCCAAGCTGTACTTGCGGATAAATCGCCCAACCGGGGTCACCCGAGGATCGTTCTTCATCTTGAAAATCGGGCCGTCTTTTTCGTTCTGCGACTTCAAATCGTCAAGCTGCTTGTCGGCATTGGTGTACATCGAGCGGAACTTGATGAACTTGAATCTGCGTCCACAAAGCCCAACGCGAGTCGAGAAGTAGAACATCGGGCCGCGGCTCGTCAACTTGACCGCCAGCATCAAGGCGAGAAAGATCGGGGAAAGGAGCAGGATCAGGACAAGCGACCCCAAGCGGTCGAGGATCAGTTTACGCTTGAAATAGGTGACCTCAGCAGGCCTGAGATTCATGCAATTTGACACCCTCAGGTGGGCGTCTTTCGGCGCGGTCATTCCGGGTCCCACGTGCTCAGATTCATTTGCACTTTTTTCCGCAACAAGATTGATCATCCAAACTCCTTCAACTCAACAAAATAACGCGGCGGATGCCGCAATAAAAGACAACGCAAGAAAGATACCTCTCAGCACCTATCTAGAGACGACTGGTCTTTATAGCGGAGATTAACGTTTACTCGACCGTGACCGATTTCGCCAGGTTTCTGGGCTGATCGATGTCACATCCCCGCAATCTGGCTATATGGTACGCCAGCAATTGCAGCGGCACAATCGTCAAGAGCGCGTTCAGGTAATCGTACGGTGTCTCCGGAACCTTCAAAACGTGATTCGCTAGCCGATCCGCATGCTCGTCATTCGCCGTGGTGATTGCAAGGGTCGTCCCTGCCCGCGCCTCGATCTCTCTGATGCTGCTAACCAGCTTCTCACGCATGCTCGGATCGCTTGCGCCAAAGACGGCAACAACTCCTTTTTCCACAAGCGCGAGCGGGCCGTGCTTCATCTCTCCGGCGGGAGATTCTTGTGTGGGGACATAGGCGATCTCCTTTAGCTTCAAAGCAGCCTCAAGCGATACGGCCGCATCCACGCCTCGACCAAGGAAAAAGAACAGCGGCGCGTCCCTAAACTTCTCCGCCAACGCAATAACTAGGTCTTCGAGTTCGAGTGCAACTCGAGCCTTGTCGCTAAGCTGCTTGAGTTCGCGAGCGACTTCTTCAGAGCGAACGCCTGGTACTTCCTTGACCTGAGCTATATAGAGCGCCAGCATCGCCAAGACCAGCACTTGAGCGGTGTATGCCTTGGTGCTCGCAACACTGATCTCTGGGCCAGCTTGGGTGAAAATAGTCTTATCGCACTCTCGAGCAATGCTCGAACCGACGACGTTCACAACACCCAACGTCCGCAGCCGACGCTGCTTACAGAGCCTCAACGCAGCCAGAGAATCAGCCGTCTCGCCCGATTGGCTGACAAAAATCGCTAGCGATTTCGCTGGGATAATCGGATCGCCGTAGCGGAACTCGCTGCTGTGATACATATCTACCGGCAGGCGAAGCAGCTTTTCAAACATGTACTTGCCGACCAGTCCTGCGTTGTAGGCAGTCCCGCAAGCGATAATCGCCACGCGATCGATCTCGTGCCAAACATGCTCGCTGAACACATTTTCAAACCTGACTCGATTGCCTTCATCAAGCCGCCCGGCCAGACATTGCCGAATAACATCCGGCTGCTCGTGAATCTCTTTGTGCATGAAATGGGCATACCCACCCTTCTCCGCCGCCGCGATATCCCACTCGATATGCATTGGAGTCGAAGCCACGTGACGACCCTCCAGGTCCAGAATCTCGATCTTCTCCGGAGTCAAAACCGCGATCCGGTCATCTTCCAAAATGATCACATCCCGCGTGTATGGGATCAAAGCCGGAATATCGCTCGCCAGCATGTTCTCGCCGTCGCCGATGCCAAGAACCAGCGGGCTCGCATTGCGAGCCGCGACAATTTTCCCGCGCTCGCGCTTGCTCATCACGACCATCGCGTAGGCTCCACGGAGCCTGCGCACACCACGGCAAACCGCTTCTTCCAAGTTCTCGACCTGGGCGTATTCGCGCCCGATGATGTGAGCGGCGACCTCGGTATCGGTCTCGCTTTGGAAGGTATGCCCTTCCTTCAGAAGCTCGTCTTTCAGCTCCAGATAGTTCTCAATAATTCCGTTGTGGATTACCGCGACCTGCTCAAACTGGTCGTAGTGAGGGTGGGCGTTGATGTCGGTTGGGGGTCCGTGGGTTGCCCATCGGCTATGCGCCATCGCCGAATTGCTTTGCGGCATGTCGTCCGCCATGACCTTGCCGAGTTCGCTGAGTTTGCCGGCGCGCTTGAGCACCTTGATGTCGGTCCCATTGAGGTAAGCAATGCCCGCGCTGTCGTAGCCTCGGTACTCTAGTCGTCGCAATTGATCAAAAACAATCTCAACCGCGTTCTTGGGTCCAACGTATCCAGCAATTCCGCACATAGGTATGGCAATGGTACTTGATCCATGGTTGGTTCCCGCAGGACTCGAATGGGCACTGGCAACCGTCTCCTATCGTTAGGATCACCTGATGCTAGTCGCCGCCCTTAGGGCCCTTCGCCCCAAACAATGGACCAAGAACCTCTTGGTTCTTGCGGCATTCGTTTTCACAAAAAGCTGGGGCACCGAAGGTGCGCTAGTTCAAGTTCTGCTGGCTTTTGTGGCTTTCTGCTTGGTGAGTTCTAGCGTTTACGTTTTCAATGATCTCAAGGATTCTGTTCAGGACCGGCAACACCCTGACAAGAAAAACCGCCCGATTGCCAGCAAACAAATCTCGTCCACAAGCGCAATCATCCTTTCGATTGTTACAGTTACCTTGGGAATTCTGATTGCACTTCAAGCGAATACAAACCTGCTCTGGATCATGGGCACTTACCTGGCTATCCAGATTCTATACACGTTCTTGCTCAAGCAAATCCCAATTCTCGATGTCTTCGTCATCGGATCCGGCTTCATTCTTCGCGCAGCCGCCGGTGCGGCGGCAATCTCCGTCACCGTTTCCCCCTGGCTTCTGTACTGCACCGGCGCCCTCGCCCTGATGCTCGGGTTTGCAAAGCGCCGCCATGAATACATTTCGATGGGAGACCAGCGAGAAACCACTCGCTCGTCTTTGAGCGCCTACACCAAGCCCACGCTCGACGCCCTGATCCTGTTTTCTGCCGGACTCGCTTCAATCTCGTACGGCGTCTACAGCATCGAAAGCACAACCGGCCGTGCATATCCCGGCCTAATCGCCACTAGCCCGTTGGTGCTCTACGGCATATGCCGATACCTCCTGCTCGTCTTTGGCAAGAACGAAGGCGGCGAGCCTGAGAGCCTGCTGCTCAAAGACCCCCACCTTTGGGTCACGGTCATTCTCTTTGTTGCCGTTGCAGTAGCGGCGATGATGGGATTTGAAGTCCCTCTGGTGGGAGCATGACCCGGGTCATCGTTGTGGGAGCAAGCAGCGGGCTTGGGGCAGAGCTCACGCGTCAGCTGGCATCAAGCGGAGCCAAGGTAATAGCCGTTGCTCGCCGCAAATGCGAGGCCTCCGAAAATGTAGTTCCGCTCCAGCACGACGTAACCGAAACTGCCACAACGGAGGCAGCATTCGAAGAAGCCTGCCGAATCCTCGGCGGTCTCGACATGATCATCTATTGCGCCGGAGTTATGCCCCGAGTTGAACTTAATGAGTTCAACACCGACAAAGACCTCGCCATGATCCAGACCAATCTTGAGGGCGCAGTCGCTTGGCTCAACCTAGCCGCAAACAGGTTCCAAAGCATCGGCGCGGGAACAATTGTTGGCATCTCGAGCGTTGCCGGGGACAGGGGCCGCGCCGGGCAGCCCGTTTACAATGCAAGCAAAGCCGCCCTTGCCACCTATTTGGAGTCCCTGCGCAATCGTCTCTGGAGCCACGGAGTCAAAGTAGTGACGATCAAGCCTGGCCCACTGGTGACCCCGATGACCGAGGGATTGGAGTTGAAAGGCGCAATGTCAGTTGAAGAAGCAGCCCGAAAAACCATCGCCAAGTCTCGACGGTCAGGCGAGCACTACCTAAAGTTCTCCCACCGAGTCATCTTCGCCCTGATCCGAATCCTTCCCGCCGCGATAATCCGGCGAATCCCATGAGCGACCTTCAAAGCCACGCCCGCCGCCTAACCGGCTTCGGCATGAACCTGCCCGCCGATGGCTATCTCTTCCCCATTGCGAACATCTCTGATTGGCAGGAGCTATTAGCAAGGGCAAAGGCAGAAGGCAGAAGAATTGTTCTAAGAGGAGCCGGACTCAGCTACGGCGACGCCGCCGTCGGAGCCGAGCACTTCATCGCCGATTTCACACAGATGAACAAAATCCTTGCCTGGGATCCCGGCACCGGGATCATCCGTTGCGAGGGTGGGACGACGCTTGAGCAGATCTGGCAGCACTGCTTGCCGGGCGGCTTCTGGCTCCCGGTAGTCAGCGGGACAACGAAGCCGACTCTGGCCGGTGCGATCGCCATGAACATCCACGGCAAGAATGCCCACCACGCGGGGACACTCGGCGAGTACGTTCATTCGCTTGAACTCGGTCTGGCCGATGGGTCCGTACGGAAACTATCCCCCTCCGATCCAGAGTTTCGCGCCGTGGTCGGGGGGGCTGGTCAATTTGGGGCAATCCTTTCGGCTGAACTCCAAATGAAACGAGTTCCTTCTGGATTGCTCGAGGTCAAAGCTCTCAAAGCAACAAACCTCAAGGAGATGCTTCGCCAATTTGGGGAGCTTCACAACGACGCCGAATATTTAGTCGGATGGATTGACGCATTTGCCACTGAAACAAAACTGGGTCGTGGACTAATCCATTCTGCAAATCCAACAACCGGAAGTCCAAGGAATCAACTGAAGCAAGGCAAACTCTTCGGACTGATTCCGAGAGAAATGGCGTGGAAATTCATGAAGCCTCTCACGCGCAGAGGTCCCATGAAACTCATCAATTCCCTGAAATACAAGGCACCCCTGAAGAAAATAGAAATTCAGACGCTATCCGAGTTCAACTTCTTGCTTGACTCAATCCCAAATTGGCAATGGAGCTACACACCAGGTGCCCTAATCCAGTTCCAAGTCTTCGTCGATTACGATAGAGCAGAAGAAGCGATCCACCAAATCCTTTCTAGAGCACAAGAAGTAAAACTTGAGCCGTTCCTAGCGGTACTAAAACGCCACCGATCCAGTCCATTTCTAATCGACTACGCAGGCAATGGCTATTCCCTAGCCCTCGACTTCAGAATCACGGATGAAAATGAGAGCAAACTCCAAGCTCTCCTCCGAGAACTGACCACAATCGCCTTCAAGCACAAAGGCCGATTCTATTGGGCGAAAGACTCAATCCTGAAACCGGCAGACATTGGCACGTATCTTGCACCCAATGTTCTATGTGAATTGCAGAAAACAAAAAAAGAACTCGACCCAGAAAATCTATTCACAAGCGCATTGGCAGAGAGACTAGAGTTATTCAAATAACAAAACCCCCTTCCTTTCGCTTGCGAGAGGAAGGGGGCAGGGGGATGGAGAGCGCTAGGGCCTTAACTCAGGGCAAAGACGCAAGGCTGCTCCACTTATTAAGCGGCAATGTTCGCAATACATTTAGCGCAGGAGCACCAGTACGCTGTGGCACGAACGCGACCGTCAAACGCATAACCGCACCCGTTCCAACCAAATTAATCGTTAAGCGATTAAACATTGAGTTATTCGACTGACCGGCCGGGCTTGGCGCAACGTTCGATGTAAAGGTTGCCGACGCAGGTTCGACTATATAGGCCACCATGGTTTTGCCGTTGGATGTCAAAGTCGCTGTTCGGCCATTAACGCTGACCGAAGCCTTAGTGTGCATCGCCCATTGTGCAGGCACGCCGCCAACTGCATTGAATTCATCCTGAAGGAGCGCGTACTTATCCTGCATGATCGCCATTCCGCGCGTCCAAGTTGATACCGTTCCTGGGTTCGCATTGTTCAAATTGATCAGAGAGTAGGGCCGAGCCTGAGCCGGAGAGAAACTCTGGATCGGAGCTTTCGCTTGCCAGTCCTGATTCTGATTATTGAAGACAATCGTGTTTTGTCCTTCAGTGTTGTAGCGATAATAGATACCATCCTTAGGATACACATTCGACTGAGCAAGGGGTTCTATTCCTAGATCAGAAGCCCAGCGTTCGTTCATTGCATCCAGCACGAAGGTTCCAAGATCCAGGTGACTCTTATGGTTACCATTGTCACCACCCTTTACTCCAGCATAGATCGCCTGATTGTTCATCCAAGGTCCGCCGCGCAAGATTGCAACACCAACATTCTTAAACGCCTTGCTGCGTGGCAACGATTCCAAGTCTGCTTGTGTACCCCGAGGGTCATACCAGAGGATGTCATAAGGCTCTGGTCGCTGCGTATTCAAAAACTGACGCTGCGCAAATGCAAGTCCAGGCTTACCAACCCGCTTGGAATAGAAGAAGCTATAGGGTACACCAAAGTTCTGCTCTTCACTCGCGCCATAATTGAATGTGCGCGGAGAAAGTCCGCCCATCATAAAGCGATAAGTTGCAGCTTCGCGAACACCTGCAGCATCGAAGAGCTTGTAGGTTCCGCCTAATGCGGATGTAAGAGATGCAACCGATAGCGAGTAGTAATGAGTGGCGAAGTTGCTATAGCCAGGACCTTCGATCCAACCACCTTCTTTACCAAACATGCCAATAGCGTTGGACAAGGATCGTACGCTAGCAGAAGACACGCGTGATGCTAATTCAACATCAGTTTCTCCAACTGCCAACGATCCCATAACTGCACCGGCATTGCACATCGCGCTCATGTTCATTCCAGATGTCAACCACCATTCGGTACCCGCAGTAAACCTTTGGTCATAAACCTGCAAACCCTTGTTGACAATTGCTTGCCGAACATAGAGCCTTTGCTCTGGAGTTAGTGATGTGAATAGCCAGTCATAACCAAGAGATGCAGCAATTGTTCCCCATGCATGGTCGATTCCGTTGTCAGGGTTCCAATCGCTAAACTCGCAGAGCTTCATCAATATCTCAACTGCTCGCGCCGTATGGTCTGGCCGGTTGCGGACAAAACCTGTCATCGCAAGAGTAGGAATCGCGTCCATCGCGAATCCAACCGCGCCGCGAATGGTTCCCGGCTCGCGCTGATACGAATCAGGATCGGGCAACGGGCAGGTCATCAGTAGCGCCGAGCGCTCGACAAGCCGATTCATGTAGTTCGTCAGGTTCGAATCAGCTGCGACCTTGGCGGGTAAAGCGAGCCATTCTCGATTGGTAATCAAAAGGCGAGGTCTTGCTGGCAACAAACGAACCATGCGTTGCCGGAACGTTGAAATGTCGGTCTGCGAAATGAACGTCGAGTTCAAAACGTTATTGGTATTGCCCAAAACGTCCGCTCCGGACTGTCCAAACGAACTCGCGATCACCGACATCGCCAAGGTAACTACATAAAACTTGTTCATACGACTACTTCTCCCATTTCCCGGTTAACGAGTAAGTCGTTCCATGCACTGGCATCTGAAGGGCAAGCAATTATTGGGGCCAAAGACCATTCGAGTACACTTGCGAGGCCGGCCCTTACAGGACAAACATGCCCACGACCGCCCTTGATCCCCAAGAAATCGAAGCGTTCTTCGAATCCATCGGCTCTGCGCGGCGAGCGATCATCGGCACCCATCTCAATCCCGATGGCGACGCTCTAGGCTCCGCCCTCGCGATGTCCCACCTGCTTGATGCCCTGGAAGTCGAGCACGAAGTCGTCCTTCACAACGGGCCACCGAACAATCTCAAGTTCCTGCCCGGTGTAGACCGAGTTCGGCACGAAGCCGGACTGAAGGATCACGACCTCGCAATCGTGCTGGATTTAGACTCGTTAGATCGCCTGGGCCGGGTCCGGCCAGTGTTCGAAAGAGCACCCAAACTCATCCTAATCGACCACCACGTCCCGCACCACGAGCCCGGCGACATCCGCCTCGTCGATGCGACTAGCCCAGCCACAGCGCTAATCCTGGCAAGAGTGTTTTTTGAGGGCAGAGTAAACATCACACCGGCCATCGCAACGTGCCTGCTCACAGGCATCGTCACCGATACCGGAAGTTTCCGCTTCCGCAATACGACCGCCGAGTCCCTAGCTGCCGCATCCAGGCTCCTCGAACTCGGGGGGGATATTTGCCTGGTCAGCGAAGAGGTTTATCAAAAACGCCCCGTCGCCGCTGCGAAGCTTCTCGGTCATGCGCTGGACAACCTCAAATTCACGGACGACAACCGAATCTGCTGGGCAGTCCTGAGGCACGAAGACTTCGAGAAGTTTCACGCAATCGAAGAACACACGGAAGGTATCGTCAGCGAGCTGATGTCTATCGACACCGTCCAAATCGCGGCTCTTGTCCGCGAGCCGACCTTCGGCAGAGTCCGCGCCAGCCTCCGCAGCCGCGAAGCGATAGACGTTGCCGAGGCTGCCCGCGAGTTTGGGGGCGGGGGACACCGCAACGCCGCGGGCTGCACTTTCGAAGAACCTATTGAATCTGCCGAGGCCCGATTGGTAGAACGCTTACGCCAATGCTTGGCATCATCCTGATCGATAAACCTAAAGGAATCACGTCGCACGACGTGGTCAACCAGCTCAGGCGTCGTTTCCAAACTCGCCGAGTAGGACACGCCGGAACCCTCGACCCCATGGCAACAGGCTTGCTGGTGATCGCAATCGGTCCCGCCACGCGCTTTCTCCAGTATCTAAACCTCGAACCTAAAGTGTATGTAGCAGAGATCACTTTCGGCAAATCCACGACGACTCAAGATGCGGAAGGGGAAACACTGGTCGAACACCCGGTACCGCCAGATTTAGCCCAACAAATAAGTCTCCATGTACCAGAGTTCGAGGGCGAAATCCAGCAGATTCCCCCGATGTATAGCGCCGTCAAAATGGGCGGGAAAGCCCTCTACACCTACGCGCGAGCGGGGGTCGAGCTAGAGCGCGAACCACGCACCGTGTTCATCCACGACTTCGAAATCTCTGATGTGAGCGGTCAATTTGCGCGAGCCAAGATAACTTGCTCCGGCGGCACATACGTCCGCACTCTCGCCCACGACCTTGGCGAAGCGATTGGATGCGGCGCACACCTTTCTGCGCTCAACCGAACCGAATGCGGGCGGTTCCATATTCGCGATGCCGTGAGCTTCGAGGAAGCAAGTGCGGAACATCTTATTCCGCTCGACCAAGCTCTAAAGCCGTTACCCATGCTGCAACTCAACGAATCCCAATTGGCCCACATTTACCAGGGGCGAGCAATTGAGAGTTCCGAAACACAAGGTCACTTCATAGTCTTGCTCAACGAAGCCAGCGAAGTCGTAAGCATTGCTCGCAAAACCGGCGACCTGCTCCAGCCAGAATGCGTCCTCTTACCGCTCGGTGCCGCATGATTAAGTTTGATGAAGGCATCCCGAGGCGCTACCTAAAGGGCCACCTCATATGGTTTGCCTTTTGGCTCGCCGTCACCACCTGCGGAGTCATCCTCTCGCCGAGTGTTCACGGACACGGGACTCACCAACAGCTCGGCCTGCCACCGTGCCCAAGCATCCTGCTCTTCGGACGGCCGTGCCCTGGATGCGGGCTAACTACTTCATTCACCGCAACCCTCCACGGCCAATTCGCAACCGCCTGGAATGCTCACCCATTCGGGCCGTTCCTCTATCTGATCTTCACTTTGTCGGCGTTCGCAAGCCTCTACGGGTTCATCAACCAGAAACGGTTCGACACCGACACCAAGCCGTTCAACATCCTGATGACAACGTTCTTCAGTGCCCTGATCCTGTTCGGAGTAGCTCGATTCGCCACGACCAGAGCCTTTGCTATTGAAGAGAAGTCAGTCTTCGAGTCTCGCCTCGGTAGCAAATAGCGCCGGGAGCCCACCCGTGTGCCAAAGCAGAATTCGCCCCCGAATCTGGTTCCTCTTCACCATCGCCAGCAGCCCAGCAAAGGCCTTGCCGGTGTAGATCGGGTCCAGGAAAATCCCTTCCGCCCGCGCCATGATTTCAATCGCCTGGTTGCCTTCCTCGCTCGGCACACCATAGCCAGGCCCGACAAACTCGTAAGTTAAGACCAAGTACTCGGCGGCAACGCGTCGGTCGAGTTCGAGCATGTCATCCAAATCATAAGCAAGCCGCCGGAGCTCTTCCACCAAGTCCGGCTCCGGATCGCACGAGACCCCTATGACCTGGGTTTGCGCACCATGCAGAGCATAAGACAATCCAACCTGAGTGCTTCCGCTACTAGAGGCACAAACAAGAACATCAAAATGCGGATTAGACTCGATCTCTTCGGCTGCTTTGAAGAATGCGTAGGCTCCCAAAACAGAACTACCCCCAATCGGAATGCGATAAACCACATTGCCAAGAGCCTCTTCCCGCAGGGCCAGCTCCTCCGTCGCGGCAAACAAATCATCCCAACTGCCGTTCGGGAGGTGCGTCAATTCCACACCTAGCAGTTGGTCAAGAACAAGATTGCCGCCAACAGAATTTGGAGCAACCGCGACCTCATGCCCGGGTTCATAGGGCAAATCCATAACCGCGGCCACACACCGTAACCCCCGAACCGCACACGCCGCACCAAGCTGCCGCACAAAATTGGACTGAGCCGCCCCACAAGTCACAACAACCGATGCCCCTTGAAGGATCGCATCAGCGATCAAGTACTCGAGTTTCCGCCCCTTGTTCCCGCCCATCGCAAATCCGGTCAGATCGTCGCGCTTGATCCAGAGATCGATACCCAATTCGGCGCTGAGCCGATTCAATCGGTGCATCGGAGTGGGCAAAAGGACCAGGGGAATTCGGGCTGGAGTCACGGATTCGAGGTTACCGCCATAATGGAGTCATGGCAGGAAAGCGGCGCAAGGGCTGCCTGATTACCCTTTGG
>WBZS01001564.1_pt1 | contig 12087 bp, 12 predicted proteins | sample 5204201 | NCBI WGS metagenome assembly WBZS01 (sample SAMN12344357, study PRJNA552823) | activated sludge metagenome | biome: Activated sludge suspended growth; feature: Nitrification reactor; material: Wastewater; isolation source: activated sludge from nitrification reactor of wastewater...
CGCCGGGACAGTCCCGGCGCATTGACGGGACAGCGTCACATCGTTTCTCGATTGTCGTAAGGGTCATGCCACGTCCTCTTGTTGTTTGCGCCACCAGTGTCGCAACCAGCTTTATCGCGCGACCGAGTCGTAATCGGCTGGAACTCACTATAGGCAACTGAATGGGCTACCGATTGTTGCAGAGAAATGGCGTCCAGAGTTTTTCAAGAAAGCGCCCGTCTTCGCCCGTCTTCACAGTTTTCTAGCTCTGAAGTGACCGTCTTCTTGAATGAAGGAGTGGGGTCTTCACCAGTCATCTGTCGCAATGGAAACGCCCAACGTCGCCGATCATGTTGATGTTCGTGAACACTGCCCAGAAAACACGTCAATTCTCGGCCAAGAGGGCTACATACTCCTGGCATAAAGTGCATTGTGACGCATTTGGTGTCGATGTTTGCGGCAACTAGAATGTTGCGTCGGCTACTAAAAGGAGGAATACATGGCAGTCACCACTATACGATCCCTAGCCAATGAAATTGGCGTCAGTCGCTGGCGGATATACCACCTTCTTCGGGCCGGCTACGTCACCATCAAGCGACCGGCGGGCCATCGAAAGGTGTACTTGAAACCCGGCGAAATCGCTGCGATAAAGGCACACTTTGGGCTGGTGGACCCACTGCACGATCCGTATTGCCAGCGAAAAAAAGGCTGACGCCCCGATCTCGACCACAGAGGACGTTCGGGGTATAGTGCTGGATCACTCTTAGCCAATGGCCTTGGAAGCGAAGATGAGGCGGCTGGAAGATAGGAAACAAGAAAACCCGTGTGCCTCGCTGCACACGGGTCAAATTCAAAGTGTCTGTTTGCATCTACTCCTGGCCGGGGTTTGCAAAAGACACACGAAAGGTGGACATGAGTAATATAGCGATCTCGCCAAGCGAAAACAAAAACGAATTCTCGACGCAGCCCCTCTCTGGACCATGCGCAGAACTCGCCGAAGCCACGTTCGCCGCATTCAGGCCGTACATCAACGTCTTCGACTGCGGCATCAAAGTCGTCACGCCGAGGCGGGAGAATCCCGCCAGTCACCACATCATTTTTGAAGAAGGCCCAATCCACCTGATCTCAAAGCTGGATTGGGATCTCCACAAGGAATGGAAGGCCCAAAAGGCTGCCGGGCAAAAGCCCTGCGTCTTCTTCCCTGATGGCAGACGCTTCAATCCGTTCCTCGAAGTCACCAGCAGGATTCTAGGGCCGAAACATTGCCAGGACGCCCTTCAAGGCCGCGAAACGTACTACTACACGTCCGGCAAGGAGAGCCTCGGGATCATCTACAACGATGGCGATGCCCACTTCGACTTTCAGACGGACGGTGTTCGCGCCTCCGAGATCGTTCGCGCCGTGTTCCCGATGGCGTTCCATCACGACTCGACTCGCGGGTTCAACGAACTGCTCAAGGTGTATCACGGCGGTCTGGTGAGCCAGTTCAACAAACTGTGCGAAAGACTTCAGGCTGCCATGCGGCGAGTGTTCAACGGCGCTCATATCCTCTGCGACGTCGAGACGAAAGGCACGATCACCGGCTTCGAGCAAGACGAAAACGGCCACAAGTTCCACAAGAGCGGCAGTCTCGCCAAACTGCCCTGGAACAAACGGTGGACCCACGACATGCTCGCCCAATGGAAGGCTTGCGAGACACTCCACATCGACCAACTGGAACGCATCGTCGTGGGCTTGGAAAAGAACCATGACGATCTTGAATGGGCCGCGCACCGAGAAGGCTTGAAGGCTGCTGAGACTCTCGCCAAGAATCCGGCAGCCAAGCTCGGGCCGAGACCAACACCCACCAAGCCGACAGGAGTGGTTGCCAGTGTCACGGATGATCACGACGAGTCGCCAGTCACCGCTCTCCCGGCCTCGCCGTTGACGCCGACATCGTTGACCAGCTTCGAGGCCGCGAACGCAAATCCTGACCGGCTGAAGGCGACCATCGACATCGCCCGGCTGCTTACGCAGCACCTCAAGCGTATCCCGACGTGCGATGAACTGTTGGCCTTCCTGAAGACGAACAACTACTTCACGGGTAGTTGGGAGCAGACCGCCTCCAAGAGACGCGACCGATGCAAGTACGTGCTGCGGGCCTACGTCGAGGCCCACTTCGATCCAGCGAAGCTGAAAGCGCAATCACCCTTCACGATCAATCTGGACCGATGGAACAACTGGGTGAAACAGTTTCCTGTTGCCTGGGTCGAAACCTACGAACGCAAGGGGCAGATCGTTCGCCGACACGTCACCCGAGAGGATGCCCGCGTCTATCAAGCCATCTGCTGGACGCTGCTGAAGGAGTTCCCGAACGCCGACTCATCAATCCCGTATGCGTGGATCATGGCTGCATGGCAAGAACTCTTCAAGGCGGGCAAGACAACGGCTTTGCCAACCCAGGACAAGATTGGCGCTCTTCGAGCGATATTCCACGCCCGTGGGATCGTGCTTATTACCGATCCCAACTACAGTCCTGCCCTTCACAAGGCGATCCGATACGCCCTCGGACCAAATGCTCCAGGGCAATCGGAATACTGGATCACAAAGTCTGAGGCCAAAGAAACGGTTGTATCTGCACCATTGGACAGCCAAATCAATCATTCACAACACATAACACACATAACTATTAGTAGGCACGACAGCCAGCTAGACAGCAGGTGTCGTCCGCGACTCGTTCGAGAAGTGGATACAAGCTGAAGAACCAGCAAGGAACGTCAAAATCGAGAGGATGAAGTTTGGGTCAACGACATCAACGTGTGATGTCGGACGGGGATGGTCTGTTCAGATGTCGCACGACCGGGAGCAATCGTGGCCTGACTCGGTGGAGCGTTTGCGTTTCGACGCAGACCGCTTCTTTGAATATGTGAGACTTTGGTAAAACGCTGCAAAATGTGGCGGGTGCGGGATAGATACTCGCATGACCATCCACATTGACAATGAAATCGCCAGTCTCATTCCGCCGCTGTCAACAGACGAGCGTTCCGCACTCCAAGCCAGCCTGCTGGCCGAAGGTTGCCGGGACGCCCTCGTTGTCTGGAAAGAGACTGAGACACTACTCGACGGCCATAACCGTCTCGACATCTGCCAGCACCACAACTTGCCTTACCAGACGGTCAGCATGTCGTTTGCCAGCAAGGACGATGCGAAAAGCTGGGTAATTCGCAACCAGTTCGCTCGCCGAAACCTGACGCCGTTTCAACGCGGGGAACTAGCTCTGAAGCTGAAAGATTTCTTCAAGGTCCAGGCACAAGAGAAACAGCGGCTTGGTGGCAAGAAGAAGGTTTCACAGAAATCTGTGAAACCTCTCGATACCCAGCGGGAACTTGCGAAACTGGCCGGCGTCAGCCACGACACCATCAGCAAGATTGAACGCCTTACTGAGCAGGCTCCCGATGACTTGAAGGAGAAGCTGCGCAAAGGTGAAACTTCCATCCACTCCGCTTCCTGCTTGCTTCGCCAGCGAAGCAAGCAGGAAGCGGCCCAGGCGAAGAAGCAAACGCTCCAGAAGACCCTGATCAGCTTGGATGACTGCCGCATCTACCATTGCGCCGTTGCCGACCTTCACCAGCACGTCGAGCCAGCCAGCATCAGCAGCATCATAACCGATCCACCTTATCCCAAAGAGTTCCTCGGCATTTACGACGATCTGGCTGAGTTCGCCGACTACGCCCTCAAGCCGGGCGGAAGCCTGATCGTTATGGTCGGGCAGTCGTACATGCCCGAGATCATCGAGAAGCTGTCCAAGCGGCTCGCGTATCACTGGACGGCAGCATATCTGACGCCCGGCGGGCAGGCCGTCCAAGTGTGGCCGAAGAGGGTCAACTGTTTCTGGAAGCCGCTGCTCTGGTTCACGAAGGGCGGGTACGCCGGTCCCTGGTTAGGTGATGTGGCGAAGTCCGACACCAACGACAACGACAAGCAGCATCACCATTGGGGTCAAAGCGAGAGCGGCATGAAGGACATTCTGGAGCGGTGGAGCGAGCCAGGGCAGATCGTGTGCGATCCGTTCCTTGGCGGCGGGACTACAGCCGCCATCGCGATGCGGCTCAAGCGGAAATTTGTCGGTTGTGATACCGATCAGAAGTGCGTTGGTGATTCCTGGCGGCGGATCAAGGAGGAATTTGAGCAGCAATGAAAGATCCGGCTGGCGAGATGAATGGATCAGCCGACGCCACCGATTATGGGGGCGTGACACTCCAGTAGTCGACATGGATTGTGTGCTAACGAGGGAGGGAGAGATGGACCGAACTGGGTGGTGGGCGTGCGAATTCGACAGACGAGAACCAGTGGCGATCATCGAATACAAGGACCGTCGTGCAAGGCTCGACAGCGGAGATGCAAACAACACGACTCTGCGCCGGCTGGCGGATCGAGCAAACCTACCGTTCCTCATCGTGGTCTACGACACGGATCAGGTGAAGTTCGGCGTCGTACCCATGAACAGTCAAGCGAAAGCGTTTGTCGCCGAGAAGCAGATCCTCTCAGAAGAACGATACGTTGAACTGCTTTATCGACTTCGCGGTCGGGTGATGCCCGAAGACATCAGGTTGCAACTGCGACATTGAACGGGCATGCTAATAAACTCGGGTCACGACAGAGCCGCAGTTTCGAGGTAATAGGCCGCTTGTCACTGATTCGGCGCGGCCCAGATACGCTTACGGATCGAAAACCTGTATGCACCTGACATGAAAGCGATAGCATCGAGAAGCCACATTGCCAAAGGCATGCGGTTCATAGCTTTGAGGTAATAATTTGCTTGTGGCCGCGAGTGGTTAATAGCCAAAAATGGGAGATGAGTGGTACGCAATCGCCACGACTGACAAGATTGCTGTCTGACCCGATGAATCCGATTCGGGTTCTCGGCCAATAATTTTGCCGACTCAATCTTGGAAATTGGGAATCCAAGGTGAAGAAATCCGGTAGAGTCTCATCCAGCCTCTCAGAACCCGTTTCCTCTTGACCGTCTTTGTTTCAAAACACTTCTTATCAACTCCCGAGGGTATCCAGGCCAAACTTGACGCGATTGCTATTAATGACCCTGAAAAAAGTGCGGCTTTGAGAACCGGCGGATCACCAGGGAATCGGTTAATGGCAAGTCTTGTCGCAAAAAGTGTGCGAATAATAGGTTTCTGCTAATAGGCCATAGCTGGAAACTCTTGGCAGAAGCGGCTGGAAAAAAATCGCACGACCCCAGATCTGGTGGCCTCCATAGCGCGATTATTACCTCATGCAACGATCAATCAGATCACGACCACTGACGTGATGCTGACGACGGCGTGAGGCGACATCGTTTGCGTTTACGTCAAATCCCTTCATTTTATGTCAACGTCAGAATGAAGCCCCCTTCTTTTCACCTTCAACCCTGTAACCGCCAGAACACCAAATCGGTACTACAAGGAAGCGGCTGAACTGTATTGCCAACCCGAGCCTTCCTTTGCAAACACGACGTATTTCGAGAATCAAGATTGGCGACCACATGCGTTACTTCTGGGACTTCATCATCTACGACGCCTGTCGTGAGCCAGGGAGCGGATGGAAGGGTGGCCAGCCAATCGCCTGCGGCTGGTCGCCAGTCGTCATGTTTTACAAAGGCGTACGGTGGACCGTTCCACGGATTTCACCAGGGCGAGGAGATCGTCAAGTCCTTCAGTTGCGAAGGAGTATTGGCGTGTGACTGTCGAAAACGGTGGAAGTGGCGGAACTTAATCGAGCAGCCATCCTTTCCCACCACAGTGTCGGCACATCATTAACTCTTCACCGAACCATCCCATTTTCCAATATCCTGTTTGGTTGCATGTCGGGCAAGGAACCTGCTGGTAACCGCGACTCCGTTCTGCGTTTGCAGCCTCGTTTTTAGCTCCTGCAAGTATGCCGAATCTTTGCATCAACAGTTCATAGTATTTTTGGTAAAGAGCTTTTTCATCGCCGGATTGACCCGTTGTGCCTGATAGCCGTGATAGAACTGCTGTTGCTTCGGTCAAGAATGTTTCCCTCTGCTTTAGCACATTTTCGCTCGGATTGGGAGTTTGAGAAAGCGTGACCTCAAGTTTGAGAAGCTCTTCAAACTTATCCATTAGGGCTTCGCGGTCTATCGATTGGCAGGCTGCCTGCGCGGCCTGTTGCGCCATGGGCGATCCGCCCGTGCCGGTTCCTTGGTGTGCTTGCTGAGGCGGTTGGACAGGCGTCGTTTTTGATGGCTTCGGCACAGGTGTTTTTGCCATCGGGGTCGATGCCGGCTTCGTCTCTTGCCTTGGCGAAGGTTTAATTTTGGCCGCTGCGTTGCGGAGGCTTCTGTTGACCTTGTCGAGCAGATCCTTGTGGTCCTTCTTGGGATCGAGACGGACGGCTTCAGTGAGATCGGCGGTGGCGAGATCGTACTCGTCCTTGGCCCATCGAGCATCGCCACGAACTGCAAAAGCCTCGGCATTCTTGGCATCGAGCCGGATGGCTTCGGTGCAGTCGGCGATGGCTCGGTCGTAGTTGCACATCCGCCGATTGGTTTTCCCACGGGCGGCGAAGGCTTTCGACATGTACGGTGGCCACGGCGAATTGGTCGGGGCGAGCCGGATGGCTTCTGTGAAGTCAGCGATGGCCAGATCGAAATCGTCCGTTTTCAAGAAGCTCGCTTCGCTCTTGCCTGTTCCCCAGTGGCGCATAGCTGCGTTTTCATTGTCGCGGATGCCCTTCGCTCGATTGGCGGCTCCGCGCACGGCAAAGGCCCAGGAGTATGTAGAGTCGAGTCGGATAGCTTCGGTGAGGTCAGTAATGGCCCGGTCGTAGTCACCTTTCTTCCGGTAGATGTCGCCGCGTTCGGCGAAGGCCCGAGAATCATTGGGATTGAGTCGGATCGCCTCGGTGAATTCGGCGATGGCTCGACTTTGCTCACATTGAGGATTGAAAGCCGCTTGAAGTTCCGGCATCGTGTCTGCTTTGGCCCACGTCTTCCCCATTCCGTTCGTCCAGACGGTGGTCGTGGCGGTGATCTTCTTGGCCTGAATGAGGATAGTGATTTCCTTCAGTGTCATCGGGCCATACTTCTTCTTCTTGGCATCATCCCATTCCCACCAGTCCTTTCCTGACCACCACCTCTCGTCCTTTTCCCAGCCGGGTAGGGACTTGAGTCGCCATGCTTCGGTACAGTCGCTGATCGCGCGGTTGCAATCACTCTTCATTCGGTAGGCGACCCCACGGTCGGCAAACGCCGAGAACTCACTGGGGTTCAGTCGAATCGCTTCTGTGCAGTCCGCAATGGCCCTGTCGTAATCGCCTTTCATCCGACAGGCAGCGCCACGCCTTGCGTAGGCCGAGGAATCCTTCGAGTTGAGCCGGATGGCCTCGGTGCAGTCGGCAATGGCTCGGTCGAAGTTGAATTCGATGGGCATATTTGATTCCTCCCTCGTCGGTTCTCATCGGGGATGAAGAAAATTGTACAAAACAGCAAGTCAAAATGCTGTATCGGATAATACCCCGCCTCCTCTTCACGCCGTAAAGGGGATGGTAATGGCTAAACGGAAGAACACGCCGATCCAGCACGATGACATCGTTCAGCGGTTTGCCCAGCGTTTGCGGGAATTGCGACGATCACGGGGAATGACGCAGAAGGAACTTGCCGAACGCGCCAGTCTCACGGAGACGTACCTATCCCGTCTTGAGAGCGCCGGGTCTACACCGGGGATCGACCTCGTCGCCCGCCTCGCAGACGCCCTCGGTGCGAGCATTCACGATCTCTTGCCGATCTCGTCAGAACCAGATTCACGGCGGGTTTTACGGGAGCAGGCTGGGAAGCTGGTCGGCACAATCGCTGACGCGGAAGATCAAGAAGCCTTGACGCTGTTAAACCAGTTCCTGGCGATGCTGGCTGAAGCCACGGCGAAGCGGCGAGACTGAGCCTTTCGTCAATTCAAAACCTCTTTCGCGCCGATTCCGTTTCCTTCAACGTCGCAAGAAGCAATCGCAACTCTACATAGCTCCCTTCAATCGGGCCGTTGTCGAAAATCGAATTCTCCACGTCCACTCTCACGGCGCGGGAAATGTAATCGGCGAGTTGCTCCTGGCGGATGTCATTCACGTCGTCAGCGACCAGGGCGACGGCAACTTCCAACTTGAAGGTTCGCATCGGCTTTCCGCCGTACCGCTGGCGAGCCAGTGAGGCGTATGCCCGCTGGGCGTCCTTGTGCGACCGGAAGATCTTGGCGCAATCCATCAGTCGACTCCACCCGTCGCCCGTCCAGATCAGCCCGTCACCGCGTTGCAAAATATGGAAACGGTTCGCCGAAGTGCCGCAGTACCTAATGAAGATGATGTCGTCTTGCATGAGCGTTTCTCCGTCGTGCATTCGTCAAGCACCTGTCTTTTCACGTCAACCACGTCTTTCAGAAGACAGGTGCGGGCATTGATGAACTTCTCGGCGTCGTCATCCGTTTCCCAGGCGGTAACGAAGTCGAGCAGTGATCCATAGATCGCGTTGGTCTTTGAATTCGCCGACTTCCTTGCGTTGATCAAGCGGAAGAGCGACGTACCAACTCCACAAACTGCGAAGTGCGACCAGAGTGTTTGCAGTCCGACGAAGCCGATCTACTTCAGCGGCTGCCTCGGCAAGCGTTGATGCGCGGATAGGAATAACTCGTTCCACAAGAGATGGCACATCCGCTGTTCCACCCACAGCGTCGGCGCTGCCTCTCAGTTGCTTCCTGACCTCGGGCAGCTTGTCCCGGCGGACGAGTTCACCATCGGCGAATACGTCGCAGATCAACTTCGCGACCGTACTTGGGATATTGACGAGCAGCACTACGAGGTCTTCGAGGCCCGGATTCGACGGCGGCGTCCTTTCGGTAGGCAACGCGACCATCGTCTCGAAGTTCATGCGGATTCGGGAATCAAGAATCCCCCAGCCCATGCCTGCAAGGTCCAGTCCGGGGGTCTTAATGGCCTCGGCGAACACGGGGAAGCGGTTGCTCAATCTATCAGCCAGCCGTGCCATGATCTCCGCACCGCTGCCAGCGGGGTGGCGTAGCCCGGCATCGAGGTCGCCTGCAAGCCGGGCAGCGCAAAGTTCCTGAAAGGCGAACTCGCCGAAGTTCCGTGGCTCTTTTGGCAACTCGACATTCCGATACGCGCCGAAGAACTCAGCCAGCCCGTCACGGATCTCCGCGCCGAGCGGGGTAGTCTGGACCCAGGCGTCGAGGACGCCTTCGCTGAAACGCCGCTCGATCCCAGGCCGCAGCAAGAGCAGTTCGACCGCGATCCAGGCATCCCGCTCTGCGAGCCGCAAGCATTGCCGGCGCTCGCCCTGGTCCACGCCCTCGGGGTCACGGATGTAGGCAACGAGCCGCTCAAGGTCATTGGTGTCGCCACCCGCAATATGGTGCAGGATGGCCCAGGCCAAGGGCGACATCCGCTTCGGGACAGGCTTCATCGCTTCCCTCCCCGTTCTGGAAACAAGAACGAGTCCACCCACCGCCTCATCGGCTCCTCAACCAGTCCGGCATCCTTGACGGTCTCGACCTCGCAGTCGCCGCTCAGGTCGCACAACAACGCGGACTGGATGACGAGCTTCTCTCCTCGCAATGCGACCAGAAACCCGTAGGATCGGTTTTCGTCACAGTGCGTCTTGGCGATCAACTCACGCTGCTCTTCGGTAAGCGAGACTTCGTTTTCGTCCTTATCGTCGCAGTCGAGGTCCGGTACTTCGATCTCGTTTCCGTCCGCGCAGGCGAGAAGATCGAAATCCCTGGCTAGGGCAAATGAACAATAAAGAGTGTGGCCCGCCGCCAAACGCTTCACTGGGCCGTCGGGGATCTCTTCTCCTTCATCCAGCATGTCACAGAGGTCGGCGTCGAAGACGGCAACGCCATTTTGAACGACAGGAAACGGCTCATGGCCGTCCATTGTTACCGTGAAGGCATGTATGGCCTTGACAAACTTCCTCAAGTCGAACCGGCGTCGAAGAATGCTCAGTGTTTTCATGAATCTTGCTCCTCCCAGGTCGCGTCAATCAGCCCGGCGGCATGCCATAAGGCCCGGACAAAATCCGAAATGGCAAACTCCGATGCTCGGTCCTTCGGCGGACGAAGCAGGCGACACCATCGCCGTAGTTCACACGGGTGCTGCCGGAGCAGTTCGTCGCGACTCATCCGCCAAAAGGGGCTGTCTTCGGCGAATTCCATCAACAACTTGTCGTTTCGTTGCTCGATAGCGCGGTCCACCCTGGTACGGAATGTCTGTTCGGCAAGTCGCCGTAGATCAGGGCGTTCATGCACGACGGACGCCTCACCTTTGACGAACTCCAGCAGTCGCCGCCATATCGGCGTCTGCAACCACGTCGGGAGTAGTTGCCACGCCGGCTGGCAACTTGCGATCTCGATCAGTTCGGGTTGTTTCCAAAAAACCGCGTCATGTTTGTCATCAGATCGACGCAGGGTTGCGACCACGACGCCATGGCGCTCAACGATCCAGAGGATACGCTGGGCCGCGAAGTACTCGGCCTCGGCAAGGTGGTTGAGGCAGCCGAGGTCATATTGGATCACTGACTCCGGGCTGGTGACTCGGGCGATCCGCCAGATGCCCGAGCGGTACACGTCTTCCAAGCCCGTGCCGGCTGCCTCCGTTGTCGCCATTAACGCTTGCATTTGCGATTTCCAGCCAAGACACGCTTCGGTCGGTCCAGACCTACACGCTGGCAGCATGGGTGTCTCTGAATCCGTGCGAGGGGATTTCAGACTCTGGCGGCGTAAGCTTGCCGACTAATGCGCCTTCCGTTTTTCTCGCCACCTCGCTGCTGGATCTGCGCCGTCAGCAACTCCGCGAAGAGCGAGGTCAGGACGCTTTTGACGTGGACGGGCTGGTCGTTGAACGTCTGGACGCTCTCACCCAGGCAGAGGTAGACGGACTGGGCCTCCTCGGGCGTTAGCAGTCCTTGCGCGACTGCCAGGGATTTGAGGTTCTGGAATTTGGCGTACTCAGCGAGGTCCATGTCCAGCGTTTTGCGAACGTTGTGGACCTTCTCGACAGTGGTCAGCCCCTTGGCGATGCGGGTGGCAATCTGACCTTCATTCGAGCGAAGGCGTCATTGATGCGATTGGCCATGTCTCGTTCTCCTGTCGTGATCGTTACTGCACTACACGCCAGGGAATCGACCGTCTCGGAAAATCACTCAGGCTCGGAGCGTGGGCGGTCATGAAAGACAAGGGAAGCAATGTGCAACAAGGCAGGCGAGTCTATACGCACGTCATGGGCCGGTTCGGCAATCGTGAATAGTCACTATTGCCGCAGTCTTCCCAGCCCCGACAGATTTTTTGCCCGTCAACTTTACGAACCCCCGACATTTGCAAATACTGTAGATGCACACAACGCATTACGTTGACCTGCACTCAACGATTCTCGGCGTCGAGAATCGTTCCACCAGCACCAAGCAGTGAATCACGGCATTGACACACAAACCGTGTCTATTGAGACGCTGCGCAATGAGCGAAGGATGAAATGCTGTGCGCCTACAACTGAAGATTGCCAACGGGTACGGCAACGTCGATGTTCGCAAAGGGTTGTCCAAAGCCTACGTCCACGTCAAAGGCCAACGTCTTCAGCCGCTCTGTCGGATGCTGGGCATCAAGTATGCTCAAGCCCTTGTGGGATTCACTGAACGCGGGCGGAAGGCCCGCTTCGGATACCAGCCGAGTTTTGACGGCGTCGTGGTGTCGGCAAAGGCTGCCCCGAAGCTATTGCACGCCGTTGAAGAACGCGACAAGAGGGCGATGGCGCGACCCAAGAAATCGCCAGAGCAACTGGCGGAAGAGCGAAACCGGAGGCATCAACGAGAGGTCGCCGCGTTTGCCGCTGCCATCAAGGACAGGTTCCCTGGATGTCCCGACGACGAGATCCAGGGAATTGCGGCTCACGCTTGCGAGGTGGGATCGGGACGGGTCGGGCGAACATCCACGCTCTCAGATGAGGAAAAAGTTCACCTTGCCGTCGTGGCCCACATTCGACACTGCCACACAAAATACGAGCAGTTGCTCGACAGATTCTCGGACGAAGCAGACCGGCAATTCGCTCGGGAGTGCGTATCGG
>WBZS01002325.1_pt1 | contig 12084 bp, 13 predicted proteins | sample 5204201 | NCBI WGS metagenome assembly WBZS01 (sample SAMN12344357, study PRJNA552823) | activated sludge metagenome | biome: Activated sludge suspended growth; feature: Nitrification reactor; material: Wastewater; isolation source: activated sludge from nitrification reactor of wastewater...
AGCACCGTGAAGAAGGACATCCACCCCGCCTACGGGGAGACCCAGGTGACCTGCACCTGCGGCAACACGTTCGTCACCCGCAGCACCGCCAAGAACGGCATCATCCACGCCGACGTGTGCGCGGCCTGCCACCCGTTCTATACGGGCAAGCAGAAGATCCTCGACACCGGTGGCCGCGTGGCCCGATTCGAAGCCCGCTACGGCAAGAAGGCCACCAAGTAGCGTCCCGTCCGCCGGCCCGGCGCATCCCCCGCACCACGCGGAGGGTATGCCGCGGGGTCGGCGTTCGTGTTCCTGCGGGCCGATGTGCCCGCAGTGCGGCACTCCCAGCCACCGACCCGATCCGGAGCCCGCGATGAGCGACCACACCACCGAAGCAGCGCAGGCACTGCTCATGTCGGCGGCGCCGCTTGTCGCTGAGCACGCCGAGCTCGAACGCGCCATGACCGACCCAGCGCTGCACGCCGACCCCGCCGCGCTGCGTCGCACGACCAAGAGGTATGCCGCGCTGGGACCGGTCGTCGCGGCATACCGGAGCCTCGCAGCGGCCCGCGCGGATCTGACGGCCGCCCACGAGCTCGCCTCGGAGGAGCCGGCGTTCGCCGACGAGTTGCCCGCGATCGAGGCGACCACTGCGGCGGCTCAGGAGCGGTTGCACACTCTTCTGCTGCCGCGTGATCCCGACGACGACCGCGACGCGATCCTCGAGGTCAAAGCGGGGGAGGGGGGCGAGGAGTCGGCGCTCTTCGCGGGGGATTTGCTGCGGATGTATCTGCGCTACGCCGAGCGGCGCGGCTGGAAGGCCGAGCTGCTCGACGAGACCCAGTCCGACCTCGGCGGGGTCAAGGAGGCCCGGGTTGCGCTGCGCGCCAAGGGAACTCCGCAGCCCGGCGAGGCGCCGTGGGCGCGGTTGAAGTTCGAGGGCGGGGTGCACCGGGTCCAGCGGGTGCCGGTCACCGAGAGCCAGGGACGCATCCACACCTCGGCGGCGGGGGTGCTCGTCATGCCCGACATCGACGAGGGCGACGACGAGATCGAGATCGCGCCGGCTGACCTGCGGATCGACGTCTATCGCTCGAGTGGCCCCGGCGGACAGTCGGTCAACACGACCGACTCAGCCGTCCGGATCACCCACCTGCCGACCGGCCTGGTCGTCTCGTGCCAGAACGAGAAGTCTCAACTGCAGAACAAGGAGTCGGCGCTGCGGGTGCTCAAGGCGCGGCTGCGTCAGGCCGCGCGCGAGGCCGCCGAGGCCCAGGCATCGGCCGCACGCCGCAGCCAAGTCCGCACTGTCGACCGCTCCGAGCGGATCCGCACCTACAACTTCCCGGAGAATCGGATCGCCGATCACCGCACCGGGTTCAAGGCATACAACCTCGACATCGTCCTCGACGGTGATCTCGACCCGGTCGTCCAATCCTGTCTGGATGCCGACGAGGCCGAGCGGATGGCCAGCGCCGGCGAACCCGGCCGGGCATGACCGCGTTGCGCGATGCGGTCCGAGAAGGGACCCACCGGCTCGCCGAAGCAGGCATCGCGTCGGCTCCGGTCGACGCCCTCGTGTTGGCCGCGCACGCCCTCGGCATCGAGCTGGGGGAGGCCCGTCGGCTGCTCGTCGTCGGGGGTGTCCAGATGCCGACGACGTATGCCGCTCTCGTCGCCGAACGTGCTCGCCGCGTGCCCCTGCAGCACCTCACCGGCGAGGCGCACTTTCGGGGGCTGACCTTGCGGGTCGGCCCAGGGGTGTTCATCCCACGTCCGGAGACTGAGACGCTCGTCTCACTGGCGCTGACTGCAGTGGACGAGATCGCCTCCGTCGGCGCGGCATCGGTGGTCGATCTGTGCACCGGATCTGGGGCAATCGCGTTGTCGCTCAAGGCCGAACGCCCGGAACTGACTGTTCGCGCCGTCGAGCTCGACCCGCTCGCCCACGGGTGGGCCGTGGCCAACCGAGACCGGCTCGGGCTCGATGTCTCCCTGGACCTGGGAGATGCGCGGACGGCATACCCCGACCTGATCGGCACCGTCGATGTGGTGACGTGCAACCCGCCCTACATCCCCGACGACCAGGTGCCGGTCGACCCCGAGGTGCGCGACCACGACCCGGCGCTCGCTCTCTATGGGGGGAGCGTCGACGGTCTGGCGCTCCCGCTGGCGATGGCGGCACGGGCTGCCGTGCTGCTGCGCCCGGGTGGCGCTCTCGTCATGGAGCATGCCGACGTCCAAGGGCCTGCGCTGCTGCGGGCTCTCGTGGCCACCGATGCGTGGAGCGAGGCCGTCGACCACGCGGACCTCACCGGTCGGCCACGGGTGGTTGTCGCTCGTCGCCAGGGCGCAACCGGGTAGCCCCGGCTCATCAGCGTCTCGACAGTCGGCTGCGGTCGTGGTGTGCTCTGCCCATGACCTCGCACCTGCCGATGACCGGACGCACCGTGCTCGTCACCGGCGCGACGGGTGGGATCGGCCTGGCGACCGCGGTCGGCCTCGCCGGCCTCGGTGCCCGGATCGGTGTCGTCGGGCGGGACGAGCAACGCACCGCCGCAGCGGTGGATGCGGTGCGAGCCGTGCCTGGGTCCGGAGGCGCCGACGCGTTCCTCGCGGATCTGTCGGTCCAGCGCGAGGTGCGGGCCCTCGCTTCGGCAGTGCTCACGGCATACCCACGGGTCGATGTCCTGGTCAACAACGCAGGCGGCTTCTGGAGCGCGCGGCACCTGACCTCAGACGGCCTCGAGTGGACGTTCGCCGTCAACCACATCGCGCCGTTCCTGCTGACCACACTGCTCCTGGACCGGCTGGGGGACAGCGCACCGGCGCGGGTGGTCACCGTCTCCTCGGACGCGCATCGAGCCGGGCGGTTGGTTTTCGACGATCTGCAGGGCGAGCACGGCTACTCGGGCATAAGGGCCTACGCCCAGTCCAAGCTCGCCAACATCCTGTTCACCCGAGAGCTAGCCCGGCGCCTGGACGGGTCTGGGGTCACCGCCAACGCCCTGCACCCCGGCGGCGTCCGCACCGGGTTCGCCCGCGAAGACGCCGGGATCGCCATGCGGCTCGGGCTGAAGGTGGCCGCGGTCTTCATGAAGTCCCCCGAGCAAGGCGCCCGCACGTCCGTGTATGCCGCAGCCTCACCTGACCTGGCGCATGTCACGGGGGCCTATCTGGCCAGCTCGCGGCTGGCCAGACCACATCAGCGGGCCCACGACGACGCCGTTGCGGCCCGGCTGTGGGCGGTGAGCGAAGGCCTCGTCGCGCGGTCAGCGGGCTGATCGCACCCGTTCGGGTCGACGACCACACAGCCTTAAGATTCGGGTCATGGGTGAGGTTCTCGACTGCACGACCCCGGACGGGCTGGCTGCCGCAGTGGCCGCCGCGGCCGCTGCCGTGCGTTCGGGAGGTGTCGTCGTCCTGCCGACGGACACCGTCTATGGGGTCGGTTGCGATGCATTCGACGCGTCGGCCGTGACCGCGGTGCTGGCCGCCAAAGGTCGCGGCCGCGAGATGCCCCCGCCGGTGCTCGTGCCGGGGCCGCGGACGGTGGACGGCCTCGCCCGCGAGGTGCCGGACTATGCGCGGGCCCTCATCGACCGGTTCTGGCCCGGCGCCCTCACGGTCGTCCTCAAAGCTCAGTCGTCGCTGCAGTGGGATCTGGGGGAGACCAACGGGACGGTCGCAGTGCGCATGCCCGACGACCCGGTGGCCCTAGCCCTGTTGACCGAGATCGGTCCGATGGCCATGACGAGCGCCAACCGCACCGGTATGCCGCCCGCCGCGACGGTCACCGACGCCCAGGAGCAATTGGGCGACGCCGTGACCGTCTATCTCGACGGCGGTCCGGCCAGCGGTGGCCCCGCCTCGACGATTGTCGACTGCACGGGAGCCGATCCGGTCATCCTGCGCGCCGGGGCGATCGACGAGGCCGACATCCTCGAGGTCGTCGCAGCGGCCCGGGCGACCGCCGACCAGGCCGCCGCAGTCGCCGCCGCAGCCATCGCCCTGGAACAGGCTCGGCTACGCACGATCGAAGAACGCGAGAAGGCCCAGCGCGACCGCGTCGCCGATCCGCGTCGACGGCCTGGTGCGGCCAAGAAGGTCGCCGGCTCCCGCCGACGACCATCTTGACCGACGCGGGGATAGGCAGGTTCCGCGAGCTGGAGGGCGTGACGTATGCCGCACGGCATACAGTGGGTGCTTGCCGACCCCCCGTCCCCGAGAGGCGTAGCGAGACCCCTATGAGCGAGTTCTACGGCAGCGACTTCGACGCCTTGACCGCCTTCGACCCGGACATCGCCGGTGTCCTGCTGTCCGAGCTCGGCCGGATCCGCAGCGGTTTGCAGCTCATCGCCAGCGAGAACATTTCCAGCCCTGCGGTGCTCACCGCGCTCGGCTCGACGCTGTCCAACAAGTACGCCGAGGGTTACCCTGGCCGGCGCTACTACGGCGGCTGCGCCGAGGTCGACAAGGCCGAGCAGATCGCCATCGACCGGTGCAAGGCGCTCTTCGCCGCCGACCACGCCAACGTCCAGCCGCACAGTGGTGCGAGCGCCAACCAGGCCGTCTACGGCGCCTTCCTCAAGCCCGGCGAGACCATCCTGGCGATGAGCCTTCCGCACGGCGGGCACCTCACCCACGGCAGCAAGGTGTCCTTCAGCGGTAAGTGGTTCAACGCCGTCCACTACGGGGTCGACAAGGACACCGAGGTCATCGACTACGACCAGGTGCAGGCCCTGGCCAAGGAGCATCGCCCTAAGGTGATCCTCGCCGGCGGTTCGGCGATCCCGCGGCTCATCGACTTCGCCCGCTTCCGGGCCATTGCCGACGAAGTCGGCGCGATCTTCTGGGTCGACGCGGCCCACTTCATCGGCTTGGTGGCCGGCAAGGCGATTCCCAGCCCTGTCCCGTATGCCGATGTCGTCTCGTTCACCACACACAAGGTGCTGCGCGGCCCGCGCTCGGGGGCGATCGTCTGCACTGCCGAGCACGCGGCGGCGATCGACAAGGCGGTCTTCCCCATGATGCAGGGTGGCCCGCAGATGCACACGGTCGCGGCCAAGGCGGTCAACTTCAAGGAGTGCGCGACGCCGGAATACGCCGCGTATGCCGCGCAGGTCGTTCGCAACGCGGCCGTCCTGGCCACCGAGCTCGGCGAGCACGGGATCCGTCCGACGACCGGCGGCACCGACACCCACCTTTCCCTGCATGATCTGCAGGGCGTCGGGGTCTCCGGCAAGGACGCCGAGGCCCGCGCCGATGCTGCCGGAATCGTGTTGAACAAGAATGCGATTCCCTTCGACCCGGCTCCGCCGAGCGTGGCCTCCGGGATCAGGGTCGGGACGCCGTGCGTGACGACCCAGGGGATGGGCGAGGAGGAGATGCGTCGGATCGCCCGGCTCATCGCCACTGCTGTCACCCAGGGCGACGCCGACCCCGAGCACGCGGTGTCCAAGGCGGTGCGCGCGGAGGTGACCGAGTTGGTCACTGCTCACCCGGCATACCCTCGGCCGTAAGTCCTCAGCCGCCCACCCGGGCGATCCCGACCAGACGAAGCGGCCCCGTCCCGTGCGCGAATACCTGCTCATCTGTGTGGTGGCGCTGGCGGTCACCTTCCTGATGACTCCGGTGGTGCGCGCCCTCGCGGTGGTCATCAAGGCCGTTACTCCGCTGCGTGAGCGCGACGTCCACACGGTCCCGATCCCGCGCCTCGGCGGGCTGGCCATCCTCGCTGGGCTCACGGCGGCGACCCTGGTGGCGCGGCAATTGCCTTACCTCAAGGGGGTCTACACCAGCGGCCAGATGACCGGCGTGCTCCTTGGCGCAACGGTCATCTGCCTCATCGGGGCAATCGACGATGTCCGCGAGCTGGACTGGGTGACCAAATTCGCCGGCCAAGCCCTGGCTGCCGGGGTGATGGCCTACAAGGGCGTCGTCATGCTGCACATCCCGTTTTTCGGCACGAGCACCGTTCTGCCGCAACCGGTGCTCATCGCCGTGACGATCGGGATCGTTCTCGTGACGGTCAACGCGGTCAATTGGATCGACGGCCTGGACGGGTTGGCGGCAGGCATCGTCGCCATCGCTGCCGCCGCGTTCTTTGCCTACTCCTACCTGCTGAGCTACACGTTTAACCCGCCCAACGTCTTCTCGACGGCAACCTTCGTCACAGCGGCGACCCTCGGCTGCTGCTTAGGTTTCCTGCCGCATAACTTCAACCCGGCGCGGCTGTTCATGGGTGACTCGGGCTCGTTGCTGCTCGGGTTGCTGCTGGCGGCGGCGACCATCTCGATCACCGGAAACGTCGATCCGAGCACGGTCAGCGGCGACCAGGTGACTGCTGCACTCCTGCCGATCCTCGCCCCGCTGGCGGTGCTGTCCTTGCCCTTCCTGGACGTCGTCCTGGCCATCGTCCGGAGGACCCGGGCGCGCCAGAAACCGTGGCAAGCCGACAGCAAACACCTGCACCACCGCATGCTCCAGATCGGCCACGGGCATCGAGGGGCGGTGCTCATCCTTTATCTATGGGCCTCGGTGCTCGCCTTTGGGATTGTCCTGTGGGTGACGATCGGCGGTTGGCTCACCCTGGCGGCGATCGGCGGGGTGGTGCTCGTGGCGGTGACACTCACGGCATACCTGCCGCGCTGGGCCCGCGCGCGCCGCTTGTGATACCTTTCACAAGCTCCCCCCGCGCGCCCCATTACCTCAACCAAGGCGGACGATGACCCCCACCTCCGGACCGCTGGACGGCACGCCCATCGGCCCACCGGACCGGGCGGGACAGAGCGACGCGTTCGCCGAACTGCTGCGGGGCGCGTTCCGCCCCACACTGGTCGCGGGTGTGCTCGCGGTCGTCGTCGCCGCATTTTCGGGCGTGACCGCGGCCTGGTCGGCCGCCCTGGGTGCTGTCCTGGTGCTCGGGTTCTTCACCGCCAGTCTGCTGGTCATGAAGCGAACCGCGCACCTGCCGCCGACGACGGTCATGGCTGTGGTGATGATCACCTACACCGTCAAGGTGGTGGTCCTTGGGATTGTCCTGTTCGCCGTCCGCGACGCCTCTTGGCTCAATGGGTATGCCGCCGGTGTCACCATCACGGGGTGTGCCCTGGTGTGGCTGTTCTTTGAGATGCGCGCCTACAAGCGGCTGCGCATCTTCGCGTTCTCGCCGGGTGACAAGGCGGGCGCGTGATCCTGCTCACCGACCCCATCCGGTATGCCGTCCCCGACACCGTCCGCGGGCGGCATACGGACCGGCTGCGAGAGGATTCCGACCATGGCACCGACCCCCGACTCGCCGCCCTCGGGAAGTTCCCCGGAAGAGCGAGAGGCGTTGCGCGAGTTCAACATGCGCGAAGCAGACTCGGCCTGGAAGTCGGTCGCCTACCTGCTGACCGGACCCGCGATCTACGGGGGTCTGGGGTGGCTGCTGGACCGCTGGTGGGGAACCGCCTTCATGGCCCCGGTGGGCATCGTGGCGGGCATGGCCCTGTCGATCTACCTCATCTGGTTCCGGTACGGTTCTCACTGAAACCGGTTCTGACCCCACCCTGCTTCGCAGCGCCCTCGAAAGCCTCGCACCAGCCGACGGAACGAACGGGTTTCAGCCGATGCGGCCGCCCGGTCCTGACCACTCGAAGGAGAGTCTCGTGAGCATCATCGCTCTCGGTATGGAGGGTGGGGGCGACGGCTTCACCGCTCCCGACGCCTCGATCTTCTGGGAGCCGCTCATTGGCCACGAGGCCACGGCCATCACCCGGCCGGTGTTCCTCATGGTTATCTCCGGCGTCCTGGTGGCCTGGTTCCTGCTGGCCACGACCAAGCGTCGCGCCCTGGTGCCGAGCAAGGGCCAGTTGATGACCGAGAGCGTCTACGGCCTGGTGCGCAACAGCATCGCCAAGGACATCATCGGCAGCCACGACTTCCTGCGCTTCGTGCCGCTGCTGTTCACGATGTTCCTGCTCATCCTGGTCAACAACTTCTTCGGCGTCATCCCGCCGTTCAACTACCCGACGATGAGCCGGATCGGCTTCCCGGTGGCTTTGGCCCTGATCATCTGGGTCGTCTTCCACATTGTCGGCATGAAGAAGCACGGCGTCGTGGGCTACTGGAAGTCCCTCGTTCCGACCGGGCTGCCCAAGGGCATGATCCTCCCGATCTTCATCCTCGAGCTCATCACCGACCTGTTCACCCGCCCGGTCACCCTGGGCCTGCGGCTCTTTGGCAACATGTTCGCCGGCCACATTCTCATGGCGCTGTTCATCACCGGCGGCTGGTACATGCTGCAGGCCGGTGGGATCCTGCCCGTCGCGGGGGTGGTGACCTGGCTGTTCGCCGTCGTCATGACTTTGTTCGAGATGTTGGTCGAGTTCCTCCAGGCCTACGTCTTCACCCTGCTGTCCGCGCTCTACATCGCCGGCGCCGTCGCCGACTCGCACTGACCCGCACCACCTCAGACCACCCGATTGACCCCGGCGGGCCCACCCCGGCGGGACCAAACGAAAAGGAAATGGAAACGACATGAGCGGCAACATCGCCATCCTCGGTTACGGCCTCTCCGCCATCGGCCCCGGCATCGGTGTCGGCCTGATCTTCGCGGCCTACATCAACGGTGTCGCCCGTCAGCCCGAGGCCCGTGGCATGCTCCAGCCGATCGCCTTCCTCGGCATGGCCATCACCGAGGCGCTCGCGATCTTCGGTATCGCCCTCGCCTTCGTCTTCAAGGCCTGACCAGCGCCCCTTGCTCGTCCACCCGTGCGCTTGTCCGTGAGGAGACACCCGTGCACATGCTGACCATTCCCGCATCCGGCGGCGAAGAGGGCGGGTTCTGGGCCACCGCGGCCCCGATCATCCCCCACCCGATCGAGTTCCTCTTCAGCCTCGTCGTTTTCGCCGGCCTGTTCTGGGTCGTGGCGAAGAAGGTCGTCCCCCGGCTGGAGCAGATCTACGCCGAGCGCACTGCGGCCATCGAAGGCGGCATGGCTCGGGCCGAGCAAGCTCAGGCCGAGGCGAAGGCCGCGCTGGACTCCTACAACGCGCAGTTGCAGGATGCCCGGGGCGAGGCGAACAAGATCCGCGAGGACGCTCGGGCCCAGGGCGCCCAGATCGTCGCCGAGATGCGGGCCCAGGCTCAGGCCGAGTCGGCTCGCATCGTCGAGGCGGCCCAGCGCCAGATCGAGGCCGAGCGCCAGAGCGCGGTCACCTCGTTGCGAGGTGAGGTCGGGCGCCTGTCGACCGATCTGGCCAGCCGCATCGTGGGCGAGTCGCTGCAGGACGAGGTCCGCCAGAAGGGCATCGTGGAGCGCTTCTTGGCCGAGCTTGAAGCCGGCGACATCCGGCCCGAGCGCGTGGGCGGCGACGTCTGATGCAAGGATCCTCGCGCGCGTCGGCCGCTCACGGCCAGCGAGCCTTGGACGCTCTGCTGCTCGGTGGTCCGGGCCGGACGGTGTCGTATGCCGGTCTGGCCGACGAGCTGTTCAGCGTCTGCGCGGCACTGGAGTCCAGCGCCTCCTTGCGCCGGGCCCTCACCGACCCGACCCGCGAAGCCGCAGCCAAGGCACAGCTGACCCAGCGGCTGTTCGGCGACAAGCTCGGCGCCCCTGCGGTGCAACTGGTCACCACACTGGTGGAGCAGCGCTGGTCCTCCGAGCGCGACCTGGTCGACACGGTCGAGGACTTCGCTGTCCAGTCGCTCGCGGCAGGTGCCGAGGCCCGTGGGCGGTCGGACTCCGTCGAGGACGAGCTGTTCCGGTTCGAGCGGATCGTTGCCGGGACGGCGTCGCTGCGAGACGCGGTAACCGATCGCAAGGCCGACCCGGCCACCCGTGCCAAGGTCGTCGCAACCCTCTTGGAGGGAAAGGCCCAGCCGGAGACGGTCCGGCTAGCCCGCCAGGCGGTCCTCGCCCCCCGGGGCCGTCGCTTCGACCGGGTGATCGCTGGCTACCTGTCGATCATCGCCGCCCGCCGTGAGCAGTTGTCTGCGACGGTGACCAGCGCCATCGAGCTCGACGCCGACCAGAGTCGGCGCCTGGCAGCGGCCCTCACCCGCATCTATGGCAAGCCGGTCCACCTCAAGGTCGTGCTCGACCCCGCCATCGTCGGCGGCATCCGTGTCCAGATCGGCGACGAGGTCGTCGATGGCACAGTGCTGCGCAAACTCGAAGGGGCGCGCCGCCACCTCGGTGGTTGAGCGCCCAACCCAGCCACCCGGCATACCGCACCACCAGCAAACCACCGGCTCACCGGCCGCGACATTCCGATAACAGGAGAAGACCACAGATGACGGAGCTGACGATCCGTCCGGAGGAGATCCGGGACGCACTGGACCAGTTCGTGCAGTCCTACGATCCGGGCGCCGCGAGCCGCGAAGAGGTCGGTCGGGTCTCCGACGCCGCCGACGGCATCGCGCACGTCGAGGGCCTGCCCTCGGCGATGACCAACGAGCTGCTGCAGTTCGAGGACGGCACGCTGGGCATCGCGCTCAACCTCGACGTCCACGAGATCGGTGTCGTCGTCCTCGGCGACTTCGCCGGCATCGAGGAGGGCCAGGAGGTCAAGCGCACCGGCGAGGTCCTCTCGGTCCCCGTCGGCGACGCGTTCCTCGGCCGCGTGGTCAACCCGCTCGGCCAGCCGATCGACGGCCTCGGCGAGATCAAGGCCGAGGGACGCCGCGCGCTCGAGCTGCAGGCTCCCACGGTCGTGCAGCGCAAGTCGGTGCACCAGCCGCTGCAGACCGGCCTCAAGGCCGTCGACGCGATGACCCCGATCGGTCGCGGCCAGCGCCAGCTCATCATCGGCGACCGGCAGACCGGCAAGACGACTGTCGCCGTCGACACGATCATCAACCAGAAGCGCAACTGGGAGTCCGGCGACCCGGAGCAGCAGGTCCGCTGCATCTACGTTGCCATCGGCCAGAAGGGTTCGACGATCGCCGCCGTCCGCGGCACGCTCGAAGACGCCGGCGCCCTGGAATACACGACGATCGTCGCGGCCCCCGCCTCCGACGCGGCCGGCTTCAAGTACCTCGCGCCCTACACCGGGTCCGCGATCGGCCAGCACTGGATGTATGCCGGCAAGCACGTCCTCATCATCTTCGACGACCTGTCCAAGCAGGCCGAGGCCTACCGGGCCGTGTCACTGCTGCTGCGCCGCCCGCCGGGCCGCGAGGCCTACCCCGGCGACGTGTTCTACCTGCACAGCCGCCTGCTGGAGCGGTGCGCCAAGCTGTCCGACGACCTGGGTGCTGGCTCGATGACCGGCCTGCCGATCATCGAGACCAAGGCCGGTGACGTGTCGGCCTACATCCCGACCAACGTCATCTCCATCACCGACGGTCAGATCTACCTGCAGTCTGACCTGTTCAACGCCAACGTCCGTCCCGCGATCGACGTGGGTGTCTCGGTGTCCCGTGTCGGTGGCGCCGCGCAGATCAAGGCCATGAAGGAGGTTGCCGGCCGACTCAAGCTCGACCTCGCGCAGTTCCGCGCCATGGAGGCCTTCGCGATGTTCGCCTCCGACCTCGACGCGGCCTCCCGCGCCCAGCTGGCCAAGGGTGCCCGCCTCGTGGAACTGCTCAAGCAGCGCCAGAGCGCGCCCTACCCGGTCGAGGAGCAGGTCGTGTCCGTGTGGGCCGGCACCACCGGTCAGCTTGACTCGGTGGCCGTCGAGGACGTCCGACGGTTCGAGACCGACTTCCTGGACTACCTGCGCCGCGAGAAGGCCGGCCTGCTGGCCGCCATTCGCGAAACCGGCAAGTTCGAGGACAGCACCCGGGCCGGGCTGGAGGACGCCGTCAAGGACTTCAAGCTGCGCTTCTTCGGCCAGGGCAGCGACCACCTCGTCGACGCCGGCACCGAGGCAACTCCCGATGCCTTGACCGACGCGGACATCGACCAGGTCCAGATCGTCAAGCAGCGCTGACGGCGCTCGGCCGGGAGCGGGCCAACCGCCCCGGCCGGCTCCGGCAGCCGGCAGCACGGCATACCACTGACCCACCGAGAACGACAGGAAGGCGGCCCCTATGGGAGCGCAGATGCGGGTCTACCGCCAGCGCATCCGTTCGGTCCAGGCGACCAAGAAGATCACTCGCGCCATGGAGTT
>WBZS01002326.1_pt1 | contig 12076 bp, 9 predicted proteins | sample 5204201 | NCBI WGS metagenome assembly WBZS01 (sample SAMN12344357, study PRJNA552823) | activated sludge metagenome | biome: Activated sludge suspended growth; feature: Nitrification reactor; material: Wastewater; isolation source: activated sludge from nitrification reactor of wastewater treatment...
CACGGACGACAAAGGCGGTAAAGACCGGCGCGAACACCAGCAGGCCCCGCTCACCCTCCCTGGCCAGGTGCTTGGCGAGCAGGTACGCCCTGGCAGGCTCGGTCGGCGGCTGCCCGGCCACGATGGCAGCCAGGGCCTCGCGCTCGCTGTCGAGCAGTTCATTCCAGATGCCCGCGCATTCGGTCTGCACGTTAGGAACAGCGTTGACCGCCGCCGAGGCCAATCGCCGCCGCTCCTCGCCGGTCACGCCTCGTTCGTCCGCCAGCTCCCCTAGCAGGTAAACCATCGCCCGCAGAAGGCCAGGATGGCCGTTCATCTGGCCGTAGGCGAAGCTATAGTCGTCGTCGTCCAGGCTCACGCCACGTTCCTCGGCATAGCCAGCCATCTGCGCCCGTGCCTCGTCTGAACTGAGCAGCGACAGGTAGCGGGTCGTGTAGGCGAATAGCTCGTAGAATGGCTCCACGTCGGCGCGGATGACGGATGGCCGGTGGGTCGTCGCCGTGACATAGGTCAGGGCCAGGCCGTACTGGTCAGCCAGGCCCCGCAGGTTCAGGAAGACGCGGGCATCCAGCCGCCGCAACAGCGTGTCGAACTCGTCCAGGAGTAGGGCCAGCCGGCCCGACACGCGGATGATGGCGGCCAGGGCAGCGACGAAGGCGTAGGCGTCCTCAATCATGGTGGTCGGCGCGACGAGGGTGCGGTGGCAACCAGCCACCTCGGATCGAGCGGGGCTATCGGACGGCAAGCTATCCAGGGCGGCGCGAATAATCACCTCGTAGAAGCCTAGCTCGGTCCACTCCAAAACCTGGTTACAGTCGACGTAGACCGCCAGGCAGCCCGGCTCCGCATCGCCCACCGCGCGCAGGACGGCCGTCTTGCCCATATTGTTGACACCGACGATGGCATAGTGATCGCCGCGCTGGACGGCGCGGCGCACGGCGGCCACGTCGGCGGCGCGGCCAACGGGTAAGGCTGTCAGCTGAGTGAGGGGCATATTCGGCTTCCACCGGGAGGAATCGACCCAGGCGGGCCAGGGCGTATTATACGTATGCCGCTCCCCACGGGCAAGTCATGGTCTGACCTAGGGGAACCCGCCCTCGGCCCACTCCCAGGGCGATACATTGATGCCGTGGAGGCGAATCTCCCAGTGTAGATGTGGGCCGGTAGACAGGCCCGTGCTGCCAACACGCCCGATGACCTGCCCCGGCTTGACAGCCTCACCCGGTGAAACCAGCAACTCCGACATGTGAAAGTAGCCGCTGTAGACGCCCATGCCGTGGTCGATGAAGACGGTGTTGCCACGCACCGTGAGCGGCTCGGCCAGGGCGACGATACCGTGGGCGGCGGCCCGGACCGGCGTCCCCGTGGCCAGGTCATAGTCAATGCCTTCATGGTAGCGAGCATCGCCACCATTGTAGCGCCGCCGCTCGCCGAAGTTCGCGGTGATGGGGCCATCGGCCGGCGCAATGAACGGCCCCATCCACAGTGGCAGCGACTCACCGGTCTTGAATATGGCCTCGAGTCGCTGGGCCTCGCCCTCGATTAATTCCGGCGCGAGGAGCCGACTCGTCTCCGCATCGAGGTAGAAATCCTCTACCGGGTAATGGCCGTCACGCACGATAAGGGGCAGCCGTAGCAACGTAGTCCCGCCAGACGCGGTGGTGGCGGTGAGGTAGACGGTCTGCTGGCCGAGAACCGCAAGGGGTCCAATGGCGACCAGCGCCCATTGCCCGCCCTGGCCGTCACCCGCAAAGCGCAGCGTCTCGGTCTGGAACCTTCCCGTCAGCCGCGCCGGCTCGACAAGGTCAACTTCGATCTTGACCGTCTGCCCTTGCCTCGGCTGCTGCGGAGACAGGCGAACGCTGGCGAAGGGCGCGGGTAACGCCAGATCGCGATGGGGCAAGGCCGGCGGCGGGACGGTTGAAGCGGCGGCCAACGCGCCCCCATCACCACTGGGAACGATGAGACGCTGGCCGACCAGGACAAGATTCGGGTTGGCAAGCCCGTTCGCGCGGGCAATAGCCTCGACGCTTGTCCCCCAGCGCGCGGCGAGCTGACTTACATTCTCGCCGGGGCGCACGACGTACACGTCGCCCTGAGCGTGGGCGGCGGCCGCCGTCGCGCACAGGCCAACCGCCGCCAGGAGAACGGCCAGCCAGGTCCGCATCGTCTCACCCCTGGCGGACGCGCGTCGTCTGGGCCTTGAGGGCGGCCTCCACGATGCGGTCGGCGGGTATACCCTCAGCCTGGCCCTCGAAGTTGAGGATGACGCGGTGGCGCAGCGCGGGCGGCGCGGCGGCGACGATGTCGTCGAAGCTGACGTTGTAGCGGCCATCGAGCAGGGCCGAGACTTTCGCCCCCAGAATCATGGCCTGCAAGCCACGTGGGCTGGCTCCATAGCGCACGAAGCGGCGGATGGCGTCGGGCGCGCCCGAGTCTTCAGGGTGAGTCGCCATCAGCACGCGGGCCGCGAACTCGGTGACGTGGCCCGCGATGGGAACCTGACGCGCCAGCAACTGCATGGCGCGAATCGTATCGGCGTGGGCAACGATGACCGGCGCAACCGACTGGGCCGCCGTGGTGCGGTCGGCGATTTCTAGCAGATCCTCGAGGTTCGGATAGGGTACGTCAATCTTAAAAAAGAAGCGATCGAGCTGCGCCTCGGGCAAGGGATACGTGCCCTCCATCTCCAGCGGATTCTGGGTTGCCAGAACGAAGAAGGGCTGCGGCAACTCGTGGGTGGTCTTGGCGACGGTCACGTGCCGCTCCTGCATGGCCTCCAGCAGAGCCGACTGGGTGCGCGGCAGGGCGCGGTTGATCTCGTCGGCCAGCAGCAAGTTGGCAAAGACCGGCCCCGGCTCGAAGCGAAAAGCGCGGTCACCCGCGTCGTCGCGGACCAGGATGGTCCCACCCACAATATCGGCGGGCATCAGGTCGGGAGTGAACTGGACGCGGCTGAACGAGCAGTCGATGACCTGGGCCAGGGTGCGTACCAGCAGGGTCTTGCCGAGGCCGGGCGCGCCCTCCAACAAGGCGTGGCCCCCTCCCAGGAGCGTCACCATGAGCTGGCGGATCAGGGGCTGCTGGCCGACAATGACCCGACTGACCTCGCGCTCGATGGCGCTGGCCGTGGCGCGGAACTCGTCCGCCGTGATGGGTGGGGTTGACATGCGGTTCTCCTATCAGGCCGCGCCGCGACTGCGCGCCCAGCGACGCACGGCGATTTCAATCGGCCACAGAGCGAGGGCAGCCGTGAGCAGCCACGGCCACAGGGCGTGGGTGGGAGCTGGCGGGGGCGTGTCTGCGCCACGCAGGTCAACCGGCGTGGTAAGGGCGCGCCCCCCCGTCCGTTGTGCCAGGGAGGCCAGCAGAGCCGTGCCGTCGCCCTGGGGAGCATACTCGGCCGGGTAGAGCTGGACGTAGCCGACCGAACTCGTCAGACGCTGGTCGCCCCTCTCGACGGTCGCCTCGAAGCGGTAGGCCCCATCCATGGGCAGGCTGACGGCCTGCTCGTAGCGGCCAGGGGCAGTCTGACGCAGGCGCACGGTACGAGCCTCACCCTGGGGCGGCGTGACCTTCACGGTCGTCGCCGCCAGGTCGATGGGGTTGCCCGACTCGTCCAGGGCATCGACCACCAGCGTGCCCTCGCCAGGGCGATCGCCGGGCACGAGGTCGATGCGGGCCGGACCCGTCGATGGGTCAGCCAGCGTGTAGCGGACCAGCTGCGCCCAGAAGCGGCCGTAGTCCTTCCAGCCGGGCCAGTCCTTCGCCCACACGTCGCCGCTGTCCGATGTCCAGGCCACGGCACGGCCCAGGCCGTACTGCCACGCGCTAAGAATCGGGTCGCTATCCGGAGCGCGCAGCACGACCTCAGCCTCTGGCTTGGGTGTGGCCGAGATAAAGCCCTGCAAGGCGGGCAGGTCACGCGGAGCGAGACCGCGTAGCGTCGCGTGGGGCGCAGCCAACTCGGCGCGATACGTGCCCTCCTGGACGGGGTCGTCGCGGGCGATGGCGCTCTCCTCGACAGAGATGCGCGGAATATCAACCGGCTTGGCGGCGAAGTAGTAGCGGCCCTGGCCCCACTGCGCCAGCTGCGTCAACAAGTCCACGTCCGCGCCGTCGCCGATGGCGACCGTAGATAGGGTGATGTTGGCGCGGCGGGCATCCTCGACCGTCGCCAGATAGTCGGGCGGGCGACCGGTGAAGGAGCGGCCATCGGTCAGAAGAATAGCGTGTTTGGTAGCGACGGCTTCCTTGGCAAGTTCCGGCAGGCCCGCCTTGAGAGCGCCAAGGATCTCCGTTCCTCCACCCGGCGGGATGGTGGCAATCTGGTCCTGGATGCGTTGGCGGGCCAGGCCGTCGTCGATGGTGGTGAAGGGTAGCGTCCAGGTCGTCTCCGAATCGAAAATAAGCACCCCAATGCGGTCACCCTTATCGAGCTTCTCGGCAGCTAGAATCGCCGCCTCCTTGGCCATGCTCAGCTGGGAGCTGGGGCCGGTGCCCATGCTGCCACTGTGGTCGATGATGAGGAGCAGCGCAACGGGCGGCCGCTCCTTACGCGGCAGCGGGTCCATCTTGACAGGCAGCGTCGCCTCTAGGGGCGTGCCTTTGTATTGACCGAGGGCATAGCTGTGGCGACCGCCGATAACGACCAGGCCGCGCCCCATTTGACGCACGTACTCCTGGAGCAGCAACATCTGCTCGCCGTTGAGGCTGCGTTCCGCCACCTGCACGGTAGCCGTCGGGTTGGCAGGCACATCGAGGAGGATGACCGCATCGTAGGCGGCCAGGCTCGACAGGCGGCCCGGCAGGTCCTTAGGGCCGCGCGCCTCGGCCGTCACGCCTGCCCCGTCAAGGGCTGCGCGCAAGGCATCGGACCCACCCGGCTGCGCCTCGATGATGAGTACCCTGGGGCGCGGATAGACACGGGACAACCCTTCAAGGGCATTGTTCTGGGGCACGCCGTCGCTGGCGGCCTTAACCTCGGCGCGAAACGTGGTGAAACCCGGCGCATCGGCGCGACCGGGGAACGTAAAGGTGTTGCGTCCCTGGCTCAAGCTCACATTCTCATTGGCGACCTGGCTGCCATCGCGCGACAGGCTTAGCGTGGCCGGTCCCGCGTTCGGCGCGTCGACCGTTAGCGCCACCTCGAACTGTTCACCCTCGCGCAACGTCGCCGGGGCCGACAGGCCGACCATGCGCACGTCCTGGGATCCGGTCGCAGGGCGGGCAACGGTGTCCAGGCGCACGCCCGCGTCGGCCAGGCGTTGTGTTGCGGCCACGGCGTCGCCATGGGTGGGCACGCCGTCGGACAGCAACACCAGCCGCCCCTTGCCGCCGAGCAATTGTCGGCCAAAGTCGAGGGCGGCGGCCAGGTCGGTGCCCGCTGCCTGAGCCGCGCCCACGCCACCCGGTGCGATGACCGGGTCATGGGCGGGGTCGAAGGCGACCTCGGTCACGGGACGCGCGCCGAAGGTGACGACCGGCGCGCCCGCGAAGCTCTGGGTGCGGGCGTCGGCCACCCAGCGGCGCAAGGCAGCGCGGCCCTCGACGCCGAGGCTTAGTGACTGGTCAACGAGGAAGACGGCGCGCTCTGCGGGTGGGGCCGGATTGAGCACGGGATTGGCCAGCGCGACAACGATGAGGGCCACGATGGCGAGGCGCAGCAAGGCGGCGGGCCACGGCCAGCGCCGCCGCCAGAGCCACGCCGCGAAGAGGGGCAGCAGAAGGAGCAATAGCCACAGGGCCTGCGGTTGACGAAAAATCATATGCTGTTCCGACTAGACTCACGGGTGCGATGCGTTATGCTTACTTGACTGATGATGCTGCGATTCTCCGCGCCCTGCGCTTCTACCAGCGTCGCGGCTTCCGGCTAATGGCGCTGCGCCCCGACGCCGTCACCCACGGCCGCCGCCTCAAGCCTGAGATCGCGCTCCTCGGCCACGACGGTATCCCCATCCGCGACGAGATCGAACTCGAAATTCACCTCTAGCTACCGCGCCAGGGCCGGGCGCAGTGACACCCAGGCGTCAGGCTGGTCGGCGAGCCAGGCGCGGGCGCGCGCGCTGACATAGGTGAAGCCGTAGCCGACGGGTCGAAAAAAGTCGCAGCCATCCCAGCTATCAAGCTTGAGGTAGAGGCGCGCCTGCCACGGGTTCGGGCCGACACTGACCTTCTCCAGCTCGCCACCCTCCTCAGCCACCAGTTCCCACAACGCGCCCATCGCCTCGGCCAGGGCCGGATCGTGGGGGCGTTGCAGGATGTAGTCGTCGGGATCGCCAGAGTCGGGCAAGGCCGGCGGCAGTTCCGCCGCGCGGTCCCAGCCGACCCAGTCAAGGTAGACGATGCGCGCCTTGTGGACCGGGCGAAAGACGAAACCCGTCAGCCCAGACTCCTCGAGGCGCTGACGCAGCGCATCGGTGACGACGACGTTGTCGCCTGCCACGGTGATGGAGGGTACGTAGGGTCCGACGCGCTCAAGCTGCAGCTGACCGTCGCGGCGCGGCAGCCGCTCGGTCAGGCCCGCCACGAGGACATCGCCATAGTCCTCCCACGGCACATCGGGGCGATGCAAGAGATAACAGGTTGGGTCGGTCATGAACGTCCTATGTGTGTTCTTGGAGTGTGGCAGCCGTGCTGCCGCAGCGGGAGCATGCCTCCCACACTCCAGGCAAGAGCTACCGCCGCGCCACCACGGCCTCGACGCCCAGGGCGACGAGCGCGGCCAGCGCGAGCAACATCCACAACTCTCGGCCGCCCGGCTCGGCGGAACTCGCCAGCGCGGCCGGCGGCGCAGCCTGGAAATTCGGCACGGCCTGGGGCCGTACGTCTGACTCCAGGGCCGAACCGGCATGGACGGCAAAGCGGCCTGACCACGTCACAATGCCACCGCGCGATTCAGTAGCGGTGTAGAGGCCGGGCGTCTCGGTACGGTCCAGGGTTCCACTCTGGCCGAGGGCGACCGGCTGTTCGCCCGCATCGGTCTGACGCGCGACATTGAGAACGGCGCCCGGCGCGGCCGACAGGGCCACCGGCTGGCCCGCCAGGACGGCGGGGGGTAGGGGCGGGCGCGTGACCTCGGCCACGGCGCGAGCCAGGAGGACCGGAAAAGCCAGCTTGGCGGTCAGGTTAGTCTGCTTCAGGTCGAAGGTCAGCGCAACGACCCGGCTCGAACCGTTCTGGCCGCGCGCGAGCAGCGGGTGGTCGCGGACGCCGACCACAGGCTGCGCCCAGGCAGGCAGCGTGACCCTGGGGACGTTGTCGAAGCGCACCGCCCCCAGGTCAATGCCGCTGACCAGCGGATCGTCGCCGCGCTCGACCGCCAGATTCTGGCGCGGCGCGCCCGCGCGGAAGATGCTATCCGCGGGCGGGCTGACGATAATGACGCCGCCCGGCGGCAGAGTCGCGGGCAGGTAGCCCTCGAAGACGGTCAACTCCGTATCGGGGGTTGGGGTGTAGTTTTCGGGCGCGACCGTGGTTACGCGCAGGGTCGGGTTGGCGCGCAGGGCGCGGGCCAGCGCGTCGGTATTCTTGCCGACGACGACGGCCGAACGGCGGCGGCCTTCTTCCAGGCTCAGGTATGCCCTATCATCGGCGACAAGCGCGTCGGAGCCGACGAGTCGCACCTCGACAACCTTGACGCCGGCCGGCACGGTCCATACCTGGTCGTAGTCACTCTCCGCCGCCAGGCGCACGGGGACGTCGGCGATGCGGTCGCCGTCGGCCAGGAGTTGCAGGCGACGCTCAGCGGGCGTGGCGGCGGCGTTGGCGACGCGAGCGAAGATGGCCGTCTGTCCGTCGGCACGGCGGCGAGCGGACACGGATTGGAGCGACTGATTGCCCGCATCACGGCCGAGGCTGGGCCAGACGAGGGGCGCGGCCACGCTCGTGGGCAGGTCGCGGCGGCTGGCGGGGGCCAGGGCGCGGTCGCTGAGGACAGTGATCTGGTTGTCGTAGCCCGCGTCAACCACCCCATCGGCCAGGTAGAGAGCCGTTGCCAGGTCGGTCCCTGTGCCGCCGGGGGTCAGGCGGTCCAGGGCGGCCGCGACGGTAGCCCTATCGGCGGCGGCCGCCTGGGTCACGACGTGAGGGGCCGCGCTCATGGCGATGAGGGTCACCCGGTCGTCACCACCCAAGCCGCTGATAATGCGCGCCGCCTGGGAGCGAGCCGTGTCGAAGCGGGTCCCACTGCCCTCCTGAGTCAACATACTTGTAGTAGTATCGAGAATAATGATGCTATGTACAGGTTGCCCCGATAGAAAGCGCGTCACGGTCGGGCGGGCTAGGGCAGCCACGACGAGGACTGCTACAAGTAATTGCAGCAACAGCACGAGCGTCCAGGGGATGCGACGGCGACGCGCGCCGAGGGTCGGCGGCGGCAGATCACGCCACAGTCGCGCGCTGGACACCGCCACGCGGCGGCGGCGTGCCCGCAGCATGTGCAGGATGAGAATGATGGGCAGGACAGCCAGGCCCAGCAGGGCCAGGGGTTGCAGTAGGTTCATCGTTCCTTGTAGGCGACGACGCCGAAGGCCTCGGGCCGTCGCTCGACACGCGCGAAGCCCGCGTCGAGCAAGCGACGGGTCGCCCCACGAGTCACATTCGCGCCCATCTTGCCGTCGGGATCGCCGATGTAGTGGAAGAGGCGGCCGCTTCGCCTGAGAATTCGGTACAACTCGGCATACATATCTTTTGAGTACAGGTCGCCCGCCAGACTCATGATGGGCGGGTCGTGGACGATGACTGAGAAGTTCTCATCAGGCAGGCTGGCGACGACATCGAAGCTATCGCCGATAACCTGCTGAATCTTCGGGTTGTCGAACAGGCTTCGTGACCACGGGTTCAGCCGTGCCATTGCCAGGGCTGTCGGGTCAATCTCGATGGTTGTCACGTGGTCGGCAGTCCGGGCGGCCTCGATAGCCGTGTAACCCAGGCCAGTCGCCGTGTCCAGCACACGCCCGCGCGGGTTGGCGGCGCGAATCTTGCGCCGCGTGTCCTCGGTCGGATCGACATCCTTGACACGGTGCATCGGGATGCCGGAGATAAGCATGGTCGGGGCGCGGCGCGTCGGCATCAGGCTGTACATGCGGTTCAGCATCTCCGAGAACTGCTGCGCCTTGACCGCCTCCCCGCCCTCAATGGTGTAGCATCCCACATTGTCGGCGGCAATAACGGTCAGCGTCGCCCAGTCGAGACCGCCGCCGCTCAACATCGCCACACCCTCCCGCCCAAGCGTCACCTCGACGGTCGTCAACCCCAGGTCGAGGGACGTGATAGCTGTCGCCTCACCGGCGCGGTGCGCCTTGAGTAGCGGCTCAGCCTGGAAGTGAGACAACACAGGCAACACACCGTCGGCCATCGACTAGACCAGCATCCGGCGACGGCGCAGATACGGGATGGCCACCCGCTCGATGGGCCAGTCGGTCTGGACGCGAGCGTACGTCGCGCCCAGCCGTCCGCAGGCCGCCTCGGTATCAGCGCACCAACGCTCGACACGAGAGCGATAGAGGTCTAACGTTGCGCCCGTTACGGCGACGGGCACGCGCTCGCCCGTCTCCACGTCCTCCAGGTCCAGGTCATCCTCTAGCGCCGGGGCGAGTTCCAGCGGATCGAGGAGGTGCAAGACCAGCGCCTGCCAGCGCGGCGGCCGCAGCGGCCGCAGCGCCTGCACCCAGTCGTCGGCCAGCAGGTCGGAGATGAGCACGAGCAGTCCCCCACGCCGGGACTGCGTCACCTGCTGCACCGCCTCGGCAGCCGCGCTCCCATTAGCGGGACTGGCGCTGGGCTGGATGTCCTCCAGGAATCGGCGCAGGGAGGCCGCCTGCAGTTTGGATTGGACAGGGCCGAAGGCTTCGTCGACACGGCTCGCGAAGGGCGTGACAGTCACGCGGTCACCGTTAGCCAGGGCAATGTAGCCGATGGCGGCGGCGAGGCGGAGGGTCGCGAACAGCTTTGGGGGAGCGCCCCAGCGCATGCTACCACTGTGGTCAACAACAACATGGACAGTGACATCCTGGGCCGCCTCAGTGAGCTTGACGAACAGGTGGTCGCTGCGGGCGTAGGCGTGCCAATCTACATAGCGCAGATCGTCGCCCGACGCATAGGGGCGGTGGTCCACCATGTACGGCCCTGGCGCGCGTCGCCGCGAGCGATGCGCGCCCATAATGCCGCCGCGCAGGGTACGGTCGGGTTGCAGGGCCAGCCGCTCCAGACGCCGCAGGAAGGCCTCATCGAAGAGGGCGGGCGTCTCGACAGTCTCGCGGCGTAGCAGGCTACGGAAGGCGTTGAACATTACTTTGTTGGTGTGAAGTATTCCTGCACGACGCCACGCAAGTCCCACGGATAGCGCAGCAGGTCGGCGGGGGCGTTGACCGCATCGCCGCCCGGGGCGCCACCCTGGCCGAAGCCGCCACCACTGGCGGAACCTTGCGGCTGGGCGTTGGGATCGGCACGGCGCGTGGTCGGTTGCGACGGATCGGGCCGGGCAGCCAACTCCACCGGCACACCCTCGACACCAGCGCGGTCATCCGCGCCCTGGCCGCCCCCCCCCGCCCCTTGCCCCGCGCCCTGACCCGCGCCCTGCGCCTGACCCTGGCCCGGCTGACCCTGGCCTTGCGCCTGACCCTGGCCTTGCGCCTGACCCTGTTGCCCCTGCGCCTGCTGGCCCTGTTGCCCCTGACTCTGGGCCAGGCGCTCCAGCTCGCGGGCCAGGTCCTCGAGTCCCCGTTCAGCAGGCGCGCCACCACGCTCGACCCCGCTCGCCGCGCGGCGGAGCGGATCGGCAAGACTCGGCGCATCCTGTTGGACGGCCTGCGCCCCGCGCCGCAGGGCCTGCCCCAGGTCTTTGCGCGCCCCTTGCGATAGACTATCGGCCTGGTCAGCGAGGCGACGTATCTCGTCAGCTGCGCCCTGGGCGTCGCCCTGGCGCAACGCCTCCGCTGCGGCGGCTGTAGCCGCCTGATCGCCGAGTGTCGCCGCCAGGGCCGCCAACGCCCGCCGCAGCGCCTCACTCTGGGCCGCCGACGGCGCGCTGGCAGACTGGTCGCCCGCGCCGGGGCGAGGGGCGGCGCGCGGCTGCGTCGCGGCCCTGGCGATCGCGTCGTTCAACGCGGGCAGCGGGCGCGGTGAAACGGTGGGCAGGCCACGCCCCAACGTGATAAACGCCATAGCGCCCAGCACGATGAGCAGGACGGCGACCAGCGTCTCCACCTCGCGCCACGGAATCCAGCCGAGGCGCGCCACCCGCCGCTCGGCGTCGGCCAGGGTGACGTTGGCTCGGTCGAGCAGCAGGCTCTCCAGGTAAGTGGGTGATGTCGGTCGGCCCGCCACTTCCAAGGCGGTCGTCGTCTGCTCGTGCAGGTGGAGGCGGGCGTCCAGTCGCTCGGCCAGCCGGCGGGCTGAGATACGATTGAGCAGCAAGTCGGCGGCGACATACAGCACACCGAACAGCGCCGCGCCCGCAAAGTAGAAGAGCAGGTGGATGGGCCAGCCGCGCCACAGGGCAAGCCCCAGGGCCACCACGAAAGCGCCCAACCCCAGCCAGGCGCCCTGTACCAGGGCGCGCACAGTCTCGCGCGCCGCAAGTTCGCGGGCCACATTCCCCAGTCGAACGTCTAGCTCCGTGTGGTGAGGCGTCACAGCCAGCCCCGTTGCGGGTCAGGCTGCCGCACGCGGCGAAGCATGTTCAACGCCAGCAGGAGGCCGCCCAGCCCCGCCAACGCCATGCCTATCCGCTGCTGCATGGTGTCCATCTCGGCCAGGAGTTGCTGACTCGCGCTGACGCCGCTTGAATCCCCCAGTTCACCCAGAGTCTGGGCGGCCTCGTAGATGGTGTCTCGCGCCTCCGGGTAGCGGAAGCCACGCACCAGCCCCTCGGCCTGCCGCAACTGCTCCAGGGCAAGCAGGGCATCCAGGGCGCGACTATCGTAGAGGCGCAGTTCCTCGGCGCGGCGCGTGTCACCTAGCTCCGCGTAGTCGGCACGGGCTTGCGCCACCAATTCGCGCGTCCCGGCGTAGTTGCGCGCTTCGAGAGCCTTACGCGCCTCAGCGGTTGTCGCGCCAGCGGCAATGCCCTTAT
>WBZS01002327.1_pt1 | contig 12072 bp, 12 predicted proteins | sample 5204201 | NCBI WGS metagenome assembly WBZS01 (sample SAMN12344357, study PRJNA552823) | activated sludge metagenome | biome: Activated sludge suspended growth; feature: Nitrification reactor; material: Wastewater; isolation source: activated sludge from nitrification reactor of wastewater...
AACCAGTGCGCCGTCCACCGCTTGAAGGCCGAATCGGTGCTGCGGTCACTGCGGACGCCGTAGACGACGTCGAGCTGGTCGCGCTGGGCCACCTCCAGCATCTCGCGAATCACTTCGGGCGGGTCCTGCAGGTCGGCGTCGAGGGTGACGACATACCGGCCGTCGGCCCGGGCGAGCCCGGCGGAGATGGCCGCCTGGTGGCCGGCGTTCGCGCGCAGCCGGAGGGTCCGCAACTGCGGCCAGGTGCGCCGGTGGCGCTGGAGCAGGACGGGGGTGGCATCGGTGCTCCCGTCATCGACGGCCACCACCTCGTAGGACGTGATGACCGCGTCATCGAGCAGCGCGTCGGCGACCGGGCGCAGCCGCTCGACGAGGAGGGGGAGGACCTGCTCCTCGTTGAACATCGGGATGACGATGCTCAGGTCGACCGTGGCACGCATGAGCGCAGCCTACGGCGAGTGGTCTGGGTGCGGTTCGTGCTCGAGCCATGAAGGGACTGTGTGTGCTGGTTCGTGCGACCGCAGGCGATCCCGACCGCGAAGAGAGGGCCCTCGACGTATGAGATCGAGGGCCCTCCCGTGGCGGACCGGGATCCGTCACGCGTCGAGTCGGTCCGTCCCCGGCGACCCGAGGGTCAGCCGATGATTGCCACGCGACTGTGGCGCCGACCCGAAGGGCCGGTCTTCGACTCGGATCGGTGGGCGCGGGTGTGGCTCCACGTCGTCGCTCGTGGTGTCTGCCGACCCGAGGGCCGACGACTTCCGTCTCCGAGCCGGCGAACCGGCCCGAAACGGACGTCACGTCCGTTTTCCATCCGACCTACCACCCCCCGGCCCTGGTTTGCACAGCGCTTCTCAGGGATGGCTTGCATCACCATTTCTAGTGCGAAAACCGTTGTCGTGCAACCGAGTCCGGCGAAGTTCTCAGCCATTTCGGTGCTCGACCGCGGCGCACAGGATTGTCCACAGGACGACCCCGCTCAAATGGCTGCCGTGCACAGCCCTGTGGACAGAATCGGTGGACAACGCTGCCATCGTGCCGTCATATCGTGGACAGGGTGTCCCCGACTCGCGAGGGCCGGACGGACGGTAGGCTGCCCCCATGTCGATGATCGCTGCACTCGCGCAGGAGGGCGACAACGCCCTGCCGATGCCGGCCGCGTCCTACGGGCTGATGGCCCTGGTTTTCTTCGCCCTGCTGCTCGGGGTGACGTGGGCCTTCCGCAACACGCATCAGAAGGTCGCTCCGCCCAGTGAGCACGGGCATGGCGCCGACCACGGCCACGGCGCGGTCGAGCACCATCACTGAGCAGACCGCTCGACGCCCACGACTGGGCGTCATGGGTGGGACCTTCGATCCCATTCACCACGGGCACCTGGTGGCGGCGTCCGAGGTGCAGGGGCGATTTGATCTCGACGAGGTCGTCTTCGTGCCCACCGGGGAGCCGTGGCAGAAGCAGGGGCGCGACGTCGCCCCGGCAGAACACCGCTACCTGATGACGGTCATCGCGACCGCGTCCAACCCCCGGTTCACCGTCAGCCGGGTCGACATCGAGCGCTCCGGCAAGACCTACACGATCGACACCTTGCGGGACCTGCGCGCGGTCTATCCCGACGCCGACCTCTACTTCATCACCGGCGCCGACGCCCTCGCCCAGATCCTGTCCTGGAAGGACGCCGAGGACCTCTTCGACCTCGCCCAGTTCATCGGGGTGACCCGGCCGGGGTACGAGTTGAGCGAGGCCGGGCTGCCCGCCGACCGGGTCCACCTGCAAGAGGTGCCCGCCATGGCGATCTCGTCGACCGACTGTCGCGACCGCGTCCACGCCGGCGAGCCGGTCTGGTACCTCGTGCCCGACGGCGTCGTCCAGTACATCAACAAGCATCGGCTGTATGCCGTCCCCACCCCGAAGGAGCATCATGGCGGCCACTGAGCGGGCCCTCTCGTTGGCCCGGGCGGCGGCCACCGCCGCGGCCGAGAAGCTGGCGACGACGATCGTCGCCCTCGACGTCAGCGAGCATCTCGCCCTGACGGACGTCTTCGTCATCGTCTCCGGGGAGAGTGAGCGCCAGGTCGGCGCGATCGTCGACGAGGTCGAGGACGTGCTGCGTGACCTCGGGACCAAGCCGATCCGGCGCGAGGGGCAACGCGACGGGCGCTGGGTGCTCATCGACTTCGGCGACATCGTCGTCCACGTCCAACACGACGACGAGCGCTCGTTCTACGAACTCGAGCGCCTCTGGAAGGACTGCCCGGCCCTGGACCTGGGCGTCCGGGGCACGGAGCAGGGCGGCCGGTGACCGCTGGCGCCACCGCGGGCGCCTCGGCCCGGACGGAGGGCGACGGGGCCCGGCGGCGCCTCATCGTCCTGCGGCACGGGGAGACCGAGCACAACGCGTCGGGCATCTGGCAGGGCCAGCTCGACACGCACCTCTCCGCGCGCGGGGAGGAGCAGGCCCGGGCCGCCGGACCGGCGCTGGCAGCCCTGAGGCCGAGCCGGATCGTCTCCTCGGACCTCCAGCGCGCGGCTCGGACGGCCGAGCGCGTCGCCGAGGCGGTCGGCATACCGCTGTCGTTGGATCCCCGGTTCCGGGAGATCCATGCGGGGGCCTGGCAGGGACTGACCAACGCCGAGGTCGCGCGCCGCTTCCCCGAGGCCCGGGCCGCGGTGCTGCGCGGCGAGGACGTCCGGCGTGGCGGCGACGGGGAGTCGATGAACGACGTGCTCGTGCGCGTCCGAGCCGGCCTCGACGATCTCACGGCGTCGATGACCGCGGACGAATGCGTGATCGTCTCCACGCACGGTGCGGCCGCGCGGGCCGTCGCGGCGGCCCTGCTCGATCTGGACCTGCAGCTGGCCTGGCGGATCCTCGGCAGCTTCGGCAACTGCCACTGGGCCGAGTTCGAGGAGGGTCGCCACGGTTGGCGGCTGCTCACCTGGAACGTCTCGGCCGGTGTGGTGGAGTCCGTGCCGGGCTCCCCGCCCCCGTGACCGCGCCGGGGTACGGGGCCGATTTGGCCGCGGCGGAGACCGTCACATAAACTCACGCAGTCCCCTTCGGGGGGGCGGGGCTGTAGCGCAGTTGGTAGCGCACCTCCATGGCATGGAGGGGGTCAGGGGTTCGAATCCCCTCAGCTCCACGTCATGAACGGGCCGACGAGAGTCGGCCCGTTCGCTTGTCTGTGGCCGAGCCGAGCCCTGCCGAGTCGTCGTCGGTCAGGACGGCCAGAGCCCGCTGCAGCCGCGCCGGTGCGACCCGACCAGGTGCGTGTCGACGATCCCGACGGCCTCCATGAGCGCGAACATCGTCGTCGGTCCCACGAACGTGAACCCCTTGCGCTTGAGCCCCTTGCTCAGCGCCAGCGACTCCGGCGCACTGGTCGGCACCTGCGCCATGGTCGCCGGACGCGGGGTCGTCGCCGGACGAAACGACCAGAGGTATGCCGCGAGGTCGCCCTCGGGGTCGTCACGCAGCGCCAGGGTGGCTCGGGCGTTGGTGATCGTCGCGAGCACCTTGGCCCGATTGCGCACGATGCCGGCATCGGCGAGCAGCCGGGCGACGTCGGCGTCGCCGAACGCGGCGACCAACTCGGGGTCGAAGCTCGCGAAGGCCCGCCGGAACGCGTCGCGCTTGCGCAGGATGGTCGCCCAGGACAGGCCGGACTGGAAGGCCTCCAAGCAGAGGCGCTCGAAAAGCCCCCGTTCGTCGCGCACCGGCATGCCCCACTCGGTGTCGTAGTAGTCGCGCAGCATCGGGTCGACGCTGGCCCACGCGGGTCGCGCCAGCCCGTCCGGGCCGACCACGAGGCCGGTCTCTGCCATCAGCCCTTCCTCAGCGTGATCAGGGGGACTTCCGGGGGAGCGCCGACGCGCACCGGCGGACCCCATTCGCCGGCGCCTCGACTCGTCACGACGTCCACGTCGCCAATCCGGGCCCGGCCGTCGACCATCGGCTGCTGCATGAGCACCAGGGTCCGGAAGGGCCACAGTTGTCCCCCGTGGGTGTGGCCACTGACCTGCAGGTCGACGAACCCACCCTGCATGCGCAATGCGGCCCGGGGTTGATGGGCGACCAGCAGGGCGAAGTCGCGCTCCCCGACACGGGCCAGCGGGCGTTCGTAGTCGGGCGCAAGGGCACCCGTGGCGTTGAAGTCACGGACCCCGAGCAGCCAGATCCGTTCCGGGCCCCTGGTGAGGGTGGCGTGGGCGTTGTCGAGCAGGTGGATGCCCAGGGCTCGGAAGCGGCGTTCCCAGGCGGCGACGGTGCCGGTGTAGGTCTCGTGGTTTCCGGTCACGGCATACACCCCGAGCGGGGCCCGGAGGCCCTTGAGCGGGTCGATCTCCGGGCCGTAGCGCCATTCGGGTCCGTCGACGAGATCCCCGGCGATCACGACGACGTCGGGCCTGGCCCCGTTGACCAGCGTGACCACCTGCCTCGTGAAGTCCGCATCCCGAACCGGCCCCACGTGCAGGTCGGAGAGCACCGCGACCTTGAGACCGTCGAAGCCCGACGGTAGGTCGCCGGCGATGACCACGCGTGGCGTGATCCGCACCCGCCCGGCCTCACGGATCCCGCCGCCGGTCACGACGAGGGCGAGGACGACGGCGAGCGGCACCCCGACGCGATGGATCCGGCGGCGCAGACCGCGGCGGTCCGTCCGAGGGGACAGCCCGGTCAGCCAGGAGACGAACGCCACCGGCACCAGCGCCAGGACCAGGTAGAGCAGGACGGAGAGCCAGACCGCGCCGAGCCAGACGAACGGTCGCGCCGCACCGGGGGAGAGCTGAGTGGGCCCGGCCCCGAACTGCAGGAAGGACAGGCCGGTGAGCAGCACGAGGGCGAGGGGGACGACCACCCGGGGCCAGCGGCCGGGCCACCGCGGCGCCCACGCGAGCCGATGGGCGACCCAGGCGAGCACCCCGACGAGCACGACGAGAATGACGACGAGAAACACGTCCAGACCCCCCCGGATCGACCGATCGGTCAGGCGGCGGGCGCCGCGAGCGCCCTGACCACGTCGGCCTCGAGGTCCTCGGGCTTGGTCGTCGGGGCGTATCGATCGATGACCCGGCCGTCGCGACCGACGAGGAACTTGGTGAAGTTCCACTTGATCTTGCCGCCGAGCAGCCCGGACTTCTCGGCCTTGAGCCAGTCGAAGAGCGGGTGGGCATCGGGGCCGTTGACGTCGACCTTCTCGAACATCGGGAAGGTCACGCCGTAGTTGATCTGGCAGAACTCGCCGATCTCCTCCTCCGCTCCCGGCTCCTGCGCGCCGAACTGGTTGCACGGGAAGCCGAGCACGACGAAGCCCTCGTCCTTGTGCGCCCTGTACAGCGCCTCGAGCCCGGCATACTGCGGCGTGAAACCGCACTTGCTCGCCGTGTTGACGACGAGCACCACCTTCCCGGCGTAGTCGGAGAGCGCGCGATCGGCACCCATGAGCGTGGTGGCGGAGAAGTCCGCGAGGCTGGTCATGGCGCCGATCGTGCCATGTCTTCCTGACAGGATGGGGACCGTGGGCCTGCCAGTGGACGAACCGGTGCACCTCGAACCGGTGCACGACCAACCGGCGTATGACGAGCCGGTGCACGACGAACCCGTGCACGACGAACCCGTGCACGACGAACCCGTGCACGTGGACGTGCTGATCGTGGGTGCCGGGCTGTCCGGGATCGACATGGCCGCCCGGATGACCCAACTCCTGCCGGACCACACCTTCGCGATCCTCGAGGGACGCCACGCCAGCGGCGGCACCTGGGACCTGTTCCGCTATCCGGGGATCCGGTCCGACTCGGACATGTACACCCTGGGCTTCCCGTTCCGACCCTGGACCAACCCGAAGGCGATCGCCGACGGCCCCGCGATCCTGACCTACCTGCGCGAGACGGCGGCCGAGTACGGCCTCGACGAGCAGATCCACTACGGCCACCAGGTGACCTCGGCCTCGTGGTCGAGCCGGACCGCCCGCTGGTCCGTCACGACGCGGGTGACCGCGGCCGACGGAACCCCCCGCGGAGACCAGGTCCACATCGCCGCGTTCCTCTACCTCGCCACCGGCTACTACGACTACGACCGCGGCCACGTCGTCGACTTCCCCGGCCGGGACGACTTCGGCGGCGCGATCGTCCACCCGCAGTTCTGGCCACCGGACCTCGACGTCACGGGACGCCGGATCGTCGTCATCGGCTCCGGCGCCACGGCCGTCACCCTGGTGCCGGCGCTGGTCGCGGAGGGAGCCGCCCAGGTGACGATGCTGCAGCGCAGCCCCACCTGGGTGGTCTCGCTCCCGGGGGCCGACCCGTTGGCCGCGGCCACCTTCGCCGTCCTCCCCGAGCGCGCCGCCCATCGCGCGATGCGGGCCAAGAGCATCGCCTTCAACGTCGCCACGTTCACGCTGGCCCGCCGCTTCCCGCGAGTCGTGAAGACCGTGCTCACCGCGGGTGCCCGGCGCGCCCTTCCGAACGGGTATGCCGTGTCCACCCACTTCACCCCCCGCTACGACCCGTGGGACGAGCGGCTGTGCGTCGTGCCCGACGGAGACCTCTTCGAGGCGATCGGCTCGGGCCGCGCCGAGATCGTGACCGACACGATCGAGACGATCGAGTCAGACGGCATCCGCACGTCCTCGGGGGCGCTGCTGCCGGCCGACGTCGTCGTCACCGCGACCGGCCTCGAGCTGGTCGTGGCCGGCAAGATCGCCTTCGACGTGGACGGCACGCCGATCGACCTGCGGGACGGGTACGTCTACAAGGGCCTGATGCTCTCGGATCTGCCGAACGTCGTCTGGTGCGTGGGCTACACCAACAACTCGTGGACGCTGCGCTCAGACCTCTCCGCCCGCTGGACCTGTGGACTGCTCGCGCACCTGCGCGCCACCGGCGCGGCGAGCGCGACGCCCAGGCACCGGGAGGCGATGGACGCGGGCCGCCCGATCATCGACCTGTCCTCGGGCTACATCGCCCGCGCGGCGGACCGGCTGCCCAAGCAGGGCGCGGAGCAGCCGTGGGTGTTCACCCAGAACTACCTGCGCGACCGGCGGTCGATGCGCCCGCGGGGGTACGACGACGGGCACCTCGAGTTCTCAGGTTCCGTCCCCGACTCTCGCTAGGCTCCGCTGCATGTGCGACACCCTCGTCTCGGTCACCGGCGATGGGGTGCTCTTCGCGAAGAACAGTGACCGCGACCCGAACGAGGCCCAGGCCCTGCGCTGGTACCCCGCGGCCGACCACGCCGTCGGCAGCCAGGTCCGCTGCACCTGGAGCACGATCCCCCAGGTCGGGCACACCCACGCGGTCGTGCTCTCGCAGCCGTGGTGGATGTGGGGCGCCGAGATGGGCGCCAACGAGCACGGCGTGGTCATCGGCAACGAGGCGGTGTTCAGCCGGGGAGCCCCGCGGACCGAGACCGGCAGCGAATTGCTCGGGATGGACCTGCTCCGCCTGGCGCTGGAACGGGCCACGACGGCCGACGAGGCCGTCGGGGTGCTCGTCGGTCTTCTGGAAACCCATGGCCAGGGCGGGTCGTGCAGTTGGGAACACTCCAGGTTCAGCTACGACAACTCCTTCCTCGTCGCCGACGCCCGGGGCGCTCAGGTGCTCGAGACCGCGGGCCGGGCGTGGGCCAGCGAACGGGTGTCCGGGCGCGGGCGGTCCATCTCGAACGGCTACACGATCGGGCACTTCGCCCGGCACTACGCCGACCGCGCCCGCGAACAGGTGGCCCGCGCCGGGGTCCGCCAGCAGCGCACCCAGGCCTGGGCGATCCGGGCCGGGACCCCCGCGGACCTGGCGGGTGCCCTGCGCGAGCATGAGTGGCCCTCACCGCGGTACAACCCGGTCAGTGGCGCGCTCGGCGCGCCGTGCGCCCACGCCGGGGGAGCGGTCACCTCGACCCAGTCGACAGCCTCGTGGATCGCCGACCTGCGCGCCGACCCGGTCCACTGGGTGACCGGCACCTCGGCGCCGTGCACCTCGACCTTCCTGCCGGTGGCCGTCGACGCGTCGGCGGCCGGACTCGACGTCCTCTCGCCGGCCGCGGGTCCGGCCCTGCGCAACGTTCACGACCCGGCCCACCGATGGTGGCGGCACGAGCGTTTCCACCGGCTCGTCCTGCGGGACCACTCGGCGGCGACGGCCCGGTTCCGTGCCGAGCGCGACGGCCTCGAGGCCGCGTGGTTCGCCGCCGAGGCTGGCCAGCGGCCCGGCATACCTCAGGCGGTGGCCGCCATCGACGAGGCCGAGGCACGGTGGCACGGCGAACTCCTCGCCATGGCCCTGCCGGATCGCCGGCCCAGCTGGTTGCGCGCGCTGTGGTCCCGGCTCGACGGCGCGGCCCACCTGCCGGCCCACGACGCACCCCTGCCCGCCACCCCTGCCTCGGAGTTGACATGACACCCTCGACGACGCCCTCGCCCCCACCATCGGCCACGCCCCTGGCCCGCCCGATCCTCGTCGTCGGCGCCGGACTCTCCGGCCTGGCCGCCGCCCGCGCCCTGGTCGGCGCGGGGCGTGACGTCGTCGTCCTCGAGGCCCGGGACCGGGTCGGCGGTCGGATCGAGGGTGGCTTCCTCGACGACGGGACCCCGATCGAACTCGGCGGTCAGTGGATCGGGCCGACCCAGACCCGGATGGCCGAACTGGTGGCCGAGCTGGGGCTGAGCACCTTCCGGACCTGGAACGACGAGGGGTCGATCCTCATCGACCTCGGCGGGAAGCAGTCTCGGATGAAGCCGGTCAAGGGGGCCGTGCCCCGGCTCAACCCGTTCGCCCTCGCCGACCTCGCCCAGGGCCTGGCCCGGTTCACCAAGGCCGCCTCCCGCGTCGACCTCGAACGCCCGTGGCAGAGTCCGGACGCCGCCGACCTCGACGGGCAGACCTTCGAGACCTGGATCGGGCGCAACCTGAGGACGAGCATCGGACGCGCCTACTTCCGGGTGGCCTGCGAGGCGGTCTTCTCCGCCGACGCCAAGGATCTCTCGCTGCTGCACGCCCTCTTCTACGCGCACAGTGGCACCGACTTCGAGACGTTGCTGTCCACCGACGGCGGCGCCCAGCAGGACCGGATCCTCGGGGGCTCGATCCGGATCGCCGAGGGGATGGCGGCCGATCTGGTCGCGCGGGGCGCGGGCGTGCGCCTCGGGGTGCCGGTGCGGACGATCGCCCAGCACGACGACGGGGTCGTCGTGCAGCTTGCGTCGGGGGAGTCGGTGCCGGGGGAGCGGGTGGTCGTCACGTTGCCGCCGACGCTCGCCGGGCGCCTCGACTACCAGCCGCCCCTGCCCAGTTGGCGGGACCAGTTGACCCAGCGCCTGCCGGCCGGCTCGGTCATCAAGCTGTATGCCGTCTACCCGGAGCCGTTCTGGCGGGCCGACGGTCTCAACGGTCAGGCCGCGAGCGACCGGGGCCCGGTCAAGGTCACCTTCGACAACTCACCGCCCTCGGGGACCCCGGGCATCCTCATGGGGTTCATGGAGGGGGCCGATGCCCGCCAGTTCGCGCGGGCGACCCAGGAGGAGCGACGCGCCGCGGCGGTCGAGTGCTTCGTCCGCTATTTCGGGCCCAGGGCGGCCGAGCCGATCGCCTACGTCGAACGCGACTGGATGGCCGAGCCGTACTCCCGCGGCTGCTACGGCGCCCATTTCACGACCGGGGTGTGGACGGCCTACGGCCCGGCACTGCGCGAACCGGTGGGCCGGATCCATTGGGCCGGCGCCGAGTGCTCGCCGGTCTGGAACGGCTACATGGAGGGTGCGGTCCGAGCCGGCGAGGCCTGTGCCCGTGAGGTGCTCCAGTGCCTCGACGGGGTCGGGGTGGGCGGATGATTCTGCTCTGGGCCGCCTTCGTCGTCCTCGCCGGGCTCGACCTGTGGAGCAAGGCCCGGCCTTCCCCACGGCTCGAGACGATCGTCAAACCCCTGGCCATGGTGGTGCTCATCGTCATCACCGTGGCCGCGGGGGCCTTGGGCTCGGCGATCGGGGTGATGCTCGTCGTCGCGCTCGCCTGGTGCCTGCTCGGGGACGTCCTGTTGCTCGGCACCGGCGAGGGACGGTTCCTCGCCGGGCTCACCTCCTTCCTCGTCGGTCACCTGGCGTATGCCGTGGGCTTCGTCCTCATCGGCCTGACCCACCCGTGGTGGGCCGTGGTGGCCCTCGTCGCCCTGGTCGGGGTCGGCGGCGTCGCCTGGCGGATCGTGGCCGGTGCCGCCCTTGGGGGTCGGGGAATGGCGGTGGCCGTGGCGACGTACATCGTGGTCATCTCGGCCATGGCCCTGATGGGATGGGCGACCGGTCAGTGGCTCCTGGGGGTCGGCGCACTGGTCTTCGTGGCCAGCGACACGGTGCTCGGGTTCGATCGGTTCGTCCGGCCGCTGCATGGGGGCGGGGTGGCGGTGATGGCGACCTACCTGCTCGCCCAGGCCCTCCTCGTCCTCGGCTTCCTCCCCACCACCTGACCCACCCCACCCCCACCTACTGAGCAGTTTCGGGAGTTGTTACGGCCCGGACTGTTCACAATTGCCGACTCTGGCGCGCCAGGGACTGCGGGGACGCGCCAGGGACTGGTGGGACGCGCCAGGTTCGGGCTCAGAACGGCGGGTCGGTGAACCTGGGCGGCCCACCCCAGCCGCCCGGGCCCTCGTCTGGTGGATCACATGGGTCATCGGGAGCGGCCTCACCCCGCATCGCCTCATTCATCTCGTCCATCAGGGCCCTCGCCACTTGGACGCTGGGGGCTGGCCCGACCCAGCCCACCGGTGCGAACAGGTGCAGCCCGCCAAGGTCGTCCGGCAGGATCGACCAGCCCAACTGCGCGTACAGGTCCCACATCCGCTCCGTGTCGAGATCGGCCACGCCGACCAGCCCGAAACAGGTGACGGTGGACTGCAGCTCCAGCCACCACCCGTCGCGCATCCCGATGCCGAAGCAGAAGCCGGCCACGCTCTCGACCGGCCCCGCGTAGCACTCCTCGTACTCGCACGAGGACACGTGGTCGAGGCTGCGGAGATACGCACCGAAGCCGACGCCGTGCCGGGAACGGGCCTCGGCCAGGGACCGGCAGGTCCAGATGTCCCGGGCGCGCGGGTCCTTGGCGGCCTGGACGAGGTCCACCTCGTCGGGTCCCACCCCGGCTCGCATGATCGACCCGACGTGGTGGATACCCACATCGGTCAGGGTCAGCCCACCCAGCCCGGTGAGCCCGAGCACCCGGTGCGAGAACAAGCCCTTGTCATTCACGGGGACCCCCAGCCGGTCCGCCAATTCACGCTCGGAACCCCCGAGGTCCACCCATCCCGGCCGCCCCGGAGCGGCAACCCAGGCGTGCGGGGTTCGCGGAACGGCGGCGAGGAAGGCCTCGAGGGCGATCAGGCGGGCGGCAAAGCGCAGCGCGTCGCGACCCAGGGGCGCGAGGGACGCGAAGGCATCGCCCAACCGCGTCGGGTCGGGCAGGTTGCCGGTGCGGGCGAAGTCGACGAGCACCCCCAGTGGCGCGGTCCACGGGCGGTCGGTGAGGTCGTCGCTGACCGGGTAGCCCAGCTCGTGGAGCACCTCGCACACCAGCGCCCGGGCCGTGACCAGACCGATCGGCCGACCGAGGGCGTCGGCGAAGAAGAACTCCTGCTCGATCCGCCGTGACGTCCAGGGGGTGGCGGAGATCTCCGGCGGAGTGTCGATCCGGTGGTCGAGCCGGTCCTCGGCGCCGTCGGGCGGCCCGGGTGCTGCGAGGGCCGCCCCGCGACCCGGTTCACTCGTGTCGTCGGCCATCCCCGGCAGCATCTCGCCCGCACCCATCGAGACACGGTAGGACCGGCCGGGCCACGACACGCCGACACCGAAGAACATTCATGTGATTCCGGCGTGTCCTGCCACCGGGTCCTGCCACCGTGTCCTGCCACTGGGTCCTGCCACTGGGTCCTGCCACCGGGTCCTGCCACCGTGTCGGTCGCGGACCCGCCGCACCCCACCCCGGCCCGCCACGGACAGGCGAGCGGACGGCATACCGACCCGCGATATCGTCACGGAAGCGTTTTCATGAGCACTGACGAGGATCCGATGAGCGACACCCCGCACCGTTAC
>WBZS01002328.1_pt1 | contig 12071 bp, 7 predicted proteins | sample 5204201 | NCBI WGS metagenome assembly WBZS01 (sample SAMN12344357, study PRJNA552823) | activated sludge metagenome | biome: Activated sludge suspended growth; feature: Nitrification reactor; material: Wastewater; isolation source: activated sludge from nitrification reactor of wastewater treatment...
CGTGCTCGAAGCGGTTCTCACGCGGTGCATCGCGCCGGGGTGCCTGCGCGTCCAGCTTCATCGTCAGGCTGATGCGCTTTCGCGGCACGTCCACTTCCAGCACCTTGACCTTGACGATCTGGCCGGTCTTGACCACTTCGCGCGCGTCGTTCACGAACTTGTTGGCCAGCTGGCTGACGTGCACCAGCCCGTCCTGGTGCACGCCCAGATCGACGAAGGCGCCGAACTGCGCCACATTGCTGACCGTGCCTTCCAGCACCATGCCTTCGCGCAGGTCGGCAATGTCTGCCACGCCGTCGTTGAAGCGCGCCACCTTAAAGTCGGGCCGTGGGTCGCGGCCAGGTTTTTCCAGCTCGGCCAGGATGTCCTTGACCGTGATGGCGCCGAACTGCGGCGTGGCGAATTGCTCGGGCTTGAGCGGCTTCAGCAGCTCGGCACGACCCATGATCTGGTCGATCGGCTTGCCGGTCTTGACGATGATCTGCTCGGCCACCGGATAGGTTTCGGGGTGCACGCCGGTCATGTCGAGCGGGTTGTCGCCACCGCGAATGCGCAAAAAGCCCGCGCTCTGCTCAAAGGTCTTGGGGCCGAGCCCACTCACATCCAGCAACTGCTGGCGGCTCTTGAACGCGCCATGCTGCTCGCGCCAGCGCACCACGGCCTTGGCGACGGTGCCGGACAGGCCCGACACGCGACTCAGCAACGGCGCGCTGGCCGTGTTCAAGTCCACGCCCACGCCGTTCACGCAGTCTTCCACCACCGCATCCAGCGTGCGCGCCAGTTCGCTCTGGTTCACGTCGTGCTGGTATTGGCCCACGCCGATGGATTTGGGATCGATCTTGACCAGTTCGGCCAGCGGGTCTTGCAGCCGTCGCGCGATGCTGGCGGCGCCGCGCAGGCTCACGTCCACGTCGGGCAATTCCTGGCTGGCGTATTCGGAGGCAGAGTAGACGGAAGCGCCGGCTTCGCTGATCACTACTTTTTCGATCACGCCTAAACCCGTTCGCGCTGAGCCTGTCGAAGCGTTGGCCCCGGCTTCGACAGGCTCAGCCCGAACGGTGGGGGCGGCCTTGAACAGCATTTTGATCAAATCGCCCGCCAGCTTGTCGGTCTCGCGGCTGGCGGTGCCGTTGCCAATGGCGATCAGTTGCACGCCGTGCTGCACGACCAGCCGCGCCAGCGTGTGCAGGCTGCCATCCCAGTCCTTGCGCGGCTCATGCGGATACACCGTGCTGGTGGCGACCAGCTTGCCGGTGGCGTCGCACACGGCCACCTTCACGCCGGTGCGGATGCCGGGGTCGAGACCCATCACCACCTTCTGGCCCGCAGGCGCGGCCAGCAGCAGGTCGCGCAGGTTATCGCCGAAGACCTTGATCGCCACCGCTTCGGCGTCTTCGCGCAGGCGGGCGAACAGGTCGCGTTCGGTGCTCAAGGACAGTTTGACGCGCCAGGTCCACGCTACGCACTTGCGCAGCAGGTCGTCGGCCGGGCGGCCCTGGTGGCTCCAGCCCAGATGCAGGGCGATGCGGCCTTCGGCAAGGCTGGGCGTTGCTGCGGATTTCGGAGCATCTGCCGCTGTCGGTGCTTCGGGCAAGACCAGTTTCGCATCCAAGATTTCCAACTGCCGCCCGCGGAACACCGCCAGCGCCCGGTGGCTCGGCACGCGGCCAATCGGCTCGTCGTAGTCGTGGTAGTCGCGAAACTTGGCGATTTCGGGGTCGTTCTCGTTCTTGCCGGCGGCCAGCTTGGATTGCAGCAGCCCTTCGGCCCAAAGCCATTCGCGCAGCGATTGCACCAGCGCGGCGTCTTCGGCCCAACGCTCGCTCAGGATGTCGCGCACGCCGTCCAGCACGGCGGGCACGGTGGTGAAGTCTTCGCCGCCCTCGCCTTTTTCGGCCTTGACGAACGGCTTAGCGGCTTCCTGCGGGTCGAGCGAAGGGTCGGCCCACACCTGGTCGGCCAGCGGCTCGATGCCGAATTCGCGCGCGATCATGCCCTTGGTGCGGCGCTTGGGTTTGTAGGGCAGGTACAGGTCTTCCAGCTCCTGCTTGGTGGGCGCGGCATCGATGGCGGCGCGCAGCTCGGGCGTCAGCTTGCCCTGCTCTTCAATGCTCTTGAGAACGGCGGCACGCCGGTCGTGCAGTTCGCGCAGATAGGCCAGCCGCGCTTCCAGCTCGCGCATCTGGATATCGTCCAAGCCGCCGGTGACCTCCTTGCGGTAGCGGGCGATAAAAGGGACGGTGGCGCCGCCGTCGAGCAAGCCGATGGCAGCGTCGACCTGGGCCTCGCGCACCTTCAATTCGGCGGCGATCTGGGCTGTGATGGAAAGCATGAACATCGCGGGCGCCTGCCGTCAGTGGCCGCGCCCAAAAAAAGCGTTGGAGTTTGCCACAGGCCACAGGCTGCGCCCGTACGCGCACTGCCCCTCAAGATCCGGCGCGCCCAGCCGTTGCTGGCAGCAGGCGCGGCGCGGCTCAGCCCTGCGCCGTGCGCAGCGCCTTGCGCAGTTCAACCCCGATTTCCGGCCGCTCGGCAAAGGGGTCGGGCGGGTTCTGGATGTTCACGATGGCGTCGGTGCGCGACTTGACGTTGCCCAGCGCGCGGGGGTGGCTGAAGACGTAGAACTGGTCGTGCTCGATGGCGTCGAACACCTTGCCCGCCACATCGGCCGCCGTCACCTTGCCGCTGCCGGTGGCCTTGTCGGTCATGGCCTGCTGAATGCGCTGGCTGGCCGTGAGCTCGGCCGCCGGCATGTCGGCCGGGCGGTTGCGTTCGCTGTTGTGAATGCCGGTGGCCACGAAGTACGGGCACAGCACGCTCGCGCTGATCTGGTCGGTGACCAGTTTCAAGTCCTGGTACAGCGTTTCCGTCAGCGCCACGACAGCGTGCTTGCTCACGTTGTAGATGCCCATGTTGGGCGGCGTGAGCAAGCCGGCCATGCTGGCGGTGTTGACGATGTGACCCTGGTAGGCCCGGTCGCGCCGGCTGGCCTCCAGCATCATCGGCGTGAAGCAGCGCACGCCGTGCACCACGCCCCACAGGTTGACGCCCAGCACCCACTCCCAGTCCTTGACGGTGTTTTCCCAGATCAGGCCGCCCGCGCCGACGCCGGCGTTGTTGAAGACGAAGTGCGGTGCGCCGAACTGCGCATGCACTTGCTGCGCCAGCCGCTCCATCTCGGATGCCTGGCTGACATCGACTCGGCACGCCAGGGTTTGCCCGCCCAGGCCCTTGATTTCGGCATCGGCCGCGGCCAGTGCGTCCTGCTGGACGTCGACCAGAACCACGTTCATCCCGCGCCGCGCGGCGATGCGCGCGCATTCCAGGCCAAAGCCCGAGCCGGCGCCGGTGAGTACTGCAGTCTTGCCTTTGAAATTGTCGATCACTTGTACATCTCCAGATAGTGTGTCGGCGAAAACTTGAACATCCAGACAACCGGACGCAGAGGACGCGAAGGTTCCGCGAAGGACGCAAAAAACGTCCAAAAATTTGGCTTTACTTTTGCGTCCTCTGCGAATCCTTTGCGTTCTTTGCGTATGGCCGTTGGGATGGCTAAACCACCATGGCGCGCCTGACGATGGCGTCTACATCGGCCCCCGCGCCCAGCGTGCCGAACACATCGTGGCGCTGGGCCATGCGCGAGGCGGAGAAAGCGTCGGACACCGCTGTCGGCGCCGTCTGCGCCAGCAGCGCGGCCTGCACGATCAGCGCCACCTCGCGCGCCAGCGTGCGGGCGCTTGATTCAGACGCGTGCTGCTCGATCAGCGTGGGCAGCGTGTCCATCGCGCGGTCCAGCGCCGCATGATGGCCGCGCGCGGGCGCCAGCTCGTGCACCAGCGCGCCCGCCACGTCACCCTTGCGCAGCGCGCGGAGCAAGTCCAGCGCCATGATGTTGCCGGCGCCTTCCCAGATGCTGTTGACGGGCATTTCGCGGTAGATGCGCGCGGGAATGCCCTCGCCGCCCTCTTCCACGTAACCGTTGCCGCCCAGGCATTCCATGGCTTCCTGCGCGAACAGGCTGCCGCGCTTGCAGATCCAGAACTTGGCGATGGGCGTGAGCACGCGGGCGATCAGGCGCTCATGCTCGTCGGCCGTGCGGTCGAATGCGCGCGCCAGCCGCATCGACAGCGCCGTGGCCGCTTCGCTTTCGAGAGCAAGGTCGGCCAGCACGTTCTTCATCAGCGGCTGCTCGATCAGGCGTTTGCCGAAGGCCGCGCGCTGATCCGTGTGGTGCAGCGCAATCGACAGCGCCTGCCGCATCAGGCCGCTGGTGCCCAGGGCGCAGTCGAGCCGCGTCATGGTGCCCATCGACAGAATCTGCGGCACGCCGCGCCCAGGCTCGCCCACCAGCCAGGCGATGGTGTTGTCGAATTCCACTTCGCTGCTGGCGTTGGCCTTGTTGCCCAGCTTGTCCTTCAGGCGCTGGATGCGCAGTGTGTTGCGTGTGCCGTCCGGCAAGACACGCGGCAGGAAGAAGCACGACAGGCCGCCCTCGCCCATCCCCTCGACATACGCCAGCACCAGGAACGCATCGCACATCGGCGCCGAGAAAAACCACTTGTGGCCCGTGAGCCGATAGCGCTCGCCCCAGTCGTCACGCCCGTCGTGTACGGCGCGCGTGGTGTTGGCGCGCACGTCGGAGCCGCCCTGCTTCTCCGTCATGCCCATGCCCATGGTCACGCCGGCCTTGTCGCGCCAGACTTTCAGCTGCGGGTCGTACGCGCGGGCCTCCAGCCTGGGCGCCCAGTCGCGGTGAATGGCGGGGTTGTCGCGCAGCGCGGGCGTGACCGCGTAGGTCATCGAGATCGGGCACAGGATCGACGGCTCGGCCTCGGTGAACAGCATGAAGCCCGCCGCGCGCTTCACGTGCGCGTGGCCGCTGGCCTGCTCGCCCGCCGCGTAAGGCGTGCCGTGCAGCCCGGCCTCAGCGGCCGCCGTCATCAGCGCGTGGTAGCTGGGGTGGAATTCAACCTCGTCGATGCGGTTGCCGAAGCGGTCGTGGCTCTTGAGCTGCGGCGTGAACACGTTGGCCAGCCGCGCGTGGCGCTGCGTCTCGGCACTGCCGGCCACGGCGCCCAGCGCCTGCAGCGGCGCGGTGTCGAGGCCAGGCGCGTTGAAGCGGATCGCGTCCTGCAGCGCGCGGTTGCCGCTGAACAGGTTCACGTCGGCCAGCGGCGCGGGCTGGTTGAAGACCTCGTGCGTGGCAGACATGGCGCCGCTCCTTCAGATCAGCTTGACCAGCTGCTTGCCGAAGTTCTTGCCCTTGAGCAGGCCCAGGAAAGCCTCCGGCGCGCTGTCGATGCCCTGCGCAATGGTTTCGCGCGGCTTGAGCTTGCCGGTGGCCACCAGCATGCCCAGCTCTTGGAGGGCCTGCGGCCAGACTTCCATGTGCTCGCTGACGATGAAACCTTCCACCTTCAGGCGATTGACGAGGATGAGCGCGGGGTTCTGCAGCGGCAGCGGCGCGCCATCGTAGCCGGCGATCATGCCGCACACGGCGATGCGGGCGAAGGCGTTGGTGCGCAGCAGCACCGCGTCGAGGATGTAGCCGCCGACGTTCTCGAAATAGCCGTCGATGCCGTTGGGGCACGCCTCTTTCAGCGCCTTCGACAAGGTCTTGACGTCGGGGTGCTGGCGGTAGTCGATGCACACGTCGAAATGCAATTCGTCCACGGCGTATTTGCACTTCTCAGGGCCGCCCGCAATGCCGACCACGCGGCAGCCGCGCGCCTTGGCCAAGGCCGCGTAGGCGCTACCCACGGCGCCGGTGGCGGCGCTCACCACCACGGTGTCGCCTTCCTTCGGATTGATGATCTTGACCAGGCCGTACCACGCCGTCACGCCCGGCATGCCCACGGCACCCAGGTAGAACGACAGCGGCACGTGCGTGGTATCGACCTTGCGCAGCATGCCCGGCGCGTTGCCGTCGACCACGCTGTATTCCTGCCAGCCGCCCATGCCGACGACCTTGTCGCCCGCGGCGAACTTGGGGTGCTTGCTGTCGACCACCTCGCCCACCGTGCCGCCGATCATTACTTCGCCCAGCGGTTGGCTGGCGGCGTAGCTCTTGCTGTCGTTCATGCGGCCGCGCATGTACGGGTCCAGGCTCAGATAGTGATTGCGTACCAGCACTTCGCCGTCTTTCAGCGCGGGCGTGTCGGTGGTCACCAGCTTGAAGTTGCTGGCGGTGGCTTCGCCCTCGGGGCGGTTGTCGAGCAGGATTTGACGATTGCCGGGCATGGGAACTCCTTTGCTACTGTTGTGATAGCTGATGGCGCGCTTTGGGCGCGCCGCTGCAGCCGATTTGATGCTGAAAACTCAGTCGGTGGGCAACGGCCCTTTGGTGTGGTCCGGCCGCTCTGCCGCGGCCACATATTTGAAAGTGCCGGTCGCGGTGGCACACAGCTGGCCATCGGGATCGTAGATGGCTCCTTCCGCAAACGCCATGGTGCGGGTGCGGTGCAGCAGCTTGCCCTTGCCCACCAGCGGCGCGCCATTCTTTGAGGCCGGCGCTGGTCGCATGAAGCTGGTCTTCATCTCGATGGTGACGATGCCGCTGCCCACATTGGCGCTGCGCGCGGCCGTGGCCATGATGACATCCAGAAACGTCATGACTGCGCCGCCGTGGGCCACGCCGAACGAGTTGCAATGCTCGGGCCGCGGTGCGAAGTGCAGCATCGATTCACCGCCCTCAAACCGCTCCAGCGTGAAGCCGAGGTGGTGGACGAACGGGATGATGGCGCCGAAATCGAGGCTCATGATTGGGCCGCCTCCCTCCCCCGCTGGGGGAGGGTTGGGGTGGGGGCCAACCACGATGCCACATCGGCGCGCGGCTGGCCCCCATCCCTGCCTTCCCCCAGCGGGGGAAGGAGAAAAACCGCAGCACGGCGCATCGTCAGCCTCCGGTGATGACGCTCACGCCGCCATCCACCGCCAGCCACTGACCCGTGATGTGCTTGCCCGCGTCGCTGGCGTACAGCAGCGTGATTCCCTTCAGGTCTTCGTCGTCGCCCAGCCGCTTCAGTGGGGCATGCGCGGCGAGTTGCTCTTCGCCCAGTTTTTCCAGCGTGCCGCGCGTCATCTTGCTCGGGAAGAAACCCGGGCAGATGGCGTTCACGGTGATGCCGTACTTGCCCCATTCGGTGGCCAGTGCGCGCGTGAAGTTGACGACCGCGCCCTTGCTGGTGTTGTAGGCGATGGTCTGCATCTCGGGCGGGTTGCCACCCAGGCCGGCGATGCTGGCGATGTTGATGATGCGACCCTGCTTGCGGGCAATCATGCTTTTCTTGGCGACGCGCTGGCTCAGCAAAAAGTAGCCGCGCACGTTGAGGTTCATCACCTTGTCCCAGGCGTCCAGCGGGTGGTCTTCGGCCGGCGCGCCCCAGGCGGCGCCCGCGTTGTTGACCAGGATGTCGATGTCGCCCATGCGCTCCAGCGTCTCGTCGGCCAGGCGGTGGATGTCGGCTTCCTGCGCGCAATCGGCGGCGATCCAGCGTGCGTCGATGCCAGCGGCCTGCAAGTCGGCCACGGCCTTCTCCAGTTCATCGGCCTTGCGCGAGCTGAGCATGATGCGCGCGCCGGCCTCGCCCAGCGCATGCGCCATCTGCAGGCCCAGGCCGCGCGAGCCGCCGGTGACAAGAGCTGTCTTGCCCTTCAGGTCGAACAGTTGTTGAACGGTGCGGGTCATGGATTCTCCGTTGAGTGTTGATCGGCGTAGGGCGGGCATTCATACCCGCGCCTTGGATCCAAACGCGGGCACAAGTGCCCGCCCTACGCGGGGGGTTTCAGAATGCCTCCTCGGGCATGTCGGCGCAGGTCATGTCGCGCGACTCCACCACGCGCAGCCAGGCGTCGATCTTGGGCAGTTCGTAATGAAAGAAATAGCGGGTAGCGCCCGCCACACCTTCGGCGGTAGCTCCGTTTTTGGAAGCATCGGCAACCAGCGCCAGTTCCAGCCACGTCCACGCCAGCACCACATGGCCGAACGCCTGCATATAGGGCACGGCGTTGGCCAGCGCCTCGGTCGGGTTGCCGGTGGCCCAGGCGGCCTTGGTGACGGCGCCGACGCGCGCGAGCGCCTTGGCCAGTGCGTTGGCGTGTGGCGCCAGCGCGGGTTGCTGGATGGCCCGCTCGATGGTGGCGTTGATGCGCCCGGCCAGCAGCTGCAGGCCGCGGCCGTTTTCCATCAGCACCTTGCGGCCCAACAGGTCCATGGCCTGGATGCCGTGCGTGCCTTCGTGGATCATGTTCAGGCGGTTGTCGCGCCAATACTGCTCCACGGGGAAGTCGCGTGTGTAGCCGTAACCGCCGTGAATCTGGATCGCCAGGCTGTTGGCTTCCAGGCAGTTCTCGCTCGGCCAGCTCTTGGCGATCGGCGTGAGCACTTCGAGCAGCAGGCGCGCTTCGTCGGCTTGCGCGACGTCGCCGGTGTGCTGCTCATCCACCAGCTTGGCGCAGTACAACAGAAGTGCCAGTGCGCCTTCGCAGTACGCCTTTTGCGCCAGCAGCATGCGCTTGATGTCGGCGTGTTCGATCAGCCGCACGGGCGGCTGCGAGGCATCCTTGCCCGACGCACCCACCGGCCGGCCCTGCGTGCGCGTCTTGGCGTATTCCAACGACGCTTCATAGCCCGCCAGGCCCAGCATGGCCGCGGCCATGCCGATGGCGATGCGCGCCTCGTTCATCATGTGGAACATGCAGCGCAGGCCCTGGTGCGGCTCTCCAACGAGGTAGCCCACGGCACCGGGTTGCCCATCGACCTTGAACTGGCCTTCGCCAAAGTTCAGCAGCGTGTTGGTGGTGCCGCGCCATCCCAGCTTGTGATTCAGGCCGGCCAGCGCCACGTCGTTGCGCACACCGGTCAACTGCCCTTCCGTATCAACCAGCTTCTTGGGCACGATAAAAAGCGAAATGCCCTTCACACCCGGAATCAGCTTGCCATCCGGGCCCGGAATCTTGGCCAGCACCAAGTGGACGATGTTCTCGGTCAGTTCGTGCTCGCCCGAGGAAATCCACATCTTGTTGCCGCGCAGACGGTAGCGCGGCCCCAGCGCGTCGTTCTGATCGTCCAGCACGGCGCGCGTGGTGATGTCGCTCAAAGACGAGCCCGCCTGCGGCTCGCTCAGGCACATGGTGCCGGCCCAGCGGCCGCTGAATTCGTTGGCGGCAAACACGCGCTTCTGCGCGTCGGTGCCATGCACCATGAGCAGGTTGGCGTTGCCCACCGTGAGCAGGTTGGAGCCGATGCTGATCGACGCCTTGCCGAAGAAGGCGTTGGCCGCTGCCTCCACCAGATACGGCAGTTGCATGCCGCCGTGCTCGTAGTCCTGCGCGGCGGCCAGCATGCCACTATCCGCGTAGGCGGCGCGGGCGTCGTGCGTGGCCTGCGGCAGCACCACGCGCAGGCTGCCGTCGGCTTGCGTCTCGGTGCGCGGCTCTTCGGTATCGACCAGGCGGTTGAACGGGGCGTAGCGCTCACGCGCGATGCGCTCGCAGGTGTCCATCACCGCGTCGAAGGTCTCGCGCGAATGTTCGGCAAAGCGCGCGCGCTCTGTGAGCGATTCGGCTTTCAGCCAGTCGTAGAGCAGGAAATCGAGCAGCGAACGCAGTGCCATGATGGTCAAACAACGCTGCAGCGCTTGACCAGCAAGCGCGATCAGCTATCAATTCAATAACAACGGCTGAGGTGCGGCGTCCGCACCCCGCCCCGATCAGAGCACCTCGAAGATGCCCGCCGCGCCCATGCCGCCGCCGATGCACATGGTCACCGCCACACGCTTGGCCCCACGGCGCTTGCCTTCGATGAGCGCGTGGCCCGTCAGGCGCTGGCCGCTCACGCCGTAGGGGTGACCCAGCGCGATCGCGCCGCCATTCACGTTCAGGCGGTCGGCGGGAATGCCCAGCTTGTCGCGGCAGTACAGCACCTGCACAGCAAAGGCTTCGTTCAGTTCCCACAGGTCGATGTCGCTGACCTTGAGGCCCAGCTTGGCCAGCACCTTGGGCACGGCGAACACGGGGCCGATGCCCATTTCGTCGGGCTCGCAGCCGGCCACGGCAAAGCCGAGGAAACGGCCCATGGGCTTGAGGTTGTGCTTGCTGGCGTACTCCTCGCTCACCACCACGCAGGCACCGGCACCATCGCTGAACTGGCTGGCGTTGCCGGCCGTGATCAGGCCACCCGGCAGCGCCGGCTTGATGCCGCTGATGCCTTCCTTGGTGGTGCCTTCGCGCGTGCCCTCGTCCTTGGAGACGGTGATTTCCTTGGTGCGCAGGCCCATCACCGGATCGGCCACGCCCGCCATGACGGTGATCGGCGCAATCTCGTCGTCGAACTTGCCGGCGGCCTGCGCGGCGCAGGCCTTTTGCTGGCTGGCGGCGCCGTACTCGTCCATCACGTCGCGACCGATGTTGTAGCGCTTGGCCACCTGCTCGGCGGTCTGCAGCATGCTCCAGTAGATGGCCGGCACCTTGGCTTCCAGGTTCGGGTCTTTCATCATGTGCAGGTTCATTTCCTGCTGCACACAGGAAATGCTTTCGACGCCCCCCGCCACGTACACATCGGCCTCGCCGGCAATGATGCGCTGCGCGGCCAGTGCGATGGTTTGCAGGCCCGACGAGCAGAAGCGGTTCACCGTGACGCCCGAGGTGGTGACCGGGCAACCGGCCATCAGCGCAATCTGGCGGCCGATGTTGGCGCCGGTGGCGCCTTCGGGGTTGGCGCAGCCCATGATGACGTCGTCAACGGCGCCGAACTCGATGCCGGCGCGTTGGATGGCGTGCTTGACGGCGTGGCCGCCCAGCGTGGCGCCGTGGGTCATGTTGAAGCCGCCTTTCCAGCTTTTGGCCAGGGGCGTGCGGGCGGTGGAAACGATGACGGCTTTGCTCATGGGGCAACCTTTCTTGAAAGACGTGAAGGGGGATGAAGCTTAGGACGCCGCGCCCTCGCCCGCCGAGGCGTTGCGCAGCAATTGAACATAGAAGCGGATCAATTCGCCCAGGTTGGCGATGCTGACGCGCTCGTTGGTGCCGTGAAAGCGCGCCAGATCGTCGGACTTGGCACGCACCGGCGAAAAGCGGTAGATGTGGTCGCTGACGGTGGTGAAGTGACGCGAATCGGTCGCCGCGATCATCAGACCGGGCGCGACCAGCGTGTCGGGGAACAGCGACCGCAGCGTGCGATTGAGCAGCGCGTACGAGGCCGACGCGGTCGGGCTGATGGGCGATGGCTCCGAACTGCCGTCGAGCGATTTCAGCTCGAACCGCCCCTCCGGCTGCGGGCCCACGGCGTCGTGCACGTGCTGCATCACGCTGGCGCGCGTGTCGCCCGGCAGCAGGCGGAAATTGACCGTGGCGCTGGCTTCGCCGGGGATCACGTTGTCCTTGTTGCCGGCCGCCAGCACGGTGGGCGCGGTGGTGGTGCGCAGCATGGCGTTGGTGCTGGCCGCGCCTTCCAGCTGCCGCTGCACCACGGGGCCGAACAGCCACAGGTTGGACAGCGCAACGCGGCCGAAGCCGCTCATCTCCGGCGCGATGGTGTCGAACATTTCCTGCGCGACGCCGCGAATGTGCGCCGGCATCTGCTTGTCCTCCAGCCGGGCCAGCGCGCCGCTCAGCATGCCGATGGCGCCAGTACCGGCGGCCGGCGGCATGGACGAGTGACCGGGCGTTCCGCTGGCGCGCATGACCACCGACAGGTAGCCTTTTTCGGCGATGCCGATCAGCGCGGCGGGCTTGTCCAGCCCTTTCAGAATGCCTTCGGTGATCAACAGGCCTTCGTCCAACACAAAATCGAGCTTGACGCCGCGCGACGCCAGCAATTCGGCAATCTTCTTGGCGCCACGCAGGCCGCCGACCTCTTCGTCGGCGCCCATGCCCAGATAGATGGTCTGGCGCGGCTTGAAGCCCTGCGCCAGCAGCATCTCCACCGCCTCCATCTGGCTGATCAGGTTGGCCTTGTTGTCCCAGGCGCCGCGGCCCCAGACGAAGCCGTCCTTGATCTCGCCGGCAAAGGGTTGCGCCAACCATTTCGCCTCGGTCCCGGGCGCGATCGGCACGACGTCCTGGTGCGCCAG
>WBZS01002329.1_pt1 | contig 12070 bp, 11 predicted proteins | sample 5204201 | NCBI WGS metagenome assembly WBZS01 (sample SAMN12344357, study PRJNA552823) | activated sludge metagenome | biome: Activated sludge suspended growth; feature: Nitrification reactor; material: Wastewater; isolation source: activated sludge from nitrification reactor of wastewater...
TACAACCGGACACGCCGACACTCCACACTCGGCTATTTGACACCACAAGAATACGAGCTAGGATACAGACACATCAATCAACTCGCGGCATAAATCCCGTGCCTCTACCTTTTCGGGAACACTCCAAGGCGGCTACCGGCTCACCGACCCCGACCTGATCGACATCGGCTGGCGACTCAACATCCCAGGCAAACCGAAAACCAACACCAACCGGGAGGAGCGCCACCAGGAGCCCGACCGTTCATCGCGTCGGACCGCCAACCCCGGCGGCCCCAAACGAAGCCCCGAGCCCCGTCCCGCCGCCACCGCGAGAGCCACCGACCCGACGACGCCACCCACGGTGGCACCCTGCAACGCGGCGCCGACGATGACCGCGCCGGAGTCGCCAACCGCCGATCATCCCGCCGACCCGAACCACCCCCAGCCGGTCTGGTTCCTCACCGGCCTGGCCGGGGCAGGCGGCATCCTGGCCGGAACGATGTGGCTGGCGCTGCGGCAACGCAGGGCACTACAAAGCCACCACCGCCGACACGGGTTCATGATCGCCCCACCCCCGCCGGAGACCATCCCGGTGGAGAAGACACTGCGCCACGCCGGCGCACCCATCGCGTCGCAGATCGAGTTCATCGACGACGCCCTGCGCCGCACCGCCAAAGCCATCGTGACCGCAGAGCAACGACTGCCCACCGTCCAAACGCTCGAAGTCACCCACAGCCACCTGATCGTCCAGCTGTCCGACCCAGGCCAGCTCCCCGCTCCATGGCAGGAAGCAGACGAAGACACCTGGCAGCTCGACCTCACCGACAACCTCGACCTGATCGGACCAACCGGTGACGGCGGCGCCTCCCCATGGCCGCACCTGGTCACCCTCGGCACCGACCAGGACGGCCACTGCTGGCTGGTCAACCTCGAAGTCTTCGGCATCACCACCATCACCGGCGACGAGATCTTCGCCGCCGACCTGGCTCGCTATTGGGCAGCCGAACTCGCCACCAGCCCATGGGCCCAGGACATCTGGCAGATCGACCTCGTCGGAGTCTTTCCCGAACTAGACGGACTCAACCCCGCCCACATCCGCGTCCACTCGGATGCTGGGGAGGCAGATGTCAGCGCCCTGAGCGCTTCCCGGAGCGTCCTCCAGGCCACCGCGGGCGACCCACCCGCACATCTGCCGACCGCCCGCACTCAGCAGGACTACGAATACCTACCCGGCTGCGCCGTGGTCGCCTCCGCAGACGCAGCCGACGGACTCAGTGCAGTCGTCCAACTCGTTCACGACGAACCAGGACGGACCGGCACCACCGTCACCTTCCTCGGCGCACCTGAGACCGCCGACGCGGGGCTGTCGGTGATCGCCGACCCCAACGGTCGAGTCCGTGTGCCCGCTCTCGGACTCGACCTGTTCCCGACCGGCATCACCGCTGACGAAGCCCTCGGCTGCGTACAGCTACTCCGAGCAGCCGACCACGTGGACAACGTCTCCGTTCCCGACGCCGATGCGGGGTCGATCACGGATGCGGCCGGCAAACTGCGCAGCGACCTCACTGAAACGCGCGCCGTTGAGGGCTGCGCGGACGGAGAGACCAGCAACATTCCACAGCCCGACAGCGCGGTGCTGGCCGTCGCCGCGACGACGCCGGAAGATCTCGCGACCCTCGCACCAGTCATCCCACCCCCGACATCTGAAGTGATCGATCCGGATCCAATGCTGGATGACGACCTGGCCGCCTGGCATGCCGACGGCTGCGATCGGCCCCGCCTTGCCGTTCTCGGCCCCGTCCGCGTGCGGGTCGGACGCAGCGGCGACCCCCACGCCGGCAACAAACGCAAGCCCTACTACACCGAGATCGTCGCCTACCTCGCCACCCGACCCCGCGGCGCCACCACCCAGGAACTCTGCGCCGCCCTCGCCACCACACCCGATCTACTCCGCCGGAACCTGAGCGTGATCCGCAAATGGCTCGGGACCGACCCCGCCACACACGAGCCATTCCTCCCCGACGCTTCCCGACGCGAACCAGACGGAGACCGCACCTACCGACTTACCGGCGTGCTCTCCGACGCGGACCTGTTCCGCCGGCTCCGCATCCGAGGCCAAGCCCGCGGACCCAACGGACTCGTTGACTACCTGGCTGCTCTCCACCTCGTCGCTGGCACCCCGTACAGCGGACTCCGAGCAGAAGGCGGAATCTGGCTGGCCGACAACCGAGACGACCAACACCTCCTCGTCGGCATCATCGACCTCGCCCACCTCACTGTCACAATGGCGCTCAACACCGGTGACCTTGATGCCGCTGAACAGGCCGCCAGAATCGCCATCAAAGCTGCACCCGACGAGGACCGCCCCAGGGTCGACCTCGCGGCCGTCATCGCAGCCCGCGGACACCACGACGAAAGCCGACGCATCGCCCAAGCGATCCTCAACCAAAACGACGCCGACGGACCCCTCGAACTCGACGACCGCACCATCGATCTCCTCCTCGCCCACGGCTGGCTCGCACCCCGATCCCACGCCACTTGATCGTCACAAGGGGTCGACGGTCCAGATGCATGGGACCTCGGACCGAGGCAGCGTCCACGGACGTGGACGCGGCGGTGACCACCTCGCGTATCGTATATTTGTTCGAATACACGGGTGAGGGTGGGTGGCATGGGTACGAACAGGCGCTACGGCGATCGTTTGGGCGGTGAACTTGACCGTCGCCTGGAGCAAATGGCCACCCGACCGAGACCTATCAGCCTCACGGATCGCGAACTGGAGACCGAGCGCGTTCAGCCCCGCATACCTGCCGAGCCAGTCAGGGTCCTGGCGTGGGTGCGCTTTGCCGAGGCGTCCATTCACACAGTGGCATGGGCGACGGCCTGGACCGACCGAGCCGTCCGGGTCGAGTGGAAGGACGTCGACGGCCGCCCGATGAGCGCCTGGGTATGGGCATCAGCCGTCGAACGCTTCGGTGCCGATCAATAGCCGGTCAGGGGCATTGCACCGTGCGGACCCTGGTCGACCGTCCGAGCAAGGACGTCCCGACGCAGCCCCTTGGCTGTCGTCGCGACGAGGTTGCTTGTGCTGCAAGAACCGCTCGCCGCCACAGCTCCATGAGCCGCCCAGACCAGCGGGGCTTTGGCTCCCGTGGATCGAGGTGTGGTGTCGCTAGCCGGCAATGCGGAAGACGGTGGCGAGACTGATGTTGTATGTGGCGGCGATCTGGCGTCGTGGTTGTCCGTCGTCGAAGGCTTCGATGACTTCGACGGTCTGCTGAGGCGTGAGGATCCACGACGCGGAGCCACGACCATGCTGTCCGGCCCGGATAGCAGCACGTTCTGCTTGCAGGTCGTTGAGGAGCTGATGGGTAATCGCGGTACTCATGGCCAGCAGGTCGGCGGCCGCGAGGTCGGCCAGCGACTGGCCGCCGAGCTGGACAGAGATCTCTCGCCGGCGAAGGACCGTGAGTAGACGGGCCAGCTCGCCCTGGGTGCGTGCGAATGTAACCAGAGAGGGCACGATAAGGGTGTCGCCGGATTCTGCTTGCGCGAGTGCTCGCGACAGTCCTTGTCGATGGCGCGTGCGTGCGGACGGGCCGTAGTCGGTGTGGATGTCGGCCGCATGCGCGCCGCCGTCCAGTAACGCCCGCACTGCGCGGTGCAGGTCAGTTTGGCTGCCTGTCACTCGGGCGTAGCCGATATGTCGGGTCGGCTTGCGGCGCTGGGGCCTGGCGGCCGATTGCTGGCTGGGCTGACATGCGCAGCAACGAGCGACGTCGACCACCTCGACGCAGGTAGGGGCGTCGTCGCCGTGAAGCATTGATTGATCGTGCCAGCTAGCTTCGCGTGCGTTGGCGGGTGTCGAATGACGAACGACGGTGTGCCTGCGGCTGCGGAGGTTCCGGGAAGGGTGCGCCAGTAGCCGTCAAGGTGGCCGCCAGCGTGAGCAGACATCCGTTCAATCATGGGTTGAGGACGTCCACCTCAGGACGTCACGAGTCGGCAACCTCCCCCTTCAGCAGGTCCCTTTCTCCCTAGGCCAGTCCTCGGCTGCGCTCCTGGGGGACGTTGAGGGACATTCCTCTGGCTAGCTGTTTTGCATGCCGGATGTGGATTGCGAGTGTTGTTTCCACAGTTGTGGGGGATGTTCTTGGGGACGTCGCAGTGGTCCGTTGGAGTGGTTTTTACCCTGACGGAAGGACACGGACATGTGTGTCGAATCGGCTCTTGGCGTCACGGCCGACATCGCGATGGAGATTGTGCGGCGACGATGGGAGGACTGGGCGGCGGCGCGGCCGTCGATGGCTGGGCTTGATCCGCAGCAGGCCAGTAGGTGGCTGCGCGGAACCTCACCGGTGGATTGCGCGGCCCGCTACGACCTTGCGGTTCTGGCTGCCGAGGACGGCGGCGATGATGCGGATGCGGCGTTGGTGTTGGCGTGGGCGATGTTGCCGGCGGCGTGCCGGGTCGCGAGGGGGCTGGCTGATCTGGATGAGCGGATCGATGAGCTGGTGGCTTCGCAGTTGTGGATCGAGGTGCGTACCTACAACTGGCGTTCAGGCACGCATGTTGCGGGGACGATCCGCGCGAACCTGCGGCGTCATCTGCTGCAGGATCTGCGGCCGGATCTGGTGAACCCGCTACGCGAGGAACTCACCCGCACCGGAGACCTGGTCAATGCCCGACTGGACGTGCCGACAGCGGTCGAGGTCGATCCGCGCCAGCTTCTGGTCGAAGTGCTGGATTGGGGTGTCACTCACCAGGTCATCACTCGTGCTGAGCGTCGCTTGTTGCTGCTGATGGCTGATCGGGCGGCGCGCGAACCGGGACGGGCGAACGCGCGGCGCAGCCTGCTGGCGGTGTCGGCGGCGGTCGCCCCGACGCTCGGTGTTCATCCCCGGACGGTGCGTCGCCGCGGACGCCGCGCTCTCGATGCGCTGGCCGCACACGCCAACGAGTTGCGTCCGGTAATAGCGCAGCCCGCGTCCCGCTCCCGGCTGTTGTGCGCCTAGGGAGGGGAAGGGAGATGGCGATGCAGCACACACAGGCGGTGACAGCCCCGGTGCCGATCGGCGAACTACTGGATGCCTGGCTGGCCGTCCAACGGGGCGCCTTCCGACAGGACAGGACGCCCGGGGACGTGTGGGCGCCGGTGGAGGGGGAGACGCCGGTGGTCGTCATCGGTTGTCTCGGCTCGGCGGGCACATCGACCGTTGCCTTGGCGCTTGCCTCCGGCGCGGGGTCGGCGCGGGTGGTCGAGTGCGCGCCGGGCGCCTGTTCGGGCTTGGCGGGTGCTGCTACGGCGGAGCTCGGCACGGTGGCGGACGGCTGGGTCGCTGGTCGCCGCGACGATCTCGGGATTCTGCGGCGTGCTGATCAGGTGGCGTCGCCGGATGATCTGCCGCTCCCGCCCGAGGGTGCGGCTGGTGTGACCGTGATCGACTGTTGGTGGGAGGTCCGGCAGTCCCTGCACGCCGCCGGCTGGCTGGGGGAGTTGCTGCGGGACTGTCCCAGGGTGGTGCTGGTGACGCCGGCGTCGATCCCGGGCTTCCGCCGGGTGGAGATTTGCGTCGGCCTGCTTGGCTCCCCACGCTGCTGGGTGGCGGTGACCGGTGCACCGAAACGCCGCACGGAGGCCCCGTTGGATCGCTGGGTCGGGCCGCTCACCGAACAGGTCCGCGACGACGGGCGGCTGGTCCGGTTCCCGTTCGTTCCGCAGCTGGCTGTGTCGGGGATCACTTCCGAGCCGCTCCCGAAGTCGCTGCATGTGGCTGCGGCTGATCTGTTGAAGGGACTCTTGTCATGATCGTGCCTTTGAAGGTTTGTCCGAAGGCTCCGCCGGGGGCGCAGCCGCTGGTGGATCAGATCACCGGCAATGTCGCGTGGGGAGTCCTGGCCGTCTTTGGCTTGGCCGCACTGGTGTCGATCGGGGCCATTGCAGCGGGCAAGATGCTCGCCATGCCGCACGCCTCCAAGTGGGGTGTGGTCGGCCTGTGCGTGGTGCTGATGGCGGCGATCATCTACATGATCTGGCCCGGCATGCTGGACGGCGTTGTCGGCAATGGATGCGTGTGACCATGTGGCGCCACCGCAACCAGACGATCCAGCCGGGCCAGCCGTGGACCCGGCAACGGCTGCTGCTCAGCCTCGCTACCGCAGGGCTGCTGGCGATCGCGGCACTTCTGGGTGTCGCGCTCGCCTTCGCGCAGGCATCGGCGAGCGGGTCATGGCCCGCGGCCTCGACCACCATGGCCCCGGGCACAGCCAGCAGCGCTCAGACGACTCAGGAGGCGGTGGACTCGTCCGCGGTTCGGGATCAGATCGCGGCTGCGCCGATGGTGTCGTTGCCGTCGGAGGCCGCGACACGGCCGGATCCGGCCTTGACGCCAGCGCCACGGATGCGGGTTCCCGATGCGCTCAATGGTCGTGGTCCGGCCGGCGTTCCGGTTTTCCCGCACACCGATCAGGGTGCGGTCGCGCAGCTGGCCGCCATCGACGTGGCGGTGCTGGAGGCCATGAGCATTCCCCACACGGAGGAGGTTCACCGGGCGTGGGTACTGCCGGGTGGTCCTGCGCTGGATACCTGGGATGTGGCCGTGAACGTTGCGGCGTTCCTGCGTAGTTCCCGGCAGGGCGCGGTGAAGGATGCCGCCACCCTGGTCCGGGTCCGTCCGGTGGGGGCGATGGTCAAGGGGGCCGACGGTCCGGACTGGTTGGTGGCGTGCGTCCTGCTTGATGTGTCGGCCACGATCCGCGCGGAGGCACGGATGGGCTGGGGGCACTGCGCCCGCATGCAATGGGCCGACGGCCGCTGGCAGATCGCCCCCGGCGTGCCGCCAGCGCCGGCGCCGTCAGCATGGGCGGGCTCGAAAGCGGCAATCGCGGCGGGCTGGTTGACCTGGGTCGGGCCGGGGAGCGAGTGATGATTCCGTTGCCGAACCCGTTCGACCCGCTCGGCTCGGCCGCTGCCCGGATCGTGGTGGATGCGTGGACGGCAGCCATGTTAGCGACGTGGAACTCGGGTCTGTGGACGCTGCAGATGATCCTCGGCTGGGCCGACGGGCTGCTCACCCCGGACCTGTCCGAGACCGGTCCGGCAAGCGAGTTGTATCGGATCACGTTCTGGATCGCCGCCGCCCTGCTGTCCCTTCTCGGTCTGGTGCAGGTCGGGACCATCGCGGCGAAACGGGACGGCCGGGAACTGGCCCGCGCCGGTATCGGTGTGGTGCAGTTCGCGCTGGTGTGGGTGGCCTGGATCGGCTACACGGTGCTGATCATCGCCGCTGCTTCCGGTTTGACCCGGTCGTTGATGCCTGCCCTGCTCGGTGTGTCCAGTTGGCGCCACTGGCAGGGATGGGAACCGATCGACCCGAAGGATGTCACCGACGCCGCGGTCGCGACCGTGCTCGGCGTGCTGGGGATCCTCATTTGGGTGGCCGCGATCATGCACGTGGTGATGATGCTGGCGCGGGCCGCGGCGCTGGTGGTGATCGTCGCGACCACCCCGATCTCGGCGGCCGGGTTGGTGACCGGCGGCACCCGGATGTGGTTTTGGAAGTCGATGCGCTGGTTCCATGCGGCCGCGTTTGCGCCGGTGGTGATGGTGATGGTGACCGGGATCGGTATGAAGCTCGCCACCGGCGTCACCGCCGGACAGACATCCGGGGTGTTGGCGTCGATCGCGACCGCAATCCCCGCGATCGTGCTGATCGGCATCGCCTCCATCGCACCAATGTCGCTCTTCCGGCTGCTTGCCTTCATGGACCCGGGCACCGCCTCGGGTGCCGCTGCCCGGGCCGGCCTGTCCTCGGTCGGCGGGGTGCAGGGCCTGCTGCGGGGCGGCGGACCGAGCGGCAGCGGGGCGGCGTCCAAAGCGGACGCGGCCGGCGTTTCGGCTGGTGAGGCCGGCGCGGAAACCGCGGCGGCGGGACGGTTGGCGGGCGTGCTGGGGCCGGCGGGGGCGATCGCCGCTGTCGCGGTCGGGGTGCTGGCGAAGGCCGCCACCACGGCGACATCGGTGATAGCGGACACGACGAGCCAGATGGGTGTGGGCCATCAGGCCTACTACCCCGACCAGAGCATGGGCCGCCGTTCAGGGCACCCGCCGACGGCGGCCATCACCCAGCGGCAGACCCCGGACCCGTCGACGGACTCCGACACCACCAGCGGACCAGCCACCGGCTCCGACGCCCCGGGCGGAGCGGACGAGTCCGGACCAAGTCCGATGGATGCCACACCGCCGTCGGATGACACGGTCGGCACCGACGCGACCGCACCGAGTTCCGGGACGTAGGAGGCGTGGTCATGGGTGTCACTGTCTATTCCGAGTACGGCAAGGATCGTCAGGGCTTCTTCTTCGGCCTGACCGGACCCTGGCTGATCCTCTTGGTCGCTGCCGGGATTCCGGTGGTGTGGGCGTTGAGCCGCCAGAACTGGCCACTGTTCGCCGCATTGGGCATCACCTGGGTGGTGCTGGTGCTGCTGGTTGCGGTGCCGATCGCCGGACGTCCCGCGGTGGGGTGGCTCGCGGCGAGCCTCCGGTTCGCCGTCGGGTCGGCGGCGGGCTGGACGTCGTTTCGGTCCCGGGCCGCCCGGGGGATGGCGGAGGAGTTGGAGCAGGTCGACCTGCCCGGCGTCCTCGATGCCGTCACCGTGCACGACGGCCCACCACACGGCGTCGACATGCGGCGGGTGGCGATCATCCAGCACCACGCCACCCGCAGCTGGGCCGTCACCGCGGCCGTCACCCACCCCGGTCTCGCTCTGGCCGATGCCGCCGATCGGGACAGTCAAGGTGCCGGCCTCACCGCGCTACTCGACGCATGTCTGCGGACCGAACTGGTCGAGGAAGTCCAGTTCGTGATCCGTTCGGTCCCTGACGATGGTGCGGAGCGGGAGCAGTGGCTGGCCCGCCACCACGCTCCGGCGGCGCCGGCGTTGGCGCGGCAGGTGAACGACGGGCTGGCCGGCATGCTCGCCGCGGCCGCGATACGGACCGAGGCGTTCGTCACCGTCGTGGTGCCCGAACGCCGCCTTGCCCGGGTCGCGAAGGAGAACGGCCGCGGTATCGACGGCCGAGCCCGTGCCCTCGGCCTGGAGATGGCCGAAGTCGAAAGTCATCTGCGTACCGGGCTGCGGATGCGGCAGGTTACCTGGCTGACCTCACCCGAACTCGCCGTCGCGGTCCGGACCGGGTTCGCACCCGGAGACCGGGCCAGCATCATCGACGCACTCACCGCCAAAGAACACGGCGACTCGGCGGTGAATGCGTCGGTGCCGTGGGCGATGGCTGGTCCGTCCGGGGCGGACCTGGCGATGCGGCACTACTCCCACGATGCGTGGAACAGCGTTTCGGCGACCATCAAGCTCCCGGCGCGGGGTGCGGTGATCGGTGCGCTCGCGCCGGTGCTGGCGCCCACCGAGCCGGGGGAGCGCCGCTGTCTGCTGATAGCGGTCCCGATCCTTCCCCAAACCGTCGCGGACCGGGAGACCGCCAGCGCCGAGTGGGCCGCCGACATGGGCGAGGAACTCCGCAGCAGGGCCGGGATCCGGACCCGGGCGAAGGAACGGATCGCCCTGAACCGCACCCGCGAACTCGACACCCGCCTCGCCACCGGACACGCCTTGACCAGACCCTATGCGGTGGCAACCGTCACCGTCCCGAAAACGGTCCGAGTCGCCGAGGCCGGCCGCCGGCTCGACGCCGCGATCCGACGGGCCGGGTTCGCCCCGCTGCGGCTCGACCTGGCCCAGGACGTCGGCTTCGCCGCCTCCACCATCCCGCTCGGCACCAGCCTCCTACCCGGAAAACAGGCCTGAACCATGCGCCGCCACCAGAAGACCGCAGGCCGTGGAGTCGGCGCACTGCTGGCCGACTTCGGACACGACCTGCCACGCCGTCCCCGCCGCGAGCCGGAGCACGGTGCGGCTCGGCTGTTCACGGCCGCGTCGCTTCGTGGGCGTCGGGGTCGTGGCTGGTCGCCGGCTTCCGCGCCGGTGTCGGTGTGGCGGATGACCGCGGATCAGGTGCCGGCGTTGTGGCCGTGGGTCGCCTCCCCTGCGGTGCCGCCGACCGGGGCGCAGGTGGGACTCGACCTGTTCTCCGGGGCCGCGTTCCATGCCGATCCGAACGGCTGGGTGCTCGACCCCGACCTGCCGGTGTCGAACCCGAACGTGTTCTGCTTCGGCAAACCCGGGATGGGCAAGTCAGCAACCGTCAAGGCGTTCTGCCTGCGGATGATGGGCTTCGGCTACCGGGTGCTCGTGCTCGGTGACCCGAAGGACGAGTACGAGATCCTGTGCCGCACCCTCGGGGTGGAACCGATCGCCATCGGCCACGGACTACCCGCCCGGATCAACCCGCTCACCCTCGGACCCCTCGGCGCCGGCTGGGAACAACTCGACACCGTCGAAGCCCGGCGACGGGCGACGGTGATATTCAGTCGTTGGTTGACCCTGCTCCGCGGCCTGATCGGATCGCAAACGATCGGGCAACAGCCGGTGCCGTTCGGGCCCACCGAGGAAGCCGTCCTCGACACCGCACTACGGCTCCTCACCGGACACCAGGCCGGCAACACGAGCCTCGCCGAAACCACCATCCCCGCCCTGTGGCGACTCCTCGACGAACCACCCGCCAGCCTGGTGGAGGACTGTCGGTTCGCATCCGTGCGGCACTTCACCGACGATACTCGGCTGCTGCGCGACTGCCTCGGCCAACTCGTCAACGGCAGCCTGCGGGGACTGTTCGACGACCACACCACCATCCGGCTCGACTGGGACGCGCCCATCCAATCCCTGTCGCTGTCCCGGCTGGAAGCCCTCGGCGACCAGGCCGTCGGCATGGCGCTGTTGTGCCTGAACAGCTGGGGCAGAGCCCTTCGCGAAGTTGCGGAACCCGGCGACCTGCGGATCGTCGTCCGCGACGAATCCTGGAAACAACTCCGCCTCGGCGTCGAGGCAGTCAAATCGTTCGACGCCGACCTGCGGCTCTCCCGCCGGGACGGGGACATCCAGTTCGCGATCGCCCACAAGCCGTCCGACCTGCTCACCGCCGGCGACGCCGGCTCCCAGGCCACCGCGATCGCGAAAGACCTGCTGCACCTGGCCGACACCAAGATCCTGCACGGCCAGGACCAAAAGGTCGCCGACGAACTCGAAACCCTCCTCGGCCTCCCCCCGGCCGCGACCGGTCTGGTGACCGGCTGGTGCCGCCAAGCCCCCGGCCGTGCCATGTGGCTGGTCGGCGACCACCTGCACAAAGTCGCCACCGTCCTCCACCCCGCCGAACGGCCGATCGCCTGGACCCAGCAAGCACTCGAGAAGGCCCGCTGATGGCACTCCTCGCTTGGTTCCTCATACCCCTGCTGGTGCTGTGTATCGCGGTGCCCGTGGCCGGGATTGCGCTCATGACTGCGGTGCTGGCGCCGGCGGTCGCAGAGCAGGTCCGCATCAATCCCTGCTCCGCCTACCCATCGAACAACGCGTCCCTGTCGGTTCCGGACGCGCAGGAGGGCGGGGTCGGGTTCGACCTCCCCCAACCGGGCCGGCCACGGCACCAATCACTCACCAGCCCGGCGCAGCCGATCCGAGCCCGGGTGGAGCGGCTCTACCGGGCAGCCGCCAACCGTTACAGGGTGCCGTGGGAACTACTCGCAGCCATCGGAATGGCCGAAACCCGGCACGGCGCCAACCGTGCCACCAGTTCGGCGGGCGCGCAGGGATTGATGCAGTTCATGCCCCAGACGTTCGCCGCGTACGGGGTGGACGGTGACGGTGACGGTCACATCCGGATCCGTGACGAGGCCGACAGCATCTACTCGGCCGCCAACTACCTGACCGCCTCCGGCGTCACCCACGGGAAGACGGGGGTGATCAAGGCCTTGTGGGCGTACAACCACTCGGTCAGCTACCGCAACGACGTCCTGTACTACGCCCACGCCTACAGCAACGGCCGCGTCGTGGTTGGACCGTTCCCAGTTTGGTAGAGGGTTGGGGCGTATTTCGCGGGTCCTGGGATAGGAAGAGACCCTTGTTATGGGATCGACACGGAGAAGTTTCACTGCTGAATACAAGGCGTCGGCGGTAGAGT
>WBZS01002331.1_pt1 | contig 12067 bp, 14 predicted proteins | sample 5204201 | NCBI WGS metagenome assembly WBZS01 (sample SAMN12344357, study PRJNA552823) | activated sludge metagenome | biome: Activated sludge suspended growth; feature: Nitrification reactor; material: Wastewater; isolation source: activated sludge from nitrification reactor of wastewater...
CGTGAACTCAGACACTGCTATTCCGACCAGGGGCGCTGTCGGCCTGGCCTCCCGCATTGTCGTGAACACGGTGCGGGACAGCCGAAGGGCAGCACGCCGACGACGGCGTCCGAGTAGCCGGCTCATACCCGGTGATGCGGGGAGCGGTTGCCACCAGGCAGCCGTCCGATCGAGGAGTTCACCGTCGTTGTCGGTGTTCACGGGATGTGGCGCAGTTGGAAGCGCGTCCGCTTTGGGAGCGGAAGGTCGCCAGTTCGAGCCTGGCTATCCCGACTGTGTCTGTAGCTCAATAGCAGAGCGCCTGACTGTGACTCAGGAGGCGACGGAGCGTAACCGTCCAGACACCCCGCCCTGGTATGCCCTCCGCCTACGAAGCGGTCGAAAGGCTAACTGGACGCATCGAGGTTCGACTCCTCGCCAGGGCACTTGAGTTGCGTCCCCCATAGCTGTCCGTCTGCGAGTGACAGTTCGGACATAGAAGGCGGAGGTTCTCGATGCGGTTGTCGTTGGACACGCCGTTCTTGTGACCAAGCTGGAGGACCAGCGGCTTTTCATTCCACTCGTCGCCGATGCCACAAATGGCGCAGTCTGATGGAAGCAGCCCGAGAGCGAGGATTCTCTTCTTCACCGTTTGACTTGACGCTGAGCAGTTCTCGACGAGTAGGTCTTCCGTCCTGGTGAGATATCGGTCAACCCGACCGAACCGATTGCCTTCTGGCCTCCATGTCGGCAATTCGACCCGATGAAACGATGCCACAGACTTGGCCCACGCGTTGTCTTCCGAACGGCCCAGCCTGCGGCACACCTCCCTGATGGACCTACTGGCCGCAACTACTGCGAGAAACTCGTCGCGACTCGGGTACGAAGGCGGCTTCTCGTCTACATATGCAGCGCGGTCATCTCTGCGCGGAGGGCCGTTCGTTCCCAACCTTGGCAGGTCAATGGAGAAACGAAGGGATGTCTCCTCCAGCCACCTGTAGTTCTTCGATGCGAGACTCAGACCGAGGCGCTCCAGGACAACCTTTCGAGATGGAGATCCGCTAACTGCCTCCGTCAGCATCTCTCGACTGGAGAAGACGGACGGCCTTCTCTTAGGGCGGTTCGGCCCCAATGCCTGTGGGTCGGGAGATGGCTCCGGTTGCACCGGGCCCTTGCGTCGTGCGGCAGGGTAATCCAACCCAAATCGAACGCATGCGGCCCGCAGGTCGGGGTAGTAGTGACCAATGTTGGCCCCCGTGAACCCGAGTTTGTGGAGAGCTTCTTTGCAGGAATTCGAAGACCTCACGGCAAGCACAACGCTATTGCGATCATAGAAAATGCTGAACCTCTCGACCATGATTCCATTATTTCAGCCAGCACCGACACCCATGCCCGTGAGGGATCGAGGTTCGACTCCTCGACGGGGCACGCAACTGTCACCCACGAAAGGTCAGTCCAATGACCGAGCAACCGTCCGACCAGGGCCGGCTCAGCGCCTTCCTGTCCGCGCTCGACGCACTACCGCCCTTCGACGGGGTCACGTACCGCAGGGCCGCTGGGACGAACCCGTTCCTCACGCGAGGGGCGCACGATCGTCACGCAAGGGCTCACGGCAACATCGCGCGATCCACGGATTGCGACGGAGAACTGTGCCGTCCGCGAGATGTACGCGATCCTCGGCAAGACGGGCCGCTACATCGGGGCGTTCTCCGCGAACCAGGCCGAACATGAGGTCGTGTTCCGGCCTGCGACCGTCCTGACCCACCTCGGCCACATCACCGAAGACGACTTCACGATCCACCTGGTGCTCGAGTTGGAGTCGGACGACTTCGGCAAGCCGGTCGCACAGGAGACCGGCGATCGCGTGAATGCCGCGTCCCGGCGGGCGCTCGAGTTCCTCGGCTCTGAGCCGCTGATCCCGATCGCTTCGCCGGGCAAGTTCGTCGGCGAGATCGTCTGAGGGACCTTTTCGTAAAACGGATGATGTCCTCCGTTTTACGAAAACGATGGAAGGTGATGCGGGCTCGGCGGCCCGTCACTGGTTGCTAACCAGAGGGGACCGGAAACGGTCTGGAGTTCGATGCTTCCGCCTTCCGCAGCAATGCCCGACAGTTCAACGGCTCGCCCCGAAGGAGACGGGGGCGTGAAGCGCACCGCCGCGAGCGTGCGTCGGCTACCCGGAGCATCCAGAGATCTCTGTGCATCGGGAACGTCTCCAGCAAGGTGGGTGAACCGGACAGGCGCGCCGGCACTACTTGGAAAGTAGTTGGATCCTTCACGGGGTTGGACTTCGACTGTTCCGCTCACCGCAAGAGGGCCTGGCCGGCAAGCCGATGTCGCACGTCGGCGCTGAATGCAGGGCGACGCAAGTCGACCCCGTGGCCAAGGCAAGTTCGGGTAGCGCCCGGCGCCGTGCCAGGACCCCTCGATCAAGGTAGGTGAACCCGGTGGGACCGGGGTCCGCTTCGAAAGCGAAACGATGGCGAAAGCCATTGGGGGTCGGGACCTCCGCCTACCGCCACCGGCTCGGTCGTGCCGCGAACGACAACTGGAAGCGATCCGAATGGTGAGGAACCCGATTTGAAATCGGCTGCCGGGTGACCGGTTGAGGGTTCGACCCCCTCCGCTTCCGCAGCCGCATAGCTCAGCCTGGTCAGAGCGCCTCCCTGATAAGGAGGAGGTCCCAAGTTCAAGTCTTGGTGTGGCTACTCGGATTCTGTTGCGGGGCAATGGAATCCATCTGGACGTGAAGCACAACTGGCAGTGCAGGCCCTTTACACGGGTCCGGTTGAGAGTTCGAGTCTCTCCACGTCTACGCCCGGATGCGTAACTCAGCCCGGCCAGAGTGCCTCTTCGACGCGGAGGTGGTCGCAGGTTCAAATCCTGCCGCATCCACATAGGCCCCGGTGTCTTCCGTTGCCGCCGAATCGCTATCGGCCACAACGGCATTCCGGTCGCACGAGGCGCGGTCAAGACCTCAACTCCTGCTTCCGGGAGAAGGCCAGCCGTAATGAGCTGGAGGAAGTCGTGCGGCACGGGCCTTCAGTGCGAACGCCGCCGGGACACAGGCCCGCGATCTGTCGCGCCGAGGTGGTCGCTCCATGCCCGGCATCATTCCCCTATGGCCCAATTGGCAGTGGCGACCGGCTGTTAACCGGTAGGTCTTGGTTCGAGTCCAAGTGGGGGAGCTCGGAATGTACGCGAGTGTGAGCCGCTACCCAGGCGCAACCGGGACTGCGGCAGGTCGCATGGGAGGGCGTGCCTCTTGGTCCCGGCCTTGGCCTCTGGGGCGTGCGTTTCGTAGCAGGACAGCCGCGGGGTTGCGCGCGGCTGTCCTGTGGTCCCGCCCGTTGCTGGAGGTTCGGCCCGAAGGTCGACGCTTCAGAGTGACACTCACAGTTCGACAGTTGGATTGGCACTCGTTTTCTAACTGTCGAACTCTCGGACCACGCGTCCGTCACGCCGACGTAGCTCAGCGGAAGAGCAGCCGCCTCCTAAGCGGAAGGCCAGGCGTTCGACTCGCCTCGTTGGCACCATCCCCACCTTGCCAAGAATCCTTGTCACGGTTGGCAATTCCGCCGGTCTAGCTCAGCGGAAGAGCAGCCGCCTTCTAAGCGGCAGGGCGTGGGTTCGAACCCCTCGACCGGCACACACATGGCTCAGAGATGAACCACATGGACCGGGAACGGTCCACAACTGGCCGCCGTAGCTCAGCCGGAAGAGCACCTGTTTCCGAAGCAGGGGGTCGCAGATTCGAGTTCTGCCGGTGGCACCTAGACCGCTCGCTTCCGTGGTTGTTGGATCGAGCCTCACCCGCGTCACACTGTGAAGGCATGAACAGCCTTCGATCGTCGTCCCAGTCCCTGGCCAACCTCATCGGTCGCGGCCGCGCGATCCTGTTTGCGCTCTCCGTGGCGTTGCTCACCTCCGCTTACGTGGCCAACCTGCTGGGCGCAGATCTCAGCGTGCGCGGTGCTTTCCTGATGCTTCCGTGGCTCACGCTGGACCCCCTCGTCGACCGCGGAGCCGCGAACGACGTCGAAGGTTCCCGAACCTGGCGGGCCATCTGTCGTGCCGGCTTGGGCGTCACCGCCGTCATCGGCTTGCTCGACGGGCTCGCCTTGCACCCGAGCAAGGCCGCTGTCCTTGGCTGCGGACTGATCGTGGCCATCGTCGCGTTCATGGCCATCTGGGACTTCGCGCACCGCGCGGAGAGCAAGGACGCCGGACCTTCGCGGACGCGAAGGTCCGGCGTCTAGGGCGAGTTAGCGAGGCGCCATTGCCGCATCTTTACGCTCTGGACCGTTCGTCCCAGGCGAGGAGCAGCCTCTTCTGGCGAGAGGGTGAGAATCAGAGCGTCCTCGGACGCTGTCCACGCTTTTCGCTGGACGCCGTAGAGCCCAGCCTTGTGCGCAGGAACGACCCAGTCCGCCACGGCGGCCGCGGATGCCTTCTTGCGACCTATGCCGATGACATCTGGCGAGTACCAAGCCCATCTGGTGAGTTCAGCTGCGGCCAAGTTGTTGACCATCAAGTTGTAGACACCGTCCCGCTTGTTGGGGTTCGCAGTTCGCCGGACGCCACAAACCTCAAGCACCGTGTCACAGAAGTACTGAGCCAGAGCAGGGCTTGCGGTTACGAAGCTGATGAACGGCATGCCGCGCGCCGTAAAGCCGATCGATCCGTCCCCGTCAAGTAGTCCTCGAAGGTAGTCGGGGGCCGAGAAGGCCAGCTCAGGAGGAGAGACGACCCGGCTTTTCCTCCCCGTCGGCACCCCAGCCCTGGACATGGCCTGCCGGGTCTCCATGTCGTAGAACCACAACGTGGATGTCACATAGTCGCTCTTGAAGTTGGTAGTGCGGACTCTCCGCCTGATGGACGAGTAGCAGCCCAGAGCGTTGGACAGAGACTCCAAAACAGAGCTGTCCTGCTCGGCCAGTTCCAGCGACACTCGGCCCTTCTTGTCGACCCGCCCCGAGTGACATCCGTCCGTCTGAAGTAGCCCGACCGCGTAGGCAGAAACTGGATGCGTCAGGTCGTCGAACATGGTATGAGTCTACCATTTCATAGAATCTGCCACACCTATTCCAAACCACTTCATCGAACTGACGACCGACGAGTCGGGCCGTGTTTGGTTGATGCTGCACTCCGGGTCGCGCAACATCGGCAAGGAGTTGGCGGAGCGTCACATCGCGCAAGCGAAGACGCTCGAGCACAACGCGACCCTGCCGGACGAGAACCTGTCCGTCTTCCTCGCCGACACCGTCGAAATGGACAACTACGTTCACGACCTGCGGTGGGCACAGGATTACGCCAGGCTCAACCGGGAAGTCATGCTGTCGCTGTTCGAGGACGTCGTCCGCGGGCACTTCCCGGGAGTTCGCTTCGGGGACCGCATCAGCGCGCACCACAACTACGTCGACTGGGAAACCTACGACGGCGAACGGTTCGTCGTGACCCGGAAGGGAGCCATCTCGGCGAAGGCCGGTGAGTACGGCCTCATCCCTGGCTCGATGGGCACCGGTTCGTATGTCGTCCGCGGCCTCGGCAACGAGGACGGTCTCTGCTCGGCGTCGCACGGTGCCGGCCGGAAGATGTCACGGTCGAAGGCGAAGAAGACGTTCACCGTGGACGACCTCGCGGTCCAGACGGCCGGTGTCGAATGCCGCAAGGACGCGGGCGTGATCGACGAAGCCCCGGGAGCCTACAAGGACCTGGGCACGGTCATCGCGTACCAGTCCGAAGGCGCCTCGCCGCTCGTCGAGGTGGTCGAGAAGCTGACGACGCTCATGTGCGTGAAGGGCTGACCGGCAAGGGCAACAACGGGTCTGGCTGCACCCGAACCAACGCAGCCGCTTGCCCGCCTGGCGGAACCAGGTAGACGCGCTGCGTTGAGGTCGCAGTGACCAATCAAACGGTCGTTCCGGTTCGAATCCGGAGGTGGGCACCGCGATGGATCGAAGGACGTTCGCGTCACACATCTCTGAGGTCACATCTCGCGCTCAAAAGGAGCATTCATGCTGTACCTCGTCACCGGGTTCTTCGCCCTGGCCGTCGCTGCCGCCCTCTACCTGAACATGAACTCGATCGGTCAGCGAGCGGTCATCGTCGGCATCATCGTCGACATCGCCGCGCTCATCTTCTTCCTCTGGCAGACGACGATCGCGAACGGCCTCTATCTGATGGGCCGGACGTACCTGTTCGTCATCATTCTGCTGGCCATCGCGGCCGCCGCCTTCGTGGCCGGCCAACTTCGGGACGAATGGCCCGAATGGGTTCTCGGTGGCGGGCTCGTCATCGCGGCCCTCATCGTCGGCGTTCTCGGCTCGTGGCGTTCCGACGTCGCGTATGCCGACTCGATCAAGGTGACGGATGAGCCGTCGGCAACGTACGCGCCGCGTGCCCCGTTCGAGGTCGCCAAGACGCTTGCCCCGAACGCGATGCGCAGCAACGGCGACCTGGATGCGGAATCGACGACGTACCTGCCTCGCGAGGGCCGCTACACGTCGCTCGTGAAGACCCGGTCCTGGCTTGGTGGTTACACCGAGGTTGTCGACCAGAAGGTCACCGCGGACGGCAAGACGTCAACCGACAACTGCGAGTTCGCGACCGGCACCGCCTCCCTGGACGGCATGTTCGATCGGAACTTGACCCGCGAGATCCTGCGGTCCCGTTTCGGGGTCGGCATCGACGCCCACAACGCGTACGGGTTCTGCGACAAGGACCAGCCGGTCATTGTCGTCGCGCTCACGCAGAAGTCTGGGTTCTGGCCTGTCATCGACGTGCCCGCCGGGGTCGCGGTCTACCGTCCCGGCCAACCGATCCAGTTCATCGACTCAGGCTTCGAAGGCGGCATCCCCGGACCGCTGTACCCGATCACGCTCGCCGAGCAGCAGCGTGACTCCTCGAACGCGACCGGCGGCTTCTTCGATTGGATGTTCGACCGGGTCGGCTACTCGTCGACGAAGGATGACAAGGGCGACCCGAACGCCGGCAACAACGGTGAGTTCACTCTCGCGGAAGCCTCCGGCAACACCGAAGCTTTCGTCACGCCGTTGACGATGCGTGGCCACGGGACGGCCATCGTCGCCGTCTCCAGTGTCGACGCCGGCCGGGCCGCGAGCGGCACCCTGGCAACGCTGACAATCCACAAGTTGCCGGAGCCGCGGATCGCGAACTCAACGATCGCGCAGTCGATGAAGGCGCAGTTCCAGGAGGTTCCGTGGGCGACGCCCGGGTTCGGCATCTTCGAGGTCGTCCCGACATCGACGGAGGAATGGACGGCCAGCCTCGGCATGAATCAGAACATCGTCTATCACGTCGCGGTCAAGCCGGACGGCTCGATGTGCCTGTCGAGTGCTCACGGGACACCAATCCGTTGCGTGTCCGCAGATGGCTCGACCGGGTCGACGCCGGCCGGATCGGGAGAAGCGACGTCCACGGCCGACCCGGCGAGCCTCGGTTCGATGACGGACCAGCAGTTGGCTGACCTGCTCAACAAGGTCTCGGCCGAAGTGAACAAGCGTCTGGCCAAGTAGGGCCAGCCCGAGGTGGCACGAACAGTTCGTGCCGCCTCGGCACGCGGATGTAGCTCAGTTGGTAGAGCGCAACCTTGCCAAGGTTGAGGTCGCCGGTTCGAACCCGGCCATCCGCTCCGACCGGCTCGTCCTTGGTCAAGGACGAGCCGGACATTGCCGCCTGAGCTCCGTTGGTAGAGCGCACCCTTGGTAAGGGTGAGGTCCTGGGTTCGATCCCCAGAGGTGGCTCGCCCCCTTAGCTCAGTCGGCAAGAGCGCGAAACTCGTAATTTCGAGGTCGTCGGTTCGAATCCGACAGGGGGCTCGCATGTCGGCGGTCATCCGTATCGTCGACACCACGCGTCCTTGGTGGAATTGGTAGACACGGGGTCCTCAAAAGGCCCTGCCCGCAAGGCATCTCGGTTCGAATCCGAGAGGACGCACTCGACCAAGGAGGAACCCATGTCGTCTCTCGCCCCGAACTACGAACCGCCGGACGCGACCGCGAACGTCGGTGCATGCACGTCGAAGCTGCGACACACCGACGACGCGATCTACATCGCCGGCTGGCAGAACGACTCCGGTTACGAGTACTTCATCAAGGTGTACCGCCAGCACTGGCCGACCCTGCTGCAAGCGCTCGACGGGCAGACCGGCGACGATGTGCACGCCCTGTTCGCGGCCCGTTTCCAAGAGATCGCTGAGGCCGGCGAACTGTCCTGGCTGCGGTCCCGGCACATCCCGCGCGAGTTCTTCAGCCCGTCCTGACCTCGGGCGGTGGATCGAGCCGGCTCCGCGTCACACGATGAAGGCATGAGCATCCCGAGCACCGCGAAGAGGAAGGCGATCCGTCGCTACCCGTGGGATGCGACCGACCTCGTCACCGTCCACTTGGACCGCATCGACCAGACGATGTACGAGGTCTACCTGGACGGCACGCACCTCGGCGGCATCGCGTCGAAGCAGGCGAGCATCGACCGGGTTGTCCGGATGATCCGGCACCCCGGAAAGACCAGGGCGTTCTGGCATGTCGTCCTCGACGGCCAGGAGTGCTACTGGCAGCGATTCGAGTCGCAGGCGGAAGCGATTCGTTTTCTCCTGGAAGAGCACGAGGCCGCTCGCCACGATGTCGAGTGCAACACGGGACAGACCCGGCGCTGATGGTGAACGGTCAGCCGCTCGCCTGCAAAGCGAGTCCTAGCGGGTTCGACTCCCGCCAGCGCCTCCAATGGGCAGTGGGGTCTGGTCCCCAGCCGGGTTTTGGTCCCGGTGTATTCGGGTTCGAATCCTGACTGCCCAGCCACATTTCCCCGGTCTTCGGGACATTACAGCGAACCTTTTAGGTTCGCGGAACCTAAAAGGAGGAACAGGACCCATGGTCAAAGCCGGGCACTGGTGCCACGCTCTGCCCCGTCTGCGGAGAGATCCGCCTCGTTCGTGCCCTGGTGGCCTGAACCATCCCTCTTCACTTCGCGGAAGTGAAGCGGCCCACTACAGATCCGCTGTCCCACAACTGTTCTCGCGCCACGACCCGAAAGGAGGCCTGCGATGAACGCTGTCCCTGTCCTGAACTCCTCGGGGATCACCCTGCACCGGGTCTCCGTGAAGCACGCGGTGCGCATGCTCGTCCGCAAGGTCGTGGTCGCGGTCGAGGAAGACCCGTCGACGATGTACGGGCCGTACCCGCGCCCGGTCGTCGTCGCGCTCGTGCGGGACGTGTTCGCGAAGTGGCTGTACCGCGAAGCGTTCTGCACGAAGGCCGGTGTCCTGCGTCGTGACAAGAACCGCTGCGCCTACTGCGGCGGCCACGCGACATCGGTGGACCACATCCAGCCGTCGTCTCGTGGTGGCGCAACGTCATGGCTGAACTGTGTCGCCGCGTGCAGTGGGAAGGACGGATGCAACGGCAAGAAGGCTGACAAGACGCCCGCCGAAGCCGGCATGCGCCTCCGCTTCCAGCCATGGGTACCGAAGCGGATCGATCTCTACGGATAGCCAGTCGTGGGTTCCACCTTCGTTCAAGGCGAAGCCGGGACGAAGGTTCGCTGGCGAATGCGAAGCACTCGACTGCGAGAAGCGGATCGATCTTTACGGCTGACCACCGGTTCCTGGAACTTCCACTGCTTGACCCAGTGTTAGCGGCGACGGACCCGCTGCGGGAGGATCTGGTCGGCGCGCGCCCGACCCAGGTCGGTCTCGTACGGATCGAAGTGGGCGGCGAGTCCGTCAAGCCGTCCGAGTGCGCGTAGGACGTTCAGGAAGGATTCGACTGTCACAGACGGGTCTCCCTGCTCGATCTTGCGGAGCGTGGGCGCGGAAATGCCTGCGCGCTGGCAGACCTGGTCGGCGGTCAGGCCGAGCAGCTTCCGCCAGGACGCAAGGTGTTCGCCCATGTCGCGGGCTGTGTGGCGAACCTTGAACGGGCTGGGCCTCTTCATGACCAACTCCTAACCGAAAGTAACGCTTCTACTATAGCAGATAGTCGAAGCATTGTTTTCGATTATGGCCGTTGGATCAGATCTCGTCACCGTCACACCTTGATGGCATGAACACCTTCGCGTACCGGAACATCCGCATCGACGAGCGCATGTCGCAGGAGACTCTCGCCTTCACCGGCGAGATCATCCGGGACGGCCTGACCGTCGGGACGGTCCGCAACGACGGCACCGGGGGAGCGGACTTCTGGTTCTTCCCGGCCCGGGAGGACCAGGTCGCGTTCGAGGAGTCCGCGATGGCCGCCTTCCCGGATGCCGGTGGCCGGTTCGCCGCGCAGGAGGAACTGTCGTACGAACTCCTCGTCACGGCGGTCGAGCAGGTCCTCGAGCCCGTCTGACCGACTGGTCCCGGCCGGCGACCCGCTCACTTCGGCGAGTCCCAACGAGCGTCGTCCACGACGACATCACCTGCGCAGGGCATCGAAGAAGCCCAACCGGCTCACTTCGGAGAATCCGGAAAGGCAAGTCGGGCACGGTCCACGGCCTCGGCGTGGACCGCACGCAGTGCGCAGTGCTCGACTTGGCAGACGGAGTCCCGAAGAGATGTGGCGCCCTCACCAGTCCGTGCGAAGCGCGGGCGCCGGGAGGCGACTCATCCTTCGCATGGTCTCTTCTGATGCGGCCCGATCGGCTGGCCGCCACGAGTTCCGAGGTGTCTTCCGATGAGCAACCCTGCCGGCTGGTATCCGACCCCTGACGGGCAGCAGCGCTACTGGGACGGCGCCCAGTGGACCGACAATGTCGCGCCGGGTGCCCCGATCGTCGGTCCGCCGCCCAGTTCATCGAACGGCTGGCTGAAAGGCTGCCTGATCGCAGCCGGGATCGGTCTGTTCATCCTGTTCGCGATAGGTGCCTGCATGGCGATCTCGGCGGCGAATGCTGACGTGAAGTCGTCCCCGTCGCCGTCCGCGTCCCGCATGGTCGAGCGGGCCACACCGGAGGCGTCACCCACAGCGACGGCGTCCGTCGGCCAGCCGGTCCGGGACGGCAAGTTCGAGTTCACGGTCTCCGGTGTCGAATGCGGGATCACGCAGGTCGGCAACGAGTACTTGAACACGAAGCCGCAAGGTCAGTTCTGTGCGGTCGCGATGACAGTGACGAACATCAGCGACAAGCCGCAGTTCATGTTCACAGACAACCAGTACGGCTGGGACGCTCAGGGTCGGAAGTTCTCGGCGGACTCGAAGGCTGGCATCTACGCCCAGGACGGCGACCTGCTGTTCAACGAGATCAACCCGGGCAACTCGGTCACGGGCCGGGTCTACTTCGACGTCCCGGCAGACGTGAAGCTCGTCAAGGTGACGCTGCATGACTCGCTGATGTCCGGTGGTGTCGAGGTCGCCCTGCCCTGACGGCTCGCCGCCCGTAAGGGTCACATGACAGGTATCAACTCGGGCGCGGCCTCGGCCCGCGAAGCAGCACGTCAAGACGTTGGTCGTTTCGGCCACCAGGGTCGGACGGCACCCGACGATGGAATGTCGCTGCCGACGGTGCAGGACCTGCTGTACCGGCGTCTCGATCGGGCCCGTGACGCGGTCCGTATTGCGGAGGAGGAACTGTTCATCGCCTCACTCGTCATCTGCCGTGACGAGGCGCAGGCACGGTTCCCGAACCCGGTCGCCGTGTACGGCGACTCCGACAGGGCCGGCGGCCGGGCGATCGTCGAGCCGATCGGGGTCGTCGACGAGGACGGCGTCCAGCACCCGATGCCGAACCTGCCGTTCATCGAATGCAACTCCATTCCTGGCCGGTTCATCGAGTCCGAGCTCGGTGACCAGGTCACGTTTCGCTTCGACGGGAAGGCTTTCCGATGAGCAACATCAGCACCCAGGCTGCTGCCGCCCGCGAAAGCGCACGCACCCAGACAGGGCAGTTCGGTGCCCAGGAGCGGACCGCGCCCGGTGACCTTCCCAAGCCGATCCATCCAGCGTCCACGATGGGTGTCCTGATCGCGAGGCTCAAGGCGCAGGTCTCTTCGGAGGCCCCTGACATCTGGCCGAACCGGTTGCGCGCGTTCGACGTTCGTGACGCCGACATCGAAGCGGCCGTCCTGCGGGACGAGAGCGGCGACGTCGCC
>WBZS01002332.1_pt1 | contig 12065 bp, 10 predicted proteins | sample 5204201 | NCBI WGS metagenome assembly WBZS01 (sample SAMN12344357, study PRJNA552823) | activated sludge metagenome | biome: Activated sludge suspended growth; feature: Nitrification reactor; material: Wastewater; isolation source: activated sludge from nitrification reactor of wastewater...
GGTAGAGTTCGCGCGCCGATATGACTTTTGCGTTTCGCGTGTCCTTGGACTGCGCCATTTGCAGGTAGCGTATTCCACGCTGCCCCATTTCCTCATCCCAGCCCTTGCGGTCCAGCATGGTGAAAATCGCCTTGGTGGCGTTGACCAGAAACTGCAGATTGGGAACGCGCTCGACCGCTTCGATCAGCATTTGCACCGAGGCCTCGATATTGCCGCTGCGCGCGGCCAGAACGCCTCGATTGTTGAGCTCGACGATTTCCTTGCCGACCTTGGCCAGCAAGGTCTCTCCCGCCTCTTCGTGGCCCGTCTTGGAGAAAACGCCCTGTATCTGGGCGATCATGCTGCGGTCTTCGTGGTTTTCGGCCGCCACCTTGCTCAGAATCTCCTGCGCCATGTTTTCATCGCCACACGCCAGACAGGCATGGGCCAGGTCGACAGCAATCTTCTGAGAAAACTCCTTGTTGTCGGAATCGCCCAGGGAACTGCGTAACTCAAGCGCCTTTTCCAGCGCCTGTTTGGCCTTGGCCGGTTCGCCTTCCTGTTCGCAGCAAAGGCTGTCCATGATCAACGCGGCCAGTTCGCCCTGCTTGTTGCCGCGCCAGTCGCGCCGCAGATCCTGGGTAACTTTCTTGGCGCCTTCGGTGTGCCCCTTGTCGAGCATGACGCGCGTCAGATTGGTGTAGTCGTCGAGCACCCTCAGCGACGAACCCTGATGGCGTTCGAGTACCTTGCCATAGGCGCGTTCGGCCGTATCAAGGTCGTCGTTGCGCACGGCCACATCGCCGACCATGCGTTGGCGCACCGAATTGTTGGGAGAAAATTCGGTAGCCTTCTGCAGAACCTGCTGCGCTTCGGCCAGCTTCCCCATTTCTTCGCGAACGCTGGCCACGAAGTCGTAGGCCGCCAGGTATTCGGGAAAATCGTCGATCACCGACGCGCCCATTTCCTCGGCGGCGGCCAGGTCGTCCGTGCCGCGCAATGCAATGGCCAGGCCCATGCGCGCCCACGGCACCATGGCATGGTCCAGCACCTGCTGATAAACCACCTGGGCTTCCTGGTGCCTGCCGAGCACGTTCAGAATCTCGCCCTTGAAACGCAGGATGTCGTAAAGGTAGGCATCTTCCTTGCCGATCAGGCTCTCGCAAGCCGCCAGCGCATCGGCATAAGCACCGTTGTCCAGATGCTGGAATACTTTTTCGAAGAAATGCTTCTTATAGATGGTCTTGATCAAACGGCTATGAAACTGGTCGGCGGTAAAAGGCTTGATCAGGTAATCGTCCGGCGCCAGCTCGGCGACGGACACGACGTTTTGATATGCGCGTTCAGCCGTGATGACCATGTAGGCCGTGGACAGGGAAATCAGATTCTTGTGCCGCAGTTCCTCAAGGAGCTGCTGGCCGTCACGGCCGTCATCGAGGTGATAGTCCGAGAGAATGATGTCGAAGGAATACGCTTTGACTTGCCGCAGCACTTCGGCCGACGTGCCGGCGTTATGGACGGCGGTGATTCCGAGGCTCGACAGAATGATGCGCATGGAATTGCGCGCACTGGCGTGCCGGTCAACGAGCAGCACCCGCATGCGCGCCAGTTCCTTACCCAGCTTGTGCTGGATATCGGCGATGTCATTGAGGTCGGAAGTGCCCATGGAGGAACCTTACGCGACTGTGCTTCCGCGAGCAAGTGGAACGTCATACGGCGCGCAGCGGCAGCGCGACCCGACTCGAGGCCAAGCTGGGAAAGTCCGTGGGCTACGGCTGAAACCTGTTATTTTTCAGCGAATTGGCGTAGAATCCGCATCCCTTCAGCGTTCCCGGAAGATACGGATTTTCCATGCAGTTTCCCGACCGTTTTGATGTGATTGTCGTCGGTGGCGGACACGCCGGCACCGAGGCGGCGCTGGCCAGTGCGCGCATGGGCGCGAAAACGCTGCTGCTGACGCACAACCTCGACACGCTGGGTGCTATGAGCTGCAACCCGTCGATCGGCGGGATCGGCAAGGGGCATCTGGTCAAGGAGGTCGACGCGCTGGACGGTGCGATGGCCGCGGCAACCGACGAGGCCGGCATCCAGTTTCGCATCCTGAATTCCAGCAAGGGCCCGGCCGTACGCGCGACCCGCGCGCAGGCCGATCGGGTGCTCTACCGGCAGGCGATTCGCCATCGGCTGGAGAATCAGCCGAATCTGACCTTGTTCGCCCAGGCTTGTGATGACCTGCTGATGGAAGGCGATCGCGCGGCTGGCGCGGTCACGCAGCTGGGCGTGCGTTTTTCCGCGCGCACCGTGGTGTTGACCGCTGGCACGTTTCTCAACGGGCTGATCCACGTCGGCATGTCGAATACCACGGGCGGACGGATGGGCGACATGCCGTCGCTGTCGCTGGCTGCCCGTCTGCGCGAACTGCAGCTTCCCGCGGGGCGGCTGAAAACCGGAACGCCACCGCGGCTCGACGGCAGGACCATCGATTTTTCGCGGCTCGAAGAACAGCACTCCGATTCCCCCTTGCCGGTGTTTTCGCTGCTTGGCAAGGCCAGCCAGCACCCGCGGCAGTTGCCCTGCTGGATCACCAGCACCAATGAACACACGCACGACATCATTCGCGCCAATCTGGACCGTTCGCCGATGTATGCCGGCGTCATCGAGGGGATCGGCCCGCGCTATTGCCCGTCGATCGAAGACAAGATTCACCGCTTTGCCGGCAAGAACAGCCATAACGTTTTTCTTGAGCCGGAGGGGCTGACGACCAACGAGATTTACCCGAACGGGATTTCGACGAGCTTGCCTTTCGATGTGCAACTGGCGCTGGTGCGCTCAATGCGCGGCCTGGAAGACTGCCACATCCTGCGCCCCGGTTACGCCATCGAGTACGACTATTTCGACCCATGTAACCTGCATGCTTCGCTTGAAACCAAGGCCATTCACGGCCTCTTTTTCGCCGGGCAGATCAACGGCACGACGGGCTATGAAGAGGCGGCGGCGCAAGGCCTGCTGGCCGGTGCCAACGCGGCGCTGCAAGCGCAAGGCAAGGAAGCCTGGACGCCGCGTCGCGACGAGGCCTACCTGGGCGTGCTGGTCGACGACCTGATCACGCGCGGCGTGACCGAACCCTACCGCATGTTTACCAGTCGCGCCGAATACCGGCTCTCACTGCGCGAAGACAACGCCGATATGCGCCTGACCGAACACGGTCGCCGTATCGGCCTGGTGGGCGATGTCCGCTGGTCGGCGTTCTGCGCAAAGCGCGAAGCGGTTGCCCGCGAGCAGGAACGCCTGCGGTCGACCTGGGTGCGTCCTTCCACCGTGTCGGCCAGCGAAGCCACCCGCGTGCTGGGCAAACCGATCGAACACGAATACACGCTGCACGATCTGTTGCGGCGGCCGGACGTGAGTTATCCAACACTGATGTCATTGCAATTGAACGGGCCATCGGATGCGCTCACTGTCGATGCCGGACTCTCCGATGCATTGGTCATCGAACAGGTTGAAATCCAGGCCAAGTACCAGGGCTATGTCGACCGCCAGCACGAAGAGGTGGCGCGCAATCTGTCCAACGAAGAAACACGTTTGCCGGAGGATTTCGATTACAGCCCGATCGGCGGTTTATCGAACGAAATCCGGCAACAGTTGATCCGGCACCGGCCGCAGACGATCGGCCAGGCTTCGCGCATCCAGGGCGTGACGCCAGCGGCGATTTCGATCCTGCTGGTATATCTCAAGCGCGGTTCTCTGGATGCGTCCCGCAAGATCGCCTGAGTCAGTCGAATCGACCGATCAGGCCATGTTACTGGAGCAGGGTCTGGCCGCGCTGGGTGTCGCATTGTCGGCAGCCGCGCAATCCCGCTTGCTTGATTATGCAGCCCTGCTGGGCAAATGGAACCGGACCTACAGCTTGACGGCACTGATCGACCGCGACAAGGTGCTCAGCCACCACCTGCTCGATTCGCTGGCGGTGCTGCCCTATGTCCCCGCAGGAAGCCTGCTGGATGTGGGCAGCGGCGGCGGCATGCCGGGGATTCCCCTGGCGATCGCATGCCCAAATTTGCGCGTAACCTTGCTCGACAGCAATTCGAAAAAGTGCGCTTTTCTGCAACAGGCGGCGATTGAGCTGAGCCTGCCCAATATTTCCGTTCACTGCGGGCGAGTCGAACAGTATCATCCGTCAGTCGGCTTCGCCGCGATTACGGCCCGCGCATTTTCCGGGCTGGCTGATTTTGTCGCCATGACCAGGCATCTGCTGCTCGCTGACGGACACTGGCTGGCCATGAAGGGGGTCCGGCCGGAGGACGAGATGGCGCACCTGCCGGCCGATGTGCTGATTGATGCCGTTCATCGCCTGCAGGTTCCGGGAGTCGAGGGCGAGCGTCATCTGGTTGTCATTCGTAAAGCCGACGCTAACAGTTAGGGGAGAGTCGAGTTGGCAAGAATACTGGCCGTGACCAACCAGAAGGGCGGCGTCGGCAAAACAACGACGGCCGTCAATCTATCTGCCTGTCTTGCCGCGCTGGGGCAACGCGTACTGATGATCGACCTCGATCCGCAGGGCAATGCCACGACCGGCTGCGGCATCGCCAAGCGCATCGCTTTGCCAACGGTCTATCAGATTCTGATCGGGCGGTCGACCCTGCGCGATGCGCTGGTCCGGACGGAATTCGGCTTCGACATCCTTCCCGCCAACCGCGAACTGGCGGGCGCCGAAGTGGACTTGATCGAGATCGCCGGGCGGGAGTTCCGCCTTCGGGATGCGCTGCTTCCGGCGCGCGACGATTATGACTTTATCCTGATGGACTGCCCGCCGGCGCTCAACATGCTGACCGTCAACGGTCTGGTCGCTGCCGACGCCGTGATGATTCCCATGCAATGCGAGTATTACGCGCTGGAAGGGCTGACCGACCTGGTAGCAACGCTCAAGAAGGTGCGCGCCAATCTCAATGAAAAACTTGAAATCGAAGGCCTGCTGCGCACCCTGTTCGATCCCCGTTCCACCTTGACGCAGCAGGTCGCGCGCGAATTGGTCGATCATTTCGGCAACAAGGTTTATCGCACCATCATCCCGCGGAACGTCCGTTTGGCCGAGGCGCCGTCCTACGGCAAGCCGGTAATCGCCTTTGATCGGCTCTCGAAAGGCGCACAGGCCTATGCCGCCCTGGCGCAGGAAATGCTGGATCGGCGGGATGGCGATGCGCGTCCGGCCGCCGTACAAGGAGCACAAGCATGAAACTGAAAGGACTGGGCCGCGGCCTCGATGCGCTGCTCGCCGGCAACGAGGCGCAAGGCAAGGAACAGCAACGCTCGCTGCCGGTCGGCAACCTGCAGGCAGGCAAGTATCAGCCGCGCACGCGGATGGACAGTGCCGCCCTTGAAGAGCTGGCCGCTTCGATTCGCGTGCAGGGTTTGATGCAACCGATCCTGGTCCGCCCGCTCGACAGCCAAACGGGCGAAGATCGCTATGAAATCATCGCCGGCGAGCGCCGCTGGCGCGCCGCGCAAATGGCCGGCCTGCGTGAAGTGCCCACGCTGATTCGCGATATCCCGGACGAATCGGCACTGGCCATGGCGCTGATCGAAAATATTCAGCGCGAAAATCTCAACCCGCTGGAAGAAGCGCAAGGCCTGCAGCGGCTGATCGACGAGTTTGCGATGACGCATCAACAGGCGGCCGATGCGGTCGGCCGCTCGCGGCCCGCTGCGTCCAATCTGCTGCGCCTGTTGCAGTTGGCCGAACCGGTGCAGGAGTTGCTGATGCGCGGTGAAATCGACATGGGCCATGCACGCGCTTTGCTTCCTCTGGCTGGCGCGCTGCAAATCCAGCTCGCTCAACGCATCGTCCAGAAAGGCCTGTCGGTGCGCGATGCCGAGCGCATGGTGCAACAGGCGCTCAAGCCGCCGAAAACGGTCGAAACCCGCAAACCGGATCGGGACGTTTTGCGTTTGCAGGAGGAGCTGTCGGATTTTCTGGGCGCGCAAGTGGAGATCCACACCAACAAGAAGGGGGCCGGAAAAATCCAGATCGAGTTTGGCGGCCTCGACCAGCTCGAAGGCATTTTGCAGCGAATTCGCTAAGCCGCGCCAAACGCCGGGTAGGCGGAGCGGCAAGTCGCCAGTCTGTGGCGTGCAGCCAGAGTCGTGACTTCACTGCAACGCCTTGTCTGCCCTCAATCTTTCAACGGCCAAATTGACGAAGCTTCTAACCTTGGCCGATCCGTGGCGACCCTCGCGATGAATCACGTGGACCGGCAGCGAAGCCTCTTCAAAGTCCGTTAGCACTGCATCGAGCGTGCCGGCTGCCAGTTCATTCGCCACCTGATACGAGATCAGCCGGGTCAGGCCAAATCCGCTCCTGGCGGCTTCGAGTGCGCCATCATTGGTATTCACCAGAATGCGCGGACTGAGCCGGACGCCGATCTTCTCTTTCCCCTTGGCGAACGCCCATTCCGGACCGGCGGACACCGCCGTGGCGGCAATAATCTGATGCTCGGAAAGATCGCCAGGGGTTTCGGGGCGACCGTGCTCCTTCAGGTAGGCCGGCGACGCACAGACGACACGACGCACCTGGCCGACGCGAATTGCCCGCAGCGAGGAGTCGGGCAATGACCCGATGCGAATTCCGACATCGAGCCCCTCATCCGCCAGGTTGACGACGCGATCGACAAACAGCGCCGAGACTGTGGTTTCCTTGAAGGCCCGCTGGTAGTCGGTGATGACGGGCATTACATAGATTTTCCCGAACATCACCGGAGCCGTGACCGCAAGATGGCCGCGTGGCGTGGCATTGATGCCGGCTGCCGCCTCATCGGCCTCGTCGGCGTCAAGCAGGATGCGTCGTGCGTCTTCGAGATAGCGAACGCCGGCATCGGTGGTCCGCACCAGACGGGTGGTGCGCGTGAGGAGCCGTACGCCCAACCGCTCTTCAAGAAAGGCAACGGCACGAGTGACAGCAGGTGGCGACATGCGCAGCCGCCGCGCAGCCGCCGCAAAACTTTCTTCTTCGGCCACAGCGACAAAGACGCTCATGAGATGAAATCGATCCATGGTTTGTTCCGATTATTGGAATAGTGGATTCCATTGTATGGCTATTCTTATATCGCTCGCAATTTGGCAAAGTAACACCCGTCGACAACACGCCGACGCACCCAACCCAAAACAGGAGAAATATCATGGCACGCATCAACCTCGTTACCACCGAATCGGCCAATCCGGAACAGAAGGCCCTTTACGACGCCATCCATGCCAAGCTCGGCATGGTGCCCAATTTCCTCAAGGTCTTTGCCAACTCCCCGGCCGCCCTCAAGGCATTCCTCGGGCTGCACGGCATCGCCGGCGACGGTTCGCTCGATCCGCAGACACGCGAACGCATCGCGCTTGCCCTGGCCCAGCAGAACAATTGCGAGTATTGCCTCTCGGCACACACGGCGATCGGCCGCAAGGCGGGTCTGGACGGCGCCGAGATTGAGGCCAACCGCTCCGGCACCAGCCGCGATGAAAAAGCGGCCGTCGCCGTCAGGTTTGCGCGGTCACTGGTCGCCCACATGGGCGAAGTCACGACCGCAGAACTGCTGGAAATGCGCGACGCCGGCTACAGCGAATCCGATATCGTCGAAGTCATTACCCACGTCGGGATGAACATCCTGACCAACCTGCTGGGCAAAGCCGGACGCGTCGACATCGACTTCCCGAAAGTCGAATTGAAGCTTGCCGCCTGATTCCACCAAGCGACGCCGGGGGCCATGCTCCCGGCAACAAGGAGATTGCTCATGGCCCGCGCCTTCGCAAAGATCGCCTTCACTCCGAAAGTTCAAGCCGCGCAAGCGCGGATGGGCAGTCGCGACGCCTATCGTGGTGCCGAATTGTGTGAGGTCGAAGCAGTGGAACTCGGTCCCTACGAAGTCGAATTCATTGCCGAACGCGACAGCTTTTACCAGGGCACCGTTGGCGAGAACGGCTGGCCTTACGTCCAGCACCGGGGCGGCCCGACCGGTTTCCTGAAGGTGCTCGGTCCGCAGACGATCGGCTACGCCGACTTCTCCGGAAACCGCCAATACATCTCGGTCGGCAACCTTGAAGGCGATGACCGGGTCAGCCTGTTTCTGATGGACTATCCCGCCCAGCGCCGGCTCAAGATCTGGGGACGGGCACGCCTGATTGACGAAGATACGGAACCGGCCCTCGTTGCACGCCTCGAATCTCCGAACTATCGGGCACGCGTTGAGCGGGGCGTCGTCGTCACGGTCGAGGCGTTCGACTGGAACTGCCCGAAATACATCACGCCGCGCTTCACCGAGGCCCAAGTCAGAGAACAGCTCAGTGCATTGCAAGGCGATGCCGGGCAGCTCGAACCAGCCGTAGAAGTTTTCGATGAGATAGGCAGTGGCTTGCTGAAGCTTGTTGTCACCGGAATACGCCAGATGACTCCGCGCGTCCGGGCCTATGAACTGCGGGCGCCCGACTGGAGCGACCTGCCTCCGGCCACGGCCGGTGCGCATCTTGCGGTACCAGTGCGACTGCCGGATGGCTCGGTCGTGACTCGACAATACTCGCTGGCCACGCATCCGCACCGGCGCGACATGTACGAGATTGCCGTGCTACGCGAGGAAACAGGGCGCGGCGGGTCGGCAGCAATCCATGCCCACTGGCAGATCGGTACGCGACTGGCGCTGGATCATCCGGCCAACCAGTTCGCTCTTCATGATGACCGTCGCCCTGCCATCCTGATCGCCGGCGGGATCGGCATCACCCCCATCAAGGCGATGGCCCACGAGCAAAAGGCACGCGGCAACTCCTTTGAACTGCACTATAGCGGCAGGACCGCCGCCGAGATGGCCTATCGGGACCAACTGGCCATCGAGCTCTCCGAGCAGTTGCATCTATACTTCACGCGTGCCCCCGGCGCTACCCGCCTTGATCTCAAGGCGATCATGGCGACCGCAGCACCTGACGCGGTGTTCTACATCTGCGGCCCTGGCCGCTTGATCGAGGCCGCCAGCAAAGCAGCACGCGAGCTCGCGATCCCGGCCCGGCGAGTGCAGCACGAGAGCTTTGAATGAACCCGAGCGTGCACGGTACCGGCCAACGCGCCCGGTCTTTCTCGCCTGTAGCACGGGAGAGTTCGAGAGGCACTCGGCGATGAGGCTCCAGTCTTGTTAATAAAATCTGTTCATTCTTTCGGAAAATCTACAAAAACAGGATTCCATGAAGGCAATCTTGACGCGCTAGGTGCCAAGGCGAAATAGATAGAGAATTATAAGAATCTTGACTAAACACCTAGCGGCGAGAATCTTTCTGATCTTCCGAGGGTTGCAGGCCCGTATGAGCCTCTCTTTGACCCCGAGAAGTACGTCACGGGAAAACTCCGCAGAAATCAGAAATGGCGGATCAACTTCAACGGCATCGGTTCCAAACAGTATTGCCCGACGGTTCGTCTCACCCCGGTCATCCGGGACGGCATGGCGAGCGACATCCTTGGCAGAACCAAGGCGTTTCTGGATTCGCTTGGAGCCACTAACGCTGATCGCGCATTGTCTTGGGCCTATCTGAGCGAAACGGACAGTTCCTTTGCCATCGAAAGCGAAACGCCGAACCAAAACAAGACGGAGGCATTTGTCGCTTTGCTCCAGCAAGCGCATGAAAAACTGCCGTTGACCGAGGATTACTTCTCTGACCTTCAGTCTGCAACGATTACGAACCCTTTCGAGAAAGCGGCTTGCTTTCGCCATGAGCAGAACTGGATTCGTGGAGGCGGGCTCCGGGGGCCAAGCAGCGTGGCGGAACAGGCAATCGATGTTGATCTTCGGCAAGAAAGCGAATTCCTTGCAAGATTTGACCGCGTTGCCAGTGCTCTCAACGACGAATTTGACATCCGTAGTAACGACCAGCACCTGCTGATCATCTCAGCGCTGCAGAACGGCGGACGGATCTCGAACAATCGCCGAAAGAAGCTGGCTGATCGAGTGTCTGAGGAGGTGTTCGATTTTGTCGAACGTTTAGCCAAGGATGAACTGGCAAACAAGCATGAGCGCCATTGATTCGCCTGGCTTCATGAATAGGGTTTCAGATTCAAGGTGCGCTGAATTCTTTCACGCACGACATCGGGCACGCCCGCCTTTTCCGCAAACGATCCCCATCTCGATACCGTCGCCTGCACCTCGGCAACGATCTTCGCGGCGCGCCCCCGTTTCATTGAAACCTTCTTTGCGCAGGCGTTGAAGTCCTCCAGCGTGAAATTGTCGCGTTTTCCACTCATCGTCATCTGATGGCTTGCCGTCCACGCCCCCGCAGGATTGAAGCTGTAGGTCATATCAAAGGCCGGCGACAGCGACCACTCACCGGATTTATTCATCAGGAAGGCAATATTCTTCACGTGGTCATCCTGATTGCGGGCCACGATGTTGAATACCATGCGCCGGAATAGTTGCTCGATGGCCTGCATGGGCAACTGCAGTTGCCGCATCACCAGCAAGGCCTGCTCGTAGCTATAGGCACCCGCCATATTGAAATCGTAGTGCGCCAGGGCGCACAGTGACTGCATGTGAAGTTTTTCGCCGGCAGCACTGCCAACCATGCGATCAAAGCGGCGCGTCATGAAATGCGAGCGGCCATTCTCTTCGAACAAGCGGCATTCACTCATCTCAATGCCGCAATCCTGCGCCATCAGGAAATACGCATATTCGATCAACCCGTAGCCTTTCGGGTCTTCCAGTTCCTTGTCTTTGTTGCCGCTGACGCCGTCAAATTTCAGCAGCCAGTATTCAAATCCACTGCCGGCTTTGACCTGGCCGGACCTCACTTCATTGGTTATCGGGTTCCATGCGATGATCGCCTTCGCTCTCGCGCCACCGGCGGAGGTGCCCACGCGCAGAATATCCCTCAGCGCATCTTCTCCGCCTTCAGCAGAAAAAGACGCCTGCAGGTTATTCCGGTGGGTCAACACCTCGGATGCAAGCGCGACCAACTTGCCGACCTCAATGGGTGTGGTCTGCTTTGCTCTGGGGCCGATGGCGGGGGCAAATTCCAGCGCCCCCATGCCGCGTTCGCCGGTATAGCAAAGCCGCTCAACAGCGTTGAAGGAATCCGCTTGCCGCCCCTGCGAGGCCAGCCAGGCATCAATCAGCGCATTGCCAAATTTGTCGGGCAGCGAGTCGGCCAGCAGGCCGGGCAGGCCGTGAAAAGTCGGGCGGGAAAGCGCGGGGAAGCGGTAAACGCGCCGGGAGAGCGGCATCGCAATCGGCGCGATTTGAATTCCGCTTTGCGCAAATGCCGCATCGTATTCAAAGCGGGCCACGTCCTCCCCATCCTGCAGGGAGACCGCGCCGATGGTTTTACCCCACAGCCTGACTTCGGCAAGCGTGCTCATGGTTTTTCATCCCAGTGCCATGGCTTGCCAGTCGCCTTTGCGGCACCTCGACCCGAAGCCCGTTGCCGGACCTTGCCTTTTTGCTTCAACAAATCCATCGGTCTGGGCCCGGACTCCGGAATCAGGTTATCCAGCCCTGATGCGGCGTCCAGAACCCGCAGCACACGAATCAAAGTGCCCAACTGTGACGTTAATCCGGCCTCCATACGCTCGAGGGTACGCTTGGCGATACCCGCCTGTTCGGCCACTGCCGCCTGGGTCAGCTGCAATTCAACCCGACGACCGGCAATCCGTGCGCCCAACTCGGCCAGCACGGCATCATCTGTGAGCAAGCCCGTGATTCTCATAGTCGTAATATATTGCGAATACGCCAGTTAAATTTCCATTTCTCGTCACTTATTACGATAAGTATCCAAATATACATATTTTGTCAAGTCGTCATTAATGGCGAACTAATCACTAAAAACGTCCTTATTCGCAATATCTTGCGATATATGATTGGCGCAGCATTGGCTTGCCCCAGGTGCCGTTGATGTCGGTGTGGGCATGGCGAAACCATCCGAGCAACGCGCCCTCGGCATAGCGCGGGTTGCGCATTTCGCGGCTTCTGCCGGGAATTCGGCCTGGCGGTGCCGACCGGTGCGCGCACCGGCGTTGAAGCCATGAGCCGTGCTCTGGTCGATCCGGAGAGTCCAATCCCGCTACTCATCCGGAGTTCGAT
>WBZS01002333.1_pt1 | contig 12064 bp, 11 predicted proteins | sample 5204201 | NCBI WGS metagenome assembly WBZS01 (sample SAMN12344357, study PRJNA552823) | activated sludge metagenome | biome: Activated sludge suspended growth; feature: Nitrification reactor; material: Wastewater; isolation source: activated sludge from nitrification reactor of wastewater...
CAGATTGCTCGCCGAGTTGCCGCTGATGCCGCTCGACGATGACAGCGCGCTGGTGAGCGCGCCGACCTTGTCGCCGAACAGCGCCGGAATCAGGCTCGCGCCCGCCTTGAGCAGCCCCTTGACGCCGGAACCATCACCGGCGAACAGCCCGGCGATGTTGCCGAGCGAGGAGACATCGAGATTGGCACCGTTGACCAGCGACATCAGGCTCGATGCGCCTTGCTGGGTGGCGCCCTTCTGCGCGATGCTGCCCAGCAAGGCCGGCAGCAGCGAGCCGAGGGCGGACTGTGTCGAGCCCTGGGATTCGCCCAGAAACTGCCCGGCGAGTTTGGCGAAATCACCGCCCAGTGCGTTCTGCGCGAGAGAGAGCAGATTTGCGTTCATGACGATCCTCCAGATAGCGACTGTTGTAAGTACGGATGCCGCGTCCGGAATGACTGGCGATTCCGAATCGACAGGACAAGTAGATCAGGCGCGCCTACCCGGCCGCTTCGCCCGGCGCGCCCGACCTTGCCATGCTTCCGACACTCTCGGCATTCCTGCTTCCAAGCCTTGAAAGCAGGCCCATTCTGCCCCTACAGGAGAGAAACGGCGCAAACAGTTGTGAATTGTTGTGAGACGTCGAACACCCAGGCATGCGGGCGCCGGGTTGAAGCGGCGCCCGCCCGGCAGATAGTTACCGGCGGCGGCCGCGGGAGGCGATGCAACATCGATATGACAGCACGACGATGCCCCGGTAGCAGCGCAGGCTACGCCACCACGACGGCTTTCGGATTCTCGGCGTCCGCTTCGATTTCACGATCGAGCGTCTTGTGCAGCCGGGTTTCGTCGAGCTGTTTGCACCACTTGCCGACGACCACGGTGGCGACGCCGTTGCCGATCAAGTTGGTCAGCGCGCGCGCTTCGGACATGAAGCGGTCGATGCCGAGGATCAGCGCCAGACCGGCAACCGGCACTTCGCCGACGGCGGAGAGTGTCGCAGCGAGCACGATGAAGCCGCTCCCGGTTACTCCGGCCGCACCTTTGGAGGTAAGCAGCAGCACGCCGATCAGCGTCAGCTGGTGGGTCAGATCGAGTGGCGTATTGGTGGCCTGGGCAATGAATACCGCCGCCATCGTCAGGTAGATCGAGGTGCCGTCCAGATTGAACGAGTAGCCGGTCGGGATCACGAGGCCGGCCACCGACTTGTGAACACCCAGGTTCTCCATCTTGGCCATCATCCGCGGCAGCACCGACTCGGACGAGGAGGTGCCGAGCACGATGAACAACTCTTCCTTGATGTACTTGATGAACTTCCAGACGTTGAAGCCATGAAGCTTTGCCACGGTACCGAGCACGACGAAGATGAAAAGTAGGCAGGTCGCGTAGAAGCAGGCCATCAGCTTGCCCAGCGAGAGCAGCGTGCCCAGACCGTATTTGCCGATCGTGAAGGCCATTGCCCCGAAGGCGCCGATGGGCGCCACCCGCATGATGTAGTTGACGATCTGGAACAGCACGTGGGACACCTTGTCCACCACGTTGAACACCAGCTTTCCCCGCTCCCCGACCGCGTGCAGCGCAAAGCCGAAGAACACCGCGAACAACAGCACCTGAAGAATCTCTCCCTTGGCGAATGCGTCGACGACGGTGTTGGGAATGATGTCGAGCAGGAAGTCGGTGGTGCTCTTCATCTTGCCCGGACCGGTGTAGGCGACAATCGCCTTGGTATCCAGGGTCGCGGCGTCTACGTTCATGCCGACCCCCGGCTCGGCGAAATTCACGATCAGCAGCCCGATGATCAGCGCGAGCGTACTCATGATTTCGAAGTAGAGCATCGCCAGGCCGCCGGTCTTGCCGACCGCCTTCATGTCTTCCATGCCGGCAATGCCCACCACCACCGTGCAGAAGATGATCGGCGCGATGATCATCTTGATCAGCTTGATGAAGCCATCTCCCAGCGGCTTCATCTTGGCGCCAATCTCGGGATAGAAGTGCCCGAGCAGAATCCCGATCACGATCGCCGTTATGACCTGGAAGTACAGCGTCCGATAGAACTTCTTGTGTGCGACCGGTGTCGCCCCTTGTGACGTCTGTGTCATTCCGCGCTCCTCCTGTATGTCTGCGTCCGGGCCCCGCTGTGCGGGGTCTCGTTTTGCCACTTCCAAACTTCATCCGGCACCCGTCCTCGCGGGGCCGGCTCGCGTTGCGCCGATGGCCACTTGCCGTAGCGGGCTGTCAGTCGCCCTGCAATCCCTGCACCTTGAACAGTTCCTCCATGTGGGGGCTCATCGGCATGTTCAGGCGCACACCCGAGGGCAGCGGCCGGACAAACCACTTGTCGTAGATGGCGCTGATCGTGCGGCTGCCGGAGAGTTTGACGAATGCACGTTCGACAACCTCAGCGAATTGCGGATCGTCCTTGCGGAACATCAGCGCGTAATCGGCATAGGTCAGGAACTCGCCCACCACGCGATACAGCTTGTTCGTCCGGGTTTCGGCAACCATGCCGTAGAGTTGCACGTCGTCGTTGGCAAAGGCATCGGCCTTGCCCGATGCCAGGATTGCGAACGACTCGTTGTGGTCCGCGCCGCTGACGAAGGTGATCGCCAGATTCTGTCGTTCAGCGATCTTCGGCATCCATTCGGCGTGCACCGTGCCGCGGGTGAACACCACGGTCTTGCCCTTCAGGTCGCGCAACGACCTGATCTTGCTGGACTGGGGCACCAGCAGCTTGATCCCGGTGACGAAAATCGTCGGCGAAAATGCAACCCGCTTGCGCCGTTCGAACGTGTTCGTGGTCGACCCGCATTCCAGGTCTATCGCGCCGGATGTCACCAGATCGAGACGGTTCTCCGGGGTGACCGGCCGGTATTCGATGCGAATCTCCTTGTCCAGTTCGGCGGCGACTTCATCGACGACGGCTTCGCACAGGTCGAGCGCATAGCCAACCGGCTTTCCTTTGAGATCAAGAAACGCGAATGGCGGGGAATTTTCGCGGTGGCCGAGACGGATGAGCCCGCTGTCCCGGATCTTCTTGAGCGTGCCCACGTACTGCGTCGGGAACAGCTGCTTCATTTCCTGCGCCATGGCAGTTGTCGCCAGCGACAATACCGTCGCACAGATCAGGGCCGCCAGCAACCCGTGCTTTCGCATTGCAGTTCCTCATCCATTGAAGAAGACTCTCGCCAAACCCATGGCCGACACGTACCTGCGCCCAAGGTTATGACGCAGCACGTTCAACGCAACCCCCAAGAGTATCGGCGCCCAAGCCGACCGCCGTCAATCGGAGTTTCTGCAACCGCTTCCCGCCGAGTCGGTGGACTGGCGATCTGCACCGCACCATGGCCACCAGCGCCAGTGCACAAGCCTGTCCCGGCAGCCCCCTTGAAGATGCCCTATCCATGCGCCTTCCAGCCATGCAGTTGCGCGATGCGGGCGATCGAACAGGTGGCGCCCCCGGGCGTGCAGCCGCCTCGCTCTCACCCTACCGGCGCAAGTACAATTGCGCCTTCGCGCAAGCCGCTCCGACCCGCATGCTGTCCGAAGCCGAACTCGCCCACCATACCCCGATGATGCAGCAGTACCTGCGCCTGAAAGCGCAGCATCCGGCGTTGCTGCTGTTCTATCGGATGGGCGATTTCTACGAGCTTTTCTTCGACGATGCCGAGAAGGCAGCGCGCTTGCTCGACATCACACTGACCGCGCGCGGCCAGTCGGCAGGCAAGCCGATTCCGATGGCCGGCGTGCCCTACCACGCGGTCGAGCAATATCTTGCCCGGCTGGTCAGGCGGGGCGAATCGGTCGTCATCTGCGAGCAGATCGGCGACCCGGCAACCAGCAAGGGTCCGGTCGAACGTGCCATCTCGCGCATCGTCACCCCCGGCACGCTGACCGATTCGGCGCTGCTCGACGAGCGGCGCGACGCGCTGCTGCTGGCACTGACGCTCAATCGCGGGCGCGGCGCGCTGGCCTGGCTCAACCTCGCCAACGGCGACCTGCGCCTGATGGAAGTCGATGCTGCGCAACTGCCGGCGCAGCTCGAACGCCTGCGCCCGGCAGAGATTCTCGCGCCCGACACGCTGGCGCTTGCCCTGCTCGATGCGCAACCGGCGGCAGTGCGCAGGTTGGCCGAATGGCAGTTCGATCCGGCCTCGGCGCAGCGCCAACTCACCCAGCATTTCGGTACCCGCGATCTGGCCGGCTTCGGCATCGCCCAGGCCTCGCTCGCGCTGGGCTGCGCCGGGGCGCTGCTCGACTATGCGCGCACCACCCAGCAGCAGGCGCTGCGCCATGTCACCGCCATCGGGCTCGAACGCGAAGGCGAGTTCCTGCGGCTCGACGCCAATACCCGGCGCAACCTCGAGATCTCCGAAACCCTGCGCGGCGAGCCGGCGCCCACGCTGCTCTCGCTGCTCGACACCTGCGTCACGGCCATGGGCTCGCGCTGGCTGCGCCACGCGCTGCACCACCCGACGTCGGATCGCAGCCAATCCACGCTGCGCCACGATGCGCTGGCCGAGTTGATCGGCGACCGCGGCGACGGCCCGTGCAGCGTAGTGCGCGAGCGCCTGCGCGCCATCGCCGATGTCGAACGCATCACCGCACGCGTCGCGCTGAAGAGCGCGCGCCCGCGCGACCTGGCGAGCCTGCGCGATTCGCTATCGGCCGCGGCACCGTTGCGCAGCGCGCTCGGTCAGCCGGCCGCCCCTCTGCTGGCCGACATCGCGCACCACCTGCAGCCACCCGCGGCGGCACTCGACCTGTTGAGCCGCGCCATCCGAAGCGAACCGGCGGCGCTATTGCGCGATGGCGGCGTGATCGCCGATGGCTACGATGCCGATCTCGACGAGTTGCGCAGCATCCAGTCGAACTGCGGCGCGTTCCTGCTAGAACTGGAAACCCGCGAACGCGAACGCACCGGCATCGTCAACCTGCGCGTCGAGTACAACCGGGTGCACGGCTTTTACATCGAGGTCGGCAACGCCCATGCCGAACGGGTGCCGGCCGACTACCGGCGCCGCCAGACGCTGAAGAATGCCGAGCGCTATATCACGCCGGAACTCAAGGTTTTCGAGGACAAGGCGCTGTCGGCCAACGAGCGCGCATTGGCGCGCGAGAAGATGCTTTACGAGGCACTGCTCGATCTGCTGGCGCCCGACATCCCGCAGTTGCAACTTACCTCGCGCGCCCTGTCGCAGCTCGACGGGCTGGCCACCTTCGCCGAATGCGCGCTGCGCCGCGGCTGGTGTCGCCCCGCGTTCACCGACGCGCCGGGAATCGACATCGTTGGGGGCCGCCACCCGATCGTCGAGCAGCAGGTTGACAACTTCATCGCCAACGACTGCCTGCTCGCACCGACCCGGCGCATGCTGCTGGTCACCGGCCCGAACATGGGCGGCAAATCGACCTACATGCGGCAGGTCGCGCTGATCGCGCTGCTCGCCCACTGCGGCAGCTTCGTCCCCGCGGCCAGCGCGCGGATCGGCCCGCTCGATGCGATCTTCACGCGCATCGGTGCCTCCGACGATCTGGCCTCCGGGCGCTCGACCTTCATGGTCGAGATGACCGAAGCGGCCGCGATCCTGCACGGCGCAACAGGGAACAGCCTGGTGCTGATGGACGAGATCGGCCGCGGCACCTCTACCTTCGACGGCCTCGCCCTGGCCTTCGCCATCGCCCGCCATCTGCTGGAAAGGAACCGCTGCCACACGCTGTTCGCCACCCACTATTTTGAGCTGACGCGGCTGGCGCATGACTACCCGGAGTGCGCCAACGTGCATCTCGACGCGGTGGAGCACGGCCACAGCATCGTCTTCATGCATGCGGTAGAAGACGGCCCGGCCAGCCAGAGTTACGGCATCGAAGTGGCCGCGCTGGCGGGCATTCCCGGTAGCGTGGTGCGCGAAGCGCGGCGCCGGCTGCGCGCGCTGGAGAACCGCGAGGTCGCCGCGCAATCGGGCGGCGACCTGCAGCCGGACCTGTTCATCGAAGCGCGCGATGACGGCGATGCGCCCATTGCGCACCCGGCAGTCGTCGCCTTGCAGCAGATCGACCCGGACGCTCTCACCCCGCGCGAAGCGCTCGAGCGCCTGTACGATCTGCGGCGGATGATCGAGGTGTAGGCTTGCGCCTGCAGCCTGGTTTGGGGCGACCGCCGTCTTGTGCACTGCGCAGCGAACGCCCTTGCGCTATATCAAAGATTCGGCGCACCGCTGGGCTAGGCTACGCGATGCCTATGCCCGCTTGGCTGTCATGAGGTGTCGAGCATGTTGATCAGATCGAGTGTCCGTCGTAACGCCCTGCGCATCGGGGCATTCCTCGCCGGACTCGCCTCCGGCATCGCGGTCGCGGCGGAGATCCTGATCGCCCAGGTCGCCCCGCTGAGCGGGCCGCTTGCGCCCACCGGCAACGGCATGCGAGTCGGCGCGCTGGTTTGCTTCGAAGCGGTCAACGCGGCCGGCGGCATTCGCGGCGCCAAAATCCGGCTGGTATCGCGCGACGATGGCTACAAGGCCGAGGAAACCGTCAAGCTTGCCCGCGCGACGCTCGCGGAATCCCGACCGCTGGCCTTCTTCGGCATCGTCGGCACCGGCAATCTCGATGCGCTTGTCAAGGACAACGTGCTGGGCGAGGCCGGCATCGCGGCAATCGGCCTGCGTTCCGGCGCGAGCGGCCTGTTTCGTCCCGAGAATGGGATGCTGTTCTTTACCCGACCCAGCTATGCCGAGGAGGTCGAGCGCATCGTCTCGCACCTCGCCACTACCGGGCAGAAGCGAATCGCCGCCTTCTATCAGGACGACGCCTTCGGTGGCGACGGCCTCGCGGCGATCGACGCCGCGGCGCAAAGGCACAAGGTCGAGGTGGTCGGACGCGCCAGCTATCCGAAGAACACGACGCAGGTCGAGGCCTCGGTCAAGACGCTCGGCGCCGCCAAGCCCCAGGCGATCGTCATGGTCTCGAACACCGCCGCCAGCGCCGAATTCCTCAAGCAATACCGCGCCGCCGGCGAAACGGCGCAACTGTTCGCCCTGTCGACGACCGAGGCGCCACAGGTCGCCGAGAAGGTCGGCGTGCAGACCGCGCACGGATTCGCGGTCTCGCAGGTGGTACCCGATCCGTCCAATCGCGGGGTGCCGATCGTGCGCGAGTTCCAGGACGATTTCGGCAGACACGCGCCGGCCGGCAGCCAGCCGTCGGCAACTGTCCTCGAAGGTTATGTGGCCGCTCGCGTGCTGGTCGAAGGCCTGCGCCGCGCCGGCGCCGAGCCGTCGCGAACCAGGCTGATTGCCGCGCTACAGGCGCTGCGCAACGTCGACCTCGGCGGCATGAACATCGGCTTCGATTCGCGCTCGCGCTCGGGGTCGCGCTACGTCGATATCGCGATCCTCGGCGCCGACGGCAAGCTGCTGCGCTGATTTACCGCGCCGCCAAAGCGGAAAACGCGGCTCACTGGCCGCGTTTTCGTTCGGTCAGACCGCCAGTCGCGTTCAGTGGTGATGATGCCCGCCCGGCCCATGCACATGGCCGTGGGTCAGTTCTTCGCGGGTCGCGGCACGCACATCGGCGATCGTCACGTCGAAGATCAGCGACACGCCCGCCAGCGGGTGATTGCCGTCTACCACCACCTTGCCATCGGCGATGTCGGTAATGGTATAGAGCATCTCGTCGCTGTCGTCATCTTCGCCGCCGCGCTCGAACTGCATGCCGACTTCGATGTTTTCGGGGAAGAGGTTGATCGGCTCGACGCGAACCAGTTCGGCATCGTAATCGCCGAATGCGTCTTCCGGTTGCAATTTGACCGAGAGTTTCTCGCCGGCGTTCTTGCCTTGCAGTTCTTCTTCCAGGCGGCTGAAGATGCCGTCGTAGCCGCCGTGAAGATAGACGAGGGGATTCTTGCCGTCGTCGATGATGTTACCGTCCGGGTCCGTGACCTGGTAGTTGAGCGTGACGACGGTGTCCTTGGCGATCTGCATGAGTGCGTCCCGATTTGTCGAGTTGTTTGACGAGCTTGAGCACCTGGGCCGCATGCCCGCGCGGACTGACCCCATAGAGTGCGTGTTGCACGATTCCGTGGCGATCGACGACGAAGGTCGAGCGCACCACGCCCATTCTGCTGACACCATCGGACTCGCGCAACTGCCAGACGCCGTACTGGCTGCAGACTTCGCGATCCGGATCGGACAGCAGCCGCAGCGCCAGACCGTGCTTGTCGCGGAACTCGGCATGGGTGATGCAATCGTCGCGACTGACACCGAGCACCGGGCAATGCAAGCGGGTGAACTCAGGTTCGAGATCGCTGAACTCCGTGGCTTCGCTGATGCAGCCGGGCGTGCCGTCCTTGATGTAGAAGTAGAGCACGAACGGCTGGCGGCCGAGCAATGCGCGAAGATCGAACATATCCATGTCCGCATCGGGCAGCGAGAAATCCGGTGCCGGCTGGCCGGGCTGGATCATGTGCTCTCCTTCGAGTCGAAGCGATTCTAAACGGGATTGCGTGATTGCACTACCACCTGGAAGATCGCTCCTTGCGTTCATCGTTCGCCCCCGTCAATTTCCATCGACCGCAGCAGTCCCTGCGTACTGCGCACGCAGTACTACTCTTTGGATAGACCAGGGTTCCCGCTCGAACAAGTTCTTTCGGTATGCGCGCCAGTGGTGCCGGTCGGTTCGGCTAGCGCAGCAAGCCGTAGCGCGCCGAGATCTTCCGTGCCGTCTGCGGCGACTTGGCCGCCAGCCAGGCGTAAAGCAAGTAGCGCAGCCCTTTGCCCGCCAGAAGCGCGATGAATGCCAGCGGCAACGGCTGGGCGGCAATCGCGCACACTGCGAGCGCTGGCGTCTGCGGCAGCGGTATCACCGTCGCCACGAACAGCGCCCAGCCCCCCCAGCGCGCAACCCATTCGTTGACCCTGGCATAGACCCCCGATTGTGCGATCTCGGGAAAGCGCGCCACCACCTGATCCCAGCCCAGGTGGTGGAAGAACGCGAAGAGAATCAGCGAGCCGACTGCCGCCGCCAGGCTGGAGAGCAGCCAGATGCGGACCCAGCGGCGGTTGTCGAGCAGCACCGCGGTCACCAGCACCACGCCGAACGGCAGGCTGGGCAGCAGCGTCAAGCCGAGCGAAGCCAGCGCCACCCACGAGGCGTAATGGCGGCTCGCGGTATGGCGTTCGAGAAAACCGCGCACCCGCGCGGGCATCAGATGAAGAATCAAGATCGAAATCGGGTATGGGCCGGGATGGCGGGGGCGCCGGCTTCCGGGCGTGCCGCGGTGCATTCTTGTTGCGCGATTCTACGTCGACTCCAGGTCGAATCCGGCGCACCGCCCGGCCCGACATTTTTTTCTTGCACTTTTTCGATAACTGTACAAAACTACAGCCATCGACAACTGCTGCCCGCACACCATGGAACCGCGCCTTTCCCTCGTCACCCTCGGCGTTGCCGACCTCGGCCGCTCGATCGCCTTCTACCGCGACGGGCTGGGCCTGCCGCTGCGCCCGGAGAGCGCGGGCGACGTCGCCTTCTTCGGCCTTGCCGGCGTCTGGCTGGCGCTCTACCCGCGCGCCGCGCTGGCTGAAGACGCCCTGAGCACCCCGGCAGGCAGCGGTTTTCGCGGCTTCACGCTGGCCCATAACGTGCGCAGCGAAGCCCAAGTCGATGCCCTGCTCGCCCAGGCCTGCGCAGCCGGCGCCACACCGGTCAAGCCGGCGCAAAAGACATTCTGGGGCGGCTACTCCGGCTACTTCGCCGACCCGGACGGCTTTCTCTGGGAAATTGCCCACAACCCGCATTTCTGGATCGAGTAGCCCCTGTCCACCATGACCGAAAGCAACGAAAAGCTCACCCCGCGCCAGGCCGAGATCCTGCAACTGATCCGCGACAGCGTCGAGGCCAACGGTGCCCCGCCCACCCGCGCCGAGATCGCGAAATTCTTCGGCTTCCGCTCGCCCAACGCCGCCGAAGAGCATCTGCGCGCGCTGGCGCGCAAGGGCGCCATCGTGCTCGAGGAAGGCCGTGCCCGCGGCATCCGCCTGCTGGTCGACCTCGGCCTGCCGCTGATCGGCCGGGTCGCTGCCGGCAGCCCGATCCTCGCCACCGAGCATGTGCAGGGGCGCTACCAGGTCGACCCCGCGATGTTCAAGCCGCGTGCCGACTATCTGCTGCGCGTGCGCGGCATGAGCATGCGCGACGCCGGCATACTCGACGGTGACCTGCTCGCCGTACACCAGACCACCGAAGTACGCAGCGGCCAGATCGTCGTCGCCCGCCTGCACGACGAAGTCACCGTCAAACGCCTGCGGCGCAAGGGCAACATCGTCGAACTGCTGCCCGAGAATCCCGAGTTCGCCCCGATCGTCGTCGACACCCGCAATCAACCGCTGGTCATCGAGGGCCTGGCAGTGGGCCTGATTCGCAACGGACGGCTGGCATGACCCTTCTCTTTCCCCCTGCAAGGGGGAAGGAGCAGGTCACCCTTCCGGCAGAGGACTCGACATGATCCGTATCGTCCCGGTCGACGGGCGCAGCTTCTGAAACCCTGAATCACGGAGGCAGCCATGAACACCCATGCCAGGGATACCGTTGCCACTGTCATCCCCACCCTGCGCTACCGCGATGCGCCGGCCGCGATCGACTGGTTGTGCCGCGCTTTCGGCTTCGAGAAGCATCTGGTCGTGCCGGGCGAAAACAACACCATCGCCCATGCGCAACTGACTTTCGGCAAGGGCATGATCATGCTGGGCTCGGCGCGCGACGACGTATTCGGCCGCCACCTGAATCCGCCCCGCGATCTCGGCGGCAGCGGCACGCAGGGCGCCTGCCTCATCGTCGCAGATGCCGATGCGCACTACGCCCGCGCCGTCGCCGCCGGTGCGCAGATCGTGTACGACATCAAGGACGAAGACTACGGCGGCCGCAGCTACAGTTGCCTCGATCCCGAAGGACACCTGTGGAGCTTCGGCACCTACGATCCCTGGGCCTGAACCCGCATGCATCCGTTGCTGAAAATGCTCGAAGGCGGCGACCGGCGCTCGATCGGCAGATCGAACGAAGCCGTCGCGCGCGTGCTCGCAGCGCCCGGCCTGATCGGCCTCCTGTTCGACGGCATGGGCAGCGGCGACCCGCTGCTCGCCATGCGCTGCGCCGATGCGGCAGAAAAAGTCACGGCGCTTCGCCCCGACCTGCTGCAGGCCCGCAAGGCCGCCCTGCTCGGCCCGCTTGCGCAGATCGAGCAGAAGGAAGTCCGTTGGCATGTCGCGCCGATGCTCGCCCGCCTGGCCCTGTCGCAGGCCGAGCTGGCGCGCACCGTCGACATCCTGCTCGCCTGGACCAACGAGCGCAGCAGCATCGTCAAGGCACTCGCCATGCAGGCCCTTGCCGATCTGGCGCTGCGCAACGAGGCGCTGCGTCCGGCCGTGCTCCGGCACATCCGGGAACTCGTCGTCATCGGCACGCCGGCCATGCAGGCCCGCGGCAGAAAACTGCTCAAGCTGCTGGATCCGCACCAGGCCGCAACACGCTCGCGCCGCAATTCACCGCGGGCGGCGCACAATCCTCCGGCCAGCCAGTGAAACATGGCCAGCCTCCTGCCCTTTGCCGACCTGCCGCCGCGTACCGACATCTGGCGCGGCGGCAGCCTTGCCGCACCCGCGCTGCCCGGCATTGCCAGCGGTTTTGCCCAGCTCGATGCGCAACTGCCGGGCAACGGCTGGCCGGTCGGCGCACTGACCGAAATCTATGCCGAGGCCGAAGGCATCGGCGAACTCTCGCTGCTCGCCCCGGCGCTCGCACGACTTGCCGCCCAGGACAAATGGATCGCCTGCATCGCCCCGCCCCGGCTGCCCTACGCGCCGGCACTCGCCGCGCTGGATATCGACCTGGCGCGCCTGCTGATCGTGCGCCCGCAGAGCCGCGCCGAAACTCTCTGGGCGGCGCGCCAGGCCATCGCCTCGCAGGCCTGCAGCGCCGTGCTGTGCTGGCTCACGCGCGCCGACATGCAAAGCCTGCGCCGCCTGCAACTGGCGGCCGAGGCCTCGCACACCCTGTCCGTGCTGTTCCGCCCGGCGCACCAGGCGCAGCAGGCCACGCC
>WBZS01002226.1_pt2 | contig 12062 bp, 10 predicted proteins | sample 5204201 | NCBI WGS metagenome assembly WBZS01 (sample SAMN12344357, study PRJNA552823) | activated sludge metagenome | biome: Activated sludge suspended growth; feature: Nitrification reactor; material: Wastewater; isolation source: activated sludge from nitrification reactor of wastewater...
CGATGCCCTGTATGGCCTCATCTTCCTCTTCATGGTCGCTACCCTTACCGACCGTTCCGACATGGTCGGGTTCGTTGGGGCGGTTCAGGCCCTTCCATTTCTGCTCTTGAGTCCGATTGCCGGGGTTGTCGCCGACCGACTGGATCGGCGGTCGATCATGTTGTTCAGCGACTTTGCGAGCACTGCAATCCTATTGGGGTTCGCGGCCATAGTCATCTATGATCGCACGCCGCCGCTATGGATTATCTTCTCTACCGCCGCGCTGTTGTCTTGTGTCAACGTGTTTTTCTTGCCGGCGAAGAGTGCGGCTATTCCTAGACTCGTTTCTGAGGATAAGCTTATGGAAGCGAACTCGCTGAGTCAAGCGAGCCAAAGCTTAATGCCGATGATCGGACTTGCGATCTCGGCGACAGTGCTAGCGGCGTTATCCTCCGAACAGGGCAATACCTTCTTTATAGCGGCTGTACTAATTAACGCATTAACCTTCTTGATTTCGGCATTTTACATACTTGGCCTTCCAAGGATTAAGGCGAACAGGACCGATGAATACTCCCATCCCTTAGAAGATGCGAAAGCTGGGCTAAGATTCATCGCTAAGCATCGGTTGCTTAAAGCGATTCTTGCTTTGAGTATCGCGATCAATCTCCTCGTCGCACCTTTTATGGTTGTATACATCGAATCGAATAAGCGATGGTTCGGCGGTGAATTTTCGACGCTGGCCTGGTTCGAATTTTCCTTCATGGCCGGTATGTTGTTGGGCAGTATCTTAGTCGGCCAAGTTAAGATTACTCGCCCTGGAATTAGTTACGTTATCGGCATCGCAATATGTGGAATTGGGATCGCGCTTCTGGCTTGGAGCAGAACAGTTTTCTTGTTCGTGGTCTTAAACGCTATCTGCGGAATAGCTTTGCCGTTTGCCTCTGTACCTTTGGGAACGGCAATTCAGCTTCTTGTGCCAGATGAGTTTCGCGGGAGAGTGAATAGCGCTCTCACAATGGTAGTCATGGCTGCTCCGCCTTTGGGTATGGGTCTTGCCGGAATTCTTACCGAGAAGATCGGCCTTGTAAATATGTATTTATTGATGGGTTTTGGCATGGTGTTTACTGCGCTGATGGGATTGTTAAACTCCGGCGTCAGGGGCCTGCGCAGTCCCAGCAGTCGGCACGAAACGCAGTCTGGAAACGAGCAGAGCGGCAGCAATGCAGGCGACACCGGCTAAGAGATAAGGGGCCTCGGGCCGCCAGTCAAAGAGGCTTCCTCCCACAATTGGCCCGGCGACAAACCCGAATGAGCGAGCGCTTTGCAGAATTCCAAACAACTCACCCTGCCGGTCCTCGGGCGCGATCTTGCTGCATAGTCCATAGATCGTGGGGCTGGCAAATCCTGTGCCAAGCGCATAACAAGTTGAGGCGGCGAACAGGATGGCTAGGGTTGGAGCGTAGGGAGTCAGCGCAAGCCCTAACCCCTGCATGAGATAAGCGATTGACAGCAGCGGTCCCTCTTTGATTCGCTTAGAAACCCAAACAATCAAGAATCCCTGAACAATCACTGCGAGCAATGACTCATAGCTGAATATCCACCCAAACGCCTCTTGCCCTAGCCCCAGGGTTCGCTCGATCAAGCGACCAAAGGTGCCTTCCAAGGTTGCCAGCGAGAACCAGGCGACGACGGTGATGGTCACAAGCGGTGCCAATCGAGGGAAGTCGCGGAGCAGGGTGAGATCAATAATGGGACGGGTGCCGACCGGGCGCTTTTCCTTTGGAGCAACTCCGGGAAGTACAAACAGAATCAAGAGAACGCCCAGCCCTGATGCGATCGCGGCCGCAAAACCCACCGCCTGAATTCCGTACCGAGCTAAGACGGTTAGCAACGACGGACCAATGATTAGCCCCAGAGAGATCGCTGCCGAGACTCGGCCCATGGAGGCGGTCCTCGCTTCCGGTGTACTCGCGTCTGCGATGTAGGCCTGGGCAACAGCGACGTTAGCCGCCCCAAATCCCGCAAGAACTCTACTGCCCAACAGAATCCATAAATTCGACGAAAGACCGTAAACCAGCATGCCTCCTGCAGAAAGGCAAGAGCAGATAACAAGCACCGGCTTGCGTCCAATACGGTCGCTCAGCACTCCCCAGCGAGGCGAGACGATGAACTGGATGACGAACGTGCTTGCCAAGATCGCTCCAATCCAAGGTCCCGACGCCCCCATCTTCTCCGCGCGAAACTGAAGGTCAGGAATAAGGAGGCCAAATCCTAGCAAATCGAGAAAGATTGCAACCAAAAGAGGCCATTCGCGTCGCGTCATGAGGCCTTATTCTGAATGGTTCTGCTTTTTGCAATATAAATGCAGGAACTCTGCACCCACTCCGATGCCATATTGAATCTAACAATGCACCGATATCTGTTTGTTCTTGCGCTCCTTCCATCGCTAGCCGCCGCCGAAGTTCACTACACAATCACCCCCGACCCAACGGCAGGCACTCTCCGAGTCAGCATGACGCTGGACAAGCCGGGCGACAAACCGGTGTTTCACATCCCAACTTGGTGCCCAGGCTGGTATGTCGTCACTCAGTACCAAGACTCAATCAGTGGCGTCCAGGCGGTTCAAAAATCTGGCGACCCGCTTGAACTTAAGCAGGTTGATTCGCGAACATGGGAAGTTGCAAACCCTCTGCGCGGTGCGGTTACTTTGAACTACACAGTCATGGGCGATGATCCTGGGCTTGGGTTCTTTGGGGTGAAGGTGTTGCCGCACACGGCGTTCGTAAATGGTCCAGCGGCATTCATGTGGGCGGATGGACACAAGGACGAGCGCATGCGCTTGACTATAAAAAATCCCGAGGGATGGGCGACTGCCACTTCGATGGACGAAGACAAGAGCGGCGACTGGATGACAAGGGATTACGACCACCTCTTGGATTGCCCGATCCGTTTGGGCAAGTTCGAAAAGCGCTCATTCGAGGTACAAGGCGTCCCCTTCGATGCCGTGTTTACAACCTTGGACGGCACTTATCGAACCGATTTTGACGACGCTACGCGACAGCTGAAAGCAGTTGCAACTTCGACGATGGCAATGTTTCCTAGTCGGGGGTTCAAGCATTACATCTTCCATCTCAACTTGGCAGTTGGCAATTTCAGCGGGGGACTGGAACACCAGTCGAGCACGGTGCTGGCGATTTTCCCTTCGCAAAAATTGAATCTGGACACGCTTGCCGCACATGAATTCTTTCATGCCTGGTGCGTCAAGCAAATCCGACCCAAGACACTTGGACCGTTTGACTACACCAAAGCCGTTCGCACCAAAGAGATGTGGCTTTGCGAAGGCGTCACGGACTATTACGGGAATCTCAATCCTTACCGAGCGAATCTGTATGATTCGTCCCGCTTGCTTCGAAGCTACACGGGGCAGATTCGGCAATTGCAATCTGGACGAACCAGGCTCACCAAGACGGTTGAGGATGCCTCTCTCGAAGCGTGGGAAGGTGGCTCGCAAGGTACAGGCGACCTGAGTTACTACAACAAAGGGTTCCTAATTGGACTGCTCTTTGACGCCGCTATTCGCGATGCCACTCAGGGGCGCAAGTCAATGGACGATGTCATGAGGCTTCTCTACGAGCGCTATCACATGCCCAAGCCTGGCTTTGACGAAGACGGAATCCTGAAGGCAATCAACGATGTGGCGGGCAAGGACCTCACGGCGCTTTACAACAAAATGGTCCGGTCTACCAACGAGATGCCTTACGAAGTCTTGGAAGGAATTGGCTTGCGAGTTCGGTTGCCAGGCAAGCCGATTATGGATGTCGGATTTGCAGTCGCCGGGTCGATTGTTACCCAGGTCGATGAGCGGAATGCGGCGAAGCTCAAAGAAGGCGATGAGATTCTATCGGACTTCTCAGTGAGCTTAGACACTCCGAAGTTCGTCCTCAAGATCAAGCGCGGCGATTCAACCCTGGATGTTCCGATGGAATTGCTCCAAACCGAGCCGACCCGGATCAGCCTTGAGATTAATCCGTTTGCATCAAAGGATCAGCGCGATCGGCTTGCTGAGTACTTGAAGCGCTAAACTTCGAGTCGTGAAGCGATACAAAGGGGAGACGCTACCGAAGGGTTGCCGGATTGCCGTCATTGCCAATGACGCGCTGGGCAACTATGCGGTAGCGACCCTGCCCTTGCAGATGCTTCGTGCCCGGCACGAGCCATCTTGTCTCGCGTTCTATTGCGGCAAGCGGATCGCCGAGCTAGCTGAGGCCGAGACGGCTCTCTTTGATAAGTTCGTGCCCCTACACGGCACGGCAATTCGCGACTCTCTCAGTGATAAAGCAGAGTTCGATCTTGTTTTGAACTTGGAAAGTTCGCCGATGTCCAAGGTGATGGCAGGATTGCTCGCGGGAGAAAGCGGTTTTGTTTGCGGCCCTTGTGTTGGATTAAATGGTCGAGGAGAGTTGCCCTATGCTGAAGACGAGAGGGGCAAACTTTGGGAAGACAAGGCTTGGGCGCGAGCATCCCTGGCTCGCGATTATTCCTTCTTAGACTCAGGGTTTATTGGCGAGGCGTTTTGCCGGCTCGCTTACCTCGACGGGCCGGTGCCCAGCTATCAGATCGCTAGCGCTGATCCAGGACGGGACGTGCCTGATGTACTGCTAGCGATGAGCGCATCGCTAGAAACCAAGATTTGGACTACAGAAGGTTGGGTGACTGCGGTCAGCGAACTTCGCCAGCGGGGACTTTCGGTCGGTTTGATTGGGGCGAAGCCCAAGGACCAGGCGCAGTTCTGGTTTGGACTAGAATCGGAGAATGAGCTTGTTGCTTCGGGCTTGGTCGAGGATTTGCGGGGAGTGTTTACGCTGCCTCAGGTAGTTGGGGCTTTGGCTAAGGCGAAGTTGGTCCTCTCGCTCGACAACGGGATCATGCACTTTGCCGTCTCGACTGGCACGAGAACAGTGGGACTTTTCCGGCATGGAATTCATTGGCTCTGGGCACCGCCCTCGCCGAACTTGTCTCTCGTGGTGGGCGAACCCGGAGAGCCGGTAGCCCAGCTCTCCGCAAACAATGTTCTAGAGACCATTGATCGTCAGAAGTAGCCGTGACTGCTCGCGTTCGCGGCATCAATGTACTGGCCAATAAAGGCAAGCACTTCTTCTGGCTTCGCATCGAACAGAGGGATGACGCGGTAAAAGACGCCATCAAGGTTTTCACGGCCCATGAACTCGGCGACAAATATTGACCATTTGACCTCGTTTGTGCCTGCAACATATCCGTCGGGACCTTGATAAAAGTAAGCCGCGACCTTATTACGATCCGACTCGGTCTTGCCGGTCATCGTAACGATGCTAACCGGAATATGTCCACGAGTCTTGGACTCGGCGACTTGCTGCTCCTGCTTGCTTAGAGTCCAGCCTTGACCGGTGAAACAGATCCGGGGGTCGTGAAAACTCGCTTTTGATTTGCTTGCAATGAGGACGACATCAAATGCGTGATCCCGATCTTTGTAGACCCTGCTTACGATTCCATACGGCTTGAGCAGGTCGTAGGTAACAAAGTCCATCTTGTAAGATTGCTCAGGATTATCTGCGGAGCGCGTGTATTCCATGCCCGCAACCGTATCCGGTGCAAGCGACTCCATCCATTTCTCGTCTTTCTTGAACTTATCGGGGGGCCTCATCGCGGCAAGCGTCGAAAGAGTCACGCCGACTGCTAAGAGAATAAAACCAAAAACGTACGCTCGCTTTTTTAATCCTTCCATCCTAACCACCTTGCCATCTTAAAGAGAACGATAAAGCAGACTATCAATGTTAGATAACCACTGTAGTCATGGAATGCGTGCCCGGCATCGCTTCCGTAGAGTCCGCCAACCACGCCGATCAGTGAAATTCTGAGGCCGTTGATGGCCAGGCATAGCGGGAGGACTGACCCCATCATGATGAGGTTGCCCCACCATTTGAGTCTGCCAATACACATGAACAAAACTGTAAATGCAGTTACCGCAAGCACTAATTTGAATCCGGAGCAAGGCACCCCAACATCAAGAACAAAGTTGCTGTGCTCCAAGAAAATTGTTGTGGTGTCCTCTTGATATGGACCCATCCCGAATGCCTTGAGCATTCCTACTGCCACTACGGTTGACAGCTTTTGCAACGGATTGGTGTAGTTGTCGATTGCCATCGTGAAAAGGGGCAAACCAAATCCTAGGTACAAAATGGGAACCGCGAGTCCCGCCATCCACCTGAAACCAGCAACCAGCCAGGTTCCCAGAAGTAGGGTGAACAGGAAGCATATCGCCAAGAGGAGCTGGATATCCGTGATTCTGGCGGCTCGGAAAACCACCAACATCGGGATCAGGAAAACAAGAGCAAACCAACCGGGGCGAACGGGGATCGTCTTGAGCTTGGGCCACCATCGAATGACGATGAACATCGAAATGAAGGGCACAAGCCAGCCGTGGGAATAGTAGCCATCGGGGCTGTTGTACATGTCCTGGAGGCTTTTGAACATGGACCAGTAGCAGGCTACGATGCCGACAAAAATGGCGATTCCGGGCCAAAACGCAGGTGAGCGACTTGCGCGGCGCAACGAGTCAAGCGCGACGTCAATGACGCCCTGTTCGGCTTTCTTCTGCTCAGGTTCCTGAGATGCAGTTAGATCGGTAGTCCCCATATGGTCTTAATAGTGTACTTGTTAGGTGAGAAAGCAATTGTCGTGCCAACCAAATTGTCGGTTGATGCCTTGGCCTTTCAACGCCGTTGGGCTATAAATCGTGCCTGAGAGGTACATTTCCCTCTTGATGGATTCGTTACGGATTGTGGATTCGCTGCCCGGTGTTGAGTTCATCCCTCTAAAAACATTCTCGGATGAGCGGGGCTGGTTGTCGGAACTATTCCGCTCCGATGAGTTGCCTACGGGCTTTTCGCCCGTCATGGGTTATGTCAGTTCGACTAAGCCAGGGGTAGTGCGTGGACCGCACGAGCACGTTCATCAGACCGACGGCTTTGCTTTTTTGAGCGGCACTATGGAATTGATCCTGTGGGTTCGCGAGGATGCTGGCTTGGCCCGTCTGGTTCGGGTCGTGGGCGAGAGTTTTCCTTGTTTCGTTACGGTTCCGCCTGGGGTTGTCCATGCTTATCGCAACGTGGGAGATACCGATGCGATGGTCTTGAACTTCCCGAATCAGCTTTATGCGGGATGGAAGAAGGCGGAGCCGGTGGACGAGATACGCCACGAGCTTGAACCTGACTCGCCCTTTGTTTTGCCATGAGATTGCTGGTCTGCGGTGGTGCAGGATTCATTGGCTCGCACTTTGCGCGCCATGCCCTGGCTTCCGGGGTTTCTGGGCTTGTCATTTTCGACGCCCTCACCTATGCAGGGAATTTGTCGACGATTCGGGACTTGACCGCTGCAGGAGTCCGGTTTCTTGAAGGACGAATTGAGGACGAGGCTCAGCTTGCTGCGGCCCTGCGGGCCGAGCGGATTACTCATGTGGTGAACTTCGCTGCCGAGACTCACAACGACCAGTCCCTCCTCGACCCGATGTCATTTGTTCGCACCAACGTTCTTGGAGTCCAAAATCTGCTGGAGCAATGCCGGACTTTCGAAGTAGAGCGCGTCGTTCATGTGAGTACTGACGAGGTTTATGGCAGCATCGCAAACGGGACCTTCTCCGAATCGAGTCCGCTTGAACCGAACACGCCTTACAGCGCGAGCAAAGCAGGCGGAGACCTGATTTGCCGGGCTCAGTGGACCACTTTTCGGACGCCCGTAGTTGTGACTCGAGGTGGCAACAATTACGGGCCGTTTCAGTACCCCGAAAAGCTAATCCCTTTCTTCGTGACCCGCCTAATCGACGGGAAGAAGGTGCCGCTCTACGGCGACGGCTCCCAAGTTCGCGAGTGGATCCATGTGCAGGACCATGTCGAAGGAGTTTGGATGGTGCTGGAGCGCGGCGATCCCGGCGAGGTTTATAACCTAGGAGACCATAACGAGCAAGCTAATAAGACTATCGTAGACTCCTTGCTCGCCCATTTGGGTCGAGGGCAAGACTTGGTTAAGTTCATTGAGGACCCGCGCAAAGGGGCTCACGACGCGCGCTACAGCATGACTTGCGCGAAGGCCGAAGCCCTTGGATGGAAGCCAACCCGATCGTTTGTCGAGGAGCTTAAGAAGACGGTGGATTGGTACGTCGAGAACCAAGATTGGTGGCGCGAGATCGTGGCGCGGCCTCGGTATCAAAACTACGTCAAGCGATTTTATGGCGCGGCTTTGGGTGACGATTTATGAAGGCTTTGATCCTTGCGGGCGGCAGCGGTTCTAGGCTCCGGCCTCTCACGTTTTCTATGGCGAAGCAGCTTTTGCCAGTTGCCAACAAGCCTGTAATCGAGTACGGAATCGAATCTATCGCCGAGGCGGGGATTCGCGATTTCGGCATGATTATTGGCGACACCGGCGACGCCGTTCGCGAGGCGCTCGGCGACGGCTCGCGGTGGGGGATTTCGATCGCCTACATTCCGCAGTCGGCACCGCTTGGGCTGGCTCATGCGGTCAAGACAGCTCAACCATTTTTGGGCGATAGCCCGTTTGTCATGTACCTCGGCGACAATCTTCTTAAGTCCGGCATCAAGTCGATGATCGAGGAGTTTGAGAAGCATGATGCTTCGGCGACAATCTTGCTCTCCGAGGTGCCGAACCCGTCTCAGTTTGGAGTCGCGGAGATGTCCGGCGATCGGGTTGTCCGGCTTGAGGAAAAACCCCCCAACCCCCGCTCGAATCTCGCGTTGGTTGGGGTCTACCTCTTCGACCCCAGCATTCACTCGTCGATTGCGGACTTGAAGCCTTCAGCGCGCGGCGAGTACGAAATCACCGACGCGATTCAGGGCCTCATCGACCGGGGACTCACCGTGCGCTCGCATATTGTTGAAGGGTGGTGGAAAGATACCGGCACCGTCGAAGCGATTTTGGACGCCAATCGGCTGATTCTTGAAGATGTCGCCTCGGTCCAGAACGGCGAGATTGTTGATTCGACGATCGAAGGCCGAGTTCAGATTTCTGCTGGTGCGAAGGTTATAAGGAGCGTGATTCGCGGGCCGGCGATTATTGGCGCGGGATGCGTGATTGAGGAAAGTTTTATTGGGCCATTTACTTCGATTGACTCCGGCACTCGGGTTCTGCGGAGCGAGATTGAGAACTCGATCGTCCTTGCAGACTGCGTGATCGAGGACCTCTCAACTCGGGTTTCCAGCAGCCTGATTGGGCGCGGCGTGAGGGTTTCCAAGAGCAATCTTCGACCGCTCACCACCCGGCTAGTACTGGGAGATTCAAGTTCGGTTGAATTGCCGTAGAGCCTGGCTCTCTTTATGCCGAAAATTGGGGAGTGGTTCATCTTCTCTGCGCTCTTGCACTGACCCAGGCTTCGCCCTCGGCGCTAGCTTTTCCGGCATTCCCGATTGAGTCGGAGTTCAAGCGCGGCGTTGACCTGGCTCGCAAAGAGCGCGCGATGATCATGGTCGGGGCCGAAGACCGGGTGTCGGTGGCCAAGTGGTTTGACGGGACCCTGTCCCGCGAAGTCGAGTTCATCGAGTTCGTTTCGCCCGCAATGATCTCTCGCTGGCTTGGCTTTTTGGATGCCCGAGAGCTTTGGGAAGATGGCGAAGTCCAGCGCCGATGGACCGCTTTGCGGTCGCGTCTTGATGGCCGAGCTTCGTTCGTGGTCACGCTAGCGGCGTTTCCAAAGGCATCGGTTCAAGAGCTAACCGAAGAAATCCCCGCCGACCCGGAGCAGCTTGAGAAAGTCCGGTTCGTCTTTACGGTTGGTGACAAGCGCATCGAAGCCAAGGGCTCGCGCCTAGCATTCTGGCAAGCCCGAACCCGGGACGAGATGAAGGACTACCGCTGGTGGATAGACTCCCCCCTCGACCCCCTCCTGACTCCGCTGGAGCAGCCGGATGCCAACGAGGCGCCCCTGCCGCTTGGGGATTATTACCAGGCTTGGTATTGGGTAGACACGGCTTTGACGCCCGAGATGCACCTGCCAGCAGGCTTCGACCTGCACATCGTCGGGGCGCGGCGTGAGCGGGTTGCCCACTTCCCTCGGAGTGTAGCAGTTGGGAAGATCGGCGACTAAACCTCTTAGTTCTAATAATTCCCATAAGTCTCATATGTCCCATAAGACTTATAGGAGCAATGGGATTTATGGGAACTGCGCTTTCTGCTTAAAAGCACCAGCAGCCCACAACTTAGCCCAATAAAAGTAATAGGCTCAGGAACCGCATAATACACATTGTTCTGCGGATCGCCGGTTATTCTTCTTGACCAGAAGCGCCCGTACAGTTCGCTCTCGCCGCCGATATCTAGCCAGCCGCCGGGGGAGAAGAATTGGCCGTGGAACTCAGCGCCGTGCGAGAAGTTGAGTACGCGCTCGGTGTTTACGTTATAGGTATCTGCACCCAAGAAAAGCCTGGAACCACTTGCTGTGCCCAGACCCCACTTAAGGTTGATGTTAGTGAACATTCCGCGGTCGATTTGGAAGATGGTGTTGTCCGTTACGTTCACCGTAACGTTCGATCCAAACGAAAGACTGCGGATGTCATAAGTGCCAGCGCCAAATGTAACCGTTGAGTTGTCATTCGCCCGAAAATCCTTAATCGGAACGCCCGCTGTGAACGATTGAGAACCTCCGTTGGGGACGGTGATGTCGCTCGCGCTGTTGGTCAGACTTCGATTGGGAGTGAACGGCAACACCGGCAGGCTGGGTGTGGCAATGATCGGGGTGCCATAAGACACTGGTCCGAGATGGCGAATCGTTGAAGCGAAACTTGGGTTCAGCGAGTTTGCGTAGAGGTCATAAAAGCTGCCCGCCGCATCGCCCCGAACGCTGTCGGCAACAGCCTGAAATCCGTCCGACATCACGGCCCGGCCGCTGGTACCAAAGGCCAGCGAGAATCCGGTTGGCGAGGTGCCGGGGTAGTTGACGCCGATGTTTCCGCCAACGATGTTGCCGGTACCGGTAGCCAGACTCCCGCCCTTAAAGACCAGCTCGTCATATGCAAAAAGCACATAGCTGTTGATGTTTCGATTGACCTGTGCGGCAGAGATAAATGGTGCCGCCATGCAAGTAGCAGCGAGAGTAAAAGTAAGCCCCTTCAAAATGTGTCCATCCTATTCGCAAAAAATTTCGCCCAAACGAGCGGAACATAGATTGTACGACACACGCACGTAGTTTTTGCTGGCAGAACTGCCTGATAGGATTTGACAATGTGATTGGGCCGGTGTGATTCGAACACACCTCATCGAGGTCGGCGTAGTCGAGAATCCGAGTCTGTGTCAAATGCATGCCATGCCTCGAGGCGCATGCGTGCCGCATCAAGATCGGAGAAGGCAATGTCCGCTGAGAACTCTTGCGCCTGGTCGATCATTCTTGCGAAAGTTCGGGGCTGTCCTTCGCGCGAGACTAAACGCAACGCATCTAGATACTCGACACGAAAGACCGTCGGTATCAGGACACGCCTTTCACCGAAGGCGACGAGTTCAGCATTGGCGATTGCCCGGGCAACTCGTCCATTTCCATCGTCGAACGGGTGAATTTCCGCAACGAGAAACATCAAGAACGCCGCGCGCCCGAAGGGAGTGCGCAGTGCTCGTCCGAGTTCGAATCCTTGTCGAAGTGTGCCGAGGACTAGTTCGGGTTCTACGAACAGCGTCTGGCCAGCACGGTTAGCAATCTCCTTAAACTGACCCGGTCGTTTGTCCGGGCGTCCCTGCATGATGGACAGGTGCCAACTCTTTAGTAGGTCAAGGAAATCGTCAAAAGAAAGTTCGCTGATTCGAGTTGACATAGCCGACGGGTTGGCAACGATCCGAAACGTTCCTAAAACGTCGTGTGCATCAGCGGGCCTCGATACTGGGATTTTGTTTTCGAAAGCAATCTCCATCGCTTCCTCGACTTCAAATTCCGTCCCTTCAATGAAGTTTGAAAAGTAGGCGTCGAAGAAACCGATGTTGCGAAACGGAGTGCCATCTACCAGTTCATCTGGCCTCGATGTCACTGGCCATGCGTTCAACTCATGAAACAAACCTTG
>WBZS01000276.1_pt2 | contig 12059 bp, 8 predicted proteins | sample 5204201 | NCBI WGS metagenome assembly WBZS01 (sample SAMN12344357, study PRJNA552823) | activated sludge metagenome | biome: Activated sludge suspended growth; feature: Nitrification reactor; material: Wastewater; isolation source: activated sludge from nitrification reactor of wastewater treatment...
CACCGCGTGCGGGTTGCCCATCGACAACACCGCCAGCGGCAGCCGGCGGCCCTCGCCGATGTCCAGCGGCCACAGCTCAAAGTCGTTCAGCCGCTGCGGCTGCAGGCCGCCGGCGTCAAACGGCACGCGCGCCAGGTCAAAGATCGGCAGGTTCATGTCAACCGTCACGCGGCCATCGGGCTGCATCTGCAGCTCCAGCAGGTTGTTGACGGTCTCGACCCTGACCCGCGTCTTGCTGGTCAGCCCGCGGTCGTGCACGAAGCGCACGAAGCAGCGCGCGCCATTGCCGCAATGCTCGACCTCGTCGCCGGTGTTGTTGAAGATGCGGTAGCGGAAATCCACCCCCGGCGAGCGCGCCGGCTCGACCATCAGAATCTGGTCGGCGCCGACGCCCAGCCGCCGGTCGCCCAGGTGGCGAAGCTGCTGCACCGACAGCGCAATCGGCGCGCGCGTGCCGTCGAGCACGACGAAGTCGTTGCCGGCACCGTGCATCTTGGTGAATTTCAGTCGCATGGCTGAAGGGGCGGCGAAGGGGGTGGTCGGTCGCCGCGCGCGGCAAGGGCAGCGGCAATGGCGGCAGTGCGGCGCGGATTATCGGCACTGCCGGCGCCGCATGCCGGCGTGCGCGCCGCACGGCCAGCGCCAACGCTGCCGGCGTAGCCGGCCGTGGCTTGCACGGGCAGGCGCTGCTGCGGCCGGTCAATACACGCCCGGTTCGCCAGGCGGCCGGGTCTTGAAGCGCTTGTGCACCCACAGGTACTGGCTGGGGTTGCGGCGAATTTCGCTTTCTATCCAGCGGTTCATCCGCGCGGTCGCCGCCTCGTCGCTGTCTTCGCCGGGAAAGTCGTTCCAGGGCGGCAGAAAGCGCACCCGGTAGCCCAGTCCACCGGGCAGCAACTCGGCGACCACCGGCTGCACCACCATGCCCAGCGTGCGCGCCATGCGCGCCGGCGCCAGCAGCGTGGCGGCGGTCAGGCCAAAGAACGGCACGAACGCGGCGTCCTTGGTGCCGAAATCCATGTCCGGCAGGTTGAAGAAGACGTGACCGCGGCGGATCGCGCGCACCAGCGGCAGCGCACGTTCATGGCGCGAAAACAGCTCGCCCTGGTTGAAGCGCAGCCGGCCCTGGCGCATCGCCGCATCAAACACCGGGTTGCTTTGCGCCTGGTAGATCGACGCCACCTGCCGGCTCTGGAAGACTTGCGTCGCCACGCCGGCCACGTCCAGGCCCACGAAATGCGGCACCAGCCACATCACCGGCCGCTGGCTGCGTTCGGCAAAGCCGACATCGCCCTCGACCTGGATCAGCTGCTTGAGCCGCGGCACCGGCGCGTACCACAGCAAGCCGCGTTCGACCAGGCTGCGCGCCAGCCACTTGAAGTGCTGGCGCACCAGCGCGCGGCGCTGGCCGTCGGACAGCTCGGGCAGACACAGCGCGACATTGCGCAAGGCGATGCGCCGACGCGGCGCGGCCAGCGCGTGCAGCAGCGTGCCGAGGCCGCGCCCGAGCGCGCTCTGCCAGGCCAGCGGCAGCCGCTGCACCAGGCGCAGCAGGGCCAGCAGAAGTTGCGCCGACCAGTGGCTCATGGCAAGACCGACTCGCCGGCCGAAGCCGCCGAGCGCGGCTGCTTCCAGCGGTGGTAGCCCCACAGATACTGCTGCGGGCACTGGGCGATCAGGTGCTCCATCTCACGGTTGACCGCGGCCGCCGCGCTGACCTCGTCGGCGTCGGCCAGCGCCTCGCGCGGGGTGCTCACGCGCACCCGCCAGCCGGCGCCGCGCGGCAGCCGCTCGGCCCAGATCAGCAGCACCGCACAGCCCGATTGCTGCTGCAGCCGCGCGGCCAGCGTCATGGTGTAGGCCGGCAGGCCATAAAACGGCGCCCACACCCCCATGCCCTGCGGCGGCACCTGGTCGGGCAGCAGGCCGACCGTCTCGCCACGGCGCAGCGCGCGGATCATCTGCCGGATGCCGGCCAGCGAGGCCGGCACCGCGGCCAGCCCAGGGCGGTCGCGGCTGACCGCCTGCACCTCGCGCAGCCAGTCCTGCCGCGCCGGGCGGTACATCACGGTCAGCGCCGAGCGCGCGGCAAAGCGCTCGGCAACGGCCTGCGCGGTGACTTCGAAGCAGCCCAGGTGCGGCGTCAACAGCAGCAACCCGCGCCGCTGGTCCAGCGCGGCGTCGACCAGCTCGGCGCCCTGCCACTGCACCCGCTCGGCCAGCGGCTGGTCGCGCGGGCGCAGCCACAGCCAGGGCAGCTCGGCGACCATCTTGCCGGCCTCGGCGACCGCGGCACGGCGCTCGGCCGCCGCATAGCCGGCGCGCTGCACATTGGCGCGCAGCCGGGCACGGTAGCTCGCCGACAGGCCGTAGGCCAGCCAGCCCAGCCAGGCGCCCAAGATGTGCAGAGTTGCCAAAGATCGGCCGGCCAGCCAGCGCATCAAAGCGAGCATGGTTCGTATACTGCCGGCATCGCCGAGTTAAAGGACAACTTGCGGGGCGATGCGCAACAGGCCAAACCCTGAGGCGCCGTGCGGAACATGACCCGCACGCCAAATTCCGCTAAAGCGTTCGCCGCCCTCCGGGGGTAGTTGATACGGCGACGCAAGCTGTCATGTCCGGTCAACCAACCCAGGAGTTTATTGAAGTGGCGAACGACTTTCTCTTCACGTCCGAATCGGTGTCCGAAGGCCATCCCGACAAGGTGGCCGACCAGATCTCCGACGCCATCCTCGACGCCATTTTTGCGCAAGACCCGCGCAGCCGCGTCGCCGCCGAGACGCTGACCAACACCGGGCTGGTGGTGCTGGCCGGTGAAATCACCACCAACGCGACGGTCGATTACATCCAGGTCGCGCGCGACACCATCAAGCGCATCGGCTACGACAACACCGACTACGGCATCGACTACAAGGGCTGCGCGGTGATGGTCTGCTACGACAAGCAGAGCAACGACATCGCCCAAGGCGTCGACCACGCCAGCGACGACCACCTGAACACCGGCGCCGGCGACCAGGGCCTGATGTTCGGCTACGCCTGCGACGAAACGCCCGAGCTGATGCCGGCGCCGATTTACTACGCGCACCGGCTGGTCGAGCGCCAGGCGCAGTTGCGCAAGGACGGCCGGCTGCCGTTTCTGCGCCCCGACGCCAAGAGCCAGGTGACGATGCGCTATGTCGACGGCAAGCCGCATTCGATCGACACCGTGGTGCTGAGCACCCAGCACGACCCCGACCAGAGCGAATCGGCCACCAAGCTCAAGGCCAGCTTCTACGAGGCGGTGATTGAGGAAATCATCAAGCCGGTGCTGCCCCGGCAGTGGCTGCAGAACACGCGCTACCTGGTCAACCCGACCGGGCGCTTCGTCATCGGCGGGCCGCAGGGCGACTGCGGGCTGACCGGGCGCAAGATCATCGTCGACACCTACGGCGGCGCCTGCCCGCACGGCGGCGGCGCGTTCAGCGGCAAAGACCCGAGCAAGGTTGACCGCTCGGCGGCCTACGCCGCGCGCTACGTGGCCAAGAACGTCGTCGCCGCCGGGCTGGCGCGGCAATGCCAGGTGCAGGTGGCGTACGCCATCGGCGTGGCCAGGCCGATGAACATCACCGTCTACACCGAGGGCACCGGCGTGGTCAGCGACGAGCACTTGTCGGCGCTGGTGGCCGAGCACTTTGACCTGCGGCCCAAGGGCATCATCCAGATGCTTGACCTGCTGCGCCCGATCTACCAGAAGACCGCCGCCTACGGCCACTTTGGCCGCGAAGAGCCCGAGTTCACCTGGGAGCGCACCGACAAGGCCGCGGCGCTGCGCGCTGCCGCCGGGCGCTAGTTGCTGCGCGCAGCGGGCTGAACCCGCGGCTGCAAGCGCCGAAGTGGGCAGGCGCTTGCGGCGGTTCACCATCCCGGGTTCAAGATCGTCCTTCGGCTGCCGATGAGCTGAAGTGATCAACCTGGGAACTGCCCGATGGAACTCGACGCGCTGCGCCACGCCGAAATTGACCTGACAAAGCCGACGCTGCTGTTTCAGGACGGTGACCACACCGTGCACTGGATAGGCATCGCCGAGGAAACCGCGTTTCGCTGCAACACCTACCTGGTGCGCGATGGCGCCGAGGCGGTGCTGATCGACCCGGGCAGCCGGGCACATTTCGAACAGGTCAAGGCGCGGGTGGCGCAAATCATGCCGCCGCAGCAGCTCAGCGCGATGGTGCTGTGCCACCAGGACCCGGACGTCGCCGCGTCGATGGTCGACTGGCTGGATCTGAACCCGGCAGTCAAGGCGATTTCCACCCCACGCACCCACGTGCTGCTGCCGCACTATGGGCGGCTGGACTACCCCAGCGTCGATGTCTCCGACAAGGTGGTCTACGCGCTGCCGTCGGGGCGCCGGCTGCGCTTCATCGAGGCGCCTTTCCTGCACTTTCCGGGCGCCTTCGTCACCTACGACGAGGCGTCGAAACTGCTGTTTTCAGGCGACATCTGGGCCGCGCTGGACATGAGCTGGCGCCTGATCGTTGAATCGTTTGACGAGCATGTGCCGTCGCTGGACCTGTTCCACCTCGACTACATGGCCTCGGGCGTCGCCGCGCGCGGCTTTGCGCGCAAGCTCGGCGGCATCGACATCGCCGCCATCTTGCCGCAGCACGGCTCGATCATCCCGCGCGAGCATGTCGCCGCGGCGATCGACTACCTGGCCACGCTGCGTTGCGGGCTGGACATCATTTACGCCGACCAGGCGTGAAGCCCGGGCCGGACGCGCGCCATGTCGACCCCAGCCGCCGATGACGCGCGGCGACTCGGTGCGCTGGAGCGCGAGAACCGGCTGCTGAAGATTGGCGTTGGCCAGTTGACGCGCATCCGCGAACAGTGGACGCGCTCGCTCGACGAACTGAAGGCGGCCAAGGCCGGCCTGCAGGCATCGAACCAGTTTCTTGACCGGCTGCTGCGCACGGCGCCGCTGCCAGTGATGGTGCTGGCCCAGCCCTGGCTGCGCATCGTGCTGGCCAATGCGGCCGCCGAGGCCTTGTTTGCCGCCCCACCCGGTGCGTTGCTCGGCCGGCGCGCCAGCGCGCTGCTCGACCCGTCTTCGCGCGCCGCGCTGCGGCACTGGCTGCGCCAAACCCCGGGCAGCGACACGGCGGCCGCCGCCGAGGTGCAGATCATCGGCGCCGGCGGGCAACGCCGCACGCTGGAACTGCACGCCACGGCCGCGGCCGCGGTGACCGCGAAAGGCGCGCAGGCGGTGGTCATCGCCCAGGACGTGACCGAGCGCCGCGACGCCGAGCGCCGTTTGCGGCTGGCCGGACGCATCATCGACAGCTCGCCGCAGGGCATCGCGGTGCTGGATGCCGACTTCCGCATCGTCGAGGTCAACCCCAGCGGCGCGCGGCTGCTCGACGGCGCCGAGGCGCACTGGCTGGGCCAACCCGCGCAAAGCCTGCTCGCCGACGGACAAGGCGGGCAGTTGCTCGATACCCTGGGGCGGCTGACCGACAGCGCCGGGCAGTGGCAAGGCGAGCTGCGCTTGCGCCGCGGCGATCACGGCAGCTTCCCGGCGTCGGTGTCGGCGGCCGCGCTGCACGAGGACACGGCGCGGGTGTCGAACTTCATCCTGATGTTCAGCGACATCACCGAACGCAAGCACGCCGAGCAGCGGCTGCGCTTTCATTCGCTGCACGACGCGCTGACCGGCCTGCCCAACCGCGTGCAATTTCGTGACCGGCTGGAGCAGGCGCTGGACGGCGCGGCGCGGCGCGGCGGCCAGGTCGGCGTGGCAATGCTCGATTTGGACGGCTTCAAGCACGTCAACGACGCGCACGGCCACGACACCGGTGACGAGTTGCTCAAGCAGGTGGCGCAGCGCCTGCGCGGCGCACTGCGCAGCAGCGACACGGTGGCCCGCTTCGGCGGCGACGAGTTCGCGGCCATCCTGCCCGACGTTGGCCACAGCAGCCAGATCGGCGCGGTGGCCGACAAGATCCGCCAGGCCGTCGGCCGCGACTACCTGCTCAACGGCGAGGTCTGCAAGATCACCGCCAGCATCGGCGTGGCGACGTTTCCGGCCGATGGCCGCGACATCGACACCTTGCTGAAGTACGCCGACATGGCGATGTACAAGGTCAAGGCCGCAGGCAAGGACGCGTTCAAGTTCTTCAGCGCCGAGATGGACCTGGAGGTCTCGCACCGTGCCAACACCATCGCCCGGATGACACGGGCGCTGGAGCACGGCGAGTTCGTCGTCCACTACCAGCCACAGGTCGAGGTGGCGACGCGGCGGGTGGTCGGCGTCGAGGCGCTGGTGCGCTGGAACGACCCCTCGCACGGGCTGGTGCAGCCCGGCGCCTTTATCGGCCTGGCCGAGGAAACCGGGCTGATCAACCCGCTGGGCGCCTGGGTGCTGCGCCAGGCCTGCACCGACCTGGCGCACTGGCATGCGCTCGGTCTGTCGCATTTGACCCTGGCGGTCAACCTGTCGGCGCGGCAATTCGGTGGCGACGCGCTGGTGGCCACCGTCGGACAGGCGATCGCCGACAGCGGCATCAACCCGGCGCGGCTGGAGCTGGAGGTCACCGAATCGACGGTGATGGAAAGCGTGGCCACCGCCGAGCGCGTGCTGCGCGAACTGGGCCGCAGCGGGGTGAGCTTTGCCCTTGACGATTTCGGCACCGGCTACGCCTGCATGGCCTACCTGAAGCAACTGCCGTTTTCGCGCATCAAGATCGACCGCCAGTTCGTGCGCGACCTGGAGACCGACGCGCAGGACATGGCGATTGCCGACGCCATCATCCGCATGGGCAGCGCGCTCGGCCTGAGCGTGGTCGCCGAAGGCGTTGAAACCGAAGGCCAGTTGCGCCGCCTGCAGGCGCTGGGCTGCCGGCACGCCCAGGGCTATTTGTTCGCCCGCCCGATGCCCGCCGACCAATGCCTGCTGCATCTGCTGCAGGCCAGCGCAGCGCGGCCGCCGGTGACCGTGCTGGACGAGACCGACTGGGCGCGCCACCGCGCCGCCTGACGCCCACCGTTTGGCGGCGCAGTTTGGCGCCGCGCAAGACTACAGTCGGCCCGGTTTGCTACGGTTATAGGTTTGGCAAGGGCAATGGTGCCCATTTGCAGCCCACGAGGGGGAAAAGCATGTTCGTTGTGATGGTCGCGTCAGAGTGCGCGCCAGTGGCCAAGGTCGGCGGCCTGGCCGATGTGGTGTTCGGCCTCAGCCGGGAACTGGAAGAACGTGGCCATTCGGTCGAGATCATCTTGCCGAAATACGACTGCATGCGCACCGAGCATGTGGTCGGCATGGAGGTGGCGTGGCACGACCTGTGGGTGCCGTGGGCCGGCGACGGCATCCACTGCACGGTCTGGTTCGGCTTTGTGCATGGGCGCCAGTGCTACTTCATTGAGCCGCATTCGTCGGCGCATTTCTTCGAGCGCGGCACCTACTACGGCTTCTGGGACGACCCGACGCGATTCACCTTCTTCAGCAAGGCCGCGCTGCAGTTCATGCTCGATTCGGGCCGCCGGCCTGACGTCATCCACACCCACGACTGGCAGACCGCGCTGCTGCCGGTGCTGCTGTTCGAGATGTATGCCGCGGCCGGCATGCACGACCAGCGCGTGTGCCACACGGTGCACAACTTCGCCCATCAGGGCATCACCAACGAGTACGTGCTGCACGCCAGCGGCCTGCACCGGCCGGAGTATTTCGGCGCGCAAGACCGCATGGGCGACGACCTGGACCACCACGCCATCAACCTGATGAAGGGCGGCCTGGTGTACGCCAACTTCATCACCACCGTCTCGCCCAGCCACGCCTGGGAAGCGCGCCACACCGACTTGGGCTGCGGCCTGGGCCACACGCTGCACCGTTTCCAGGACAAGTTTGGCGGTGTCATCAATGGCCTGGACTACGACATGTGGAACCCGGCGATCGACCCGCACATCGCGCACCACTTCGACGCCACCTGCATCGACGACAAGGCCGGCAACACCAAGGCGCTGCGCGACAAGCTGCACCTGCGCGAGGGCCGGCGGCCGGTGATTGGCTATGTCGGCCGGCTAGACACGCAAAAAGGCCTGCACCTGATCCGCCACGCGCTGTTCTTCGCGCTGCACAACGACGCCCAGTTCGTGCTGCTCGGCTCGGGCTCGCACCACGGCATCAACGAGGACTTCTGGCACCTCAAGCAGACGCTGCACGACAACCGCGACTGCCACCTGTGGATTGGCTACGACGAGGACCTGGCGCACCTGATCTACGCCGGCTGCGACATGCTGATCATGCCCAGCCTGTTCGAGCCCTGCGGGCTGAGCCAGATGATTGCGCTGCGCTACGGCACGGTGCCGGTGGTGCGCGCGGTGGGCGGGCTGAAGGACACGGTGTTCGACTGGGACCACTCCGACCTGCCGCGCGACAAGCGCAACGGCTTTGTCTTCGAGCACCCCGAAAACGAAGGCGTCGACTCGGCGCTGCGCCGCGCGCTCGGGCTGTGGCGCAACGAGCCCAAGCTGTTCCGCCGCCTGGTCGAGCAAGGCATGGCCTACGACTATTCGTGGAAAGACCCCGCCGGGCACTACCTGGCGATCTACGACTTCATCCGCCACAAGTAGCCGGCCACGCCGTCCCGCGCCCCGCCGCACCGCCACTTTGCAAGGCTGCCACGCCATGTCCGACCTGCCCGCCACCGTCGACGGCCTGCCCAACCTCTGCGGTGCCGAGCCGCTGATCGAACGCACGCTGGCCGCCGCGCCGGCCTGGCCGAACGTGGACGCCGCCGCCCAGGCCGGTTTTGCCGCGCGGCCGGCCGCCGCGGCGGTGGCGTTGCACATGCACCAGCCGCTGACCCCCAGCGGTGGCGCCGATTTGCGCAGCGCCGCGCTGATCGGCAACCTGCAAACCATGCTCGAGCACCCCGGCATCGGCGACAACCACAACGCGCCGGTGTTCCGCCAGTGCTATCGGCGATTTGCCGACATCGTGCCCATGCTGCTGGCCGAAGGCCACGCGCCGCGCGTGATGCTGGAGTATTCAGGCACCCTGCTGCACGGCCTGGTGCAAATGGGCGCCAACGACGTGCTGGACGCGCTGCGCTGGCTGGCCACCGACCCGGCGGCGCAGGCCTGCGTCGAATGGCTGGGCGCGCCCTGGGGCCACGCGGTGGCGCCGTCGACGCCGGTGCAGGATTTCAGGCTGCATGTGCGCGCCTGGCAGCACCACTTTGCCGCGCTGTTCGGGCTCGACGCGCTGGCGCGGGTGCGCGGCTTTTCGCCGTCGGAAATGGCGCTGCCCAACCACCCCGACGTGGCCTACGAGTTCGTGCGTACGCTGCGCGACTGCGGCTACCGCTGGCTGCTGGTGCAGGAGCACACCGTCGAGCAGCCCAACGGCGCGGCCATCGCCCAGCCCCATTTGCCGCAGCGGCTGGTGTGCCGCAACGCGGCGGGTGAAGCGGCCAGCATCGTCGCGCTGGTCAAGACCCAGGGCTCGGACAGCAAGCTGGTCGGCCAGATGCAGCCGTGGTACGAGGCGCGCGGCCTGGGCCGGCAGACGCTGGGCAGCCACCGCGTGCCGCCGCTGGTGACGCAAATCGCCGACGGCGAAAACGGCGGCGTGATGATGAACGAGTTCGTGCCCAAGTACCTGGAGGTGGTGCGCCAGGCCTCGGGCAGCGCGGTGCCGCTGGTCAACGGCAGCGACTACCTTGGCCAGCTCTGGGCCAGCGGCGTTACCGAGGCCGACCTGCCGACGGTTCAGCCGCTGTTTCAGTCGCGCATCTGGTCGCGCATGCAGCCGGGCGACGGCGCCGGGCGGCTGGAGGCGGTGATTGCCGAGCTGCGGCGCGAGGACAGCCGCTTTCATGTCGAAGGCGGAAGCTGGACCAACGACATGAGCTGGGTGCGCGGCTACGACGACGTGCTCGGCCCGATGGAACGCGCCAGCGCACTGTTCAACGACCGCGTGCTCAGACCGCGCGTACCCAGCGACGACCCGCGCTACCGCAACGCGCTGTACCACCTGCTGACCTCACAAACCAGTTGCTACCGCTACTGGGGCCACGGCCAGTGGACCGACTACGGCCGCGAAATCTGCCGCCGCACCAGCGACATCCTGGTGCACGACTTTTGACCGTGACAGCGGCGAACGCAGGCCCAGCCCTGGTCGCGCAATTGCCACGCTGCCAGCCCGCGGCGGCGGCGCGGCGCTTGAAATGCCCGACTTGCCTGAACGATGGATTTGGCCGCGGGCGCAGCCCAACCAGCGGGGAGACCTCAGCTTGAAACCAATGCTCCCCGCGGCCGTGCTGGTGCTGTGTGCGGTGGTGTCGTGCGGCTCGGCCGCGCAAGCTGGCGCCAACACCTGCACGGCGGCGACGCTTGACATCGTGCAGCGCGAGCTGCGAAGCGCTGATTTGTCGCTGCAAGACGGCGGCAACACCGTATCGGCGGCCTGCAAGCCCTGGCCGTACCAGGCCAACGCGCTGCTCGTGGCGCTGGCCTATGACGCGGGCGTGCAAGACCAAAGGGCCCTGCTGGTCGCGCTTGTCGACGAAAAATCAAAGCGCGTACTGAGCAGCCGCCAGAGCGTGATCGACGAAGACGCCGCGGTGCAGGTGGGGCCGGAAAGCCTCAAGCTCGATACCGCACGCTACCAACTGGCCGACGGCGTGCGGGCCTTTGGCGTGCGCTTTACCAGCGCGGCGCGCGGTCCAAGCTGCGGCGACGCCTACTGGAACGACGAGCTGACGCTTTATCTGCCGCAGGGCGCGCAGTTGCAGCCGGTGCTTGGTCTTCATACCTACCGGCAGCAGTGGATCAAGGGCTGCCCCGCGGCAACGTCAAAGGCGCTTTGGGAGGATGCGCAACTGACGCTGCGCGTCGCCGGCACGCAGTCGCATGGCTTGCGAGACCTGATCGTCGCAGCGCAAATTTCGGTCAACGCTTCGGGGGCAACGCCCGGCGCGCGGCGCAACCGGACCGAGCACCGCCGCCTGCGCTATGACGGTACGACCTACCGCAACCAGGCCGCGTCGGCGTGGTGGCTGGGCGACTGACCTTGGGCGTTCATGGTGGAGCGGTCAGCGACAGCGACTACACGTCTGGCTCCAGATTCAGCAGAGGCACTCCAGCCCTGCGAGGTCGGTCGCAATGGTCCGTGCAGCCGTGCGCATTCATGAGGGGCTTGCGCGAGGCACGCCCTCGCGCATTTGAAGAATCTCGGCGTGCAGCGGTCTGCCAGCGCAGCGGGACGGGCTGCCGATGTAGCGACGGAAATTGCTTGTAATAAAAGTTGTGGAAGCGTTCCGTGCGCCGAGGACCTAGGCTCTGCGTAGGTGCCGGAGGCTGACTGCCGGCAACTTTGACGGTCAGTCGGGCCGCACCGCTGACCAAGTGACGAACGGACCAGGGAGAGACACCAATGAAATTTGCCAAACCCAGCATGAATCAGGTTTTCTCGATCAGTTCGAAGCCTGAATGGCCCCACATCGAGTTTCAGACCGATGCCAGCGGGCCCCATGTGTGGAACTGGACCTTGAAATGGAAAACATTCACCAAGTCGGGTACCGCGACGACCGCTGGAAACCAATGGAACGCGACCACCGCGATCACTGACCTTGGCGGAACATTGAGCGTGACGGCCAAGGCCGGCAACCAGTCTGTCGTCATCGCCGTGAAGATCGTCGGTACCAACCCCAGCACCGCAGAAGCAACGGCTTATCTGTCGGGCAAGCCTGACAGCAGCGGGTTCGACAAAATCCTGCAGCAGGAATCGAAGTTCAAGCACTTCAACGACAGCCACGAGCCGATCAAATCGTTCGACAACGGCTATGGCATGTGCCAACTGACCACGCCAACGCCAAGCTTTGCGCAGGTGTGGAACTGGAAGCTGAACATCGACGGTGGCTTAGCGCTATTCGCGCAAAAGCGCAGCGCGGCGGTGGCCTACTTGTCGCAAAGGCTCTTCGTGACTTTCAGTGGGATCCAGCACTGGCCGGCCGCAGATCAAGCTTGCCGCAGAAGAAGAGGATGCGCGTTCGGAAGTTCTCGAAGCTGCGGAATCCGCGGGC
>WBZS01002335.1_pt1 | contig 12056 bp, 10 predicted proteins | sample 5204201 | NCBI WGS metagenome assembly WBZS01 (sample SAMN12344357, study PRJNA552823) | activated sludge metagenome | biome: Activated sludge suspended growth; feature: Nitrification reactor; material: Wastewater; isolation source: activated sludge from nitrification reactor of wastewater...
AGTGGCACCCCTATCCCATTGGTGATTCCAGTACAGGGCGGGTGAGCAGCGCGGTCAGTAGCCTGCTGTTCGATGGCATGGGACGACTGTGGGTAGGCCTGCTGCGCGACCAGCTGCCCGAAGGCCAGATCATCAAAGGCGGCGTCGCCATTGACAACCCACCCTGGGAAATCATCGATCCAGGCCCCGCCCTACCCGGCGAGTCCATCTCGAGCCTCGCGCGCCAGGGGTCACAGATCTTCGTGGGCACGGGCAACAGGTGGCCGGAACCCCACGGCATGCCCACCGTATCCGGCGGCCTGGGGGTCTACGACACCGCGACCAGCGCATGGGGAACGCCTATCCAGGCCCCGACCATTATCGCCAACGAAATTACCGACTTGAGCAGCAATGGGGATCAGGTGTGGGTAGCGAACACCTCGCCCACGAATCCCGGCGAGTCACAGACGGGCGGCGCGAGCCGCCTCGCGAGCAGCGCGTGGACGAACTTCGTCGCAAGCCAGAATGGCCTCACTCTCAGCGCCGGCGACGCGCGCTCGGCCTACTATGCGTCGGACGGTACAGCCTGGGTCGGCGGCTATTCCGCCGACCCTCCGAAGTCGCTCGATCCCTTCCTCGCCAACGCCGTGATCAACTGGCTGCCGTCGGGGCAGGGTACGTGGCAGAACGCCAAGTTCACCGATGAGGGCTGGGCGAGCGCGATCGCCTATCGCCAGAAAGGCGGCGGCACGCCCTGGGTCGGTCTGTCGCGGGGCGGCCAGGACGTGGAGGACTTCCCGGCCAAAGTCTTTCCCGCCGGGCAGGGCAATCAGTATTATGCCCAGGGCGGCATCCGCGTCCTGGTGAACGGTGAGTGGCGCACCTTCACCCCTCAAAACTCACCGCTTACCAGCGGCCACATTACAGCCCTGGTCGTCGACAGCAACGACAATTTGTGGATCGGCACGACCCTGGGCCTGCAAAAGTACACGGGGGACGTTCCGTCCAAAGAGACCGCGCCCACGGCTACACCGACGCCCACCCCCTCGGCCACCAGCACACCTCGCCCGACGCCTGCGACGCCCGCCGCGATGACACCCGCCACGGGCGGGAACGCGCCGACCCTCACGCCCGTCGTCCCTCAGCCCACGGCGACGCCCTTCGGGGGCACGGCCTCACCGCCGCCAGAGATTCCGGAAGCATCGACGATACTCCTACTCGGTGGCGGCCTCGCCGGGCTGCTCGGCTACCTTCGCTATCGGATACGCCGTCAAAGGCCGTGACCGACGACATGAAAGCCGAGGGGGCGTGCTATGGCACGCCCCCTCGGCTTTTCGCGCAAGAGTGCCCACACCGGCAATCTACCGCATCCGCTCACTGAGCTTGGTGTCGCTGGCCGCCGGGCGAGGCGTTCGCAACAAAGCCGCCGCCCGCTGGCGTGCCCGCGCATGCCAGGGCACAGGGGCGGGTTGCATCGCTCCCAGAAAGGCAACCGCCTGATCGTAGCCTGCCTGGAGAAGCAGATCGGTCTTGGAGTAGTCCCACATGGGGCACGGCTCGGGGGGCGTCAGCCGGATATGGTGCAGGCGGACGCGCCCCTTCTCAACGCGCGCTACGCTATCCTGCCACTGGCGCTGAACAAGCGCGCCGATAGCCTTGCCGCCAATATGCAGCATCGTGCGACGCCCCACGGGGGGTGTAGGGCCGTCGATGATATGCAGGGCGTAGACCTCGCGCGCCCCGTGCTCGATCGCCACCTCGATAGGCAGCAGCGCCGTCGTGCCGCCGTCCACGTACTCACCATCGTCCAGGGGATACGGCGGATGCAAGGGAGGCAAGGCCGTCGTTGCCATGAGCGCATCAAGGACGCTGTCGATGGGTCGCTCGCCCAACACGCGCATCGCGCCCGTGTCGAGATTGGTAGCGACGATGTAGCAGGGTAGTTTCAAGTCGGCAAAGGATTCGGCCGTCGACGTGATGTGACGATAGAGATGGCGCTTCAGACCCTCGTTCGGGTACAGACTACCTTTACCCGTCGCGACTCGCCAGGCAATCTGCACCCGGCTGCCCGGGTAGATATCTGTGCGCCGCGTCTGCCGCCACAGGGTCTCCATACGATTGATGTTAGCCAGCGACGGATCAGCGGCCAGCGCGACCGCATTGATGCCGCCAACCGACGTACCCACGACCAGATCGGGTACGATGCCTCGCTCCAGCAAGGCACGCAGCGCGCCGACCTGCAACGCACCGCGACTACCACCCCCGCTGAACACAAACGCGATCATAGCCGTTACCTCCACCCTGCTCCGTACCCGCCGCAGTCTGACGCCTTACCTCGCCTCCCCCTCGTCTCCTCCGTCCCCTGGCTCCTCCTCACCGTCGGCGGCCGCGCCGACCGCCGCGAGCGGCATCGCCTTGCGGCCAAACAGCAGGTACCCGGTGTGCGGTGTCAGGCGGTCCATCGGCCGCAGGCGAGCTGGCACCGTCTTGTACAGGCGCAAGATAATCTCCGCCACCTCGATGTCCATGAAGCCTGCCGCTTGCATACCAGCCAGCACCTCACTCACCTGATTGGTGGTAGGGACGAGGGAGCCGAATGTACCACCCCACCGCAGCGCCGCCCACGCCTGGGCCAGATAATCCTCCGGCTCGCGCACATCCAGGAACACCGCGTCAACGTGGGTCTCCTCAAAACCATCGACAATATCGCGGACTCGAAACTCGACCCACTCATCGAGGCCAATGCGCTCCAGATTCTTGCGGGCGCGCACCTGCATATCATCCCGCACCTCGTAGGAGTACACGCGGCCCGTCGGGCGGACATACGTCGCCAGGGCAGTGGTGAGACCGCCACTGCCTGTCCCAGCTTCGATGACGCGTGCCCCTGGCCCCGCCCCCAGCTTGAGGAGAGCGTAGGCAATATCCTTGGGATACATGATCGTGCCGCCGCGCTGCACGCTCATGATGAGGTCAAACAGGGTAGCCTGGAGAGCAACGAAGGGGTCGCCACGATGGGTGACGACAACCCGGCCGAGCGGCTGGCCGATGATCTCGTCGTGCAGCATGCGGCCCTTGTGGGTATGAAACTCAGCGCCGGGGGTAAGGCGAATGATGAAGCGCTTATTGTCGGCGCTGACCATCAGCACCAGCTGGCCCGCCGTGGCTACCTCCGGTGCGCTCTCGAAGTCATGATTCATACGTCAAGTATACAGCGGCGGGGCAGCCCTCGCAAAAACCGCACCACAAATGCGCCCGCACGACGTATGATTGGGGCCAACCGGGGCGTCATATTGGCGCGCCCCCGTAGCTCAGAGGATTAGAGCACCTGTCTTCGGAACAGGGTGTCGTAGGTTCGAGTCCTACCGGGGGTACACCCATAGCCACGCCCGTCGCTACTGAACGCGACGGGCGTCTTCATTCTGTGCGCGGCGGCCCATTGTTTGCCGCACCCTGTCGCGATGGCTATAATTGGCGCGGGTTCGGGTCCGCTTTGGCCCGACTCTGGTCTGGAGAACAGCCTCCATGTTTGAGCCCTCGCGGACCTTGAGCGAGCGTGAGATCGACGTCCTGCGCTTGCTGGCGACGGGTGCGACCAATCAGCAGATTGCTGACGAGTTGTTCATCAGCGTCAACACCGTCAAGGTCCACGTGCGTAACATCTTCGACAAGCTCGGCGCGCAGTCGCGGACCGAAGCGACTCTCTACGCCATCCACGCCGGGCTGGTTCCCCTCCCGAAGGCCGCCCTCGACGACGCCACGCGCGCTGCGGAAGTAGCGCGTGACGCCGCGCCGGTCGCCAGTCTTACCCCGACTCTCATCGTCGCCGAGCCAGCCGTCGCGCCGCCTACCCCTGTCGCCAGCCCTACCCCGCCGGCGCGGCGTATCCCGCTGTGGGTTGTCCCGCTGGTTCTGCTAGCCCTGGCGTTGGGCGCTGGCCTGGCGTGGCAGGTGACGAGCGCCGCCGGCCGGGCCAGCTCGACCGCCCTACCTACACCCAGCGACGCCGCGGCCATCACCGTGACGGGGCAACGCTGGGCGGAACTCGCCCCCTTGCCCGCCGCCCGTGGGGGCCTGGCTGTCGCCGCCGTCGGCGAGAGCCTGTACGCCATTGCCGGGCAGACCGACAGCGGCGTCAGTGGCGAGGTGACACGCTATACCCCCGACAACATCTGGCGCGCCCGACAAGCGAAGCCGACGCCGGTCCGCGACGTCAGCGGCGTGGTGGTTGGCGGCCAGGTATACGTCCCCGGCGGCTGCGATGCGGCCGGCCGGCCCCAGAGCATCGTAGAGGTGTACAACCCGGCCACCGACCGCTGGACGACCGCGCCCCCCCTCCCACGCGCTATGTGCGGCTACGCCCTGGCCGCCCTCGACGGCAAGATCTACGTCATCGGCGGCTGGGATGGGGAGCGCGCCCGCGCCGAAACCCTGATCTACACGCCGGGCGCAAGTGGCTGGCAGGAAGGCCCGTCAATGCTCACCCCGCGCGCCTACGCTGCCGCGGCCGTCATTGACGGCCACATCTACGTGATTGGTGGCGCTAACGACACCCCGCTGACGGCCAATGAGATGCTAGACCCATCTACGGACAGCGGAACGCCTGCCTGGGTCGGTCGCGCGCCACTGCCAGAACCCCGCAGCCGCCTGGCCGCCGCACCCGTGGGCCGGCGTATCATCGCCATCGGCGGCGGCCCGGCTAATCAGGCGGTCGCCAGTTACGATGCCAGTAGCGATAGCTGGCAGACCGAAGCTACCCCCTTCGAAGGCGAGTGGACCGGCCTGGGCCTGGCCGCCAATGATCTACGCCTGCACGCTATTGGCGGCGATGGTCCGCTGGCGGTTAATCGGGCCTACCAGGCCCTGTTCCAGCTGACCCTGCCCCTGGGCAGGCCCGCACCTTGAGACTCGGCACATGACCCGTTGGCTTGCTCACCCCCGACTCCTACGCTTCCTCGCAGCCGTCAGCGCGGCAGCGATTCTGATAGTCGTCGCCATCTACGGCTGGTCGGATTATGTCTCTGACACCGTTAGCGCGGCGCAGCGCGATATCCCTCACACCGACGTCAATCCCTACGGCGCGAACTTCTTCCTTGACCTGGAGGTCGAGGCCTGGAAGCGTGAGAAGACCATCCAGATGGCCCAGGCGGCGGGCATCGGCTGGGCCAAGCAGTCCTTTGCCTGGGAAGCCATCGAGCCGAAGGCGAAGGGCCGCTTCGTCGAGGGCGACGGGCGCAGCACCTGGCAGAAGTACGACGAGATGGTCGACCTGTTCGCTCGCAACGGTATCCAGGTCATCGCCCGCCTCGACCGGCCACCTGCCTGGAGCCGCGCCGACAACCGCTACCCGCAAGCGCCGCCAGACCGTTTCGAGGACTACGGAGACTTCGTCTACGAATTCGTCAATCGCTACAAAGGCAAGATTCGATACATCCAGATCTGGAACGAGCCTAACATTTTCCCCGAATGGGGCGCGCGGGCGGTCTCCCCGGCCGAGTACGCGCGGCTGCTCAAGATCGCCTACACCCGCGCTAAGGAGGCTGACCCGAACATCGTCGTGCTGTCGGCCCCCCTCGCTATGACCCTGGAGAACTTCGCCGATCGCCGCAACCTGTCGGACCTGACCTTCCTCGAGGAAATGTACCGGGCCGGGGCGAAGGACAGCTTCGACATCCTATCGTCCAACGCCTTTGGCTTCGCGGATCCGCCGACTACCCCGGCCGACCCCGACCGTCTGAACTTCCAGCGGGTGACTCTCCAACGCGCTATTATGGAGGCCTACGGCGACAGCAACAAGCCTATCTGGTTCAACGAGTACGGTTGGAACGCCGCACCGTCCGACTTCCTTGAGGACGATCTGACCTGGAAGCGTGTTGAAGAGCCACAACAGGCCCAATACACCGTCGACGGGATACGCTACGCGCGCGATAACTGGCCGTGGGCCGGGGTGTTCAACATCTGGTACTTCCGTCAGGTTGGCGACAAGGCCCCAGATCGCGCCGACTACTATTTCCGCATGGTCGACGTCGACTTTACGCCGCGCACGATGTACAAGGCTGTCAAGGACGCCACGGCATTACTCAAAACGGCCGGTGACGGCCACTACGAGGAAACGAGCGCTCCGGTGGCCACATCCGGTGGCTGGCAGATGGTCCTAGCGCCCCAGGCCAGCGGCGGCGCGTACGTCAACAGCGACCGTCCCGGCGCGACACTGACCTTCCAATTCCAGGGGGAGGCCATCGACTTGCTCACCTCACGCGGGCCAGAAGCGGGCCGCTGCCTGGTAACCGTGGACGGGCAGCCTGTGGCAGGCTTGCCGCGCGACGCCAGGGGGCGCTCCTATATCGAACTGTACCGAGGCGAACGGCAGTGGCAGGCGCGCGACCTGGTGGCGACCGGCCTGGGTCGCGGCCCCCACACGCTGCAACTCAGCATCCCTGAAGGCCCCAGCGAGGGCGCAGCGGGACCGCGCTGCTCGGTGGACGGCTTCGAGGTAGTCGCCAGCCGCCCCTCGCTGCCCATCGGCTGGCTGGCGCTCCTCCTGGGCGTCTTCATGGGCGCGACAGGCCTGCTATACGCCCGCCGACGCCGCATTTAGCGCGCCACCCGCACAGAACAAGGCCCTGAGGGTTCTGGGAACCCTCAGGGCCTTGTTACGTCAAATCGCGCACTCACCGCCGCGGTGCAATGGCGTCGATGCCTGTCGTGTAGCGCCCCACGATCAGCTTCTGAATCTGCGTCGTTCCCTCGTACAGCGTTGCCACCTTCGCATCGCGCAGATAACGCTCGACCGGGTACTCGTCGGAGTAGCCGTAGCCGCCGTGCACCTGGATGGCGTTGAGAGCCGCACGCACCGCCGACTCCGAAGCGTGCCACTTCGCCAATGATGTCTCGCGGGTGTTCTTCACGCCCTTATTCTTCAGATAGCCCGCACGGTACACCAGCAGGCGCGCCGTCTCCAGGTCCAGCACCATGTCGGCGATGAGTTCCTGCACCAGCTGGAAGCCAGCGATAGGCTGCCCAAAGGCGTGACGCTCCTGCGCATACTTCGTTGAGGCGTCTACGCAGGCCTGGATAAGGCCAACGCAGCCCGACGCGACACCAAAGCGCCCGTCGTCCAGGGCCGACATGGCGATCTGGAAGCCCTGGCCGATGTCGCCCAGCATATTGTCGGCCGGCACCCGCACGTCTTCCAGCACCAGCTCAGCCGTGTTTGACGAGCGTAGACCGAGCTTGCCGTGGATGCTCGGCGCGCTGAAGCCCGGCGCGTCGGTCTCGACCAGGAAGGCAGCCAGCCCCTTGTGCTGGAGAGCCGGATCCGTCTGCGCAAAGACCAGGGCCAGCTTTGCTACCCCGCCGTTGGAAATCCACATCTTGCGCCCGTTCAGCACCCATTCGTCGCCGTCGCGCGCAGCGCGCGTGGCGAGGTTGGAGGCGTCGGAGCCGACACCCGGCTCGGTGAGGCCGAAGCAGCCAAGCCACTCCCCCGACGCCAGGCGCGGCAGATAGCGGCGCTTCTGGTCCTCCGTGCCCCAGCGCAGAATAGGCAACTCGGTCAGCGAGATCTGCACCGACAGGGTAGTGCGAATGGATGAATCGGCACGGCCAATCTCCTCAAAAATGACAGCCTCTGAGATAAAGTCGAGGCCCATCCCGCCGTATTTCTCAGGCACGGTCGGTCCCAGAAAGCCCAGCGCGCCGAGCTTAGCGATGATGTCGTGGGGGAAGATCTCGCCCCGGTCGCGCTCGCGTGCGCCGGGGATGATCTCGCGCTCCGCGAAGTCTCGCGCCGTGCGGCGAATCATGGCCTGTTCCGGCGAGAGGTCGAAGCTCATGCCACCGGGGGTATCGACCTTGATGACAGCCGGTGTTGTCATAGATGTCTCCTATTGTTTGGGAATGTGGGTATCGCTACGCAAGCTCAATTATAGCTCAGGGCGACCCCATCAGGCGCGCCCACAGGGGCGGGCCTAGAATAGTCAGCCCGACCACGACGGCGGCCAGCGCCAGAATCAGCACGGCCCCCGCTGCGGCATCCTTAGCGACCTTCGCCAGGGGATGGGTATCAGGCGAGGCCAGGTCTACCAGAGCCTCGATAGCCGTGTTGCCCACCTCGACGGCCAGCACGACGCCGATGGTGAGGGCCAGCACGGCCCAGTCTCGTGGCGGCAGATGAAGCCAGATGCCCACCAGAATGACCGCCGCCGAGATGGCGACGTGAATTTTCATGTGCCGCTGGGTGCGCCAGGTCTGGGCGATACCCTCCCCCGCCCAGACGAAGCTGCGCCACCACGGGGCGCGCTCCCTGGCTGGTGCGGCCGGCGGCTGGACGAACCGCCGGCGATCACCCATCGGTGGGGCCGCCCGGCGCCCGGCGACCGAGAATCTGTTCCCCCATGGCCCACATAGCCGCGCGTCCTGCTTCGTCCGCGTCGTCGTAGCCGAGCAGATGTAGCACGCCGTGGATGACCAGCCATACCAGCTCATCCTGCGCGTCCCAGCCAGCGCGCCCTGCCTGCGCCGCTACCTGGGGATAGGCAATCACTACGTCGCCCAGGAGGCGCGGCAAGTCGGGAGGCAACAACGGACCGCCGTCGTCCTGGCCGAAGGAGAGCACGTCGGTGGCCTTGTCCTGGCCACGATACACCCGATTCAGTTCCCGGACGACCTCGTCTGTGGTAAGGACTATTGACACTTCAACGGCGCCATCGATGCCGACCGTGTCAAGGGTATGACGCACCGCCGCAACAATGGCCTCGGCGTCGACCAGCGGCGCGAAAGTCTCATCGATCTGGATGTCAACTGTCAACCAGTCATCGTCGTTAGGGGGCATGATCTCATTTCGTAGCAACGCGGCCAGCCAGCGCGCCACTGGCGGCCGGCTCGACGATGGCGGGATACTCGACGCGGGGATGATAGACGCCGTGCAGCACGTTGCAGAAGGCAGCGCGCACCTGATCCACCTCCCGCAACGTGAGGGGGCACTCGTCCAGTTCGTCATCGGCAAGCCGTTCATCAATCACGCGGGTGACAACGGTCTCGATCTCCTCGGGGCTGCCCGGCCGTTTGGCGCGCACCGCCGCCTCGCACGAATCGGCCAGCATGAGGATACCCGCCTCCTTCGACTGGGGGCGAGGCCCCCCGTAGCGGAAGGCGGAGGCGTCAGGCCGCAGGCCGCCGTTGGCCCGCTCCAGGGCACGGGCATAGAAGTAGCGCACGAGGGTCGTGCCGTGATGTTCCGCGATAAGGTCGATCAGGCGACCCGGCAGACCAGCTTCCTGCGCACGAACAACGCCCTCTGTCGAATGAGCAAGGATGTAACGCGCGCTGGTTTCCGGATCGAGCTGGTCGTGGGGGTTGCGGCCATCAACCTGATTCTCGATGAATAGCGATGGGTTGGTCAACTTGCCGATATCATGATAGTACGCGCCAACGCGGCACAGCAGGGCGTCGGCCCCAATGCGATGCGCGGCTTCCTCGGACATGTGGCTGACGACCAGGCTATGGTGATACGTACCTGGCGCTTTCAATTGCAGTTCGCGCAACAAAGGCTGGTCCGGGCGTGCCAGCTCCATCAGGCGAATGGACGTCGGCAGGTCGAAGATGTGGGCCAGGACATAGTAGCCCACCGTGGTAAGCGACGTCGCCAGGACGCCACTGGCGATCGCCGCCAGCGCCAGTTCGGCCACGCCCACCACGTCATACTCGCCGCGTATCAGGCGAAAGGAGAGCAACACCACCACCTGCGCCAGGATCACATACACCCCGGCCCCCGCGAAGGCCATCAGCCGCTCGACGCGCCACAGACTCAGACTGGCGATAACACCGCCGAGCAGGATGTAGGTGAACAGTTCGAAGTTACGTCCCGCCAACAGGCCAACCATCAGGGCCAGCAGCACCGTCGTCGCCAGGGCAAAGCGTGGCTCCAGCAGCACCGTGAGCAGCATGGCGGCGGCGGCGCCAGGGAAGATATACGGCATCAACGTCCGCCCCGGCACCATGAACTTGGCCAGGAGCACGAAGGATAGCAGCACCAACGACAGCAGCCAGGCTCGCCGGTTGTCTACCCAGAAGTCCGGGTTACGATGCACGACCCACATACCCAGGACAAAGACACTCAGCGTGACGAGAAGGAACGTACCGACCACGCCGCGCCAGTCCAGCCCGCCCTGGAGCAAATCTAGCTTCTGCAAGGCTTCCAGGTGCGAGGGCTGCACGATATCGCCAGCGCGGAGAATGATCTCCCCGCGCTCAACGGTGCGTGTCGTAGCAGGCACGGCGGCTGAGGCAGCGCGACGGGCCGCCTGGGTGGCCGCCTCGTCCGGCAGAGAATTAGGCTGGATGAAACGCGCCGCATATTCGGCCACCGCAGACGCTTCGGCATCTGACAGGCTCAGGCCGATGTAGTTGGACAGCGACCGCCGCACATCGGCAATCTGGTCCTCGCGAATGGGCTGCCGCATGGCAGCCTCAACCACGCGCACCGTCTCGGCCTTGATGCGCTGCCAGGTAGCCTCGGGCGCCTGGAGCGTCAGGTCCAGGGTATCGGTGGGCAAGTCGCGCAATTCCGCCACGCCGCGCAGCATGGCCCGCTTCTCGTCCAGGGTTGCCGTCGGGCTGGCCCGCGACCACTCGACCGTCTCGAAGACCTCGGCGGCGCGGCGTACGGCCTGGCGGGTCAGTCGCAGGTCGGGCGGCTGATATACGGGCAGCACGCGTCGCGCCGCAATTGCCCGTTCCTGCGCCGTGAGAATGTCGCTTTCGAACTGGATGCGGCGGGGAGCGCGTATATCGCCAGGGCTGACGTCACCCTCGCGGAGTTGGACCTGCTGGGTAGTGGGAAAAACAACGATAAGAGTGAGGGCGACTGACAACAGCAAGCCAAAGGCGACGGCGGTGAGCAATCGCTTCGACTCGGCTTGAGACGAAAACGGGGGCAGGTCGTTGATGATGGACCTGGCCCTCTCGCGGAAGCGCATGTGGGGCTTCTCCGCCGGGGCGACGTGCCTGGTCGCCCTCAGGCGCCGCTCAGTAGAGCGCGCACGACGTCGTTGACCATACGGCCATCCGCCTGTCCCTTGAGGCGCGGCATGAGCGCCTTCATCACCAGACCGGCCTGCGAAGGGCTAGTGGCTCCCACTTCCTGGATGACGGCCCGCGCCTCAGTCTCGACCTGTTCGCGGCTCATCTGCTGGGGCAAGTAGGCCTCAAGGATGCCCAGCTCGGCCTGCTCACGGGCCACCAGATCGGTGCGGCCTGCCTTCTCGAAGTCGGCGATGGAATCGCGGCGCTGCTTTACCTCGCGCTGCACGACGGCCAACGCCTCGGCATCCGTCAGCTCGCTAGCCTGGTCGCCGACCTGGGCGGCCGCCTGTTCCCAGTCGCCGCCAAGCTGCTTGCGCGCGGCTTCCACGGCGGCGTGATGCTTCGCCTCGGCCGCCTTCTGCAGCGCGGCCCGCAGCAGACGCAGCGTCGTCTTGCGCGTCTCGTCGTTCTGACGCAACGCCTCTTTCAATTCGACTGCCACGCGCTCGCTCACCGCGTCAGCCATGCGGTCTCTCCATCGCCTCTGTGTCAATCACGGGTTGTCGCGCCCAATTATAGGCTGACCGCCCTTTGCGTCAAGTTATGGCAAAGTAACCCTTAGCCCGGCGGCCACGCCAGGCGGCGGCCGCCCAGGACATGCAGATGGATATGATAGACGTGCTGACCGCCCTGGCTACCCACGTTGTTCACCACCCGATAGCCCGCGTCGACGATGCCCGCCTCGCGAGCCACCCGCTGGCAGGTCATCAAGAGGCGACCGGCCAGCTCGGCGTCATCCAGGTCGTTGAGGGTCGCGATGTGGCGGTTGGGAACGACCAGGATGTGCGTCGGCGCGACAGGGTTAATATCCTGGAAGGCCGTGACGGCCTCATCCTGATAGACAATCGTCGCGGGGAGGCGGCCCGCCACGATGGCACAGAAGAGACACTCCGGCATGGCTCCTCGCTTTCCAGCGACGTAGCAAGATGTCTGCCAGTGTATCACGCCCGACTTTGCGGGTCAAGGTCGTCCCCTTACCCTCAGGGTTCTTTCAA
>WBZS01002336.1_pt1 | contig 12055 bp, 10 predicted proteins | sample 5204201 | NCBI WGS metagenome assembly WBZS01 (sample SAMN12344357, study PRJNA552823) | activated sludge metagenome | biome: Activated sludge suspended growth; feature: Nitrification reactor; material: Wastewater; isolation source: activated sludge from nitrification reactor of wastewater...
GCTGGGCACGCAGGCGCATATCAGCCTGCGCGCGCCCGACGACGTGGTCACGCCCGCGTGGCCGGCGGAGGGCGACGCGACGCAGCTCACCGACACGCAAGCGCGCGCGCAGCGCCTGCGCTCGGTCGCCAACTGGCAGGCGCTGGTGCCGCTCTTGGAGCGGCGCGCCGACGTGGCCGCCGTCTCGCCCATGGTCTCGGGCAGCGGGCTGGCGCTGCGTGGCGAGGCCTCGCAGGCGATTGCCATGATGGGCGTGGAGCTGGATCGCTACGACCGCATCGTCGGCCTGCGCGGCAAGGCCGTCAGCGGCCAGGCGCGGCTGGAGCCGGGCGATGCTGTCATCGGCACCGAACTCGCCAAGGACTTGGGCCTGCGCGTGGGTGATCGCCTCTCGGTCAACACCGGCAAGGTGTCGGATTCGATGCGCGTCACCGCGCTGGTCGACCTGGGCGTGAAAGACCTGAACCGCCGCACCGTCATCGTGCCGCTGCGCACCGCGCAAAGCCTGCTGGGGCTGCCCGGCGGCGCCACGGTGATTGAGCTGAAGGTGCGCGACGTGTGGCAGGCCGACGCGGTGGCGCGCGAGCTGCGCGCGTCGCTGCCCTACAAGATTGAGAGCTGGCAAGAAACGAACGCGCAACTGGTGTCGGCGCTGCGCGCGCAAAGCATCAGCACCGGCGTGATTCGCGGCGTGGTGGCCATCGTGGTGGTGCTCGGCATTGCCAGCGTGCTGGTGGTGTCGGTGGTGCAAAAGCAGCGCGAAATCGGCATCCTGCGCGCCATGGGCGCCACGCGCGGGCAGGTGATGCGGGTGTTTCTGGTCGAAGGCGCGGTGGTCGGTGCGGCCGGCTCCACGCTGGGCGTGCTGCTGGCGATGGCGCTGATCTGGCTGTTCACCAAACTGGCGCGCGGCTCGGACGGGCTGCCGCTGTTCAACCTGCACCTGCCGCTGAACGTGGCGGTGCAAACGGCGCTGCTCGCAGTGGTCTGCGGCGTGCTGGCGGCGGTGGCCCCGGCGCGGCGCGCGGCGCGGCTTGATCCGGCGCAGGCGATCCGGCTGTGAACACCGCCGAGCCTTTGATCGAGCTGCGCGGCGTGCGCAAACGCTACAACATCGGCCTGCCGAGCGAGGTCGAAGTGCTGCACGGCATCGACTGGCGCGTGGCGCGTGGCGAGTTCGTGGCGCTGATCGGGCCGTCGGGCTCGGGCAAAAGCACGCTGCTCAACATCGTCGGCCTGCTGGAGCACTTGACGGAAGGCAGCTACCACCTGCTGGGCGAAGCGGTGCAGGGCATTCAGGATCAGGCCCTGACGCTGATGCGCCGGCGCGCGCTGGGCTTTGTGTTTCAGTTCCACCACCTGCTGCCGGCCTTCACGGCGCTGGAGAACGTGACCCTGCCCGCGCTGATGACCGAAGGCCGCATCAGCGCCGCGCAGCGCGAGCGGGCGCGCGAGTTGCTGGCGGCGGTCGGCCTGGCCGATGCCATGGCCAAGCGCCCGGGCGAGCTGTCGGGCGGCATGCAGCAGCGGGTGGCGATTGCGCGCGCGCTGGTACAAAACCCGCCGCTGGTGCTGGCCGACGAGCCCACCGGCAACCTGGACACCGCTGCGTCGGACGCCGTGTTTGCGCTGCTGCGGCAGATTCATGAGGAGCGCGGCACGGCGTTCGTTATCGTCACCCACGACCCGCGCCTGGCGGCGCGCTGCGACCGGCTGGTGGAACTGGTCGATGGCCGCATCGACCGCGACGAACCCATTCGCGCCGATACCGCCTCTTCGTAGGGCGGGCATTCATGCCCGCGCCCGCGCACCTGTATGCCCGCGCCCGCGCATCTGTCGTCCAACGCGCGGGCATGAATGCCCGCCCTACATCGGGTTGAGAGGCGCGCCGACACCGGGCCCGAGCCGCGATAATCACCGCATGCAGATCCGCTTCACCAAGATGCAGGGCGCGGGCAACGATTTCGTGGTGCTCGACGAGACGCGCCGGCGTCTGAACCTGACGCCGGCGCAGTATCGATTTCTGGGCGACCGGCACTTCGGCGTCGGCGCGGACCAGATCCTGACGGTGCGGCCGGCGCCGTCGCCGGACGTGGACTTCGAGTACATCATCCACAACGGCGCCGACGGCGGCGAAGTGGAGCAATGCGGCAACGGCTCGCGCTGCTTTGTGCGCTACGTGCGCGAACGCGGCCTGACCGACAAGCGCACGGTGCGCGTGCAGGTGAAAAATGGCGTCATCGAACTGACCGAGCAGCCCGATGGCCGCGTCACCGTCGACATGGGCGCGCCGGTGTTCGAGCTGGACCGCGTGCCGTTCGACGCCACCGGCATGACGCCGGTGCCAGTGGGCGCCACGCCTGGCCATGCGTGGCAGTGGTGGCCGCTCGATTTGAGAAAAAATCCGGCCGCTGCGCGCATGGATAGCCGCTCGAGTGCTATCGTTAACGTAGCTGTTCTGTCCATGGGTAACCCGCACGCGGTGCAACTGGTGGGCGATGTGGACGCGGCCCCGGTGGCTGTGGTGGGGCCCTTGATTGAAAGCCACCCGGCATTCCCGAACCGGGTCAACGCCGGCTTCATGCAGATCGTCGACCGTGGGCACGTGCGCCTGCGTGTGTACGAGCGCGGCGCGGGCGAGACCCTGGCCTGCGGCACCGGCGCCTGTGCGGCGGCGGTGGCGGGCATCCGGCTGGGCCTGCTGGACGCGCGCGTCGATGTGCAGGCGCGCGGCGGGCAGCTCACCATCGAATGGGCTGGCGGCATGCGCGATCCGGTGTTCATGACCGGCCCGGCCGTCACCGTGTTCGAGGGCAGCACCGAACTGCCCGATTGACCTTCTCACGTATGCTCAAGCCATGAACGCAGCCATTCCGCCCATCACCGAAGACGACATCGCGCAGTTCCTGATCCATACGCCCGATTTCTTCGAGCGGCACGCCGGACTGCTGAGCGCGGTGCAACTCAACAGCCCGCACGGCGGTCGCGCGGTCAGCCTGCAGGAGCGGCAGGCCGAGATGCTGCGCGACAAGATCAAGCTGCTGGAGCAGCGGCTGATGGAGATGATGCGCCACGGCAACGAGAACATGCTCATCGCCGACAAGCTGCTGCGCTGGTCGCGCCAGATGTTTCTGGTGGCGCGCCCCGCCGACCTGCCCGCCGTGCTGGTGAGCGAGCTGCGCAGCCAGTTCAGCGTGCCGCAGGCGGCCATGAAGCTGTGGGACCTGGCGGAGGTCTATGCCGGCGAGCCGTTCGCCCAGGGCGCCAGTGACGACGTCAAGAGCCTGGCTCGTTCGCTGACCGCGCCCTACTGCGGCGTGAACGCGGGTTTCGACGCCGTGCAGTGGCTGGACGACCCCGAGGCGGCCGCTTCCGTGGCGCTGATTCCTCTCACGGCGGGCCCCAGCAGCGCCGCCTTCGGCCTGCTGGTGCTGGCGTCGCCCGATAGCCAGCGCTACCAGGCCGGTATGGCGACCGACTTTCTGGAGCGCATTGGCGAACTGGCCAGCGCGGCGTTGTCGCGCGTCAGGGACTGACGCCTTGAGCGGCTGACGCCGCCCTCGTTTTTGGCTTTGCAGGGTACGCGCACCGATGCCCTGCGCCGGAACGGGCATGGCGTTCGCGGATGGCCTGCCGCGCGGTCGATCACAACTCCGTGGCTGACAGCTGCTACCATTTGGCTAGCATGCCCGACGCCGCTGCCCCCCCGCTGTCCGATGCCGATCAGGCGCTGATCGAGCGCTATCTGGAGCACGCGCGCGTGCAAAAGCGCCTGGCAGCGCGCACGCTGACGCTGTACAGCCTGGACCTGGAAAAGCTCGCCGCTTTCGCCGCGCTGGCCGGCGTGGGGTTGACGGCCGTGCAGGGCCACCACGTGCGCGGCTGGGTGGCGCGCATGCATGCGGGCGGGCGCAGCGGGCGCGGCATTGCGCTTATCCTGTCGGGTTGGCGGGGCTTTTACGGCTGGCTGGGGCGCGAGGGTCTGATCGCCGCCAACCCCGTGCAGGACGTGCGCGCGCCCAGGCAGCCGCGCCCCTTGCCCAAGGCGCTGGGCGTGGACGAGGCCATGCAGCTGGCCGATCACATCACCGAGGACGACGCCCCCGAGCTGGAGCTGCGCGACGCCGCGATGGTGGAGTTGCTGTACGGCAGCGGCCTGCGGGTGGGCGAACTGGTGGGGCTGGATGTGGCGCCCAGCGACGCGGCCTTGCGCCAAGGCCGGGGCTGGGTCGACCTGGAGGCGGCCGAGGTGCAGGTGCAGGGCAAAGGCGGCAAGCGTCGCGCCGTGCCGCTGGGCCGGCAGGCCACCGACGCGCTGCGGCGCTGGCTGGACGTGCGCCAGCAGGTCACGGCCGGCGCGCAGGACCCGCACGCCTTGTTCGTCGGCCGCCGCGGTACGCGCCTGACTGCGCAGTCGGTCTGGCAGCGGCTCAAGCGACGCAGCCTGCTGGCCGGCATGGCCACGCCGGTGCACCCGCACATGCTGCGGCACAGCTTTGCCAGCCATGTGTTGCAGTCCAGCGGCGACCTGCGCGCCGTGCAGGAGCTGCTGGGTCACGCCAACATCGGCACCACGCAGGTCTATACGCGGCTCGACTTCCAGCACCTGGCCAAGGCCTACGATGCCGCGCACCCGCGGGCCAGGAAAAAGTGATGCCCAGGGCCGCCGCGGCGTGATGGGGCGCGGGCTACACTGCCCTTTTCACCTGCATCGCCGGCCGCCCGGCGCCACGCCATTTCGCCATGTCCCTCATTCCCGCCACCATCCTTACCGGCTTTCTGGGCTCGGGCAAGACCACGCTGCTCAAGCGCGTGCTGACCGAAGCGCACGGCCAGAAAATCGCCGTGATCGAGAACGAATTCGGCGAGGAGAACATCGACAACGAGATCCTGGTCAGTGACCGGGACGAGCAGATCATCCAGATGAGCAACGGCTGCATCTGCTGCACCATCCGCGAAGATCTGCGCGCCACGCTGGCCGACCTGGCGGCGAAAAAGCGCAAGGGCGAACTCGACTTCGAGCGCGTGGTGATCGAGACCACGGGCGTGGCCGACCCCGGCCCCGTGGCGCAGACCTTCTTCATGGACGACGAGATCGCCGAAGCCTATCTGCTGGACGCCATCGTCACGCTGGTGGACGCCAAGCACGCCGCGCAGCAGCTCAACGACCGCGTCGAGGCGCAGCGCCAGGTGGGCTTTGCCGATCAGATCTTCATCAGCAAGGCCGACCTGGTGGACGCCGAGGCGCTGGACGCGCTGCAGCACCGCCTCAAGCACATGAACCCGCGGGCGCCCCAGCGCTTGGTGCACTTCGGCGAGGTGCCGATCAAGGACGTGTTCGATCTGCGCGGCTTCAACCTGAACGCCAAGCTGGACATCGACCCCGATTTTCTGAACGCCGACGATCACGGCCATGACCATGGCCACGACCATGGGGGCGAACACGGGCATCACCACGACCACGATCATGACGGGGCGCATTGCGACCACCCTTCGCACCAGCACGCGCACGGTCACCACCACCACCACGACGACGATGTGAAGAGCTTCGTCTTCCGCGCCGAACGCGCCTTCGACTCCGCCAAGCTGGAGGATTTTCTGGGCGCCATCGTCAACATCTACGGCCCGCGCATGCTGCGCTACAAGGGCGTGCTGTGGATGAAGGGCACCGAGCGCAAGGTCATCTTCCAGGGCGTGCACCAGCTCATGGGCAGCGACCTGGGCCCCGAATGGAAGGCTGGCGAAGCGCGCGTCAGCAAGATGGTCTTCATCGGCATCGACCTGCCGCGCGACATCCTGACCCAGGGTCTGGAACAATGTCTAGTGGCCTGACGAGCCGCGCGTGCCGGCCGTTTGCCTTGGCGTGAGACGGGCATGCGCGCCCTAGGGTTAGTCCCTGTACGCTGAGGTGGCTACAATCGCCGCCTTTGAACAGACACCCCCGCGGGTGATCTGCCGCTCGCCCAAGAAGGTCTAAAAACAAGGGCGCTTATCGGATGAAAAGGACCATGCTTCATCCGCTGGCTATGCGGTCGGTGGCTGTGTCCCAGAAGGGTGCCGCCGCTGACAGGAGACAGTAGAGTGAAAACAGCGGCTGCCAAGAGCCCGGCCAAACCCAAGGCCACGCCCGCCAAGGCCCCTGCGGCCAAGACGGCGGCAAAGACCGTTGCCAAGGCGGCGGGCGCAGCCAAGGCGCCCCCGCCCGCGCCGGTCAAGGCCGCCGCGCCGGTGCCTGCCAAGGCGCCGGTCAAGTCCGTTGGCGCCGCGCGCCCGACGGCCCTGCGCAAGTCTTCCTCTGCCACGCCCTCACCCCAGTCGGCCTTGCCGCCGATGCCTGCCCCCAAGAATTTGCCCATGCCCACTGTTGCAGCACCGCCCGTGCCATCCCCGGTCAAGAAAGACCCGAAGCTGGCCAACAACTGGAAGTCCAAGAGCGTTGATCAGCTCAGCGATGCCGAAATCATCGCCATGCCCGATAGCGAGTACATGAACGACAAGCAGCTCGCGTATTTCCGCATGAAGCTGGTTCAACTGAAGGACGACATCCTCGCCAATGCCGACCAGACGGCCGAAAACCTGCGCGACGACACCGTGGTGGTGCCCGATCCGGCCGACCGCGCCACCATCGAGGAAGAGCACGCCCTGGAGTTGCGCACGCGCGACCGCGAGCGCAAGCTGCTGAAGAAGATCGAGCAGTCGATCGATCGCATCGACGCCGGTGACTACGGCTATTGCGACGAAACCGGCGAGCCGATCGGCGTGCCGCGCCTGCTGGCCCGCCCGACGGCGACCTTGTCGCTTGAGGCGCAGCAAAGGCGCGAGCTGAAGCAGAAAATGTTCGGCGATTGACGTGAATCATCCCAGGCGCCACCTTGACCATGACGCCCCCTGGCGCCACGGGACGAGGCGTGGCGCTGGGTCCGCTGGAATGGTCCGCGCCGAGGGGGGGGCGTTTCCCGAAGGGAGGCACCTGTCATGACCAAGGACGTCGTACCGGGCGGCAGCGGCCTTCTGTCGAAGGTCGTGAAGTTTGTCAAGAGTCCGACCACGCACTGGGCCGATCTCGACCGGCCTGCCGCGGATGACAGCGGCAGCGAGTCGCGCCTGCTGCTCAAGGAGATGATCGAGCGCAAGCGCCGCAACGATTTCGTGCGCAACCGCGAATTCGACATGCTGCGCAAGGTGCGGCGGCGCGAAACCCTGCGCAGTGGCGAGCCTGCGGTGGGTGGGCCGTCCCTGTTTTCGAGCAGCGAGCTGACGCAGGGCGGCGAGCGCGCGCACACCCTGAAGAAGATCGACGAGATCGAGGCGCAGATGTCCAACACCTGGCTCAAGAGGCGCGGTGGCACGGCGGTCGCCAGCGATGCCGAGGCACCCTCCGAACTCGATGAAACGCAGTTGATCCCGCCAGGCCCGATGACCACCGAAATGCCGCTGGCGAGCGCGCCCGTGCTGGCCGAACCGGCCTTGGCACCGCAGGCTTTCGCGCCGACGCTGACCATGGATCAGGTGGTGCTGCCACCGGCGACGTTGGCCGGCGCTGCCCCTTATGCCGAGCAGCCTCACGCACCCGACGAGGTGGTGGGGAACAGCCTCGAGGTGACGACCACCGTCCAGCAGAACCACGAATTGGAAGAGGCGGCCATCCGGTTCGCCAATGGCGATGCGGCGGGCGCCGAAGCCTCGCTGCTCGCCCTGGTATCGGAGGGTGGTAACTGCAGCGACGACATGGACACCTGGTTGACGCTGTTCGACCTGTACCGGTGCGTGGGCGACGTGACCAAGTTCGACGACGCCGCGTCCGACTTCGCCGCGCGCTTTGGGCGCTCGGCACCGCAATGGGCGCGGATTGGCGAATCCGTGTCCGGCACCCCCGCCGCCGCGGCAGCGTCGGCGGCGGCGCGCACCGGTCAGTTCGACTGGGCCTGCCCTTCCACCCTGGGCTCGGCCGCCGTGGCCGCACTGTCGGCCGCGCTGGACCGGCACGGCTCGCCGTGGCGCATCGACTGGCGTCACCTGAAGGTGGTCGAGCATGCGGCGCTGCTGCCGCTCGGGGCGGTGCTCAAGCGCTGGGCCGACGCGCCGGGGCGTTTCGATTTCCTGGCGGTGGAACGCCTGATCGAACGGTTGGCCGAAAATTCGCGCACCGACGACAGCGACAGCGACCCATTGTGGTGGGAGACCCGTCTGGCGCTGTTGCGCGTGCTGGACCAGATGGACGAGTTCGAACTGGTGGCGCTCAACTACTGCGTGACCTACGAAGTATCGCCACCTGCGTGGGAAGCGCCGAAGAACCGCTGGCGCTCGCTGGTCGACGACGTGCATGCGCCGCAAGACAGCGGCTTGGCGGCCCTGGGGCCTTCGGGGGCTGCGTCCGCTCACGCGTTCGCGGTGGCGTCGGCGCTGGATGGGGCGACCCCTGGCGTGTTTGCCGCCGCATTGTCGGGCACTTATGTCGGCTCGGCAGATGCCGTGGTGCAGGCGCTGGCGGCACAAACCGAGGCGCAAGCGTTCGAGCTGAACTGCCGCCACCTGACGCGGGTCGACTTTGGCGCGGCAGGCGACCTGCTCAATTGGTCGATGGACCAGCAGGCCAAGGGACACCGCGTGACCTTCCAGCAGGTCAATCGCCTGGTGGCGGCGTTCTTTGGCGTGATCGGCATCAACGACGCCGCCCGTGTGACGCTGCGCACGGACTGAGCCAGCGCCTCAATCCGCGCCGCGAACCGTCTTGAACTTCGCCCGCAGCGGCCCCATCTGGTGGCGATGGAACCATTTCACGGCACGACCATTGTCAGCGTACGGCGACAGACACCCGATGGCTGGCAAGTCGCCATCGGCGGCGACGGGCAAGTCACCCTGGGCAACATCGTCGTCAAGGGCAGCGCGCGCAAGGTGCGCAGGCTCTATCACGGCAAGGTGCTGGCCGGCTTTGCAGGTGCCACGGCCGATGCGTTCACGCTGTTCGAGCGCTTCGAGGCCAAGCTGGAAAAGCACCAAGGCCATCTGACGCGCGCTGCCATCGAATTGACCAAGGACTGGCGCACCGACCGCGTGCTGCGCCGGCTGGAGGCCATGCTGGCGGTGGCCGACAAGGACGCCTCGCTCATCATCACCGGCAACGGCGATGTGCTGGAGCCCGAGCACGGCCTGGTCGCCATCGGCTCGGGCGGCGCCTACGCGCAGGCGGCGGCCAAGGCGCTGCTGGACCACACCGACCTGCCTGCCGACCAGGTGGTGAAGAAGGCGCTGGAAATCGCCGGCGAGCTGTGCATCTACACCAACATGCACCACACGGTCGAGACACTCTGACCGTTGTGCAATCAAATTGATAGCTGACTGCGCTTTATGGACAAGCGCAGGCGCCCCGAAGCATTGAATAAACCTACCTGAGCCGGCCCATGTCCTCCATGACCCCGCAGGAGATCGTCTCCGAACTCGACCGCCACATCGTCGGCCAGCAGGACGCCAAGCGCGCCGTCGCCATCGCGCTGCGCAACCGCTGGCGGCGCCAGCAGGTCGACGACAAGTTGCGCGCCGAAATCACGCCCAAGAACATCCTCATGATCGGCCCGACCGGCGTCGGCAAAACCGAGATCGCACGCCGTCTGGCACGGCTGGCCGGCGCGCCCTTCATCAAGGTCGAGGCGACCAAGTTCACTGAAGTCGGCTACGTCGGCAAGGATGTCGACTCCATCATCCGCGACCTGGCGGAGATGGCCGTCAAGCAGCAGCGCGAGCAGGCCATGAAGGCGCACCGCACGCGTGCCGAGGACCTGGCGGAAGACCGGATTCTCGACGTGCTGCTGCCGCCCGTGCGCAACGCCGATGGCAGCAACGCCGCCAGCACCGACGGTGCCGCACGCCAGGGCTTTCGCAAGAAGCTGCGTGAGGGCCAACTGGACGACAAGGAAATCGAGATCGACCTGGCGCAGGCCGCACCCACCATGGAAATCATGGGCCCGCCCGGCATGGAAGACATGGCCGAGCAGCTCAAGGGCATGCTCGGCAACCTGAACGCCGGCCGGCGCAAGACGCGACGCGTGAAGATCGGCGAAGCGATGAAGCTGCTGGTGGACGAGGAAGCCGGCAAGCTGGTGAACGAGGACGACATCCGCACGGAAGCATTGCGCAACCTGGAGCAGAACGGCATCGTCTTCATCGACGAGATCGACAAGGTGGCCTCGCGCGGCGGTGAAGGCGGCGGCACGGCCGAGGTATCGCGCCAGGGCGTGCAGCGCGACCTGCTGCCGCTGGTCGAGGGCACCACGGTGAACACCAAGTACGGCATGGTGCGCACCGATCACATTCTGTTCATCGCTTCCGGCGCGTTCCATCTGGCGCGGCCCAGCGACCTGATTCCGGAGTTGCAGGGGCGGTTGCCGATCCGTGTCGAACTCGCCTCGCTCAGCGTGCGGGACTTTGAGGCCATCCTGACGCAGACCGACGCCAACCTGGTGCGCCAGTACCAGGCACTGCTGGCGACCGAGGGTGTGACGCTGGTCTTCGCGCCCGAAGGCATTTCGCGCTTGGCCGAGATCGCCTGCGCCGTCAACGAATCGACCGAGAACATCGGTGCGCGCCGCCTGTCGACGGTCATGGAGCGGCTGCTGGACGACATCAGCTTCGATGCCACTCGGCGCGAGGGCCAGACCGTCACCATCGACGCGGCGTATGTGGACGCCCGCCTGGCGGCGCTGAGTCAGGACGAAGATCTGTCGCGCTACATCCTCTGAGCCGCGCGGGCGCTGTCTTTGAAACGCGCCCGACGCTTGAGCAAGCTTCTGTCACGCGCCTGAAACGTGTCCGCCGTGCGCTTTGCGGCTCTTTTCGTGGCTGCGCGACCGCGTGTCCAGCGCAGGCAGCTATCAAATTGATATCATTCGCAGGCATGCAGGGTCGAAGGCGACCCGGCCCCGCCCGTGAACGCGTACCTCATCGGGGTTATCCACAATCATCGAAGCCATCACTTTGAGTGTGTGCGCTAAGTTGCTCATTTCAAAGAGATTTCGATGTGGATATCTGATGGAAAACCCAGCTAAGCTCTTGATTTCATTGAAATAATTTGTAGACCGTCGCTTGCGTGACCGGCAATTCCTGCTACAGTGCAAAAAAGTGCAATTAAGTGGGGGGAAGTGCCATTCCCCGGTGTTTGGGCACTCACAGCAGGGAAATTCGCGTGTTTCAAGGGGCGTCGTCGCTGAGTCTGGATGCAAAGGGGAGGCTTTCCGTGCCCACCCGGTATCGCGACGTGCTCGTGGCCACGGCCAGCGGCCAGCTGACCATCACCAAGCACCCCGACGGTTGCCTGCTGGTGTTCCCGCGTCCCGAATGGGAAAAATTCCGTGACCGCATCGCGCAGCTTCCCATGGACGCCCAGTGGTGGAAGCGCATCTTCATGGGCAGTGCCATGGATGTGGAGATGGATGGCACCGGCCGCGCGCTGGTGTCGCCCGAGTTGCGCCAGGCGGCAGGGCTGACACGCGACGTGCTGCTGCTGGGCATGGGCCCGCACTTCGAGCTGTGGGACAAGGCGACGTACGAGGCCAAGGAAGCCGAGGCCAAGCAGTCCGGCATGCCCGAGTCGTTCAAAGGCTTCGTGTTCTGAGGCAGGAGGCGGTGAGCGCATGGTCACACACCACGGTCCTGCTGAACGAGGCGGTCGACGCCCTGGTCACGGACCCGCAAGGCCGTTACGTGGATGCTACGTTCGGCCGTGGCGGGCATGCGCGGCAGATCCTGCAGCGGCTGGCGCCAGACGGGCAACTGCTGGCCTACGACAAGGACCCCGAGGCGCTGGCCGAGGCCGCGCGCATCGAGGACGTGCGTTTTTCCATTCGGCACCAGGGCTTTGCGGCGCTGGGCGAAGTGGCGGCGGGCAGCGTGAACGGTGTCCTGATGGACCTCGGGATCAGCTCGCCGCAGATCGACAACCCCGCGCGGGGTTTTTCTTTTCGTGCCGACGGGCCGCTGGACATGCGCATGGATCCCACGCGCGGTCAGAGCGCGGCCGACTGGCTGGCGGTGGCCGATCAAAGGCAGATCGCGGAGGTGA
>WBZS01002337.1_pt1 | contig 12052 bp, 10 predicted proteins | sample 5204201 | NCBI WGS metagenome assembly WBZS01 (sample SAMN12344357, study PRJNA552823) | activated sludge metagenome | biome: Activated sludge suspended growth; feature: Nitrification reactor; material: Wastewater; isolation source: activated sludge from nitrification reactor of wastewater...
GCGCCGGTGTTGCACACCTGTCGACAGGAACGACGACTGGCGCGGCATAATCCGGCACTCGGCATAATGGATCTTATGCCGATATCGGCATAACGGCCATTGGGCCGGCGCCCCGCATCGCCTCGCGCGCGAGATGGGCAAGCGCTTCGGTGACGACGCCTATGCCGTCGAAGAATTGGTCGCCGAACTGTCCGCCTGTTTTCTCTGCGCCGAGCTTGGCATCTCCAACAGCCCGCGCGCCGATCACGCGCAATACCTCGCGCACTGGCTCAAGGTTATTCGCGCCGACAACCGCGCCATCTTCACCGCCGCAAGCGCCGCCAGCCGTTGCGTGCAGTACCTCGTCGACCTGCAACCGCCCGCCATGCGCGCAGGCCTCGCATCGGCCAGCGCCACGCCGAGCACAACCGAAGCACCGCACGCCGCATGAGGCGTCAGGAGACATGCCGCGCCATCCACGGCCGCCTGTTCTTGCGAAGGCGTGACCATTGCGCCTCCGTCCTCGCAGCCGGGCCGGGGCAAGCACGCGGCCCCCAGCGCAGGGCAAGGGGCGCGCGTGTTGCCCGCCCCGTCAACATCACGATGTAAGGAGTATCACCATGCCGACCGCCGACACCCGCCACAAGATCACCGTCCTGCCTCTCGCCGCCCTGAAACGCTCAGCCCTCAATGTCCGCAAGCACGGCGAGAAGGACATCGCCACGCTCGCCGCCATGATCCGCGCCCAGGGGCTGTTGCAGCCGCTCGTCGTGCGCAAGGGCGACGAGGCCTACGAGGTCATCGCCGGAGGCCGCCGCCTCAAGGCGCTGGAACAGATCGGACGCGAGGACGGTGAAACCCCACCCGTGCCCTGCGTCGTCATCGGCTCGTGCGACGATGCCACCGCCATCGAGGCGAGCTTGGCCGAGAACATCGCTCGCCTGCCCATGGACGAGATCGACCAGTACACCGCCTTCGCCGCCCTCGTGCGCCAGGGACGCAGCGAGGACGACATCGCCGAGCAGTTCGGCATCACGCCGCTCGTGGTCAAGCGCCGCCTCGCGCTCGCCCGTCTCATCCCGGACATTCATCGCCTGTATCGCGACGGCGACATCGACGCCGAGACGCTGCGCCTGCTGACGCTGGCCAGCAGGGAACGGCAGAAGGCCTATGTCGCGCTCGCGCTCGATCCCGACCAGAACCCGCCGCCCAAGTGGCAGCTCAAGGCATGGCTGCTCGGTGGCGCCGAGATCGATACCCGCCACGCCCTGTTCGACGAGGCGACGTACAGCGGCGACATCAGCGGCGATCTGTTCGGCGAAGCCCGCTACTTCACCGACGCCGAGCAATTCTGGCGGCTGCAAAACGAGGCCATCACCACGCTCAAGGCCGACCTCGCGGCCAAGGGCTGGGCCGAGGTCCACGTCGTCGGCCCTGACCAACATTTCTATCCGCACCAGTGGCAGGAGGTGCGCAAGAGCGACGGCGGTCACGCCGTCATCGAGGTCAAGGCGACCGGTGAGGTCGAGGTCCACAAGGGCCTGCTGTCGCCCGACGAAGCGCGAATGGCCGAGCGTCGCCGCAGCAAGGCTGCCGCCGATGACACCGGCCTCACCAACGACGAGCGCATCGCCGATGGTGCCGAGGTATCGTCGCGCCCCGAACTCTCCGGCCCGCTCGCCAACTACGTCGATCTTGTCCGCCTCTCGACGGTCAAGGCGGCCCTGCTCAAGAGCCCCAAGGTCGCGCTGCGCATCCTGGCGCTCCGCTTCCTGGCCCAGGCCGAGCACGTCAGCGTCAAGCGCGAGGCCATGCAGGCCGCCGTCACGGCCACGCACAGCATGGTCAAAGGTCTCGTCAGCGAAACCGCCTGCGAGGCCGCCCGCAGCAAGGTGTGCGCCCTGCTGGACCTGGCCAGCGACGATCCCCTGACCGGAACCGGTCGGGACGAGCAGCGCCCGCGGGTCCTGTTCGCCAAGCTGATGACGCTGTCTGACGCTCAGGTGATGCACATCATCGCCGTCTGCGCCGCCGACACGCTGGCGCTCGGATCGGTGTTGGTCGACGATCTCGGCGCTGTCCTCAAGGCCGACTGCCTCGATCACTGGCAGCCCGACGATGCGCTGCTCGATCTGGTGCGCGACCGCGAGGTGACGGGCGCCCTGCTGGCCGATGTCATCGGCGACGAGGCCGCCGCGTCCTATCTCACCGAGACAGGCTCCAAGAAGAAGGAGATCATCCGCAACGCGCTCGCCGGCACGTCACGCAGCAAGGCCGAACGCTGGCAGCCGAGGTGGCTGGCGTTTCCGCAAGGCCGCTATACCAAGCGGCCCTTGATGGGGCGCACGCCGCCGGCAGCGTGATGGCGAAGCAGTAACAATGACACCCGCTCGCCGCCCCGGCGGGCGGGTTAGCATGTCATGATCCCGCCGGCCGCATCGCTGGCTTCGGGTCGCGTCGAGCCACATCGGCTCACCATGGTCGCGTCCCTTGGTTCCCGAGCCATGCCGACGCGACGGCTATCTACCCGTCGAACGACGTGAGCCGTCCCATCAGTAGAGCCAACCCGAAAGGCGCGCCACCGGTCTGCTCTCCGGAGACGATCACAGAACTTTCCGATGAACCAGCTATCGGGTCGCCACGGGCCCAGTGGCGCTATCCGCGCGATCGCGCGCAATGCTTCGCGCACGACACCGCCCGCCAAGTCTCGCTCATTGAGCACGCCACCGGCCTGCACCGCCACCAACTTCTGACGCGGAGCGCAGTACTCGATCGTCACCATCGGCTTCCCTTGCGCCCGAATGGAAAACAGCCGGATCTGGCCGGCGCCAACCTGCGCCGCGTACGCCGCACTGCAGCGCGCCAGGCAATGGCCGATGGCCACGCCCTCGTAGCGGATCTGATCGCGCGTCCGCAGCTCGACCAGCGTGAAGCCCGGCTGCAGATCGGCGACATGCACGGCCTCCCGCGCAGCCTGTCGCGCCGAGGTGCTCGTCTCGCCGCGCCGCCGCCGCAACATCGCCGCCATGGACACCGGCCCGCTCAACCACGCCTTGTCGCGCGCGATCTCGTCCATGACCTCGCCCAGCACGCCCCCCAGCTCGCTGGTGATGCGATCCGAGGTCACGGCGCCACGCTTGACGCACCACGACGCCGAGCGGAAGAGCAGATAGCTCCGGTCGAGCCGCCGCAGTTCCAGACCGCGCTCCTCGAGCTTCGCCGCCGTCGCGGCGGCCACAGCCGTCACCGCGGCCGGGTCCTTGGGAAAGTTCAGGCGGCGTGCATCGGGTAGCGCCTCGCTGCCATCGATGAGCGCCGTCAACGTTGCCGCCAGCCGATGTTCCGATTGCCCGCCCGGCTGGGTCGCCGGTGTCGGATCGAGGGCGACGCCGCGCGCTTCCCCCGCGCCCGCGGCGCCGGTGTGACGCTCCACTGTTTGCCGTGCCGTCGCGCGAACTCGTCGTGTCATGGGGCCTCTCCGGATGCCGCCGACGGTTTGCCAAGGGCCAGCGAAAACAGCCGGCTGCACCGTCGCGCTGAACCATCGATCGCGTCGGGCCAAGCTGAGGTGCGCCGCCCGCGCACCTATCGAGCCGCGCCAAATGCGCCGATCCGAAGTTGCAGCGAAAAAAAACGGATAAGTTCCGGTATCCGATCAAACCCACGGTCAGCATGACGCGGTGACGAGACTGCGTGTCGGCGTGCTTATCGCTTGGTGCCGTGGACCTTCTCGTAGGCCGCGCGCATGTCCTCGAGCAGCACGCACATGCGCTTGCCCCGGCGCTTGGCCTCCGCCTTGATCCAGTCCTTCAGCTCGGGCGTCACGATGGTGGCGAACTGCACATCCCGGCCCGTGCTGCGAGAAATCCGCCCCTGCTCGTCGCGCGGCGTCGCATAGCGGTTGAGCGCCCGCTTGGCGCTGTCGTCGGGGGCAGGAGGCGGCAAGACGCTGAGAGCCTGAGGTGGCGCGGGTTGTTTCTTGCCGGTCATCACTCGCGCCCTCCCCGATCCTCGCCACGATCCCGGTCGCGCGTCGGCCCATGGTCACGTTGTCGGCGCCGCTCGGCGGCGGTGACGCTCTTGGTGATAGTGGCCATCATGAACTCGGCCTCGGCGCGCAACAGCCCATCGTCGCCGACCTCGGACAGACCGTAGCCGACGGCCAGCGCCGAGCCGTAGGCCGATGCATTGCGCACGCAGCCTTCGAGCGCCGCGTAGCCGGCGTCCTTGAGATATTTGCGCGCGACCGCCTCTTCCTGCGCCCTTGCCGCATCATCGGCGCTGAAGCGCGACAGCACCACGCCCATGCGCCAGGCCTCGATGCCCTCGGCGCGAAGACCGTGCAGCAGGCGGACCGTCGGAGCCAGTTCGTAGGTCGGATTGGGGCCGGTCGGTATGACCATCGAGGTCGCCCGCTTCGCCAACGCCAGCGTTCCCTTGTCGGTCCAGCCGGGAGTGTCGACGATCAGCACATCGCAGCGCCCGATCATCTCCAGCGCCTGACGCGTGTTCGCCGCCTCGACACGGATCTTGGGCAACAGGCTGTTGTGGTCGCGCACCTGGCTCCAGGCCAGCGCCGTGCGCTGCTCCTCGTTGAGGTCGGTCAGGATGACGTCGGCACCCTCGCGCGCCCGCGCCACGGCGTAGCTGCACGCCAGTGCCGTCTTTCCGACGCCGCCCTTTCCGTTCACGAACGGAACCATCACGTGGGCCATTGCTGCGAGCGCCTCACCAATTCTAGAGTCAACCACTCTAGATATCTGGGCAGGTTCCGTCTCGGAGATCAAGAGCAAACCGCGCTGGATGTCAGGCAGCCCCCAAGTTCCGTCACGCGCCGCACCGTCGAAAGGTGATCCGACGAAAGAGAAAGAACTAGCCTCAACTATTCACGGCACGTTGAGAAGTGAAGTGATGGGCGGCGACGAAGCGGTTGGTTTGGCCTAAGGTTCTGGTGCGAAGCATCACCCCGAGCCGCCAATGCGGCGCAGCCGGCCCATCGCCATGCAAGCTACACCGTTCCTCTCCGGGCTGTCGCCCGTGCAATCGAAGTCGCTCACAGCCGCGCAGGATGCCGGCAATCTCAGCTCCAACGGCGGCGCGGTCGTGCTGCGCGAGGCGGCGTTGCGGCTGAGGCTGGCCGAGACGATCGCGTCGGCGCTCCCCGAGACGCGCAATCCGTTGCTCGTCACGCACAGCTATGCCGACATGGTGACGGCGCGCATGATCGCCATTGCCTGCGGCTACGAAGACGCCGACGATCTCGATGCGCTCCGCCACGATCCGGCGCTGAAGATCGCCTGTGGGCGTGCACCAGAGACCGGGGCCGCTCTGCCGAGCCAGCCGACTATCTCGCGCATGGAGAACCTCGCCGACTTCAAGGTCCTCTACCGCATCGGCATCAACAATATCGATCTGTTCTGCCGCAGCTACGCGGTTCCGCCTGCATCGATCGTGCTCGACATCGACGACACCAACGATCGCGTCTACGGCGGCCAGCAGCTCGCGCTCTTCAATACGCACGCGGGCGGGCACTGCTTCCAGCCGATCCATATTTTCGAGGGCAACTCGGGCAAGCCGATCCTGTCGCTCATCCGGCCGGGAAAGCGGCCTTCCGGCGCCGAGATCGCGCGCGTGCTCCGCCACGTCATCCATCGCATTCGCCGTCGCTGGCCGAAGGTCGCCATTCTCGTTCGCGGTGACGGCCATTACTGCGCGCCGGAGGTGCTCAATCTGCTGCGCAAACAGGGCTGCGACTACATCCTCGGCCTGCCGACGAACGCGAAGCTCGACGCGCTTGCCACGCCGTGGCGCGAGCAGTGCCGGATGCGCTGGAAGCCGGCTCTTTCGAGCGTGCGCCGCTTCCATCAGTTCAAATACGCAGCCGGTTCGTGGAGCAATGCGGAGATGGTGATCGCGCGCGTCGAGGCGACGAGCCTCGGCACCGACGCGCGCTTTATCGTCACCAACCTCTCCGGCCGCGGGAAAGTGCTCTACGAGAAGGTCTACTGCGCGCGCGGCCGCATGGAGAACCTGATCAAGGATCTGAAGCTCTATACGCGCTCCGACAAGACCGCGTGCCACCGCTGGCAAGCCAACCAGTTCCGGCTTTTCCTGCACCAGGGCGCCTACTGGCTCTTGCACTCGGTGCGATCGGCGGCGCCGAAGAAATCGCGCTGGCGCGGCGCTACCTTCGCGACGATCCGTCAGTTGCTGGTGAAGATCGCCTGTCGGGTCGAGGAGTTGCGCACCAGGATCAAGCTGTCGTTCCCGCCGCATCTGCCGCACGCCGCCGACCTCGCGCTGATCGCCGCCCGGCTCTGCCCGCAGGCACCGTAGACAACGCGGCCGTGGACGCCGCGATGCCACTATCGCCAACCCTCACGCGTTCCGCCTGCGTCCCTAAGAGACAGCCGATCGACCCGGCCGACGGCACGCGCCTCGGCCTTGATTCGCCACCTCCGCTCCGTGCGGCGAATAGATCAGGCTAGAAGCATTACGTCCTTGGATGCTACTCTCGCAAACACAGAACAGGCTACATATGAGGGAGGGGGGGGACAGAAAATGTCTCGACGCTGGTACTTAATCGGCCTTATTGCGATCGCATCTGCAATCATAGGTACCACTTTTGTGCCGAAGAAAAGAGTCAACTCAGACATCATCCGGATTGGTATTTTAAAGCACGAAAGCTCGCTACCGTTCTACTTTGCGGATGAAAACGGGCTATTTCGCGCATCGGGCGTGCAGGTTGCATTAGTTGAGTTGCCGCCTGGAGATCACATGCCTGCACTCCTGTCGGGCAGAGTTGACATGATTAGCCCAACATCGTTCCCGGTTCTGTTTGGTGTGATGTCGCAAAATGCGGAAGCGCTTTATGCACTATTTCCTGGTGCCGAGCTGATTGATGGACCGACAGTATACGGGCTCGTAGTTCGCTCTGATTTCACTGGGCAAAATATATTAGACCTTCGGGGAAAAGCCATAATGGCTATAAATACATTCACGCAAATAAACATCCAGGCAATACTAGAAGCTGTCAAAATACCGAGGCCGGAGTGGCCTCAAATTCGCGTTGCGTCGCGCGAAGTGGCCTTGCAAGCGGTTAGTGAGAACGTCGCTCAGGCAGCAATCATGGACCAACCAGCTCTGGCCGTAGCCGCTGAGCGCAGCGATATTAGGGTCATAGAGCGGAATTTGCGAGCGCGCTATCTAGGCTCGCCGTACTGGAGTGGAGCGGGTGCGATTCTCCGGCACACTTGGCGCGATCGTCAATCAGATATTCGCCGCGTTCTAACAGCCATAGATGCGGCCAACGATGCAGTCAGACTAAATTCAACAGGCGCTCACCAGCTATTGGCTAAGAAGCTTGAGCTCCCAATCAGTGCGGCAAATAAAATGGGCGGCTATTTCTACCCCAAGTCGACTGACGACGTTCCTCTCGACGGCATTGCCGGAACGATTAGAGCGTTGACAAATGCGAAACTGCTCGACGGTGAAGTTCCGCTAAACGATATTTTCCCCCCGGCAACGTACCATCGGCGTTAGGTCGACCAAGAATGACGACTATCGAGCTCGTTGATTTTTCTGTGGCACTTCCCCCCGATCGATCTCGGCGCTTGAGTGGGTCGGTTTCGCTCAAGGCCGGCGACGCCTGTCTGCTCCTCGGGAGTAACGGGTCCGGCAAAACGACACTTCTTGATATTTTTTGCGGAATCAGGAGGTGCGATGCCGGCCGTCTAATTGTAGAACGCCCGGAACTTCCGATCGCTTACGCGGTGCAGGACTCCAGTAGCGGTCTTCTGCAGTGGATGTCAGCAATTGACAACATCCTCTTGCCATCGCGAATTAGCCAAGCGGAGCAGCCCGAAATTGAGGTTAGTGCCGTCCGCCTTCTGTCTCTCTTTCGATTGCAGGCGCGAGCGAACGATTTTCCATATCATTTGAGCGGCGGAGAACGTCAAGTTGTCAACTTAATCAGGGCCCTGAGTACTCCGGCGCAGGTAATGCTACTTGATGAACCGCTCGCGCAGCTACATCAAGATTTTCGAACCCTCGCTCGACGCGAGATTGCCAGGGCCATGCCAACTAGAGCGTCGATATTTGTAAGCCACGATCGAGATGATCTCGAGCTTCCCTTTAGTCGCTTTCTTTACATCGAGAGCGGGGTTGTAAGGGAAATTGATCGACCCTATGCTGAGCGGATTGTAATAAATGGACTATGATCCAATAACCCCGCGAGAAAGATTCATAAGCGCTGCTGCTGGGCTCGGTGCAGTGCTTGGCATGTGGAGTTTGATTGTTGCTTCCGGATTGGTATCGAGTCTAATCTTGCCCCCGCCGCAGAAAGTCTTTTGGGCATTAATGGCCCTAGCTGCTACGTCGGAATTCTGGGCGAGCATATGGTCGACATTTTGGACATGGGCGGTGGGTGTCGTAGTCGGAGCCTTTCTGGGCGGCTCCATGGGAATTGCGCTTGGATTGAATAAATACATCTGGGCGGCGGTCGAGCCGACGGTGGAATTTGTCCGCGCCCTCCCCTCCGTCGTTCTGGTGCCGCTTGTAAGCGTCTTTTTAGGTGTCGGATCAAATTCTCGACTTGTCAGCACGGCGCTTGTCGTATGTGTCACCATGATTTCGACGGCCGGACTATCACTGCGAAATGCGTCGGCGGCCCACATGCGCCTTGCATGCGCCTGGCGCACCTCAACGGGGCAGCTGATACGCTATTTTCTCATCCCTTCTGCAATCACCCATATGGCTGTTGCCCTAAGGTCAGCCATCCCGATTGCGCTAATCGTGGCTGTTGCGGCTGACATGCTCATTGCCACCGATAGGGGTGTCGGACGAATTATCGTGGATGCTTTGGCTGTATTCAATATCGCGAGAATGTATGCGGCCGTGATTGTGGTTGGGTTTTTGGGGTACGCCGCCGCGATTTTAGGCGCCTACATAGAAAGGAGGCTTCTTCACTGGCAGGGACGCTAATGCCGCCCCGCCGCGCGAAAATGCTCCTTGCTGCAGGGTCTGGAAATGAAACCGCGCAACTCCATCTACTTTGATGAATCCTTAGCTCAGGATTATGCCTACACACGACCATTTTTGCTCAATGGTCACGATAGTCGCGTCCTGAGCCGCATCGCCGAAGCTACTGTTGCTGCCGCTATTCAGAGAAAGCAACAGATTGTTTACTTTATGGAGGCTGGTTGCGGCGTCGGTCGAATTTCGTTTCCCCTTGCTGAGGCATTCGAGGCGGCTGTTCAAAATGCTCCAGCTGATCGAAGGCCACGAATTGAGCTGCACTGCCTCGACGCCTCGCGTCCGATGCTTCAGAAACTAGAAGACAAGCTGGCCCAATTGAAGCACAGTAGTGTTGTTGTAAAGCCCTACCTGCAGGACGTGCGTGATTTAGGGCTTGAAGGGATAAAGTTCGATGCGTGCCTCGCGCATTGGATATTTCATGTAATACTTGATTGGCGTGTGGCGGTTGCTGCGATCAATGGAGCAATGGCAGATCATTCGTCGATTTACATTTTAAACGAGGAATCGCCATATTATGACGCAATTGACGATAATCTGACGCTGATTGACGGTGTGGCGCATCGATTTTGGAGCGAATATCATCGTATTCGCCGGGATGTATGCAAGCACATGAGTCATGAACTGGGCGTAACGTCCCCTCGAATGAGATTGGGCGCACGCGTGGTCGATGATCGCGTGATAACAATGTTCGGCGCGCTGGGGTGGGATGTTGCGGGTCCGCTCGGCAAGACAGACAGCTGGAGCGTAAAGCGGAGCATCAAAGATATAATTGATTCCGTGATCCGGAAGCAGAGCTTCACGAACATGCGCTTGTTTCGAGATTCCCTGAGCGGAAGGGCGGCGTTCACTCAAATCGCAGATCAGTTGATTGACCGTTGCCGAGCGGACGACACTCTTAATGAAGAGCTGACGATTAACATTAGCCTTAAATGCAGCACTTTGACGCGCAGGGGCGAACGGCAGGGCGAGCTTTTGGCGCTCACGCGCGACTTGGTCGCCAACACGCTAGGGCGGAAATCACGCTTGCGACTTGCGCCGTCGTATGATCCAGACCAGCTGTGGCTACGATTGTTTGAAACTGTAAACGCGGGTTTTGCCAGTTTTTGTGGAACCGATAGCAGGCGTGGGCAGGGCGGGCAACGCCGTGTGGCGGCCAACATCCGGTGGATATTATCGGTCACGCCATACAGCCAAGCTGTGAGGGGCCGTAGTCGGCTTTGGTCGAGAAGGGGAGTGACAGTCGACGCTGGAGCGGTGGCAGATGCGTGGCGCTTGCTGTTGAGCGGCATTGATAGCGAAGAGCCGGTGATGTTGGCGCCGGATGCGATTTGCCTTAAGAATCCAACAAATGGTTGGATACACCCATCGGTACACCAAGTTCAGCTATCGAAAAGGATGCTGACCGCACTTCGGGAATTAGGTGGTCCTTCGGACAGTAAAGACACGCGTTTCAATAATTTACACAGAGTAAAGGCCCAATACGCCGGTGATTTGTTGGCGCTTCGAACCGCCTTGACCGCTAGTGGTCTGGTCCGATCGGAGATGCCGCGACAATTCGATCAAGTTTTGCTGGGGCTTGCAGATTGCTTGAGCCTGTCAGGCAAGGGGCAGTTCTACATATTCCCCGTTCCGAATTCGAGCGATGCGGAGCCATCTGATGGATCCGTTAGTGGCTTTCTAGTTGCGACAGATGAACCGCTCTCGTTCGCTGATGTTCGGGCGTTTTTCGAGCTCGCTAGTCTTCTATTCGACGGGTATCTTGAAGAGCTGAGCTTGCGTCCCCTCCATACCGATGAAGAGGGCGTTGATGACGCACTCCAGCTCGAGAATGATGTGCTTGCCCTTGTTCCTTCCGCGAAATTAATCGGCAAGCGCGGGGCGGCTGCTTCGGCGCGTGCTGCCTTATTTCTAACGGTTAACGATCGCGAGGATCGTGCATTCTGGCACGTACTTAAAAAATCAACGCTGGAGCCTAGCTTGAAAATTGCTCCTCTGAGCGATATCCGCGGTCATAGGATCGACACGGATCTTGGGCAAATTCTGTATTGCAATGTTGGCAAAGGGGGGTCGGCTCGAGATGGAAAGCTAGGCATTTCCGATGTGATGCAAGTTTGTGGAGATAACGTAGACTTGGTCATTATGACCGGCTGTGCTTGCGGTCTACAAAGCGAAGCTCGGGCACTTCAGATTGCCGATGTCTTAATCGCCAGGGCGGTCCGACAAAAAGCACTTAGATTGACAGAGTTTGGCAGCCAGGATCAGAGCCAAGTGCGGGATGTCGAGGACCGGTTGAGCCGGGCGGTGGATGCGTTCGCGAAAAGGTGGTCTTCAGGGAATTTGCTTAGGGGTTCGAGGGTTATCCCAGGCGAGGTGATCGCTAGCGCGGATTACCTCGACTCTGACAAGCACCGCGAAGAATTGAGAATGCTCTATCCTGATGCGATCGGATTGGAAATGGAAGGATGGGCACTAGCCGATGCTTGTAGTGCCAAGAAACGTCCTTGGCTGTTGATCAAGGGTATATCGGATTGGGGTAAGGGAACGAATAATTACAACCAAGCGCGAGCTGCCGCCAATGCAAGTCTTGTCGGGTTGAGTCTGTGGAACGAATTGATTGTAGGTGGCTGGCGATGAACGCTCAGCTGACCGAGCTGAGCATCTTCAAGTTGACCTGAGACCCTTCCCTCATCCGGCTAGCAGGCTGCTGAAAAACTCGACGACAGGCCCTTCCGGGTCTGATTCGGTCTCTCCGGGTTGCCACGGGAGGCTCACATGCGCGGACCGGATGAGCGGACGGTTGTTCAGCTTCGTGGACCTGGAGGAGCGGGTGCCGAAGCGCCATCCGCTGCGCAAGATCCGGCAGTCCGGAACGATGCGCTGGCCGCGCTCGATGGCGAGTTCTTGAGCCTCTACGCCGCCGAGGGGCGTCGACGAGCCGGTGTGGGTGCCGACGGTGTTCTCGAAGAACCGCGACCGGTTGCTCGATGCGGAGGTCGCGGCGAAGTTCATGGCCGCCGTGCTTGCCCACCGTGAGGTG
>WBZS01002338.1_pt1 | contig 12047 bp, 9 predicted proteins | sample 5204201 | NCBI WGS metagenome assembly WBZS01 (sample SAMN12344357, study PRJNA552823) | activated sludge metagenome | biome: Activated sludge suspended growth; feature: Nitrification reactor; material: Wastewater; isolation source: activated sludge from nitrification reactor of wastewater treatment...
GAAGACCGAAATCGCCACCAGCATGGCGATCAGGTAGGGAATGATCTGCACGGCGACGCCGAAGCCCTCCTTGGCGCCGTCGACGAAGCTCTCGTAGACGTCGATGCCGCGCCACGCGGCGACGGCGACGAAGAGCACGATGATCGACACGATGATGCCGCTGCCCAGCAGGCCGATCATTTGCGCCATCTGTTCGGGCGGCATGCCGGCCAGCCACCAGTAGAGCCCGCCCATCAGCGCCGCGAAACCGGCGAAGAAGGCGAGCACCGGCTTGCAGAACAGATTGATCCGCTGCCAGATCGCCACCGCCACCAGCCCGGCGCAGAAGGAGACGAATGTGCCGAGCAGCGTCGGCAGGAAGATGTCGGCGGCGTTGAAGCCGACCAGCCCCTGCTTCAAGGCGATGCTCTGGCGGATGGCGATCACCGAGGTCGGGATCAGCGTGATGCCGGCGGTATTGAGCACCAGGAACATGATCATCGGGTTGCTTGCGGTGTCCTTGTGCGGGTTGATTTCCTGCAGCTCGCGCATGGCCTTGAGGCCGAGCGGTGTCGCCGCGTTGTCGAGGCCGAGGATGTTGGCGGAAAAATTCATCACGATGCTGCCGCTCGCCGGATGGCCTGGAGGAATATCGGGGAACACGCGGCGGAAGAACGGTGCCACCAGGCGCCCGAAAAGCTCGATCAGCCCACCACGCTCGCCGATCTTCATCACGCCCAACCACAAGCTCATCACGCCGACCAGCCCGAGCGAAATATCGAAGCCGGTCTTGGCCGTATCGAACAGCCCGTTCAGCACCTGCGTAAAAATATCGAGATCGCCCTGCAGCAACTGGGCGAGCGCCGCGACGAAGCCGACAAGGATGAAAGCGACCCAGATTCGATTCAGCACGGCGCGTGGCGCTCCGTAAAATGACGACAGCCCGGGAGTCTAAAGGATGCCCGGAAGCGCCCGCAACCTCATGGTGCTCGTGGCTGACGGCATCCCCCTGTCCGCCGGTCGCGATTTTCGCTACCCTGAGCCGGTCGACCGCAACCGCCCGCCCAAGGAGTCCGCATGAACGCCACCATCAGCCGCTTTTCCGTTCCCGACCTGAACGCCCTGCCCGAGGACGTGCGTGCGCGCATTCTCGCGGTGCAGGAAAAGGCCGGCTTCATTCCCAACGTCTTTCTGATGCTCGCCCACCGCCCTAGCGAGTTCCGCGCCTTCTTCGACTACCACGACGCGCTGATGGAGAAGGACATCGGCCTGACCAAGGCCGAGCGCGAAATGATCGTCGTCGCCACCTCGGCAGCCGCCGACTGCCTCTACTGCGTGATCGCCCACGGTGCCGTGCTGCGCATCCGGGCGAAGAACCCACGCGTTGCCGACCAGCTGGCGACCAATTACCGCAAGGCAGAAATCACCCCGCGCCAGCGCGCGATGCTCGATTTCGCGCTCAAGCTCTCCACGTGCGGCGGCGAAGTCGAGGAAACCGACCTCGACAAGCTGCGCAAGCATGGATTCGATGACGAGGCGATCTGGGACATTGGTGCCATCACCGCCTTCTTCGCGATGAGCAACCGCCTCGTGCACCTTACCGGCACCCCGCCCAACGAGCCCTTCTATCTGATGGGCCGACTACCCAAGGCGTAGGCGGCGTTCAGGCAAGTATCTCCGGCAGCCGCCACGGCTCGCGCAGGTCGACGTAGGCCGCGTGCGGCAACTGCACCAGCCATGGTGAGCGGGCACCATCCAGCCAGCCGGACAGCGCGATCATGTCGTCGCGGGCCAGAGCGGTACACCCGGCGGTCGGCGCGCCGTGCGCCTCCCACACGTGCAGAAAAAGGCACGACCCCGCCCCTGGCTCCACAGGATCGTCATTGCAGCCAACCACTGCCCCCACCTCATAGCGCCCGTCGGTGCGTAGCATATCCTCGCAGGACTGCCAGTCGATGCGGTCGACGCTGTTCCGGTCGACGATCCGGTTGTAATGCCATGAGTCCGGGTCGTCGACACATTTAAGATCCGGCGTCGCCTGCAGCCACGGTAATTTCGCGCCAGCGGCAGGCGCCGACACTCCGAACAGCGCGGTGATCGGAAACGCGCCAGCCGGTGAGCAACCATCGCCCTCGCGCTTGATCGGCCCCGGGGATATTCCAGGTATCAAGAACGCTCGTCCCCAAGCCAGTCCGCCACGCCCTAGACTAACCGCCAACGGCGAACCGGCCGGCACCCATGGCGCAGCCGCTCCCGGCCGCTCGTAGCGGCCTAGATATGCCCCGTTACTTGTCCAGTCGGACGCGACGACAAGGAGGAGTTGCCGAGCGCTGATAAAACCAGGGGACATGTCGAATTCCAATGATTGCGAAGTTTCTTGGATTTTGAACTATTTTGAGTGTCCACCGTGACCGATCAGCAAAGCGCGTCAAGTCTTCTCTCAATCTCTTGACAAGTCATTGAATCTTTTTACCATAACCCATAGAAATTTCAAAAAAGGCGGGGAAGCACATGGCCAGCGAAAACACCCCGGCCCAAGCCGGCAATACCCAAGTGGCATCGGACAGCGGCATTGATCTCGAGAAGGCGCCGTTCGACCAGGTTCTGTCCCAGCTCGGCGCCAATGCCGACAAGGGGCTGACGGGTGCCGAGGCGCAGAAGCGGCTGGCCCAGTACGGGCCGAACGCCATCGTCGAAAAGGAGCAGAGCTTCCTTTCAAAGGTGCTTGCCTGCTTCATGGGGCCGATCGCCTACCTGATCGAGGCGGCGGCGCTGATCTCGGCGATCCTCGGCCACTGGCCGGACTTCGTGATCATCTCCGGCCTCCTCGTCTTCAACGCGGTGCTCGACCTCTGGCAGGACAGGAAGGCCTCCGCCGCACTTGCAGCACTCAAGAAGGGACTGGCCCCCGAAGCCACCGCCAAACGCGATGGCCAGTGGGCCACCGTCGACGCCGCGACACTGGTTCCCGGGGACATTGTCAAGATCCGCCTCGGCGTAATCGTCCCCGCCGACCTGCGCCTAGTTGGTGGCGATTTCGCCTCGATCGACCAGGCGGCGCTGACCGGCGAGTCGCTGCCGGCATCCAAAAAAATTGGCGATGAGGCCTACTCGGGAAGCGTCGTCAAGCAGGGCGAGATGGAAGGTGTCGTCATCGCCACCGGTGCGCATACCTTCTTCGGCCGCACCGCCAAGCTGGTCGCCGGTGCCGGGTCGGTCAGCCACGCACAAAAGGCGATGTTCCAGATCGGCAACTTCCTGATCATCCTCGCCGTCGTCCTCGCCTCGATCATGGTCGCAGTGCGCGTCTATCACGACATCGTGATCGCCGACAACTGGGGCCTCGACGACGCGCTCTCGATCCTCCAGTTCGTGCTCGTGCTGCTCGTCGCGTCGATCCCGGTCGCCATGCCGGCCGTGTTCTCGATCACGATGGCACTCGGCGCCCTGGGGCTGTCGAAAGAAAAGGCCATCGTCTCCCGGCTCGAGGCGATCGAGGAAATGGCCGGGGTCGACATCCTGTGCTCGGACAAGACCGGCACCCTGACCAAGAACCAGCTCAAGCTGGGCGACCCCATACTGCTCACCGCCAGCGATCCGCAGGCGGTCATTCTCGCCGGCGCGCTGGCATCGAAGATCGAGGACCGCGACGCAATCGACACTGCGGTCATCGAAGCCCTCAAGGACCCGGGTGCGCTGAAGGGCTTCCAGCAGACGAAGTTCGAGCCCTTCGACCCGGTCACCAAACGCACCTGCGCGACCCTCACGGACGCGAGCGGCAAGGCCTTCATGGTCGCCAAGGGGGCGCCACAGGCGATCGTCGACCTGACGAAGCCGCCGGCCGGCATCGCGGACAAGGTCAAGGCGACGGTGGACGAACTCGCCGGCAAGGGCTATCGGGCACTCGGCGTCGCGCGCTCCGACGATGGCGGCACAACCTGGTCGCTGCTCGGCATCCTGCCGATGTTCGACCCGCCACGCGACGACTCCAAGCAGACCATCGACCTCGCCAACGCCAAGGGCGTGCGCGTCAAGATGATCACCGGCGACGACACCGCGATCGCGCGCGAGACCGCGCGCCAGCTCGGCATGGGTACCAATATCATCCCGGCCGCCGAGGCGTTTCCGAAAGACATGGACCCGAACAACGTGCCGCCGGACATCGCGGCAGCCATCGAGAAAGCCGACGGCTTCGCCCGCGTCTTTCCGGAGCACAAGTACGCGATCGTCAAGTCGCTTCAGAAGGGCGGCCACCTGGTGGCGATGACCGGCGACGGCGTTAACGACGCTCCAGCGCTCAAGCAGGCCGATTGTGGCACTGCGGTATCGGGCGCGACCGATGCGGCGCGCGGCGCGGCGGCGCTGATCCTGACCGCGCCCGGCTTGTCCGTGATCAACAATGCGATCGACGAGGCGCGCCGGATCTTCGGACGCATCACCAGCTACACGATCTACCGCGTCGCGCTGACCATGGCCATCATGTTCCTGGTTGTCCTCTCCACCATCTTCCTCGGCTTCCAGCCACTCACCCCGATCATGATCGTCATCATGTCGTTACTCGACGACGTGCCGATCATGACCATCGCCTACGACAACACGCCGGTCAGCGAACAGCCAATCCGCTGGGAAATGCCGCGTCTCCTGAGCATTTCCGCCGTCCTCGGGGTCTTCTCGGTCATCCAGTCGTTCGGCCTGCTCCTGGCCGGCATGGAGGTTCTCTCCAACCCGCATGCGCAGGCGCTGTTCCGTCTTCATGACCAGAGCCACCTGCAGACCGTGATGTTCCTCCAGCTCGTCGCGGGCGGCCATCTGCTGCTCTTCGTCACCCGTACCGAGCGCTGGTTCTTCATGCCGCCGTTCCCGGCGGCGCCATTGCTCGGCGCCATCGTCGCGACCCAGGTGTTCGCGACGCTGATGTGCGCGTTTGGCTGGCTGGTGCCACAGATCTCATGGCAGACCATCGGTGCGGTCTGGGCCTACAACATCGTCTGGATGTTCATCCTCGGCGCCGTCCGCCTGGCCACCGAAAAGGTCGTCGATTTCCGCACCCGCCACCACCAGCGCAGCGCGGCGATCGTCACCCAGTCGCTGCAACCGCATGTGCCGGGTTCGGCCGGTAGCGCTACCTGAAGGAGTGGACATGGATTACACCAAGCTTTTCCGGGTCGAACCCGGCGCCCGGGTGCGCCTCGACAATGTGGACGCCTCCTTCAAAGGAAAGCACGCCTCTCACGAGGAAGCCATGCCGGAGATCCGCAAGCACGTCGTACGCATGGATCAACTCCAGTACCTGCTTTACGCCGACGGCTCGCGTTCGCTGCTGGTCGTGCTGCAGGCGCTGGACGCTGCCGGCAAAGATGGCACCATCCGCCATCTCTTCAGCGGCATGAACCCGCAGGGAACCTCGGTATTCGGCTTCAAGCAGCCGAGCGCCGCCGAGGTGGCGCACGACTTCCTTTGGCGTGCCCATCAGCGCGTCCCGGGCAAGGGCGAGATCGTCATCTTCAATCGTTCGCACTACGAGGACGTGCTGGTCACCCGTGTTCACAACCTGGTCCCGAAGGAAGTCTGGTCGAAACGCTTCGATCAGATCAACGACTTCGAACGCCTGCTCGCTGCCAACGGGACTGCAATCCTGAAGTTCTTCCTGCACATCACCCCGGAGGAGCAACTGGCGCGCTTCAAGCAGCGTCTCGAAGATCCGTCGCGCCAGTGGAAGATAAGCAACTCCGATTACGCCGAGCGCAAGTTCTGGCCCCAGTACGTCGAAGCTTATGAAGAGGCGCTGGAACGCACCAACACCGCGCATGCGCCGTGGTTCGTGATCCCCGCCAATCACAAGTGGTTCCGCGATCTCGCCATCTCGCAGATCATCGCCGGGACGCTGGAGGACATGAAGCTCAGGACACCGCCCGTGCGCGTCGATCTGGACGCCATCGCCCGGGAATTCCACGCAGCTTCGCAAGCACCGGGAAAGCCGGGGGTCTGACCGACGCCACGCCGTCGGGGTACGCCGCAAAGGCCGCCCCGGTGGCTACGAAACCCAGACGCCAGGAGGAGATCAGGCGATGTCGATCAAGCTACTCGGGGGAATCCGTCCGATCACCGGGAAAGGGGCCATTCGCGACATCGTCGCCGGGATCACCCTGGCTTCGATGAACATCCCCCAGGTCCTCGGCTATACCCGCATCGCCATGACCCCAGTCGTCACCGGGTTGTACACTGCGCTGCTACCCGTGTTCCTGTTCGCGTTGCTCGGTTCCTCCCGCCACCTCGTCGTCGCTGCCGACTCGGCAACGGCTGCCATCCTGGCCGGCTCACTGACCCATATGGCGCCACCACACAGCGCCCAGTACATGTCGCTGGTCGGCATGGTGGCGCTCCAGACGGCGGCGCTGCTGCTCGTCGCCCGCATCTTCCGGCTGGGCTTCCTCGCCGATTTCCTGTCGCGCACCGTGCTGGTCGGGTTTCTCACCGGCGTCGGATTCCAGATCGGCATCGCCATGCTGGGCGGCATGACGGGCGTCGAATTCACCTCATCACGAAGCCTGCTCCAATTGGGGGAACTCGCCAGCCGACATGCCGACATCCACATACCGAGCCTGATGCTTGCGCTTCTGGTGGCCGGCATCATCCTTGTCGGGCACCGCATTGCCCCGCGACTCCCGATTGCGCTGTTCGTCGTCGTCGGAACCATCGCGGCCAGCGCCGCCTTCGGTTTCGCCGCACACGGAATCAGCGTTATCGGCATGGTGCCAGAAGGCCTCCCATCGCCTTCACTACCTGAAGTGAGTTGGCGGGACGGACTGGCAACGCTCCCCGTGGCATTATCATGCTTCGTCATGATCCTGGCACAAAGCGCCGCCACTGCCCGCGGGTTTGCCCAAAGGCACCATGAATTAACCGACCAGGACGCGGATATTCTCGGGCTTTCGGCTGCCAATGCCGCCGCCGCAGTCACCGGCACCTTTGTCGTCAATGGCAGTCCGTCGCAGACGGCAATGGCGGAACAGGCGGGCGCGTCGAGCCAGGTCGCGCAGGTTGCCTTCGCCGGCACCGTGCTGCTGGTCCTGCTCTTCTTCACCGGGCCGCTTCAATACCTGCCGCACTGCGCCCTCGCCGCCATCGTCTTCACGATCGCGATCGGCATGGTCGATGTCGCCGGATTGCGCCGCATCGGTGCCGAAAGTCCGGGAGAATTCAAACTCGCCGTAGGAACCGCTACCGCCGTCGTCGTCATCGGCGTCGAACAGGGCATCCTGCTGGCGATCGGACTCTCGCTGTTGCGCCATGTCCGCCACAGCTACCGTCCCAATACCTCCGTCCTCGCCATCGATGGCGTCGGACATCATGCCCCGATTCCCGCAGTCGCTGGCGCACAGACGCAGCCAGGACTGATCGTCTATGAGTTCGGGGCCGATCTCTTTTACGCGAATGCCAACCGCTTCGTCGAGGATGTCCGTAACCTCGTTGCCCACGCACCTGCGCCGACGCGCTGGTTCGTGGTCGATGCGGGCGCTGTCACCGACATTGACTATTCCGCGGCGCAAACCCTGCGCGACCTGATCGCGGACCTACAGCAACAGGGCGTCGACCTCGCGCTGGCTCGGGTCCGGCCTGGGCTACGGGCTGACCTCGCACGCCATGGCGTAATTGCTGCGCTGGGTCAGGATCGCATCTTCGGCACGATGCACGAAGCGCTGGCTGTAGCAAACATGGCACTTGCGGAGCAAGCGCAGAAAACCTGACAACCCGCCAGCATCCATAAGGAGGAAACGCAAGGTGGATTTCCCGGCGGCAAATCAGAATTCTGCCTCGCCCTTGTAGGCAGGTTATGAAACTTCTGCCGAAGGGCTGTCAAACCAGAGGAACCCTTAGCCCCGCCCGAATAGACGCGAGAAAAATCCGCGTTGCTCCTTCGTGGCCTGAACCTGCGGAGCCGGTGCGTGGCCCTTGTGATCGGCATACCAGCGACCGAAACGCAGGTCGTGCGTCATGATGTGGCCGATAAGCCACTTGTTCAAAAAGCGGCGAAGGTCGTGAACCCGTTCCTCGGTCCATTCATCGCCGCTCCCGAGAAACTCCGCGACGTGCGCACCGAATTCTTCATGCAGTTTCAAATGCTGTTCGAAGGCGGGATATCCGCTCTGTTCCATGAGCGCCTGTTCGTTGGTGAAATGCGTGACGACATAATCGAGCAGTTCGGAAATCGTTTCGTCGATGGTTTCGAGATCCAACGCACGAATGATGTCGAACAAGCGGTGATGCTCGGCATCGACTTGCGGAATCTGCACCTTGAACGCCTCCCGCCACTCGACGACATACGGTGCCCGCTTCTGTTGAAGAGCTTCAGTCATTTGTACGCCTCCTGATCTGTAATGATTTCATCCTAGCCCTCCCTGAGGGCAATTCACAGGAAATAAATCACGGAATTGCTTGTGAAGGCTTATCCAGAACAACGCCTTGCGATCACCCAATCCAAACGATTCAATGCGAAGTTCCCTCCGATTTGCTGATCTTGTTCCACACGTTGTACTTGCCGACCGGCTTCTTCATCGGCAGGCGCTTCACTTCCTTGAGCGTCGCCGCGTCATAGACGATTAGTGCGCCATCCATTTCCCACAGGCTGGCGAGCACGTATTTGCCGTCTTTGGTGAACTCGACGTGGGCGAAGGTTTTGCCTGGTTCGGGTTTCAGTTCGGCAACGACTTCGAGCTTGTCCTTGTCGATGATCTGCATGGTGTCCTTGAACTCCTTGCTCATCATCGAATCGCTCCATGCGTAGCGGCTGTTCTCGTGGCTGCGCATGAAAAAGCCGGGGCCGCGCGTCTTGATCTGCTTGATCGTTTTCCAGCTCGCCATGTCGATGATGCTGATCACCCCCTCGTTGAGGTTGGGCGTCGCCATCACCGTTTTCCCGTTCCACTGCCAGCTGATGCCGGAGCCGAGGTGCGGCATGCCGGGCAGCTCGAGGTCGGCAATTTTCTTGCGGGCATCCAGGTTGACGACCTGACCGGTCACCGCAGCCTTGGCATCATTGCGCGAGGCGCCCATCACTTCGTCGTAGCCCTGGGTGAAGTAGAAGTCGTCGAGATAATCGTCGAGCTGGGTGCGTTGCGGATTGAGGAAACCGGGGATGAACTTGCCTTCCTTGTACTTGAAGTCGTGGATCATGCCGGCAGGAATGTCGTCGGCCTTCGGGTTGTACGAGACTTCCCATACCTCTTTGACATCCTTCAGCGCGGCGACGAAGCTCTGGCGCGGCGAGGCGTCGTAGACCGCTGAAACGCGCGAAGTCGTCTTGCCGTCCTTGTCGCTCACCGGCAGGATTTTTTTCAGGTTCAGATCGGCATCAAGGATGACCAGACTGTGCGGCAGGTAGTTGGCCACCGCCACCCATTTGCCGTCGCCGGACACCGCGGCGTTGCGCGTATTGATGCCGGCGCGCACCTCGGCCACCACTTTCAGATTCCATAGGTCGTACTTGGTGATCCAGCCATCACGCGAAGCGAAAAAGACGAACCGGCCGTCCGGCGTGAATTTCGGCCCGCCGTGCAGGGCAAAGCGCGACTGGAAGCGGTGGATCGGTTCGAGCTTGTCACCGTCAAGGATGGACACATGATGGTCGCCGCTCTCGACCACAACGAACAGGTTCATTGGATCGGCCTTGAACACCGGTTTGTCCGGCAAGGGCTGCTTTTCATAAACGATGCGCGAGGCGCCGATTTCCTTCTCGCCCCAGGCCGGCATCGGCTTGATCGGCGTGTAGGCGAAATCAACCAGCGCCTTGATCTCATCACCTGACAGACTGTCACCAAAACCGAGCATCTGGGTCGCCGGGCGCCCCTCCTTGATAACCTTTTCCGCCTCGGCCTTGCGCAACCGGGCCAGGTTTTCCGGGATCAGCGCCGGGCCGATACCGCCGAGCCTCGCGTCGCCGTGGCAGGCGGCGCAGTGCTCCTTGTAGGCCCCCGGCGCATCGGCGGCCTGCGCCAGATCGGCCATCATCAGCAGGGTACAGGCGGCAAAGCCGGCCGGGATCAGGATATTCCACCTCATGATGCGATTTCCTCGTCGGAAAGATAGCAGCCCGGGTCTTCCGCCCAGGCGTCGCCGGTCATCTGCTGAGCACGAACCCGGGTGTTGCCGTTGCAGATCTGAAGATAGGCGCAGGTGCCGCAGCGTCCCTTGACCGCCCGCGGGTGCTGCTTGAGGCCGGCCATCAGCGCATCCGAGGTATCCGGCCAGATTTCCGAAAACAGCCGCTCCTTGACGTTGCCCAGGTTGTGGTGCCACCACATGGTGTCCGGGTGCACGTTGCCGAGATTGTCGATGTTGGCGACATTGACGCCCGACGAGTTGCCGCCCCACTGGCGCAGCTTGGCTTCGACGTGGGCGGCCGAATCGGGGAAGCGGCGCCGCACCCAATGTAGGAAATAGACGCCATCGGCATCGTTGTTGCCGGTCGTGAATTCTTTCTCCAGGCCGCGCTGCCTGTACTCCCAGCAGGTGTCGAACAGCAGATCCATCGCCCGCCGCGTCAGCTGGTACTGGGCGTCGTCCTTGCGATTCTTGTTGCCGCGCCCGGCGTAGTTGAGATGCGAGAAGTAGAAACGGTCGATGCCCTCGTCCTCGACCAGCTTCAACAGGCCGGGCAGGTCGTGTGCGTTGTCCTGGGTCATCGTGAAGCGGACGCCAATCTTCAGGCCGAGGTCGCGACAGAGCCGGACACCCTTCAGCGACGCCTCGAAGGCGCCGTCCAGGCGGCGAAACTTGTCATGCGTTTCGCGGATGCCGTCGAGCGAGACGCCGACATAATTGAAATCGCATTCGGCGATGCGGTCGATGTTTCGCTCGTCGATCAGTGTGCCGTTCGACGACAAGCCGACGTAGAAGCCTTGGGACTTGGCCCGCTTGGCGATGTCGTAAATGTCCGGGCGCAGCAGCGGCTCGCCGCCGGACAGGATGAGCACCGGCACGCGGAAAGCCTTGAGGTCGTCCATCACCGTATAGACCTGCTCAGTGGTCAGCTCGCCGGGGAAATTGGTGTCGGCAGATATCGAATAGCAATGCTTGCAGGTCAGGTTGCAGCGCCGGATCAGGTTCCAGATGACCACTGGACCGGGCGGGTTGCGCTTGGGGCCGAGCGCCGTCGGCGCGGCGATTTCCTGCATGTACTGGGAGATGCGAAACATGGAATTCCTTGTTCGGGGCTTCGTCGTATTCAACGGCAGCCGGCCCGGCGACTCCTTGACGTGAGTCAACCGCTGAAAAAATGGGGCGTTAAACGGGCTTCCAAAGCCTTGCGGTATACTCGCTCGATGACCCCTAATCCACACAACGCCGCCAGCAACGAACTGGCGCTCCCCGGCCGCTGGGCTACCGAAATCGAGCCGCAACTGGCCGCCGGCGAGAAGATCCAGGCCTGGCTGGAAATAGACCTCGATGCCCGCCTGCAGTTCGCCAACGGCCTGGTTCTCGTCACCGACCGCCGCCTGCTGGCGCGCGCCCCCGGTGTCGGCGAATGGCAGGAATGGCCATTGCGCGCCGGTCTCGCCCTCAACCACCACGACCACGCCGGGGTCGGCGCGCTGGAACTGGTCGACCAGAATGGCCGCCTCGCCAACTGGCGCTACACGCTGAGCCGCAACCTCGCAGCGTTGCGCGTGATAGGCGAATTCGACCTGCATCGCGACAGCATCGTCGGTGGCCGGCCTGTGTTGCGGTCGACCGATGATATTTGCCCAAAATGCAAGGCACCGATCCCGCCGGGCGAAGACGAATGCCCGATCTGCACCCGCGAAGAAACGGCGGCCCCGTCGACGTGGACTCTGTTCCGCCTCTGGCGTTTCGCCCGCCCCTACCGCTGGCAGCTGCTCAGCGGCTTCCTTCTGACCCTGGCTTCGACCGCCGCCCAGCTGGTGCCGCCCTACCTGACCATGCCGCTGATGGACAACGTGCTGATCCCGTTCCAGAACGGCAAGCCGATCGACTGGTCGCTGGTCTCCCTCTATCTCGGCGGCCTGCTCGGCGCCGCCGCCCTTGCCTGGCTGCTCGGCTGGATCCGC
>WBZS01001297.1_pt3 | contig 12040 bp, 12 predicted proteins | sample 5204201 | NCBI WGS metagenome assembly WBZS01 (sample SAMN12344357, study PRJNA552823) | activated sludge metagenome | biome: Activated sludge suspended growth; feature: Nitrification reactor; material: Wastewater; isolation source: activated sludge from nitrification reactor of wastewater...
CGGTCAGGAACTCCCGGTAGCGGGCCAGGTCGCGCCGGTAGGCGGCGACGGTGTGCGCCGAGGCGCCGCGCTCGACGGTCAGGTGGTCCAGGAAGGACCCGACCGCCTGTTGCACCGAGCGCTCGGCGACCATGAGGGTCAGGCCAGCTCGGCGATCGTCTCGAGCAGACCCTGCCGCACCTCGCGGGCGGGCCACGGGCTGTCGGCCGGACGCAGCTCGTCCAGCCGGCCGGCGAGCCGCGCCGCCTCCAGGGCCAGGACGCCGGCGACGATGGTCGGGCTCTGCACCCGTCCGGCGTAGATGCCGTCGACCAGGTCGGCCAGCGGGACCAGGCAGATCTCCATGTCGAGCTCTTCGTGCTCGACCACGAAGCCGTCCGGACGCGGCACGTCGCGCAGCCCGCGGGCCAGGAAGAACCGGATCGACTCCGAATTGCAGCCGGGCGAGGTGAACATGTCGATCAGCAGCCGCCAGTCGTCGGCGGCCAGCATCGCCTCCTCGGCCAGCTCGCGCTGCGCGGCGCCGAGCCACGACTCGCCGTCGGCATCGAGTAGGCCAGCGGGCGGCTCGATCAGCTGGAAGCCGACCGGATGCCGGTACTGCCGCACGACCACCACCCGATCGGCGTCGTCCAGCGCGATCACCGCCACCGCGCCCGGATGCAGCAGGTACTGGCGATGCATCTCTTCGCCGGCCGGGGTGGCGACCACGTCGTCCACGTAGTCGGACACCGCGCCCTCGCCGAGCACCCGGTGCTGCGTGATCTGCCAGCGGGCCGGGACGTCGACCGCCTCGCCGGGGCCGAGCAGCCGGGCTGCCGTCGACATCAGGCCTCCTCGACGGGCAGCCGGGTGTCCAGCTTGCGGCGCAGGGCGGCGGCGACCAGGCCGGCGAACAGGGGATGCGGCTTGGTGGGGCGCGACTTCAGCTCGGGGTGCGCCTGGGTGGCGACGAAGAACGGGTGCCGCTCGGGGTCGAATTCGACGAACTCGACGAGCGTCGAGTCCGGCGAGGTGCCGACCACTCGCAGGCCCGCGGCCTCCAGCTGCTCGCGGTAGGCGTTGTTCACCTCGTAGCGGTGCCGGTGCCGCTCGGCGACCCGGGTGCTGCCGTAGAGCCTCGCGACCAGCGAACCCTTGACCAGCTCGGCCGGGTAGGAGCCGAGCCGCATGGTGGCGCCCAGCTGCCCCTCGCCCGAGACGTGCGCCACCTGCTCGGCCATGGTGGCCACCACCGGGGCGTTGGTGTCCGGCTCGAACTCGGTGGACGCCGCGTCCTCCAGCCCGCACAGGTCGCGGGCGACCTCGATCACCATGCACTGCAGGCCCAGGCACAGCCCGAGGGTCGGAATCTGGTTCTCGCGCGCGTACCTGAGGGCGCCCAGCTTGCCCTCGACGCCACGGATGCCGAAGCCGCCGGGCACCACGATGCCGTCCAGGTCGCCGAGTTCCGCGGCCGCTCCGGCCGGGGTCTCACACGAGTCCGAGGCGATCCAGCGCACGTTGACCTTGGCGTGGTTGGCGAAGCCGCCGGCGCGCAGCGCCTCGGAGACGCTCAGGTAGGCGTCCGGGAGGTCGATGTACTTGCCGACCAGCCCGATCGTCACCTCCTCCTTGGGGTGGTGCACGCGCTCGAGCAGGTCGTCCCACTTCTTCCACTTGACGTCGCGGAAGCTGACCGCGAGCCGGCGGACGACGTAGGCGTCCAGGCCCTCGTTGTGCAGCACCCGCGGAATGTCGTAGATGGACGGCGCGTCCGGGCAGGAGACCACGGCCTCCTCGTCCACGTCGCACATCAGGGAGATCTTGCGCTTGACCCCGTCCGGGATCTCGCGGTTGGAGCGGCAGACGATGGCGTCGGGCTGGATGCCGACCTGGCGCAGGGCGGCCACCGAGTGCTGGGTGGGCTTGGTCTTCAGCTCCCCGGACGGCCCCAGGTACGGCACCAGCGACACGTGCAGGAAGAAGACGTTCTCGCGTCCGACGTCGCGGCGCACCTGGCGGGCGGCCTCCAGGAACGGCAGCGACTCGATGTCGCCGACGGTGCCGCCGATCTCATGGATCACGATGTCCACCTCATCGGTGGCCATGGACAGCATCTCGTCCTTGATCTCGTTGGTGATGTGCGGGATCACCTGCACGGTGTCGCCGAGGAAGTCGCCGCGGCGCTCCTTGGCGATCACGTTCGAGTACACCTTGCCGGTGGTCACGTTGGCGTCGGCGTTCAGGTTGACGTCGAGGAAGCGCTCGTAGTGGCCGATGTCCAGATCGGTCTCGGCGCCGTCCTCGGTGACGAACACCTCACCGTGCTGGAACGGGTTCATGGTGCCCGGATCGACGTTCAGGTACGGATCGAGCTTCTGCATCGTGACCCGGAGTCCGCGGGCCACCAGAAGACTGCCGAGGCTGGAGGCGGTGAGGCCCTTGCCCAGCGAGGAGGCGACGCCTCCGGTGACGAATATGTGCTTGGTACTGGTGCCGTTCCCCACGGGATTCCACCATATAGGTGCCGGAGCGTCCCGGGCGAACCGGCACGCGCGTTCACGGACTCGTCATCTGGCTCGCGCCCTGTGTCCGCCTATCGGCTGAAGGGCTTGGTGCCGGCCGACGAGCTCGACCGACGAGCACCTCGCGCAGCCGAGTCAGGATCGGCAACCCCTCCCCCGGCCCGTCGCCGCCCCAAGAACCGTCCCCCGTGTGCGAAACTCGAACGATAAGAACCGTCCCCGGGCGTGCGAAGTTCGCACGGGCCGGGGACGGTTCTTCCGGGTGCGAATTTCGGACGTCGGGGACGGTTCTCGAGTGAGCGCGAGATGGGGTGGGTTTCCGGGTCAGTGCCCGGCTGCGGAGAGCAGCTCGGCGGCGTGCGCATGCGCGTTCGCCGAGCCCTCCAGGCCGGCCATCATCCGGGCCAGCTCGTCCAGCCGGGCGGCGCCGTCGACGCGGGTGATGCCGCTGGTGGTGACCTGGCCGTCGCTGGCCTTGGCCACCACGAAGTGGTCGTCGGCGAAGGCGGCGACCTGGGCCAGGTGAGTGACGACGATCACCTGGGCGTGCTCGGCGAGACGGGCCAGCCGGCGTCCGATCTCGAGGGCGACGGCGCCGCCGACGCCGGCGTCCACCTCGTCGAAGACGAACGTCTGCCCCGAAGCCCCGGACGCCAGCACCACCTCGAGCGCCAACCGCACCCGGGACAGCTCGCCGCCGGACACCGCCCGGGCCAGCGGCGCCGGGCTCGACCCGGGGTTGGCGGTGAACATCAGGGTGACCTGGTCGGCGCCGTGCGGGCCGATCGGTGCCGGCGCCAGCTCGAACTCGATCCGGGCGTGCGGCATCGCCAGCGCCGCCAACTCGGCCCTGACGCGTCCGGCCAGCTCGGACGCCGCCGCCGCCCGTCCCGCGGTGATCGCCGCGGACGTCCGCCCGAGCTCGCCGTCGAGGACCGCGATCCGTTCCTCCAGCGCCGCGATCCGGTCGTCGCTGGCCGCCAGGACGCCGCTGCGTGCGGCCGCGTCGGCCGCCCACTGCAACACCTCGGTGACCGACGCCCCGTACTTGCGCAACAGCTGCTGCAGCGCGGAACGGCGCTCCGCGATCCACTCCAGGCGCGCCGGGTCGGCCTCCAACCGGTCGGCATAGCTGGCCAGGTCGGCAGCGACGTCCGCGGCGAGCACGGACGCCTCGGCGAGCCGCCCCGCCAGCGGGCCCAGCTCGGGGTCGTCGGACGCCACCGCATCGAGACTCTTGCGGGCCACCGCCAGCAGACCGAGGACGTTCGGCGCGTCGTCCCACGCCTCCGGATCGCCGCTGAGCGCCACCCCGGCGGTGTGCGCGGCCAGCCGCAGCTCGTCCACCGCCTGCAGCCGCTGCGCCTCGGCGGCCAGCGCGACGTCCTCCCCCGGCTGCGGGTCGACGCCCGCGATCTCACCCAATCCGAAGGTGAGCAGGTCGAGTTCGCGGGCGCGTTCCCGGGCCGCACCGGTCAGCTCGGCGAGTTCCGCCGCCGCCTGCCGGCGTTCCGCATGCGCCTCACCGTGCCGCACCAGCAACGAGGCGTGATCGGCCCCCGCGTAGCGGTCGAGCACCTCCCGCTGCCGATCGGCGGTGCCGAGCCGGATCTGCTCGGACTGCCCGTGAATGGTGGCCCAGCGGGTCACCACGTCGGCCGCCCGGCCCAGTGGCACGGCGACGCCGCCGAGCAGCGCCCGGGAGCGTGTCCGGCCGACCTGCCGCGAGACGAGCAGCTCGCCGTCGTCGGTCTCGGCGCCCAGCTCGGTCAGCTCGTCCGTGGCCGCCTCGTCGACCGTCCAGACGCCCTCGACGACGCAGCGGGTCGCGCCGTGCCGGACCAGTCCGCTGTCGGCCCGGCCGCCCAGCAGCAGGGACAAGCCGGTCACCACCATGGTCTTGCCCGCCCCGGTCTCGCCGGTGACGGCGGTGAACCCGGGACCGGGCTCCAGCATCGCCTCGGCGATCACACCGAGGTCGGCGATGCGCAGCTCAGTCAACATGGTGGTTGTTGCGTTCCGCGACCCCGCGCCAGCCTTCGACGGGCAGCGCGAACTTGCGGACCAGCCGTTCGACGAACGGGCGCTCCGAGATCCGCGCCAGCCGCAGCCGATGGGTGCCGACCCGCGCGGTCACCACCATGCCGCCGGAGATGTCGGTGGTGCGGCGTCCGTCGCACCAGACCACCGCCTGGGTCTCGTTCGCCGGCAGGATCTCCACCGACACCGTCGAGTGCGGGCCGATCACCAGCGGGCGGCTGAACAAGGCGTGCGCCGACAGCGGCACCACCAGCAGCGCGTCGATGTCGGGCCACAGCACCGGGCCCTGCGCCGAGAAGGCGTACGCGGTCGATCCGGTCGGTGTCGACAGCAGCACGCCGTCGGTGCCCCAGCGGGACAGCGCCCGGCCGTCGATGCGGACCAGCACCTCGATCATCCGCTCGCGGGCGAGCTTCTCGATCGACACCTCGTTGATGGCGAACGACCGCCACACCTCGACCCCGTCACGGTCGGTGACGATCGTGTCGATCGTCATCCGCTCCTCGACGGTGTAGTTGCGCTCGACGACGTGGCTGATCAGCGAGCCGGCCTCGTGCGACTCGAGCTCGGCGAGGAACCCGACGTGGCCGAGGTTCACCCCCAGCACCGGAATGTCGAGGGTCAGCGCCCACTCGGCGGCACGCAGGATGCTGCCGTCGCCGCCGAAGACGACGACCAGCTCGCTGAGCCGCCCGGTCTCGGCGGTGAGCTCGAGCACGTCGCCGGCCCCGCCGAGCGCCTGCAGGTGCTCGGCCGTCAACAGGCAGGTGATGCCATGGGCGGTCATGCCCGCGATGAACCCGGACGCCGCACTCAGAGCTTCCGGCCGCCCCCCGTGGAGGGCCAGGGTGACGTAGCGACTGGTTCCCACGACTGCACCCTATCCGTGGCCACCGCCACATTCCGGCTTCGGCTCAACAGCAGGAACCATTCGATGTTGCCGCCGGTCCCGGGCGTCCGGCTCGGGGCCCGCCAGGCCTCGGGCCAGCCCAGCTCGGCGGCCCGCGCGGCGACGGCGTCCACACAGCGATCGCGGACGGCCGGATCCCGGACGACGCCGCGGGCGTCCAGGCCGCCCCGGCCGACCTCGAACTGGGGTTTCACCAGCAGCAACGCGGCGCCGTCCGGTCGCAGGACGGCGAGCAGCGGCGCCAGCAGCAGGCTGAGCGAGATGAACGACACGTCGCCGACGATCAGGTCGACCGGCTCGCCGCCGACGTCGGCGAGGGTCAGTTCGCGCAGGTTGAGTCCCTCGCGGACCACGACCCGTGGATCGTCGCGGAGCCGCCGGACCAGCTGGTCGTGCCCGACATCCACCGCGTAGACGAGTTCGGCGCCCCGCTCGAGGGCGACCTGGGTGAATCCGCCGGTGGAGGCGCCGGCGTCCAGCACCCGGCCGGAGATCCGCAGACCGGCGTCGGCGAGCGCCCCGAGCAGCTTGTGCGCGGCCCGCGAGACGTAGTGGTCGGCGTCCGTCACCTCGAGGCGGTCGTCGTCCGTCACGGACGCCGCGGGCTTGGTCGCCGGGCGTCCGTTGACCCGGACGCCACCGGCCCGGACGGCCTCGGCCGCCTGCCCGCGGGACCGTGCCAGCCCCCGTTGCACGAGCGCCTGGTCGAGCCGCGGCATCAGCGTTCGGACGCCGCCGAGCCCGGGTTGAGCACCTCCTGCAGCACCTGGTGCACCTGCTGGATCTCGGCCGCATGCTCGGCGACCGGGCCGTTCAGATCGAGCCGGGCCAGCGCCTCGTCGATCACCGGATGACCGGTGGCGGGCGGCTCGGTCGCGGCGGAACTAGTCACGGCAGCATCCTAACCCCGGCCCGGGAACCCCCTCCCTAACTACCTGCGCCCTCCCGCCGGTGGGAGGGCGCAGGTAGTTAGGGAGGGGGTCAGCGGGGCGACGGGTCGGCCGGGTGGCCCTCGCCGAGGCCGCGGGCCGCCAGGGCGTCGCCGGTGGCCTGGGCGAAACCGACCGCCCGGACGACGACCGGTGACAGCCGCGCCAGCCAGTGCCGCTCCAGGCCGCGGGCGCGGGCGGCGTCCCGGACGTCGTAGAAGGCCCCCATCAGGAACGGGATGCTGCGCAGCATGACGCCGACGGTCAGCCCGAACCGCTCCCCGTCGACGAAAGGCAGCCGATCGGCGGCGCGGACCAGGGCGTCCACCAGCACGGTGGCGGGGGTGGTGCACAGGATCAGCCGAGCGGCGAGCACCGCCTGCAGCACGTTGCCGGGGACGACGAACGCCGCCTCCGGCTGCCCGACCAGCAGCTGGAAGACCGCGAGCACGGCCAGGAACACCACCAGCGACCACGGGACGGCCAGGGTCACCCGAACCGGGAGGCCGGTGGTCACCAGGCAGGCCAGCGTCAGCAGCAGGCTGCCGGCGGTCACCCAGGGCTGTTGCACAAACAGCGCGGCCAGGGTCAGGCTCAGCACCACGAGGTACTTCCAACCCACCCCGAGCCGATGCCAGGGCGAGTCGCCCGGCCGGTAGCTGCCGAACAGGAAGGACGCCGGCCTCATCCCATCAGCCCCCGGTAGCGCGCGATCACCTCGGCGGGCTCGCCGTCGGCGATCACCCGTCCGCCCTCCAGGAGCAGCACCCGCTCGGCCCGGCTCGCCAGGTCGAGATCATGGGTCGCGACGATCACCTGGTGCGGCAGCGCCGCCAGAACGCCGGCCACCAGGTTGCGGTTGCGCAGGTCGAGCAGCGTGGTGGGTTCGTCGCAGACCAGCACCGCCGGCTCGACGGCGAGGACGCTGACCAGCGCGGCGAGCTGCCGCTCTCCCCCGGACAGGTCGTAGATGCTGTGCTCGGCGACCTCGGCCAATCCGTAGCGCGCCAGCCAGTCCAGCGCCCGGGTCCGCCGCTCCGCCCGGTTCCGCACCCGGGACCGCAGGCTGAGCTCGACGTCGTCCAGCGGGGTCGGCAGCACCAACTGGCTGAGCGGGTCGGTGAAGGTGAACCCCACCAGCCGCCGCACCCGCGCGGCCGCCGTCCGGGTGTCGTGGCCATCGACCGTCACCGTGCCCACGCTGGGCACGATCAGCCCGTTGAGCAGCCGCAGCAGGGTGGATTTGCCGGAGCCGTTGGCGCCGATCAGCGCCACCCGGCGCTCGGTGAACTCGAGGTCGACCTCATCGAGCAGCACCTTCGCAGCGGCCGAGCCCGGCACGGCAACCCGGACGGCGACCCCGGTGAGGGTGATCACGTCAGGCGGCGGCCGGTACCCGGGGAGCCAGCAGCGCCGGGAACGCCTTGTGCACCGCCATCGCGATGGCCGCGGCGACCAGGTTCTTGACCACATCGCCCGGCCAGAACACCAGATCGGTGGCGATCGCCTTGGAGAGATCCATCTGGGCCACCAGCATCAGGCCGAGGATGCCGGCCGGATGGACGATCAGCACCGAGGCGCCGAAGCCGGACAGGAACAGCCAGAGGAACCGCGCGCGCCGCTGCGGCCCGGCCAGCCAGCGGGCGAACGCCCCGGCGACCAGGGCGGCGATCGGGAAGCTCAGCAGGTAGCCGATGCTCGGCTTGGCCAGGACGCCGAGCCCGCCGGTGCCGCCGGCGAAGACCGGGAGACCGGCGAAGCCGACCGCCAGGTACAGGGCGGTGGCCGCGAATCCGCGCCAGGGGCCCAGCACCAGCCCGGCCAGGATCACGGCAAGGGTCTGCAGGGTGATCGGCACCGGTCCGATCGGGACGCCCGGCACCACCGAAAAGGCCGCGATCAGGGCGGCGAAGACGGCGATGAACGCAAGGTCGGTGGTGGGTTGTCTACCGGCTGGCACGGATGGCTCCTCGGTCGTCGGGACCGCCGATCCTGCGGTCCTTGGCAGGATAGCGCCGTCGACCCCGCGGGGTGGGCGGCACGACGCAACGCCCGTGGCACGGACGCCGGCGTCCGAAAAGCGGACGTCAGTGCAGCCGGTCGAGCAGGGCCAGCGCGTCCGCGGGATCGGCGTCCGTGGCCCAGACCAGATTCGCCAGCGCCCACAGGGCGTCGAACTGCCCGGCCCCGGTGGCGAGATCGCCCTCGAGCCGGATGCGTCCGTCGTGCAGCTGCGCCCGCGCCGCGCCGCAGCGCCAGGAATGGCCCTCCTGGGTGGCCGTCCGCGCCGGCTCCAGCAGCGCCCGCAGGTCGGCACCGATGTAGTTCGGCCGATCGCCGGGTCCGGCGGCGAGCAGGTCGCGTTTGCCGTGGGCGCCGGTGAACACCAGCATCGACTTCATACCCGCCCGATTGGCGCCCATGATGTCGGTGTCGATCCGGTCCCCGACGAAGATGGGCCGCTCGGCGCCGGTGTGCTCGATGGCGAAATCGAGCATCGGCGCATGCGGCTTGCCGAACACGATCGGCTTCTTGGGCCGCACCACCATGCCCACCACGGCCACCTGCGCACCGAGCCCCGCCACCAGTCCGCGGTCGGTGGGGCGGGTGGCGTCATCGTTGGTCGCGTACCAGGTCGCTCCGCGCTGCACGGCGATGGCGGCCTCGTCCAGCAACTGCCAGGGAATGTCCGGGCTGTAGCCCTGCACCACGGCGTCCGGGGCGTCGTCGGCGCTGTCCGTCGTCCGGAAACCGGATTCGGCGATCAGGTCGACCAGGTTCTGGGTGCCGGCCACCAGCAGCAGGCTGCCCGGGGTCAGGGTCTCGGCCAGCACGCCGGCCGCCACCTGGGCGCTGGTGATCAGGTCGTCCGGTCCCGCGACGAAGCCCAGGCTGTCGAGGTGCTCGGCCACCACCCGAGCGCTGCGGGCCGCATTGTTGGTGACGTACATCACCCGGGCACCGGCCTTCTTGACGTCCCGAATGCCCTCGACCGCTCCCGGCACCGCGATCGGTCCGAGGTAGATCACGCCGTCCAGGTCGAAGAAGGCGACGTCGTGGGCATCGATGATCCGGGCGGTCACTGGGTCTCCTCCAGGTTGGTGGTGTCGGCGCCGGCACTCCCGGTGGCGGCGTCCTCGGTGTCCGCGTCCTCGGTGTCGTCGAACTCGATGGTGATGCCGTGCAGTTCGGCGAGTGCGTCGGCGGCCCCGGTCTCGTTGTCGGGATCGAGCCGGACGGCCGCGCCGAACCACTGCTCCGCACCCGCGGCGTCACCCGAGGCGGCCAGCAGTTCCGCGTAGTAGTAGCGCAGCCGGGCGCGCGCCGACTTCGGGCCGCGTGCCCCGATCAGCTCGATCTCCTGCCGGAGCACCCGCACGGCCTCGTCGCGTTGCCCGAGGGCGTCCCGCGCGCCGGCCTCGACGAGCTTCAGCTCGACCCGGGTGGCGACCGAGCTCGCGCTCTCGAGCCCCTCGCGCACCAGGCGCAACGCGGCCTGCGGTCGGCCGAGCCCGCGTTCGCAGTCGGCCATCACGGCGAGGAAATCGTCGCCGCCGGTCATCCGCCGCAGCGCCCGGAACTCGTTCAGCGCGGCCGCATACTCCCCCGCCGCGTACGCCGTGGTCGCAGCGGCCTCCCGGACGACGGGCAGGCGAGCCGCCCGACGACGCGCGGCCTCCGCATGGGCGTAGGCGAGCGCGGGGTCGACATCGATCAGTTCGGCGGCCGCCGCCAGGTGCGCCGCCACGGCCTCCGCGCGCTCCAGGCTCAGACCGCGCAACTCTGCCTTGACGCCGCGCGAGAGCAGCTCGAGGTTGACGTCCGTCGGGGTCTCCGGTTCGTCGGGCCGAGGCTCCAGACCCGGGTGCAGCGGCTCGCGTTCGGCCTCGTCGCGCCGCGGTCGATCGTCGCGGCCACGTTGCTCCGGGCGTCCGCCGCCCTGCGTGCGAGTCGGACGCCGGTCGCCGGCCTGCGGCCGCTCACTCCGGACGCCGGCGCGATTCCCCGCCGCCCGATCCGGCCGCCGGTTCGCACCACCCTCGCCATCGCGCGGCCGGCGCCGGTCGCCTCCGCCCGTGCCGTATGCCGTGCGGCGGTTCTCGGCGGAGCCGTAGCCATCTTGTCCCCCGCGTCCCTCGCGCGGCCGGCGGGGTTCGCCGCCGCCCGTGCTCGCGCCGTACCCGGCGCGGCGGCTCTCCGGCGCGCCGTAGCGGTCCGATCCCCCACGTCCGTCACGCCGCGGTGACCGCACGCCGTACTCGCCTGCGCCGCTCCGTCCGGACGCCCCGCGCCCCGACTCGTTCCGCGCAGACCGGGGCCCCTCGTCCCCAGCCGGACGCCGTCGCGGGGCGCGATCGTCCGAGTTCCGCCAGGGCTGGTCGCCCGTGCGCCGATCCCCGCCCGGCGCGGGCCTGCGGCCACCTCCGCCCGCGCCGCGACCACGTGCGTAGCCTCCTGCCGCGCTGGCCTCGCCGTTGCGCGGACGCCCACGCTCACCGCCCCGGCCACCTGCCGCCCCGCGAGACCCCGAGCTGCCCGGCCTGCCGCCCCAGCCTCCCGGTTCCGGCCCTTCGTTGCGCCACTCCTCGGCAGCCCGATAGCCCGAACGACTCCGTGAATCCGCCGGCCTCGATCGATCACCGCCGGTGCGTTGCTGGCCGCTCGCCCCCCGCGGCCCACGCGGCGCACTTCCCTCACGTCGTCCTGAGTCCGTGGGTGCCGGGTAGCGATCACCGTCCTTGCGCGGCCTGCCCTGGCCGCCACGTTCTGTCCCTGAGCGTTCCGGCCGCGCGCCGCCCTCGGCGCGGGCCGCGCCATAGCGGCCCCCTTGGCTGCCGTCACCGCGGCCGCCCGGCGGCCGACTTCCGCGGCCGGCGCCCTGCCGCGGTCGACCGCCAGCATCCTTCCCGCGCGCGGCGCCGCTCCCGCCGTCGCGTCGATCCGGTCGTCGCCCCTGGCCGTCGGACGAATGCTGCTGATTGGTCACCCGTCCAAGTTTGCCCGTCGGCAACCCGGGACGCAAAACACCCCCGTGGTCATCATTGCTGATTACCACGGGGGTGTTTGAATGTCCGGCGACGTCCTAGTCTCCCACAGGGTCCCCCCTGCAGTACCATCGGCGCTGAGCAGCTTAGCTTCCGGGTTCGGAATGGAGCCGGGCGTTTCCCGCTCGCCATGATCACCGTAACTCTATGGAGTTGTCGATCGGTTCCCGACCGTTACTCGGGAACCGCACAGTGGACGCGTAACATCTTTGTAGGAAACAAGCCCTCGGCCTATTAGTATCGGTCAGCTCCATGCATTGCTGCACTTCCACATCCGACCTATCAACCCGGTGGTCTTCCGGGGGCCTTACCAGATTAACTCTGTGGGAACCCTCATCTTGAGACGTGCTTCCCGCTTAGATGCTTTCAGCGGTTATCACTTCCAAACGTAGCCAACCAGCCGTGCTCTTGGCAGAACAACTGGCACACCAGAGGTTTGTCCGTCCCGGTCCTCTCGTACTAAGGACAGCCTCTCTCAAGATTCCTACGCGCGCAGCGGATAGGGACCGAACTGTCTCACGACGTTCTAAACCCAGCTCGCGTGCCGCTTTAATGGGCGAACAGCCCAACCCTTGGGACCGACTCCAGCCCCAGGATGCGACGAGCCGA
>WBZS01002339.1_pt1 | contig 12038 bp, 9 predicted proteins | sample 5204201 | NCBI WGS metagenome assembly WBZS01 (sample SAMN12344357, study PRJNA552823) | activated sludge metagenome | biome: Activated sludge suspended growth; feature: Nitrification reactor; material: Wastewater; isolation source: activated sludge from nitrification reactor of wastewater treatment...
TGGCGCCTGGCCACTTATCCCGGCACCTTGTCGAAGTTTAGGTTAATTGGGACCTCACCGGGATAGTACGCTTGTGGGGGGATTTCAAAGGTCGTGCGCACATGGAACGCGATTTCCATGTGCGCACGACCGCTCAGGTTCAGCTTTTCGGCCGCATTATCTGCCAGGGTCGTTATGGGCGCTGGCGGATGCCAGCCGACTCAGGGCGCCTGGATGGTGGCCACCAGCCGTTGGATCGAGTAAAGGTCGCCGACTGTCCAAGGCCGATCCAGGTAGGTTCGGAGCACTGCCTGACTGGTGCCCATGACATACGCTTGCGCCATGAAGTGCGACCAACCTGTGATCGGCAGCAGGTAGGAGGTTTCGCCCTCTTCCGCATGAATGCCAACCCTCGTCAAGTACCACCAGCGCACGCCGTCGCCCGTTTCGCGCGCCTGGAGATACGATTGAGCGCTGTTGGACGATTGGTCGCGCAGGTACAGGCCGATTTCAGGCGTCAATCCAAAGAACACGGGCACCGACCAACCCGTCACGATACCACGCGGATCGATGTAGTCGTTCTCTGCAGCAGAGCGGTGGGTGTTGAAAGCAGCGCTGCCCACGCCGGTCTGCAACGCGTTCGTCGCAATGGTGATCGCACCCGACACATCTGCAGCCGTGACCGCGGCACAGCCCTTGGTCCGAAGATCTTGCCCTAACCGGACGTAGCCGATGACGCCGGCGATGTCGGAGTAATACCGGAGGCTCGACTTCCGGTCGTCATACAAAGACCGCGCATTGGCCCAATGTGAGCAGGCATAGGTGTAGTCGTTCGTATTCTTAGACCACAACCAGAGCCCGTAGATCGCCGAAATATTCGCAGCGGGAGGCGGCCACGCATTCAACGACGCGCGTTGCGGGACCGTATAGGGTTCGCGCGCGACGCCGGAGCGCAGCCAATCCCGATTCGTATCGTTGTACGGAAGATCGTTCAGCGGCGGGTAGCGGTTCATCTCAGCCGACATGTAGGCCGTCAGACGGCTCCGCAGGTCCGCATCCAGGTACGGATAGGCCATCGCCATTGTGTACAGCATCTCTCCTGGGTCGAACCAGAAGACATTGCTGTAGATGCCATCCGCCGAATAGCTGATTTGGGCCAGGCAACCGCTGGTGCCCGGCTGGCAATTCTGGGCGTTGTACGGCCACGCCCAGGGGTTGCTGAAACCGCGATCGAGGTAGAAGGGCATCAGATGCTGACCGTTAGCAAGGTCCAACATGGCGCGCACTTCGTTGCGCACCCGGTCGACCAGATCGCCTGGCGGATTGCTAATCGGCCGCGTCAGATCGGTCTGGATATAGCGCTCGAGCGGCCCTCCAGGGTTGGGTGCCCCCTTCGGTGCGTCGGACTGTGTGATCGTCGGCAGGTACAACCTGGGCGTGAGCGCGGCCTGCGTGTCGACCGATGCTTGGCCCTGAGTCATCGATATTGACTCGGTTGTGGTCCACACCTGGGGCGAACCGCAGGGGCCGGTCTTCAACGCCACCAGCCCACTTTCGATCACACGCCAATACACCATGTTGTTGGCGATCACCACGCCGGGCTGCGTCCCACCATCGGTAACGCGCGGGGTCTGGAACGGGTAAGCCTGCCCGCTGCCCGTGAGCGGAAACACCGGATTGGGCCCCGCAGGCCCGCAGCTGTTGCCGGCATAGCACTCTGGCCATACGTTGGACACGTTGCCAGCGTACAGTATCTGCCCGTTGCCCGTATCCAATCCGCCAAGCCGTTCCCAGTTGTCCACCCAGAGTATGTTGCCGCCCATCGTCAACGTGGCGGGTTCATCGGACGTCAGCCGGAACTGGGTCTGATAGGACACACCATTGGCCTGGGTCAGGCCTGTGATGTCCAACGATCCGAGATCCATACGCCCCAGTTCGGCGTCATATTCGGTGGTGACATGATTGCTGCCACCGTCAGTCTGGATGCCATGACGCGGCCGATAGGCGATGTACACATTTGCCCCCTGCGCAACGGGCGCGGCCGGCACATCGCTGTTTCCATAGGTGTAGAGGACCGGCGCGACGCCGCGGCTGTTTCCCGTCGCCGAGTCGAGCACAAACATGGACTGTTTTGAGGGCTGATCAGTCAGGTAGCTGATGATCTTCGACCTGACTGCCGCCCAGTCACTGGCCCAGTTCGACTGAAGCCCGCCGGCGGAGTCCAGCACCGTATCGCCTTCGTTCAGGAGCTGGTGGAAGTGGTAAATCGGCATCGATCGATATATGACCGTACTTCCAATCACCACCGGATATCGATCCGTCAAGGTCTGACCCTGAAGGGTCTTTCGCCAGACCAGTGCACCCGTCTGCGCGTTGAGCGCGATCGCCTGGATCGCCTCATTTCCGAAGAACACGAGACCGCCGTCCACGCTAAGCGCCGCTGAGGTCAGAATGGCGGCGCCACTCGCGAAAGACCAGCGAGCGGTGCCAGAGTCTGCTGCCAGTGAGGTCAGGGTCCCGTTGGTCGATCCAACGATCGCCGAGCCGCGGCCGTAGTCGATGAGCGGCGCAGTCGCGCTTGAGCCGGTCGCCGTCTTCCAGATCTGGGAGCCGTTGGTCACGTTCAGACCGTACGTGAAGCCGTCGTGAGAGCTGACGATGACCACGTTGTTCCACACACCGGCGGAGTGGCGGATGGGGCCACCGGTCCGAAACTGCCAGAGGGCCTGGCCTGTCGTGGCGTTCCGGGCATAGAGCACGCCGTCCATGCCGCCAAAAAACAGCCGGCCGGATGCGACCACGGGCTGGGCACGGGCCGGAAACGGCACGCCGGTCCACTTCCAGGCATAGCAGTAAGGCCCGTTGACCTGCAACGAGGTGGCGTTCGTCCGTTGCGCGTTCTGCCCCAATTGAGGCCAGTCGGTGGCTGCGGCCTGGTAGGTTTCGCTCGCGGCAGAGCCGGGGCGTACAGACGCAGGAGCATCCGCCCGGACCACCGAGGCCTGAGCCAGCTGAGCCAGAGCGAGGCCTACGGCCAGCGTCCCATGCAGGACGCGACGTAACTGTGTCGGCAAAGCGTGCAGTGTGAGGAGTTTGCTCATTGATCACCCCACAGGATTTCCAGGCTCGGACGTCGATCACTGTAGATGTCAAAGATGTTCGTGGACACCAGATACTTGCTGCTATCGTGATTGGTGTCGCCGCTATAGATCGCGATGTTGAGCGGCTTGCCTTCGGCATAGGCAGCTGCGACAAAGCGGCTGACATCCCATGTATACGGGTCAGATCCCGTCTGAGATGCGCCAGTCCGTGGGTTCATCCAGGTGCCGGGCAAGGCGTTCTCCATGGCCATCGGCGCGTTATTCCAGTTGATGGTCATCTCGTTCCAATCTTCAGCGATCCGAAACACCTGGATATACGACGGCGATGCGTTGGACGGATTGGCGTTCCCCCAATGGTGCAGGGTAAGGGTCGCGGCGAGCACGACCTTGTTGCGTGGTACCGAATTGAGCGCGAACTTCAGGTAGCTACGGCTAAAGCAAGGGAAGTCGGCGGACAGGGCCTGGTTGGCCACGAACAACCCGGTGTCGCTGCCATGGTTCGTTTCTGAGCCCCCCTCATGCCCACCGCCACACGTTCCGCCTCCGCCAATCCAGGAGTCCTGGACCGTAGTGTCAGTCGGCGAGGCGGCGCGGATGAACGTTCGACCGGTTTGTGCCACCGCGGGCCGTTGCCAGGGCGTCGAGCCAAAGTGCAGCCGTCCCCAGGTGCTGGGTGTGGCGGAATCTGCGCCTTCCGGCCAGTTTTGGGCGGCGATGACCGCATCGTTTGCCGCCCCGTCCCGATCGTACATCGTCAAGGAGAGGCCCCAATCGGTTCCGGCAACCGGTGGACCGCTGACACCCAGACTGCTCCACGGAATGTGGAAAAGGACGTCGCCGCCATAGTCAAGCGTGCCGCCGTTTTCGTTCGGCCCGGGGTTGGACGACCACACCATGCCGTAGGAACCTGTCCATGCGGCGCTCCAGGCCGTATCCCATCCTGAGCCGGTGCCGCGCGAGTCTCGGCGATATTGCTCTGGCTTTGTGGGGTTCACCCACATGGTCGCCGCCGTAAGGAACTGGAAGTCCGTGGATAGCGGACGCCCATTGCGACTCAATTTGGTGTCGAGCTGCACGCTCATGGAGTCCCAACGCGTGAGATCGATATTGTCGGGCGGATCCTCGGGATACCAGAGGTAATAATCCACAGGCGTCACGCGAATGTGCAGACCCGCTGCGTTATATACCACGCGGGCATCTGCATAGTTGACACTGTTCGGGCCCTGGCCATTTGTGCCAAACCACATCACACCCGCCTGCGTCCAATCCAGATCGGTGGGTGTCGCGTTGGAAACGAAGGGGATGTTCACGGTCCGGTCGCTGACGGTCTCGCCGGAGCTACCTACAAACGCCTGATACTGCTTTGCCGCGAACGGCAAATATACGCTGTTGCCCCCGCCGTCAGCTGCCAGGGCCTTTGAAAGTCCCAGGATCGAATGGGCATCGAAAATGAAAACCACCTCCGGCGCCAGCCAGACTGTGAGAGTCACTATACTGCTCACTGCGGTTCTCGTCCAAGAATTGCGTGTTTTCATAGCTTCCCTGCCTCCGGCGCTTCCTCACGCCTTCAGTTACCGCCAGGTTTTCCCAAAAACTTGGTCCAATAACCATTGTTGCTATTCAGTTTGTTCTAGACTCGTGGGCATCATAGCGGCTCGACTCGCCCTTGACATCCCTTTTAACCTGGGCCGTCAATCCAGAACAAATGCGGAGGTGGGCACAACCAATGCCAGAAATGGGTTTGGACCGAGGGCCTACCGACACGAGCCATTGGGAGTGACCCGAACCTGGGCGCCACGGCTGGAGGTTGAAGCGAATTTCCGATGCAAGCAGGCCGGATAGCACAATCAGGCTATACGGGCTCATCATGGCCCCCTGCTATACTCGTTACGGTCTGGTTAGGTTTGTACCATGGTTGTCTAAATCCAACTAACCAACCGCTAACCATTCCCAGCCGATCTGTGCCCGTAATCAACAGCCCAATCAACCGGAGATGTAGATGGTGAGGTCACCCCAGGATAGAACGAGCGCTTCGGACCTGCCAACGCTGCTTGCCGATCCGCGGATCGCGTATGGTTTCCTGGCCGTCGTTGCGCTCGTCGTTCGGGTCGGCTACGTCCTGGTCGTCAACCGGACCACGCTCGAGTGGGGCGACGAATTTACGTACGATCAACTCGCCACGAATCTGTTGACCCATGGTTGTTTCTGCTTTGTCCCGGGCGTGGCGACGGTTTGGCGCGCCCCGCTGTATCCGGCCATTTTGGCCATGCTTTACGCTACGGTGGGCCGCTCCTTTCTTTGGGTGACGATCCTTCAGGCGCTCAGCGGCGTCACCGGCAGTCTGCTGCTGGCAGCCCTCGGCCAGCTGATGACGGGCTCGGTACGAGTCGGCATTCTGGCAGGGTTGATGTTCGTCGTCCATCCGGTTGTCTTATTCGCCAGTGGATTGCTCTACACGGAGACTTTCTACTTCGTCATCCTGTTAGCGATGACCTATCTCTGGTTTCGCTGGATGAAGGCCCAGCTCCCGCGCTGGTGGATGGTCGCTCTCGGAGGCATCCTTCTTGGGCTCAGCCTGTTGATGAAGCCAAACTTGCTCTACTTCCCTGTGCTTCTGGCCGGATGGGTCTGGATTGCGAAGCGAAGCGCTCGCCTCACGATACAATTCACTCTGATCACGGTCGTGCCGATGCTGGCGGTCATCGCGCCCTGGGCAATTCGCAACTATCTTGAGTTCGGGGAGATCATTCCCGTGTCGGTGAACACGGGATTGAACCTGGCCCAAGGCAATTACACCGGGGCGGACGGTGGGGCCCTGGTCGTGGATCAAATGCCAGCATTTGAGGGATTGTCGGAGCCTGAGCGCGATCGGGCCTATCAGAAGCTGGGTGCAGATTGGATCCGGGCGCATCCACAGGAGTTCATCGCGCTCATCCCTCTGAAGCTCTACAAATTCTTCTCACCGCTCGAAACCAGCAACCGGGGTTCGATGGCGGTCCGTCTCGCCGTGCCCTTGCTTGTGGGTGCTGTCCTCTTTTACTTGTTGGGGGTCTTCGGGTTTATTCGCACCTTGCGGGACTGGCGCCTCTGGCTGCTGATGTACCTGCTGGTTGCCTATCCGGTCGTCATTGCGATGGTTTTCTACGGCGGAACGCGTTACGGCATGGCGGTGCTGCCTCAGTTCATGTTGTTTGCCGCGATCGCCATAGAAGCGCTATTGGCCCGTTTCTGGCCCAATCGAGGGACTTCTCAACACGCCGTTTCCAACCGGGCAACGCGAAATTGACCACGATCCGCATCGCGTGTTTCGTCCCTGAGATGGGGCGGCTTGTGCGCCCCTGAACCGCATGCGCGTACGCCCTGTTTCCTGAAGCAGGTGCCCGCCCTTACCCGACCGTGCGCGAGTGATGGCTCGGGTTTGCCGCATTGCCCCCACGTTGTATACTTGCCCGCATGACAGTTCGTATCTTGCTGGTCGATGACCACACCGTTTTGCGCCAGGGCGTCAAAGTGCTGCTCAACCTCGACCCCACGCTCGAAGTGGTGGCGGAGGCCAACAACGGCGTGGACGCCATCCGATTGGCCCACGAGTTAAAGCCCGACGTCGTGTTGATGGACCTGATGATGCCCGTGATGGACGGGCTCTCGGCGATCACGGTGATCCGGCGCGAGCTGCCCGAGACCGAGATCGTGGCGCTCACCAGCCTGCTCGAAGACAACATCGTCACCGAGGTCGTGCGCGCCGGCGCAATCGGCTACGTGCTCAAGGATGCGTCGAGCGACGAGCTGGTCAAGGCCGTCAAAGCCGCAGCCGACGGTCAGGTGCATCTCTCGCCGCAGGCCGCGGCGCGTCTGATGCGCGACGTGCGCACGCCGGATAACCCGCAGGCCCTGACCCAACGCGAGACCGAAGTGCTCAAGCTGGTCGCCCAGGGTAAGTCGAACAAAGAGATCGCGCTCGAACTGCAGATCGGCGACAAGACCGTGCACTCGCACGTCTCGAACATCCTCAGCAAGCTCGGCCTCAACTCGCGCACGCAGGCCGCGCTGTACGCGATCCGCACCGGGTTGGTGCCGCTGACCACGCTGACGCCGACCGAGCCGTCGCTCTAGACCCGCGCTCGAACAAAAAACGGGGCCGGGAGAACGATCTCCCGGCCCCGTTTTGTTTTTCGCTTACTTCTTCAGCCAGCGCCATAACACAAAGACGCCGACCGCCGCGCCGGCCGTGTCGATACCGACGTCCATCCACGCCGGATTCCGGCCCGGCGTGAAAGACTGATGCCATTCGTCGCTCGCGGCATAGAGCGCGGCCAACCCGACTGACCACACAGCCTGGATCCGTGTCGAGCGTCGGCCTGGGCTGAGCGCGTGCGCGTAGGCCGCGCCCAACAGCGCGTACCCGCAGGCATGCGCGCCCTTCTTGGCCAAGAAGTCCCACCCGCCCAGATCCGGCAGATCTCGCGACGGCGTCGACGAGAACGCAAAGATCGCGGCCATGACGGCCGCCGCCGGGCCAAAGCGTCTGAGCGCCGCGATCAGGCTTGCGCGCGTCAGGGTCATTTTGGCCGCTGGGCGTAGAGCGCGACACCGACGACGATGACCAACACGCCCAGCGACACGCCCCAGGCCTGCACCGGTCCGAAGAGCGGGCGCTGCTCGCCGAAGTTCGAGCCGATGCCGATCACGTCGGCCATGCCGTTGGTGGCCGCGATCACGAGGCCGGTCGCCATCAAGCGCACGCCGATGTCTTCCCGCAGCTTGCGCGGCAGCGCGCGATGCCGGGTCGCGTACAGATAGACGTAGGCGCCCAGGGTCATGGCGGTCAGACCCAACAGAAAGACGAAGAGCTGGAGCACGCCGATGTCGGGTGTGAAATCCGCGCCGAACAGCTCCGGCCAGAGCCCCAAGAGAAACAGTCCAAAGCCGACGGCGACGAGCCCGATGCCGCCCCGTGCCAGCCAGCCCGCGCGATGAGTGGGACCCGCTTGTGTCATAGCTTCACGGCAGTCCGCGACGCAGCACGCCCAGCCAGTTGTCGGCCAGAACGCCCTGCACATCGGTCGGCGCAAACCCGCGCTCGCGCAGCAGGTCGCCGATCTTGCTCAGATCAGCGACCGTGTCGAGGCCCTCGGGCGCGGTCTCAGCGCCGAAGCCGCCGTCGAAGTCGGTGCCGAGCCCCACATGCGCGGCGCTGCCGGTCAACTGACAGATGTAGTCGATGGCGTCCGCGAGGCGGGTCAACGGCACATCGGCGCGGTTGTCGCCGTCGCGCCAGTCGGCCTTGAGGAAGCGGTTGTAGGGCACGACGCCGATCACGCCGCCGCGCTCGGCCAGACGTCGGATCATGTCGTCGGAGGGATGGCGCTCGGGCACGGCCGGGTTGCGCAGCAGCGCGCGCGGGTTGGCGTGCGTGCACATCACCACGCCCTCGAACAAGTCGAGCGCTTCGAGCCACGACTCGTCCGAGCAATGCGCCAGATCGAGCATCAGTCCGAGATCCGCCATCGTCTTCACCAGGCGCCGGCCCTCGGCTGTGAGCGGCCCGGGCTCGCGCGTGCCGCCGGCGTAACGCGTGCCCGTCCAGGCCAGGCCGACGATGCGCAGCCCGCGCTCCATCCAGGCCTCGGCCTCGCGCGGTTCGCGGATCCCGTCGGCGCCCTCCATCAGTGGAACGAGCCCGACCTGGGCGTTGGCGGGTCCGGGCAACGGTTTGGGCGCGCGCGGATCAGGGTCCGGCGTCGCCTCGGGACCCTCCCACGTCGCCAGGACGGCCTCAAGGTCGTGCTTGTCGCCGATCAGGCGGAAGCGCGGGCATTCGTCGGCGAGACGATGATAGTAGTCGAGCTCGCGCTGGTAGATCCGATGCGCTTCCTGCGCGTCGCGATAGCACACGCCCTCTTCCCATTCACCGCTTTGCTTGCGTTTGGGCGAGGCGAAGAGCGTGCCGAAGATCACGGCGATCCGGCCGCGCAGGTACTCGGGCAGGCCGAGCATGGTCTGCCCCAGGATCTTGCGGGCGAGGTTATCGGTCGCGGCTTCTTGCGCGCGCCGCGTCAACGCGCTCTGGGTGTAATCACGGCCGAACGCGGCCGCATTCCAGGCCAGATCCTGGTGAGCATCTACGATGACTGACGACATAGTTGAGGATTATAGGACGAAGAGCGAGAAACGAACGGCGAGGAGCGACAGTTGAACGGCCATTTAGTCGTCGCTCTTCGCCCCTCGCCCTTCGCTCCTCGCCTCAAGTGCCGCACGGATCTCGGCGTGCTTCTCGCGCGTGATCGGGTAGCGCCAGACGGCCCACAGGCTGATCAGCAGGATCACGGCGCCGACCGGGCCGACCAGGGCGCGCAACACCAACAACACGCTCTCGGGCTGCGTCGGCACGGCCTCGCCCGGCGTGACGCGCACGTACCCGGCCAGGTCGAGCGTCCAGCCCGAGATGAACAGACCCAGTGACAGCCCGAGCTTCTGCAGGAAGACGAAGAAGGCGTAGAACAGGCCCTCGCGCCGCTGCCCGTGCTCGAGCTCGTCTTGATCGATCACGTCGGGGAGCATGCTCCAGGGGACGAGGTAGCCGACGGCCACGCCGACCCCGCCGAGCATGGCCAGCCCGTAGAGGGCCGTCGTCGCGCCGCGCGGCAACAGCGAGAGCCCGATCAGGGTCACGGCGAACAGGCTCGCGCCGATGAGGTACACCTTGCGCTTTCCGATCCGCTCGCTCACCCGCGCCCAGACCAGCATGGCGATGAAGGCCGTGAACTGCAACGCCAGGAGCACGAAGCTGAAGTCGCCTTCGGGCATGCCCAGCCAGTCACGGGCGAAGATGAACAGGTTGCTCTGCACGAGCTGGATCGTCAGCCATGCGCCGAGATAGGTCAACGTGACCAGCATGAAGGCGCGATTGGCGAAGGCCTGACGCATGCCGTCAAAGAAGCTGACATCGTCTTTGCCAGACGCCGACGTGCCGGCCTCGGCATAGCCGCGCGTGCCGACGAACGTCCACCACAGACCAAGCACGCTGAACACGGCCCAGATGCCGACGCTAACCGCCGCGCCGAACGCGCGATCCGGGTCGTAGCGGGCCACGATCTGGCTATGGAAGAAGGCGGCCAACACGCCGCCCAGGATCGAGAAACCAAAGCGATAGGTGTTCAGGCTGGTGCGCTCGTCGTAATCGCCGGTCAGCTCCGGCGTGAGCGCCGTGTACGGCACGCCCACGATCGTCAGGGCGGTGTCGAGCAACAGGGCGACGATGAGGTAGTACCAGAACAGGCCGTTTGTATCCAGCGGCGGCACGAGCCAGTGCAACCAGAACGCCAGGCCAAACGGCACGGCGCCGAACAACAGCCAGGGTCGGCGACGACCCCAGCGGCTGACTGTGCGATCCGTCAACCAGCCCATCAGCGGATCGTTGATCGCGTCCCAGATCTTGGTCACCAGGAAGATGGTGCCTGCCGGCCCCGGCCGCAGACCCGCGACGTTGACCAGGAACTCGAGCAGGAAGAACCCGTTGATGGCCGTCACCACGGCGGGCCCGAGATCTCCGGCCCCGAAGGCGAGTTTGGTCCAAACGGTAAGGCGCTTTTTCATTGATGATGATTGCTGATTGATGATTGTGAGAATACGTCTGGTTGATTTCGTTGGATTGGCGGACAGGCCTTGGATCATGAAACACGGAACCCAATTTGCCAATCACAGATTCTGGATAAGCTGTCTCCAGGCCGCGTCGGCCTCGCCGGGATTGAACGGCTTGTAAAGCGTCAGACGGTCGACGAGGCCTGCGTAACGCTCGGCCAGCAGCGGCCCCAACCTGCCCAGGGGCGCCTCGACGGCGAAGGCGGCGAGCAGGGTGTCGTCGATCAGCGCCGGCATCTCGGACCAGCGCCCGCGCGCCGCCAGGGCCGAGAGCTGCTCGCCGATCTCGCCCCAACCGTGATGCGCCAGCACCGGCCGGTACGACGGCGTCGAGGCGTAGAAGGCGATCTGCTCGCGCACCGCAACGCGCTCCGCGTCGGACGTGATCACGAAGACCGTCGCCGAGAGCGTCGGCAACGAACCGGCGCCGGCGCGACCGGCACGCAACGCCAGTCGTACGACGTCGCGCAGATAGGCCGGGGTGTGAAACGGATGCACGTGAAAGCCGTCAGCCACTTCTCCCGCGAGACGCGCCAGACCGGTGTTGACGCCCGACAGGTAGATCGGGATCTCCGGATGCGCGATCGGCCCCGGATCGAAGAACGGCGTCATGAGCGTGAGCTTATACCGGTCGCCGCGATGGTTGAGACGCTCGCCGGTCTGCCAGGCATGCCAGATCGCACGAATGGCCTGCACCTGTTCGCGCAGCAGCGCCACCGGCGACTCGGGCCAGGGCATGCCGAACCGGCGCTCGATGTGGGCCTTGATCTGTGTGCCGAGCCCAAGAACAAATCGGCCGCGCGATTGCGCGGCCAGGTCCCAGGCGGTTTGAGCCAGCGTCATGGGACTACGGGCGAAGGCAATGGCGACGGCGGTGCCGAGTTGCAGCCGCTCTGTATGTTCGGCGGCCAACGCCAGGGGCAGGAAGGGATCGCGCCGCGTCTCGCTGGTCCACGCGCCGGCGAAGCCGATTGCTTCGGCCGCGTGGGCCAGGGCCGGCATCTCGGCCAGCGGCACGGACATCAAGGCCACGTCGAGCAACATGGATCGATTATAGCGGTGGAGAGCGGCAAATTAGTGGACGTGAATGGGCCTTGCGTGAGTTCGGGCGCGGGTCATGGCGGTCATGTGCGCCGGTGGCTTCATTGAAACGGTCCTTCGATCCTTCAAGACAGGGCTAACGCATCTAACGTGAAACTGCGCGCGTCTTGCCACGAATTTAACGAATCGAATTGGCACGAACGATCCGCATTCGTGAGAATTCGTTTCAATTCGTTACTGCTCAGCCAGCAGGAAGTTGGGGCGAAAAACGGGGTG